>BNJU01003558.1_pt1 | contig 320650 bp, 373 predicted proteins | sample 8539281 | NCBI WGS metagenome assembly BNJU01 (sample SAMD00202456, study PRJDB9452) | human saliva metagenome | isolation source: human saliva | place: Japan
CCCGCGCATGCGAAAGGTAGCTCAGCCTTCGCCTGCGCCTTTCTGGTCACGGATCACCCCCGCGCGTAAAGTATGTGACTGTGATTTTCATTGCTGTCTGTGGGATCACTTGCGCGAAAAATGCGAGAAAGAAACGCTCTTCTGCTTTCTTTAAAGCTGGGCTGAAAGGGATCACCCCCCATGCGGAAAACCTCGGTAATGAACTTCCGTACCCGGAAGGGATCACCCCGCGTGGGGAAAAGCAACCAGCAAACCTCTTGACTTTGACGGGCGGGATCACCCCCCGCGCATGCCGGGAAAACTCCACAGTTCACCAACCGCCAGATTCGTAAAGGGATCACCCCCGCGCATGCGAGAAAACTTCTGGCTCCAGCCATTTTTGTGATGGCGGGGATCACCCCCGCGCAGCGGGAAAACGTTTCATGCCCGCAACCGCGGACTCTGCGGGATCACCCCGCGCATGCGGGGAAAACGAAGGATGATGTTTCGCAACTGATTGGCATGGGATCACCCCGCGCATGCAGAAAACACGGTCACGCCGCAAAGCGCCTCGTAGCAGTCAGGGATACTTCCCGCGCATGCGGGAAAACCTCGCACGACGTAAAAAGACCGGCAGCGCAACTGGATCACCCCGCGCATGCAGAAAAACCTTGCCGACTGTTGTCTGCGCTCTTCGAGATCACCCCGCGTGTGCGGAAAACCTGTAAAAGCAGATTGTGCAGTAGGGCGGATCACCCCGCGTGTGCAGGGCGGCGTTCTGCTCAATCGCAGCCTTCCACCTCGGATCACCCCGCGTATTTGAAAGGCACTGTCGGGATTCCGTTAGCCGTCTGTAATCGGATCACCCCGCGTGTGCGGAAAACATTTCAGATGTATTTTGTACAGCGCTGGATCACCCCGCGTGAAAACACATATCACAGACAATCCCCTGGGTTGATTGGATCACCCCGCGTGTGCGAAACATTCCTGGGTTGGGGCCATGCGTATGCGCGGATCACCCCCGCGTGTGCGGAAAACAGTCAAACCCTCTTTGCGGCGTATTGAAAGTCGGATCGCACCCGCGTGTGCGGAAAGCAAGGCACCCGTCAACAAGGCCGGAAGCTGCGGATCACCCCCGCGCGTGTGCGAAACTCTTTCGCGCCCGATTACCGCTCTTTGCATCAGATCACCCCATGTGCGAAGAAAACTAATCACGTGCGCGCCCGATGATTGGATCACCCCGCGTGTGCGAGAAAACGCTCGGGCGGCTTTAATCTTTCAGGCACGGATCACTTACGTGTGCAGGAAAACCGTTAACGTTAGCGATCTTGGTTATGTATATGCGGATCACCCCGCGTGTTAGAAACCGAAGCCTGAGTTCTGTTTCCCGGCAAGGAATCACCCCCGCGTGTGCGAAAGCTACAACTAGGACATTGATAAGCGCTGCGACTACGGATCACCCGCGTGTGCAGAAAACTGCATAATACGCCCGATGCAAGCGCGAGCAGCGGATCACCCCGCGTGTGCGGGAAAACTGCTGGAGATAGACGGATGACTGCTGGGGCGGATGCTACGTGTGCGGGAAAAGAGCAGCCACGACCCAGATATTGGCACTTCGTGGATCACCCCCGCGTGTGCGGGGAAAACTGATAGTTCAGTTTGGACGGCAACAATCGCTGCGGATCACCCCGCGTGTACTTGCGGGAAACCCGTGTTAATTGGGCGTGATTATGGTTGCGCCGCGGATCACCCCATGGCGGGGAAAACTCGCGCCATTTCCTCAAGCTGCTCTGCCAGTCGGATCACCCCGTGTGCGGGAAAACGACAGACAGGGAAGGGCGAGAAGGCCGCCGACGGATCACCCCGCGTGTGCGGGGAAAACCAAAACGTGCAAGATGGGGAAAAGAGGCAGAAAGGGATCACCCCGCGTGTTTTGAAACTTCTGGACGGCGCAGGTTTGCGGATAAGTACAGGATGCCCCGCGTGCAGAAACAATAAGGAAGGAATGGACGGATACAAGACAGATCGCATAATGTGCAGGAAAACGTTTACCATGCGAAAATCACGCGGGGATTGGATCACCCCCGCGTGTGCAGGAAAACGCATCGTCGATGTAGACCGTCACGGTCCGACGGATCACCCGCGTGTGCGAGAGAAACCTTGCTCGCTCATTCGGCCGCCTCACCGGATCACCCCCGCGTGTGCGAAAGCTTCGCTCGCTCACTGCTTTTCGTTCTTGCCGGATCACCCCCGCGTGTGCAGAAAATGCCCCAGGCGCTCATCAATATAGCAGCCGATCGCGGATCACCCCATGTGCGGGAAAACATTAACGCCTCTCCAACGTGATACGGCACTTCTTCAGATCACCCCGCGTGTGCCGGAAAACACTTCGGAAATGGCGTATTTCGCAGTGGTTAATCTAGTCTCAATATCGATCCTCTTTAACTTCTCGCGTAAACTGGTGCGTCAATCAGCGGTCAGCGAAGCGCCCTGTGCCAGCTCCAGTATAGCCAAAGTAATGCCTTTGATAAGGTCAAGGGTTTGTAATCTTCCTCCTCTATCTTTTGCCATATAGATTCAGTGTATCGTAATGAGATGTCAGCAGATATTGTTTGCTTGCAAGCCTGCTGAAACCAGTCAAAGCTCACATTGTGGCTCACAATTCGTGTATCCGATGAACTCCAGTAGTTCTTTGAGCATGTTCAATCGGCTTTCCCTCTTTTTGCTTATCGCTGTGTTCGGTCAATTCGATGATACGTCTCGGTACAGTTTAGTAAATCAAGCTGCTGTAACGGGAAGCTTCTCGTCCTTCCTCTGCCGAATAACGCTTAACTGATCATCCGGTCATGCACGCTGTATTAAGGCCGGTCGTCTCCCAAATCGAGCACCACATATTCGGCTGTACTCGTTTGCGTGCCTGATGCTTCTAGATCTGTTACACCTGATAAATTTGCTCCGCACAGCTCATCTAACCCTTTTCTGTCTCAATTTGATCAGGTTCTTTTCGTTTTATCCGGGCTTTCTCCCAAGCTTAATGTCATAATACAGGTACCGTCGTATTGTGCACAGCAAAGTCAGTTTCTATTTCTCCCGTTGCTGTAAGCATGGTGCTCTGCATCTTTCACGTGCTCACAAATACGTCCCCGAGTTCATCGCATACACGTACTTTTAAGTTCCCAACATAGCGCCTGTCGAAATTTCAGCAACCATTGGGTAATCCCCTCTCACTTTGGGCGAGCAATCCGTTAAGAGTAATCACGTCATACCTGCTCCTCACTATATAAGAGATACCGTATCTGACCATTCCTCGCGATTATCGAGATAGATAACCTCTTCTTCTGCCAACCTCCTCTTCGTTTTTTTCTGATAGTAAATAGTGCCGATCGCACCATGCGTTCTAACAGATGATTGCGGGACATCAGCCTTACCTTTCGTCTTAGCACACCCAGACAAATCCGGAGGATTTTCAGCGGTGACCTCAAACGCAATCGGAATCGTGAATTCCGCCTTATAGAGATCTGCAGAAATCATGCGCCTGCAAACGAGGTCGCCTCCCACATGGACAAAGCCAGAGTCCGGAGAACAGCCCAATGCAGCAATCACGCGCCTTGGGCATGAGGCACGAATGTCCCGCACTGGAGTGTGATTAATCATTACTTTCCTCGAAGTCCCCATTTGATGTACTCTACCGTTCCATGATTCCGTATCCTTCAAGCACTTGCAGTATATTTCCCGTACTCATTCCTTCTCTTCCCACTAAGCTGTTGCGAGGTCAATTTGCTCACGTCTTCGGAAACGCATCGCGCCCATTTCACAACAACTGCAAGATGCAAGCGCTGGTTGCTTACCAATTTCGCTTGCTGTAACTGAAAGACCTGCTCGCTTGGTGAGCAGGCGTCCGCTGCGCATAATAGCGAACGCCGTGCTCTCAACCCAAATGACGTGCTCCTGCATCTCCGATGAGTTCCATCTTTACGATGCATAAAACCTGCTGCCAGCCCCAACATCAGTACAGAGATGGCTGCTGCGGGATATCTACCTGTGCCGTCATCATCTATCCGCTTCAATCGCACTACTCGCGCCGATTTAATTTACAACGCTCCAGATATAAGAAGGTCATTCGATCTTTGACCTGTAAACGCTGTTGTAATTCAGGGCGTATGATACCTGGAATCTCGCCCCATCTTTTACCTCCAGGGCAGACGCATAATGAGCAATCCCATGCCGTAAGCTCTTCCACTCTGCCCATACCGCGGCACGAACTCTTTAAACTTCGACATCCGTTACAGTTAGTACGCAGCCGTAACTCACTTCACGCGAGAAACGGACTTGTCTTTTCTTCCCGTTTATGGAAAAATATGCCAACTGTTTCGACAACGAAACCTTCTTCCCTTCTCGTCCATTCTTTTCGGCCATTTCGTAATCCTCTTGCTGATTTACTCCCGTACAAGTAACCCACACTCACCACGTTTCCCGTGCTTGCACGAAATACTTGCGTGGGATTCGCGACCAAGCGGAAACGCCGCAACCTCTGCTCTGTGATACGCGCCAGGGGTTCATACTCTCTCGTCAAAAACCTTCTTTCGGATTCCCATATTCACTTACCGCAGCCTCCAAGTTGGTTTTCTTCGCGCTGGTACAAGGATACAAAGCCTGTCTCCAGAAGTGATCTAAACGCAGAGTCTCCATTCTCTGCGCTCCGGAAAGGAGCTTTCCACCATCCCATGGATTTTACTGGGGCTGAGGAATTTCATGTTGCCCTCTTATCTGTATCCGAATTCCATTCTTGTCAGATACATATCACCTCTCTCTCCTGGTTCAGCCATGGCATCATGTTCTTCTGCCGATTCTTCTGTTTATCATCCAGCCAAATTTCTTTTGCGTGATAGCAAATTCCTCATTCATCGGATTAAAAATCAACATCATACTGTGCTTATAACTTCAATTCGTCAGCATGCTGTCCCTGCGCGGATATATCAACGCGCGTCCTTATTGCTTCTCGCATTTGGTTCTGATTTTCTTCTTCCCGGGTGCAATCTCAGGTCTTTTCTCGAAGTCCAGAACCAAAGGTAGGTCGGTGGACAAGAGCGCCTTCTAAAGTAACGGAAAAACCGGGCGTCCGTAACGCTGCCTCTAATTTTCAAAGGCCATCATCTTCTGACTCTAATCACAAAAAACAGCATCCGAAGATAGTATCTCGATGTTACATATCCTATTTTTCAGGTTCTTCATTTTATCTTTTGCTGTCTTCACCGCCTGTGCGGTATGGAATCCTTATGACTTTCCCTCTCGATCCACGCGAACTCCGAAGACCGCAATGCTGATAGTTCGATAAATCGGCGTCTCGCCGAAGTCCCAATGCCGCGCTGCGAGCATCCCGATTACGCCGCTCTTCGATGGCTCGCACCGTTAATCTGCTCTCAAACTTGGACTCATGCCCCACGCGCCTGCAGCGGTACCGCAGAAGTCATAATAAGCGTACTCATTATTTCTCTCCTGCTTTACTCTGCAGTTCACGCACGTATTTTTCCAGTAAATCAAATTCTCCTTCATCGGTCGCTCCTGCCCCAATTTCTCCATATACTCTCCGGTGCCCCGGCTTCTTAGGTACTTCAACAAAGTTCTGATAACTCTTTTCACACATACTCACAAGCCTACCGCTCGACGGAGGCTTGCACAAACCGTGCCGACTCACCACTGCATCTTCAAACGCGCCATAAAATTCACCAGCGGCTGTGATCTCTCGAATGGTAATGTAAACAGCGTCCGGAACAGTTCAATTTTACAAATGTAGACTACTTTCGGTCGGCATCGGTAGATAAAACTTCCGCAAACGTCCTGATAACCTTCTCCGGATTCCGACCCACTCCTTAAATGCAGCCAAGCCGACAGTCGCATAACGATAGAGATCCAAAGGTTAGATTCAACCGTTCAAATGACCTGCTAGACATCTCCCACCTTAGGTCATCTACGCCGTGAGCAATCAGCTGAATTGCAAAGATCAAGTAGGACAGTCTGAAATAATTCTCGGCGAACTGTGGTGAAAGGACTTTCGGGGGCTGATTGATCCAGTCCTGAATCTCATGTTGCTCATCCATGTTTGACATCAAAGAGATACATGGCAGAACCGGCGAATCAATGAGGTTCTGCTTTTCGTTTAGTCCCGCGTTCGTAGGCCGGGTACGGATAACATAGTATATGGGTATCGTAGGGAGCAACTGTGGCGATTGACAAATTCACTGCCATTATCGCAGATGGACGCGTTGAAACGTTCTCCGCACAACTCGCGAGGCTTTAACCCTGCTCAACCGCCTGTATGCTTCTACCGGGTATCTTTATAATGTGTCGAAATCTTGTGGTGCGCTCATCCAATCTCAGCCGACAGTTGTGTCCTTTCGACCGACCACGGTATCAATCTCCCAATGCTAAACTCTTCCCGCTGATTAACTGCGCGGGGGCGAGCTATTACTCAGACCATAAAAGCCGCCTTATCTGCGGATGTCCTGCAGTGTTGTTTACGTCGACCTTTAGCGTGAGATCGATATTTCGACTTTTTAATAATCGCTGTAGTTTATAAAGAAGTCTTACTGCAAACCATCTCGGTGAAACAGCCCTTTTCTCTAGCAAGACCGCAAATCGCATCAGGTGCAGATGCTTTGTCATTATCTGCTTTACCGCGGAGCACGAATTTGGCTTGCAGCAGCTTTATGGGGCAATATTCTTCGTCTTCCGATGTTCGTAGACACGCTGTCGAATCTCAAGTAGCGCGTGTAAGCTCCAGATTCCGTCCTAACTGCTGTACGGTACCTCAACAAGTTCATTATATAAAGTTATTGCTTGCAATCCCGACTTCGCGCGCAATGCGTCTTTGGGGCTTTAATTGCAATGATACTTCAATCTGTACTTTTCTACAGCGTGTCAGGTAGCGATATATTTCTTTTTTGTTATCTCTTTTTTTGAACCTCCTGGTGTGTTGTTGGTGTGTGGTGGCTTCATCATACTACAGTTCGTCATCAACTCTTTATTATCCTAGTTCATCTTACAATCATCCCCGTGATAATCCTTATTCATTGTGTGCAGTGTGTGTCCAGTACCTTGCGCAACCTGTGACGCAGCATCGTAGTTGATAGAGGGTCTGTTGCAACCATACGTCCGAACAATATCATCTCAAAACTCGGATTATTCTTCAGTGCTAATCTCCATCTTCTTTCAACTTTTCTTCTCCCAAACTCCCATCCTCTGTAATAGTATCCACACAAGCTTTGCCAACTCTCTAATCTGCTTCCAGCTGATATAAAGAAGGTCTCTAATTCCTCTTTATTATAACTGTCTTCCTGCTTTTTGTCTTATCCTTATGTCTCGACGCTCCTTTACTAAAAATCGTTCCAGCAAATCTTCACACTGCTCACGACTCAATTTGCCGTTCAACTTCTGGATTTCATCCATAATCTTTCCACGGACATACGTGTTCTGACACCCAATCTCTTGCGGAATATTCTGCTGAAAGTAAACACGCATAGCATGTTTCCACGCCTGTGAAGATACGCGCGCGCATACTTCCCCCATAGACTGCGGTCTTAGGGCTTCCCGTGTCATCGACGGTGATGCAGCTCGGCGGCACTGTCTGAATCACACGTAAAATCCACAAATAATCTCTTCTCATCCATAATTTCATCCTTTCCGGTCTGTTTGACCTACAATAAACTAACTTCATTCTCTATCGTATGCTCAAATTTTTAATCCGCAGAGGTGCTTACAACTGTATCCTTCCTCTTCACTTTCTGTCCCCAGCTTTTCTGCTGAGCCATCGTTTTCAACCCCTTCAAAGGATGAGAGCTCTCGGTAAAATCACGTCCCCATTAGCCGCCTCCGTCAATCCGATCCGGATTCTGATAATCGTATCAGATCCTTTTGCAAAGAGCTGCGTAATCCATCGGAATATCTTCTCGTTTGCAAAGCTGATGATGTTTCTCAAATACCAACTAAATCCGGTCAGATCTGCTGCGCTTTACTGCTACATTAAACGTCGCTTTTATAATAGCTTCCTCGGCATCGAATTACAACTGATTAACTGTGCGACTGCTCGTCCGAAGGTGTTTTTCTCTTGGAACATAAACTCGCTCTGAAGATTTCTCTTTTTCCCTGCTGGTGTAAAGCGAAATAATGTAAGTGCTTGTGAAAATAGCCCATTCCGCACGACTTGGCTTGCTACCTCGCCCTCTAAGGACTCGGGCAAACGTCTGAAGAGCATGTCCCAAGTTCCGTATCACCCGGCTGTTCCCGACACCGCGCCGCATTTTCGCAAGGATAGCTCGTACTGCCGCTTCGTTGGGATTGCTTTTGCAAACTCATAAGCTTACGCTTTACAAATTTAGCGATATCACTCTGTCGTGACTCTGTCTTACTCCTCTCTTCCATGCACTCACCTCCTCAGTGATGAGTTTCTCCCCCGCAAAAGCAGGGTATAGCCCAATGATTTCTTTCACCATGACTCAAATGCAATCGGCGAAAGCATAATGCTTTTATCAGTTCTTTTCCGGTTAGTGCTTTTCATTCCGGCATCTCGATGGTTTCTCTTCCAAATCCAGCGCTATTTGCTTCGCAATCTTGCCACTCAACACTTTTTCTTCCATTGCCTCTCCAAGACAATTCGAGTCAGTAGAATTCAACCATCTTCTAAAAGGAACATCTAACGATGCGTAGCAAGTCTCTCACGCATCAACAACCGCTTTTTCGCTGATCTTTGTCAGTACGCATGCTCCGGAAAGCGCAACATTATAAAAAGAACAATCCGAATGTTTCTGTGAGTATCTCACTTCTTAATCTTCTTTGATTCATGAATCCATGCTATTTGGGAACGCTCCTGTTCCGGATAGAATTCCGGATGAAAACGCCAATGAATCCGAAAAATGTATCTTTACAGTCGCATTTTGATCTCCGTATTGCACAGACACAATTTTAAATCTGCATTTTTAAATCTGTGGTGCTTTTTAGCTGTACAAAGCAAGCTGATTCCAACGACCAGGCCCGGCATATGTCCGTCTTCATTCTCACAGAATATGCTCCCAAACTCTCTCACATCTGACGATCCGGCTCATGTGTCTTTGAATCATCCACTTCTTTTCACTCATGAATCGATTTTCCAAACCGTCATTTGCTCTGTAAAAGCATTTTCCGGATTAAAAATAGTCTCCTCAAACCCAATATCCTTTTGATATGACTGCTATCGCCACGCTCTAAAGTTAAAGCGGTCTTCTGGACGTTGCCAGGTCCAACAATTCTGCTTGATTCTCAGCAGCGGATAAAGTTGTCGTTCTTTCTCTTGACAACTCATTATCTGTTTTCTCCCAAATGGCCTTATTCTCCTCTTTCCAGAATTCATCCCTGTCTTTTAATCAGCGTTAAGTTTAACAATAAAGTCTCAAACAGATTTCTTCCGGGTCGCCGAAACAACACCCATTTTACCCTGGCCATGCAGGGTCGGCTTTACTACCTTTCTTTCTCTTTGTATCGTTATCCCGCTCGTCTTTGCCCTCTTACAGCAGGCTTTACGGCACTATCATCAAACGCGCTGAGATATACCATCCATCGTCGCACTCTGCAAACGCTTTCGTCAGAAGAATCCCGAGACACACCGCTACGCGCAGGAGAAAAAGTCTAATTTTATTTGAACTCTGGAGAAAGCTCTCCACGTTCAATTTGCACGATTTGGATAAAAGTCCTCATTCGCTTGCAAACTTCCATGAGCATCTTTCACCTGCCAAAAGCTGCTCTCCTCATGAAACAACCAGAACCGCTCCTGCCACTGCTCTAGGTGAGTCTTGAATCGGCTTCTTCCGGAAAATGTCTGGTCGCCGGAGTGCTTTCCAGCGCCGAAACACTTCATCCTCTAACTCATCATCTTCCAAATCAAACAGTAGTTTTGCTCTCGTTTCTCATCCACCCGAGAAAAAGGTGCAGCAGCAGTACGCGATAGCAGGCGCAGCATGGTCACATCCTGCGCAGCCGTTTCCTCGGCCAAATCCTCATATTCATGCGCATGGACTAAAAACATCTTTGAGCGATACCTCTTCGACACGGCAATCGTGTTCGAACCCGTATCCACGGCTCATCCAGGTTAAACTCAGGTTTTATCATCGCAGCTCCTTTCTCATAAAACAGGCCTTCCTCCTTCGAGTACCATAGACGAAAAACCCGCAAGTTCTGTTTCCAGACTGTTCGTTCAACAGGAGAAATCGTTCCTCTCTCTCAACATCGGGTCGTGCTTCCACTCACCGGATAACACAAGCTCATTCATCGGTTTCAACGCATCGAGAGTCTTTTTAATTTGATATTCACGGCAGAGCGCACCGGGCAACCTAACACTTTGTCGCAATAGGTCTCGTTTCTCTTCCGGAGAAGGAATACGTTCGACCGGAAGGCTCTGCCCCTCGTGTTGCCAGGGAAGATAGCAGATTTCATTTCCTTTCTGCATAAATAAGAGCACCTCAATGCTGTTTTCCGAGTCTCTATCTGCGCCTGCGCTTCTTCCTCGTCAGTTTGGTCTCCATTGCTGATCCAGTTTTCAAGACCTCTTCTCGGGCTTATCGAGGCAATAGAATCCGCCTTCAATCTTTTTATGTCCGGTCTTATTCGCCTCTTCCCTTTTCGCTTCTTCGTACATTATCTTCTCAGCTTCGGTTTCCAATCAGGTTCCCGGTCGTCGTAGCAGTCCTGCACCAAATTGGGAATATCCGTTGGCAGTGTGATTTTATCCGGCAAACGCTTTTTGGTTCTCATGAGGAGATAATCCCCATAAATGGCGCGCGTTCCGGACTCAAACGCATCTTCATCCGGCTCTATGACTAACATTGTGCCGCCTTTCAGCTGTTCCGGCCGCATATCATCGTGAGATCGGGTGGCGATGCAGCTCGTCCCCAGACGTTGCAAGAGTAAGTCCATGGGACAGAGATCGGTAAGCATACATCTCCGTCAATCCAGCAGCTTTGTTTCCAACACCGATGTTCCGATTACAATCAAATGATCCTGTTCTCTTTGGTGGGCGCTTTTCCCAGTTTTTGCAATAACGTCACGCTCCGCGCTGCGCGATCCGGCATCAAAAACGCACTGTAGGAGGACAATATCGGGTCCGGCAGTCTGCTCTCTTACTTCCTCGGCAGACTCTTGCGCTCGCCGTATGGTGCTTAATATCACGATTGCGCAGCCGCCGTCCCGTAGCTTATCTCGCAACGTTGAATGCGCTCGATTCTTTGACATGTCGAATCGCCACACTACGGTGATGCACTCTGTGAGTTGCAGTCCCTTTTGATGAACCTCTTTTCCGTCGGTCCAGGTGAGCGGCGGATACGCACGCGAATATCTCCAATCCGCTTCTTCGCCTTGCGTAAACCGCTTTTTCGCGCTCACGTATTTCTCGCTTGGAGGTGTTCAAATAGGCATCCACAAAGTCGATACGCCTTGAAGCGGGCAGTGTGGCCCGAGAGAAGAATCACCGGCGCAGTAGGCACCGAGCCGGCAGAGTGCGCGCTCGAGGTACACGTTCATGTAGGCGTCGTAGGCGCACCTCATCGATAATCACGATTTTTCCGCCATGCCGAGATGCCTGAGCATCAAGTGTTTTTTGCTTCAGCGCGGCCATCAAAATCTGGTCCACTGTTGCAATGACAAAATCGGAGAGCAATACCTGCTTGCGGCCGCGGAAAAAGCTGGTACCACCAGCGCCTGATCCTCATCCTCACCGATGCACGCTTCCCCGTGAACTCTCCCTTTCCTGCTTCCAACAAATCGGCATAGTCCTGATTTAACTCTGCTTTGCCGTGCGCAAGTCGTATCGAGGCTTCTCCTTACTCTCTCCTGAACCGCAAACCTGCTCCTCAGCCCCAAGTCCTTATACGCGGGAATATACCGTTTGCCGTCGCCTGTGTCGGCAGGCTGAAAAAGAGCCCGCCGCTCCGCACTTTCTGGCAAATACGCTGACTGCAGCGAGGTGCCGCTTCGGTTTTACCGACGCCCATTTGTGCCTCAACAATGAGGATACCCGGCGAGATGACAGCATCTGATATTTCAGCACGCCTTCTGCAGTTCGTTGGGGAAAACCAAAGTTCTCCGCAAAAGCCACCTCGTCCATTCCGCCAAGCTCGGCCGACCAGACAGCTGGAAGCTTTAACTTTTTCCAAGCACTGCGAGTCCGCTTGGGGTACATGCTTCTTGTCCCAACTCGTCAATCGATATCGTCGGGTGGTAGGGATTGATTGCATCGCGACCCAGTCCGCCATGACAGAGCCCGGAGGTAAAAACACGCTGCGGTCCGGAGAGTTCCGGGATAATCGATGCATCTTGAAATGCCGCTTACTTCGAAGGCGTATTGCGAAAGGCATCCCAAATCTCAGCCCACAGCCAGGCATCGCTGTCCTTTCCTCTGAAATTGACAAGATACTCGTCAAACGTAGACTCGCTCACCGCCTCCTGAGGTTTTTCCGTGATGTGCGCCGACAATCTCTCACAAATTCCTTCGTTCACCCGCTGCTGTAAAATCACCTGACCGTGCCAACGCATGCGCGACTGCCGAGGGATCGGTAAAAGTTTTATATCCGCTATTTTCCAGCCCTTCTTCCGCAAGTCTTTCCGCGCCTCCGGCAACATTTCCAGAATGCGCGCCTGAAACACAGCCGTCGCCTTGCTGATATCGTGCGCCATCCCAGGAATACACGCTACCTTTTGAAACAGTGCTTCGTTTTCCTGCAGAGCTGCCTCGCTGCCGCCGCAGATTTCCGCCGAACAGCCACCGGAAGCCAATAGCCCGGGGTTTCTCCATGATTCCGCCGTATCCCGCGCATGCATCCAGGCAGCAGCCACTGCGCGCTGTCGTTCGGATTGGTTTTTGCCGCAAGACTGCATCAACTAGTTTACGTCCATGCTTCCCTCCCGGAACTCTTTAACATTCTCTTACAGTTTACCGCTAATATTCTTAATTACAAGGTTCTATTGTATATATTCATCTATTTATTGTATATGCAGCTTTGAATTTGTTCGTTTTGTATGTATTTTCTTCTCTTGATCCGTACAAGCGGCTGTCAATGCTCCAGTAATTATCTCGTTATCTTAACTTACCACCTCAGCTGTCCCAATTAACGGACTCAATCATCATCGCTTTGCTCACCAAGATTTCTCCACGAAAAAGCAGCCGCCAAAGCGACTGCCTTTTCCTTCTCTCAAAGTTACCAAACCATTTCTCTAATCTTTTGATATTCCTAACGCTCGTGTAAGCACGAGCTACGCGCATACTGCCCGGATACACGGGCTTACGGGCGGCTGCTCCTCATTCCCGTGCAATTCCACGGAAAGATAACTATGCTTGACCTCTGGCAAAAGGTCTCAAAGATATCCGTGCGCCGCAATTTGAGTGATGATGTATTCACGCAGGGTTTGAGCCGATATACTCATCCCGAAAAGAGATCTTGATCCACGAGTTGCACCTTGTACTCATTGTCGTTCATAGCCCCATGACACTCACCGAACCGGGTAGAGTCCCAGGTATTTTCGACCATCTTTTTTCGGGCGGGGCAAAGCTTAGGGCGTGCCGGAACCGATCTGCGCGGATAGTTCCTTGGTCTTAAAAAGGCTATCCCCCGGCATCATCAGAAGATAGAGCGGTTTGCTGCCGGTTACGAGAAACAAGTTCTTACAAATGCGGCAGTTTAACACTTTGTCTATGGCCGCGCGACCTCCATGGTCTCGGCGGGCGCGTGATCCACACGCGCACGGTATTTCCAGTCGATCCAATAAATCATAGACCGCGAGTTCCGCGCTCGTTCTTTCGGTGCAGTCCTTCGGTCTGCCGTGTTCCTAAATACAAAGCATTTTCCTCTTACTCTTCAAAATGATAAATCAGCACCATGATAGCGCATTTCCCGCGCCGTCGCAAAAAGGAATTGGGAATCCCAGCTGTCAATGATTCACAGCAAAGCCCCGCCATGTCTCTCGACCCGGCGGGGGCTAACATTCACCTATTTGCGTTTACGCGCTGCCTTTTACTCAACGCTCAAATAATTTCTTATATTCCCCGTAGCCCCTCTTCTTCCAGCTTATCGCAGGAATAAAAGCGGAGGAGGCGGAATTAATGCAGTAACGGAGGCCGCCTGTCTCGCGGGGGCCGTCGTTAAAGACATGACGGTGCGAATTCCCTCTTTGGAGCGCACTCCGTGGACCATGCCGTGCGAGCGGTCGGTGGTCTCCTTGAGTTCCTTTCGCTTCAATCGGCTTGGAAAACGGGCAGGCCAGCCGCAGCCGGAATCAAACTTATCGAGGGAGCTGAACAGCGGCTCACCGCTCACAATATCGACATAGATGCCCTTCTCAGAAGTCATCGTACTCTCGGTGAAGGGCGCTCGGTCGCGGCGTTCTGCGTGACCTCATAGGAGAGGTCGCCAATCTTATTGCGGAGCGTCTCGTTCTCCTCTTCCGCAAGATGGAACATCTTTCTGCGGAATGTGGCAGTAGCCGTCCGGATTTTTATCGAGATACTTCTGGTGGTATTCCTCCGCGGAATAGAAGTTTTGGATGGGCGCCAGCTCTACCGCGAGCTTTGTGCCGTACTTTGCCTCCTGCTCGTCATAAACCGCCCTGAATTTCCGGAAGCTGGCTCCTGATCCGCATAGTAAATACCGGTGCGGTACTGAATGCCTTTGTCATTTCCCCTGCTTGTTTACGGAGAGCGGATCGATCACCAGAAAGTACTTATCCAGCAGCTCACGAAGCGAAATCTTATTCGGATCATACTCGATTTTTACGGTCTCCGCATGTCCGAGCTGCTGTCGCAGACCTCCTCGATAGGTAGGGAGCACTGTCCGGCCCGTTTGCATAGCCCACCTCGGTCGCACGCACGCCCGGGAACTGGTCAAAGTACTTCGTAAGCCCCAGAAACATCCGCCTGCGAGATAGATGGTCATTTTACCAGCTCCCCGTCCATGTCATGACGCCGCCAAAGTTGTAGACCTTGCGATAACCGAGCTTGATAATTTCTCCGCCGCAAGTCCAGCTCGATGTCCACTGCGGCAGTAGATAAAATCGGCTGATCCAGATCCTTCAGGATTTCCGGTCTCGTTCCGTTGATCTCCTCGTTCGCAACAACACCGCACCCGGAATGTGACCGCTGTCATACTCTTCCTTGGTGCACATCGAGGATGATGTGACCGTCGTCCTGCTTCATCATCTCCCGAGCCGTATCCTGATCGATTGTCTGATAGCCCATGGTCTCCTGTTCCTCCTTGCTCTCGCCTGTTGTGCTCATCGAAGCGCTGCTGCTTGTCCCGGCAGCTGCCATCGATACCGCACTTCTGTTGCCTTACTTGTCTCCGCAGACTCGGCCTTCTTCCCGCAGGATACCAGCAGCGGCAGTGCAAGTGCTCGCAACAACTACTGAGGATGTAGCGTCTCTTCTTCATGGCTTTCTTTCCTCCTTTTATCGTATCGCTTTCTCAAACTTTCGCTCTGATGCATCAATTTCTGAAATTGGTTCGAAAATTCACTTATAGTATACCACTTTTGGTCGGAAAAGGAACAGGAATTCAAATATACCAGACCGGAAGTGCAAGGACATTGTCTCGCACATGCCCGGCTCCGAGCAGAGGCAGACCACGGCGCCCATGCCGCGCCTCTTCTCCGGGATGGTATCGAGCAGCTGAAACGCTGCCGTCATATCCGCCTTCGGTCTGCTGCTCTGTTTGATTTCACCGGATATAGGATGCCGTTCTCTTCGATAATAAAATCAATCTCAGACTCAGTCGTAGACTTCAAATCTCGTCCGCGATAATAAGAGACAAAGTAGCGGTAATCGAGACCGCGGTTTGCATAGGATTTTAAAATCTCCCGAAATCACAAAGGTCTCAAAAAGGCGCCGCTCATTGCGCCGTTTGCCAGTGTCTCAACCGTGAGCCATCTGGTCAGATAGGCGAGCAAGACCCGTGTCTCGAAAAATAAAGCTTCGGCGTCTTAATGGCGCGCTTTAACACCGAGGCGGTGTATGGCTCTAAGAGGTAGATGATGCCCGACGCCCTCAAGAATCGAGAGCCAGCGCTTCACCGTATCGGCATCCTTCCCGATTTCTCCCGCAATGTTGCTGTAATTCAGAATCTCCCCGTTCGCGCCGCACAGGCAATCATAAATTTCCGGAACGCATCCAGATCCTGCACCGCCGAGAGTTCGCGCACGTCCCGCTCAAGATAGGTCTTCACATAGCTTGAGAAGTACATCTGCCAGTCTCACAGTCGCATCCTGCACGCCAGGATACCCGCCGCGGTGGATGTATTCCCAGATATTCTTAGGCTTGACCACTGTCTTTTGCCGCTCCCGCAGATAGTCAAGGCCCGGCACAAAGGGCGCGCTGAAGCTGTCGCCCGTCAGTTCCCGGAGCGATAAGGTCGAGAGTTCCAGAACCGCCACTCTTCCGGCCAGGAGACTCGGAGGCGAGCCGCATCAGCGAAAAAGGCTATGAGCCCGAGAGCAGAAACTGGCCCTTCGCCTCGCTGTTATCGCACTGTAACTTCAGATAGCGGAATAAATCCGGTACCCGCTGCACTTCATTCAGGACAATCGGCGGCTCGTGTAACATCATGAACATCTCCGGATTTTCCTTCGCCTGCTCCTCGAGGAAGAGGTCATCAAAGGAAAGTTGCTTCCGCTCCGGGAACAACTCTCGTAAAAAGCGTTGATTTTCCCGTCTGTCTCTGCACCGGTAATCAGCACCGCCTTGAAACTTTGCGCCGCTTTGCACACCACATCTTCAATCTGCCGGTGAATGTATTGCATAGCCCTCCCGAAATATTCCGAATCTAATTCGGTATTTATTCTAGGATATCATAACGCCGCCGGTATAGAAAGAACTCTTCGCATGTAAAAGCAGCTGCTTCTATCGAAGCAGCTGCTCTCCTCTATCACTGTACACTGATTGTATCTCTCAGCCCATCTTCTCGCCCCAGTGCTCGTTGACATCGTAGTTATATGCCTTGATGCGGCGGTAGGCGATCTCCTGCCACTGCTCGCGGAAGCTGCCGTCTCCGCTTACAAAGAGCCGGAATCCATATAGCGGATGATGATGTACTCCGAGTTCTTCTGGTCAAAGCCGTTGCCCTGGCTAAAGTCAATGCCGTTGCCGGTATTCCGGGTCATCACGGCCTCGAGGAGCGGCAGGGTGACTTCGCTCAGCGGGAGTTTCATATCCGGCATGTCGAAGAAGCCGCCCTTGCCTTCGTGTAAACGCAGAGCGTGCCGAGCGCACCGTTGCAAACGCACTTCACTCTCTTGATGTCCGCAGAGCTTCACCTGGTGCTTTGCGCCTATGATGACGCCGCCCGAGAGGCGGATGATTTTTCACCCAGCGTTGCGCCGAGCTCTGTCTCGAGGCTGTCCAGATTGTTCGGGAATTCCGCCCCCAACCTGCTCGCGGCAAAGGCAAGGAGCAGCGGCTTGGTCTCGCGAACATTGTGGCCGTTGTTCCAGGTTCTGGTGTCGAGATCCAGCTCCGGGACGCTCATATTCTTTATGTTCAGGTCGCGAAGCAAGACTCTGTAGTGGAAGTTCTGGCTCCAGTAGTTGGTCAGAAACAGAGAACCGATCTCCGCAAACTTCATATCCACATCGACCTTGCCGTTCAAGCTCTTATAGCTGAAACCGTCCTTCGCGATGCGAAGGGTATAGCCCACACCGAGCATGCCTTTATTGGAAAAACTCCATGGTTGCGCCGTCATCAAAATATGTCTTCATCTCTTCTCCCTCTATTCGGCTTCCGGCTCACTCCATGAAGCTCGTTGTCAATGGTATAGCTCATGTAGGCGCCCTTCTTAAAGAGACCGCCCTCCTTTAGGCCCCAGGCAATCGCAGAGCAGGCAAGCGCTGCGACTCTTTCTTTTTGACGCTCGCGAGGTAAGCAAAAATGCCTGCCGGGAAGAGTCTCGCAATCAGAAAGCTATAAAGGGAATCCGTCTCGCCTTTTTCCGCCAGCTTTGTGTGGTAGCTCGGATTGGTGTCCCACCACTCGTTCGGCTTACAGAAGGAGCAAACCGCACGCATCTCGCTCGTGCTCAGGTTCTCGGCGCAGACCGCGCGAACCTGTTCAAGGTCCTCATCGGCAATCACACCGTCCGTGATCGAGTAGGCTGTAGGCGTTTGCGATGCCGTCGTTATCGTCCTCGGTCTCCTTTAAGAGTACAGATTCGACACGCCGCGCTTTGCGTACTTCTTCCACTTGCCGCCGATGTCTCGAAACGCCTTTTCCGCTGTAGCGCGCGAATCACCGCTTTTCCAGCGCACGGCGCAGTTCTTCGAGATCTACGTCCTTCTTTTCCCACTCGTCAATCCAGTTGATACGTAAGTCTGACATGACTTTTTCTCTGCCTCCTTGGCTTTCCGGATTACCTTACCGTGACTATGGTTCACATCCTTTTCATTATAGAATTCTGCCTCGCAAATCTCAAGCCAACGCGCCTGTTTCAGCACTTTTTCTAAAGTGCCGGCTTCCGCTTAGCTGTATACAGATTACCTTGCTTGCGCTTCCGATTACACATTTCGCCCAAGATTTCGCTTCCGAACAACGAATAGAACCACTCCGGTTTTCTGTCTTTACTGCTTTCTGCGCTCTCCCTTCCCGTAAGCTGTGCCCAGCCTTTCTAAAGCTTTGTCACATCAGAACCCGGATGTCGTTCCCATAGTTATTTTCCGCCGCAGCCCCCACTGCATTCGTCTCAGTGTTCCCTGAACCCCAGTTGCAGCCCGAGTAGCAGGATTACGCCCTCGCGAAATACTCTGGGGTCGTAGCCCGGTCAGCGCATGTATCTTGTCGAGCTGGTACTGGAGCGTGTTCTTATGGATGTAGAGCTTTCTCGCAGCTGTCTTAAGGCTACAGTCCGCGGCAAAGTAAACTTCCAAAATGTGTCTTTCTTTTTCGCTCAGCTTTTCCGAGCGTTCGCGCCGCATAGCTCTCGCGAACCGCGACCGGAATGGAGCCGCTCAGCAGTTCCAAATCGAGCTGCTCAAAAGTCCGCGTAACCGCCTCTCTCAGCGCCCGCACGGGACGCAATCTGCGCCTCCCTGAAACGATCGGTACTGATGCACCAGTTTGTGATCCGCCCCCACACCGACCGAAAGAATTTCCCGGAACTCTGCGGCAAGCCGCTCAAATTGCTGCTGTCTCGGCGGATAATCCCCTTCGGCAGGATCAGGATGTACTCGTTCGGAAAGCGGAAGGTAAAGAGCGGACTCCCGGTCTCACGGAACACGGTCAGTATTTTTCTGCTCCACCATTGAGAGGTTCGCGGGGTTATAGCGCGTCGAGAGGCGCACCAGCACGGATGCGGTAGCGCACTTCTTCGCTGGAGACCGTGGGAAGAAAGAAGTCAAGGTAAAAGCCGTGATTCATGGGCTTTCCCTGAACTCAGCGCCCGCACCACATGGTCGGTCTCCAGCTGCTCGTTCCGGTTTCTCGCATCGTACTCCCTGCTCACGGAGCAGAAGGGCTGTGATGCGCTGGGCCGAGATAGGCATACTTTCTCACTTCCTCGGGGACGCCGGTGATGCCGATGACCGCGACTATGGTCCCGATGGTGCGAAAAAGGGAAGGTTCACGCCTGCTAGGGTGCCGTAGAAGCTGTCGTTCTCCATGACTTCGATCGGCTGCCCTTCCTGTGCGGCGCGGTGCCCGATTTCATGGTAGGTGCCGACCCGCTCTGGGTTCGTGCTCGCAGTATGCTGCCGTCCGGCCGGATAAAGTTCACATCGTGCCCGCAGACATCTTTCACGCTGTCCACAATCTGCTGGGCTGTCTTTTTGCTGATTTCCGCCATTCTTTTTGTTCTCCGTACCAATAATTGCGCCTCAGTATAGCACTTCTTGTCCTTTCACACATGGATTCGACAGGGCGATTTCGTTATTCTAATCAGACAGACAGTCCCGGCTGTCGATCAGCATCCGAAAACAAAGCAAGGAGGAAATGAGATGAAAGTAGTGGTCGCCATTGATTCTCTCAAGGGATCTCTCAGTTCTCTTGAGGCGGGCGATGCAATCCGCGCCGGAATTCTCAGGGCGGACAGCAGCGCCGAAGTCCTGGTGCGCCCGCTCGCGGACGGCGGCGAGGGCACGGTGGAGGCGCTCACCATGGGTATGGGCGGCACCCTGCAAGAGGTGCGCGTCACAGGGCTGCTCGGCACGCCGGTCACGGCGGTCTACGGCATTTTGCAGGACGGCAAAACCGCGATTCTCGAAATGGCTGCGGCTGCCGGCATCACCCTCGTCGATGAAAAGGAGCGCAACCCGCTGAATACGACGACCTACGGGGTCGGAGAGCTGATACGGGATGCGATTGCAAAGGTTGCCGCCACTTTATTGTGGGCATCGGCGGTTCCGCGACAAATGACGGCGGCATCGGCATGTTGCAGGCGCTCGGCTACGGGCTCCTTGACAGCGAGGGCAAGCAGTTTCCTTCGGCGCCAAGGGCTTGCAGGTTCTGGACCGCATCACGGATGAGAAGGTCATTCCGGAACTTACGGACTGCACCTTCCGCGTGGCCTGCGATGTGACCAATACGCTCTGCGGCGATCAGGGCTGCAGCGCGGTCTTCGGCCCGCAGAAGGGCGCCGATCCCGGCATGATCATGCAGATGGACAAGTGGCTCGCCTACTATGCGGCACTGGCGCGCGAAAAGTACGAGAAGGCGAATCCGCGGCAGGAGGGCACGGGCGCGGCGGGCGGCCTCGGCTTTGCCTTCTAACCTTTACCGATGCGCAGCTCGAATCCGGCATCAAAATTGTGCTCGAGGAGACCCGCCTCGAGGACTATGTGAAGGAGGCCGACCTCGTGATTACCGGCGAGGGCGGCTCGACGGACAGACTGTCATGGGCAAGGCGCCGATCGGCGTCGCGCATATCGCGAAAGCAGTACGGAAAGCCCGTCATCGCCTTCGCGGGTGCGGTCACCCCGGATGCGGTTGCCTGCAACGCACACGGCATCGATGCCTTTTTCCCGATACTGCGCCGCATCTCGACACTGCAGGAGGCGATGGAGCCCGAGAATGCGAGACAGAATATGACGGATACGGTCGAACAGGCACTGCGCCTGTTCCTGCTCAAATAAAAAGGAGGTTTCCCTATGGACTTACAATTCACGACACTCGGCGCACTGATCGGACTGGTCGTCGCCATTCTTCTGATTATCAAAAAGGTACAGCCGGCTTACGGTCTGATTCTCGGTGCCTTAATCGGCGGATTAATCGGCGGCGGCGGCCTCGCGGGTACGGTCTCCACGATGGTGAGCGGCGCGGGCTCCAGATGTCCTCGGTGCTCCGCATTTTAACCAGCGGTATTCTGGCGGGCGCTCATTAAGACCGGCGCGGCACAGAAAATCGCAGAGACCATCGTCGACACGATAGGCGAAAAGCGTGCCATTGCGGCACTCGCGGTCGCGACCATGATTATCTGCGCGGTCGGCGTGTTCACAGACATCGCTGTCATCACGGTTGCGCCGATTGCCCTTGCAATCGGTGAGCGCGCCGGTCTCGAAGAGCGGCATTCTGCTCGCGATGATAGGCGGCGGGAAAGGCAGGCAACATTGTCTCCCCGAACCCGAACACCATTGCCGTGACCGAGGCTTTTAAGCTTGACCTCACGGCTGTGATGATGAAGAACCTGATTCCGGCGCTCTGCGCGCTCATCGCGACCATCGTCCTCGCTTTCTCCTCGCAAAGAAGGCGGGCGACGGCATTTCCGCAGAACGATCTCGAAGCAGCTCCGCGGAAAAGCTCCCGAACGCCCCTGCAGGCGTTTGCGGGCCCGCTGACTCGTGATTGTGCTCCTCGCCCTTCGCCCGCTCGCTAAGATTTCGGTGGATCCGCTGATTGCGCTTCCCGCTCGGCGGTCTGGTCTGCATTCTGGTAACCGGAAACATCCGCAAGCTGATTCCGTACACAGACTTCGGTCTCTCGAAGGTCATCGGCGTCGCGATTCTCCTGATCGGAACCGGCACGATTGCGGGTATCATCAAGGCTTCCGCGCTCCAGAAGGATATGACCGCGCTCCTCAGCGCCATGAACATGCCGGCCTTCATTCTGGCACCGCTCTCCGGTATCCTGATGGCAGCCGCAACCGCTTCTACCACCGCGGGTTCCACCGTTGCCTCTCAGACCTTCTCGGGCACGCTGCTTTCCGCCGGTGTCCCTGCGCTCTCGGCAGCGGCTATGATTCACGCAGGTGCGACTGTGCTTGACTCTCTGCCGCACGGCTCCTTCTTCCACGCGACCGGCGGCTCCGTCTACATGGACATCAAGAACCGCATGAAACTGATTCCCTTTGAGGCGTTAATCGGTCTCACTTCCACGATTGTCGCTGTCATTCTGTACCCTCGTGGCGGCATAAGGATTCGACAGAAGCAACGACACAACGAATCGCCCCACCCGTAAAACGGTGAGCTGGGATGCGGGCTATAAGCTCGCGTTACTAGCCAGCGTCTCAAAGGCGCTGGCTTTTCTTTATGCCTCCCAGGAAGCAAAAGCTTCCTGGGGGCTCCGTTCAAGCCACCTTGCTTTTATCACCTGGCTGCCCCTAAAGGGGCAATTATTGGCTCAATCACCTTTGATCCGTTCCAGGCTTCGCCCCGAACGGATCCTCGTACTCCTTCACGCTCATCTTGTCTTGGAGGATATCGGCCTCTCCTGGTCTCGGATGTCTTTCTACCGTCGTATCATTCAATCCGACGGTACTACATAGTATCCCTCTGCCCAAAAGTGCCTGTTCCCAAACTTATACTTTTAGATTCGCATGCCGATCGAACATCATCAGCGAGCTTTTCCCCTTTCAGGTATCCCATGAAAGATGACACATATCTTCGGCGGTATGCTCACTAGCATGTGCACATGATCTGGCATCAAATGACCTTCTATAATCTCTACGCCTTTGTATGCGCAAAGGTCATGTAGGATCTGAGCCAAATCCTTCTTGTATTGATTGTAGATTATTTTTCGTCTATACTTTGGCGTAAAGACGATATGGTACTTGCACAGCCATTTGGTATGTGCAGCACTATTTGCTTTTGGCATGAAATCACCTTCCTTTCTCAGTAGTGGCTTGGACACCTCTATTGTACGGAAAGGTGATTTCTTTCGTTAAACGATTTGTCTCCACCCGCATAGCGGGTGGGTTTGCTGCAACGGTTCACTCTTTTGCAAGCGAACCATGCTCAGCAGGCTAAAGCCAAAAGCTGCAGCAACACAAAACAGCGGGTGCAGCTGACAAGAGTCAGTTGCACCCGCTGTTTTTGCTTACTTGTTTTCTCAGTTCTCGTTCTGCGTATGTTCGGACAGCCATTTTTCCGCTTGTTTACGCAGCCAATTTCGCCGGTAAAGCGTACTCACCGTGACCGGCAAAAATAGCAAACGGAAACATCATAATCACAGCAATCAATGCAAGCGTCGTATAGTGTGTTCTGCCCTTTGAACGCGCAATTTCGTTGACAAAATCCGCCGCGCGGTCAGCGAGCGCTCCGCCGCCGAAGAAACGAAGCAGCGCATACTCCGCGATAAAGATTCCGAGACAAATCAGTATAATGGGAATCGTCACCCGTCCGCAGAGTTCAATCTTCTTCTCCATGGGGATTTTTTCTTCCCCGGTATATTCCGAAACCAATTTTTCCGCCCGTTCTTCCTTGTTCATCTCCCACAATCCCCTTCACATGGTCAAGCGGCATTCCGCCCTGTATCCCTTCATCCCGTTCGCGTAGTAGCCGCCGCGCTTGTTCGCGCGGCGTGCTGTCTCCGATTGCAACGAGGTGCAGACTCTTCTTTGCACATGCATTTCGCATGGCTTTTCCGTTTCAGCTCTCCGTATCGTAGACCAGCTCGCCGCCATAGTAGACTTCCAGGGACATCTCGATCAGGCTCTCATCGTCCGGTAAAGTCAGGTAGCCGCTGTAAGTGAGCGTGTGGTCTCCGTAGAGCTCGTCAACCAGCTCAAAAGCTGTATTCGGCATAGCCTTCCAAAAATGCTTGAGCGACATCCGCTTTCCTTCAAAGATCCGCGCTCCCTCCGGGGCGCAACAACAGAACCGCCACAAAGTCCGGGTCCACATCCTCAATCGTGAGACTTCCCTCTTCAAAAAGAGGCACACGGAAGTCCCTGCATCCGCAATTTCCTGTACGGTCCTGTCGTGCAGACTGAAAGGCGGCTTAATGGTAGGGCGGTATCTCGCAATCATGTCGCACCTCCGGAATACTTATCCTGTTGACGCGCAAAGCCGAGAAAGCGCGTTCCCTGAAAGCTTAACTGTCCGCGGTCACCCTCGGCCGACATACCGTAGACTCTGCCGTCCACATTAAACTCCGTGCGCTCGCCGCTCTCCGTCTGAAAGGTGAGAAAATACGCGGTATTCGTACTCCCGACCGTGTTGGTGCCGCTGTGTCCCCAGACCGCGGTTCGTTTTCCCACGAGCACTGCGGAAACCGTTTGTTTCGGGGACTGATTGTTCTTATGCCAGGTTCCTATGCCCTGTACCAGTCTCGCAATGATCAAAACAAAGGCCACAATAAAAATCAGAGTAAATACCGCACCGAATATCCCGCCAAACACATAGAAGTCGTCCATACTGTTCTCCTCTGCCGCTGTCAACGCGACTCTGTTGTGCTGTTCTGTTCACTGTGTCTCACGACCCGCTCATCGCTTTGTGCCTGCCGCCTTCTTCCCTCCGTCTCTTCTTTCATGTCAGCTGATTCCGGCATTTGCGAAAGATATGCTTCGCTCGGTTCCGACTTTCATCTTGCATCTACCTGCCTGTATCATGTTTTTCAAAGCTCTCGAAACTACAGGAACAGCTACGGATAAAGGGGCGGAGATCCGCACCGCTCTCCAGGTAGCGGAGCAAAATCTCCGCGCAGGCGCGGCTGTCGCTATCCGCCTTGTGGTGATCCAGTTCGATTCCGTAGTATTCTGCAGAGCACATTTAACTTATGGCTCATGCCGGGCAGCAGGCGCTTTTCCCATCTGCACCGTGCAGAGATAGGGAACCTTGGGCTCCACGCGATTCCGTAAGCATTCAGGCATTTCCTGAGTACGCCCATGTCAAATACGGCGTTGTGCGACCGAAGCCCGCTCTCCGCGAGCGGCGCAATCTCCTCCCATACCTTGGGGAAGGTCGGCGCGTGCCGCACGCTCTCCGCGCTGATGCCGGTGAGCTGCACATTGAAATAGTCGAAATGTGTTTCCGGGTTGACCAGACTATAGTAGGAATCCGCCACGGCGCCGTTTTTCAATCACGGAAATGCCGATGGCACTCATGCGGTCGCTGAAACGGTTCGGGGTCTCCACATCAAAGGCAATATAACGTGCCATAATAACCTCTTTCCATCGAATTTCGATACCTTTATTATAACCGATTTTTGCGCCGTAAAAAGAGCCGTGCATTCGCACGGCTCTCAGACTTTCTCATCTTTACGAACCCAGCATTGCCACCAGAAGCTTCGGCAGTATCACAAGTCCCACTGTCGCAATCGGCTGGCAGGCCGCATAGAAGGAGGCTACCTTGTCGTTTCCGGTCACAGTAATCAGCGCATTTAAAGAAGGTGCGGAAGTCATGGCACCGGTCGTCGCGCCGAGCGCACCGAAGAGCGGCATCTTGCAGAGATAGCGCGCCACCACATAGGCGAGCAGAATCGAAACGCAGCTCATCAGTGCACCCACGAGGAAGAGCATAATGCCGTACTGCTGCAGCGTAGAAACAAACTTAGGACCCGCGCCGGCTCCGTTTTGCAGCAGGAACCAGGCAATGCCGAGGTCGCGGAGCGGCACCAAAGGTAGACTTCGGAGCCGTGAGTTTGATTTTTCCCGCAGTGGCCTATGACCGATACCACGATACCCGCAATGATGGCACCGCCGCCGGTTCCGAGCGAAAAGCTTGTGCCGCCGCCGAGCGGAACCTCGACCGCACCGATCAGAGCGCCGAGCGCAATCGCAACGCAGACCACAAATACACCTGGTCCGTCGACCGTGAGAAGAGAGTATCGCTCTCACTCTGGAAACCGGCGGATCCGGAAGCTTTGCATTTTTCCGCCTCGATATCCGCCTTTAAGAGCTTCGGCACCAGCTGCACAAACATGACCACCGAAATAATGCCGAAGACATAGGCAAGACCGTAGCCCACACCGGCCGCAGACTGATCGCCGAAGAGCTCCTTGGTGGTCGCAAGGCTCGTTGTAGAGGTCATGGCACCCGCCATGACACCGAGGGCCAAATCAGGGGCAGCTTAAATACCTTGACCGCCAGCGCCACAGTGCCGCCCGCCGACACCAGAATCGCAGCGGTCGTCGCGAGAAAGCCCCAAAAATTTGCCTTGAGATTTGTAATGAACGAGGGACCGGCCGAGAGCCCCACACAGGCCAGGAATAACGCGAGACCGGCCGTACCGAGGATTGCCGGAACCTGCATGCCGAGCGCTCCGAAAATCAGTGCGACAATCAGCACGCCCGATGTCCCGAATTTAACACCGGCAAAATTAATCCGTCCGAACGCGTACCCGAGCACCAAGGTTAAAAAGATCATAAATACCGTATTGCCGCTCAACCCCTGAATGAAACTCATGTCCTCCTCCTTTTTCGCTAATGAGAAACAATTGTGTTGACTCATTATAGGGTCAAGAACTTTATTGCGTCAATTCCTATCTTAAGCGCCCAAAATCGCAACAAGGAAGTTCGGAAGGACCACCAGTCCTACGGTTGCAATCGGCTGGCAGGCCGCATAGAAGGAAGCCACTCTGTCATCCTTGCTGACGCCGATCAGCGCATTCAGGAGGGCGCCGCCGTCATGGCGCCGGTCGTCGCGCCGAGTGCGCCAAAGAGCGGAATGCGGAACACAAAGCGCGCCACCGCATAGGCAAAGAGCAGGGACACGCAGCTAATCAGCGCACCGATCAGGAGAAGCATGACACCGTACTGCTGCAGGGTCGATACAAACTTGGGGCCCGCAGCCGCGTCGTTCTGCAGAAGGAACCAGGAAATGCCGAGATCGCGGAGCGGCACCAGGGTGGACTTCGGTGCCGTCAGCTTAATCTTGCCGATGTGACCGATCGAAGATACCACAATGCCCGCGATGATAGCGCCGCCGCCCGTTCCGAGCGAGAAGGTAGCGCCGCCGCCGAGCGGAAGCTTAAAAGCTGCCGATGAGGGCACCGAGCATAATCGCAAGGCAGACCACAAACACGCCCGGACCGTCAATCTCCGTGAGCACTTTCTCCTTCTCCGCCTTCGCTGCGGGAAGCTTGGGGAGCTTATCATTTTCCGCCGCGATATCCACCTTTAAGAGCTTCGGAAGCAGCTGCACAAAGAGTAAAACCGAAATGATGCCAAACACATAGGCAAGACCGTAGCCCACACCGGCTGCGGACTGATCGCCGAAGACTTCCTTCGTGGTCGCAAGGCTTGCGGTCGAGGTCATAGCGCCCGCCATCACACCGAGCGCCAGGTCAAGCGGCAGACCGAAGGCCTTCACCGCCAGGGTCACCGTGAGGCTTGCGCCCACCAGCACCGCTGCCGTCGTCGCGATGTAGCCCCAGAAATTTGCTTTTAAGTTCGAGAAAAAGGTAGGCCCCGCCGAGAGACCGACACAAGCAAGAAAGAGACCGAGCCCCGCCGTTCCGATAACAGACGGAACCTCCATGCCGAGGGCGCCGAAAATCAGCGCGACAATCAAAACACCCGAAGTACCGAACTCAATGCCTGCAAAACTGATGCGTCCCAATGCGTAACCGAGCACCAATGTGAGGAAAATCATAAACACGGCATTGCCGCTCAAAGATTGCATGAAGTCCATAGACCCCTCCGAAAATTTAAAATAATATTAAGAACTGTTATTAGTATATGAGACCGCTTTCACAGCGTCAACCGTTCTGCGCCAAGTTAGACAGCACTTTTGTATTTTTGTGAATTGCCGCCAGTTTCGGCTTTTTAATTCCTAGTGTTTTTGTAGGCTTTTATGTGCAAATGCGGGAACTTGCTTGCAGCAAAAAGCGGCGGAGCGCGCTTCGTTGCGCTTCCGCCGCTTTGGGTCCGCTTGCTGATTCCGCTTCTTTCTCCACAAGCTCAACTCTGTTTTCCGAATTCCGGCGCAGGTACCAGTCCTGTTTCCGTCAAGCGCAACACGCGCGTGCAGACCTCGTCAATGTACTTTCTGTCGTGGAGATGCTGATGACAGCCCCCGGGAACGCTGCCAACAGGCTTCGAATCACAGGGCCTGAGAGCGGCGAAAAAGTTGCGCGTCGGCTCATCGAGTATCAGAACATTCGCATCCGAGAGGCTCATTTTTGAGGAGCAAGACCTTGGCCTTTTGTCCGCCGGAGAGTTCCCGCATGGGATGATCCATCTCCTCTGCCGTGAATTTAAGCGCTCTGAGATAGGTGCGAATTTTGGTGCGGACTGCCTTATCGCCGCTGCTGTCCAGGAACTCGACCGGGGTTCGGTTTAATTCAGCAGCTCCTCATAGCTCTGCGGCATATACTGCGCGCGGAGATCCGTTCTTCGAAGCAGCTCCTCCGCAATTTTGCGCAGCAAGCTCGTCTTCCCCGCGCCGTTCTCACCCTATGATGCAGAGCTTTTCGGGACCGCGCAGTTTGAGGTGTGTCTCTTGCCAACAGACGCTCACCGTCCGGCGTTTCCAGTTCCGTAAGGGCATAGTCAATCACCGTTTTGCCCTGTGGCATCACTGCCGCCTCACCGCCGAGCCGAAAGAAAATTGCCTCTTCCTGCTCCGGCATTTCGGTCATCTCTGCGTCTTCTTTTTCAAAGCGCTTTCCCATGGCCTTCACAACATGCATCTTGTCTTTTAAGTTCTTTCCCTCGCCCGGTGCCTGACGGAAACACTTGAAAGCGCTCGCTCCACCGAGTTGTAGAGCCGCGCGTATTTTTCATCCCGGAGCCTTTTTCTCCTTGCGCTCGTTCTCCGCCTGTTGGGTTTTTCGCGCAAAGAGTTCCGCGCGCTGCTGCCGGTAGCGGGCGTAAGTATCCCGCACCACCGCATAGCGGCTCTCGCTTTTCCGCTTCAGCTGTTCTAAGTGAATCACCACAGTCGCCGTCCGCTCAATCAAGGTTTCATCGTGAGAAGTAAAGAGGACAATGCCTTCCCACTCATTGATCAGACTTTCCAATAATTCGAGCGTGGCAAGATCTAAGTCATTCGAGGGCTCGTCGAGCAAAAGCACCGTAGGCCGCTCCAAAAAGATACGGAGCAGCTGTGCCTTCACCTTCTCGCCGCCGGAGGTGTGTCCATGCGCTGCTCTCCGTAAAAACTCCGGCGACAGGCGAAAGCGCAGCGAGCTCCGAGAGCTCCTTCGGACTGCTGTCAAAAACGAATCCGTCGCCGAAAAGAATTCATAGACCGAGAGGCCTTTCCGCTCATCCGGCAGCTCCTGCGGCAAATACGAAAGCCGCTCCGCGCCCAAGATACGTTCACCGCCGCACTCCGCATAGGCCGCAACAAGAGCGGGGTCAAAAATCCACTTGAGCAGGGTAGACTTCCCGTTGCCCTCCTCGCCGACGATAACCGCCTTGTCGCCTGTATTCAGAACCAGGTTAAAGTTCTCCAGAATGACACGCAAGTCACGGCGATGTTCTATGTTGAGCTTCTTGATTTGGAACATGAAGAACCCCCTTTCTCTGCCGCATTCGCTTTAGCGTCGAATGCGCCGCTGTAAGAGCACTGCGCCCCAGGCAAGCACTACGTTTCCGCCGAGAATAACCACAATCCAAAACACGGTCGCCTGTGCGCTCTGCTCTCGAATCTTTAAGAAGCTGTAGGGTCCCGAGACCAGTCCCGCCGCGTTTAAGAGTATCATGGGCACGGCATAAAGGAGGGTCGTAAAGAGCGCGCGGGAAATGTAGGAAAAAGGCGCGCGTTCATCCCCGAAGAGAAATAAAATCAAAGATAAAAACGGGCAGAGAAGGTGACTGAACAGTCTGGTTCCGTCGAGAAACTCATGCGCAAAACCGTTCTCCGGGCCGAGTACCAGTAACACCACCGTGAAGGTCACGAGCAGGCAGGCGGTCGCAATAAAACGGAGCAGCGTAAGCAGCCCCTGCCTCGCTCCCTTTCACGTTTTCGCCCCGGAAATAGGTCCAAAGATAGAGCGCCGAAGTGACGCCGCAGAGCAAATTCGAGTCCGTCGTATAAAAGCGGAGCGTGGCGAAACCCTCGCCCGCGAAGGCGTGCACAACCACCAATAGTTCAAAGAGCAAGAGAAATACATGCCCGATCGGGACGGCTGCTCCCAGCTTGCCTTCTGTTGCAGCTCTGAATTTCTTTGTTTTCCCTATCTGATTCATCATCGATTCTGTCTCCTAACACAATCAAAAAACTTTCCGATTCGCCGTTACGCCATGCTTTCTTGATCCTCTCATTTGTTACCCGATGCGCGGCAAATAGACTGAAAATGACGGGTATACGGCAGTTTGATTCAAATTTCATTATAGACAAAGCAAACGGGGCGACAAGCGCTTCAAACTTTTTCCGAGAAAAACGAAGCGCCGATTTTTGGCCTTCTCTATCGACTCGGGCTCTGCCGCTTCCGCTGCTGCGGCGGATATCCACTTCTTCCCGAAGAGCGTCTGTGCCGCCTCTATCATGATGCCGGCAGCATTCAAGTCGCCCTCCTTCTGTATTGCCTCTGCAAAGGCAGTCTTCGTTTTCTCCCGCAAAAACGCTGCATCGACAGCGTGGAAGGAGAGCTGCATGAGCGCGGCGGTGCCCAGGCGCGGCAGAGCGCATCCGTGTCGCCCCTGCATCGTCCGGATTAAAACATCGACCTCCGCCTCGGAACCGATCCAACCGAGCGCAATAATCTGCTTTCTTCGAAGCGCGATATTCGAAATTTCCCATCTTGCGGTCAGAAGTGCTGCCAGCTCTTTGGCGCGCGCGGCATAAAAAGTCCCTGTGTCTTAACTAGGAGAGAATTTTTGGCGGTGAGGTAAGCGGTATCGGTATATGCACCTGTACCGGTAGCTGTGCCGGCAACTTGACTTGCGTCCGTTTTTGAAGCAGTCCCAAACGCTCTGAGCCGCTCGAGCAAAAAAACAATCCCCGCTTCTCCGTGCCGGTCAAAGCTGTTCTCGAGCATGAGTGTTCCGCCCGCCGCCCAGTCCTCAGAGATCAGCGCATAGTGATAGGCGAGATCATCGCTGCTCCCGAGCGCTGCAATGAGTTTAAAGCCTCTCCCCGTCCGTTTTGATTTCCTCTGTCAGTTCACGATATGATTTCCGCAATGCCTCTCTCTTCGATACTCCGAAGCGAATCATCAAAAAGCCCTGCACTGTTTCGGTGCAGGCAAGCTGTACATCTGATAAGTGCTTCTGTATCCCGCTTTGCTTCCTTGCTTTTATATTCTTACTCTTGTTTCCGACTTCCGCCGCTTTCGCATATGTCTCTATGCTTACTCCTTACCGTACTCCCGCACATACTCTAAGAAGTAGCGGACGCCGAGTTCCAAGGCGCTCTCATCGATATCAAAGTAGGGGCTGTGCTGCGGATAGCGCCGCGCCTCTTCCGAAAAGCCACCGCCGAGAAACAGAAGGCACTTCGGCGCCTCGTACTTTGCAAAGTCTTCACCGCCCATCTGCTGTTCCCAGTCGAGGAGATGCTCTTTCCCAAAGACTCTCTCGGCCGCTCTCCGCCCCGTGTCCACGCAGGCATCGTCGTTGATGGTCGGCGGCGGTCCCGGGTGATAATCGAGCTGAATCTCGGTTCGGGTCGCCATGGCAACACCGTCCGCGACGCGGCGCAACATCTCGGGATAGCGGTCTCGTATCTCCGGGTTAAAGGTTCTGGCGGTCCCCATGAGGTGCGCTTCTCCCGGTATCACGTTCGAGGTAGTACCCGAGACAAACGAAGTTACGCTGATCACCGCGGGTTCCAGCGGATTCAGTTCCCTTGCTACCAGGCGCTGCAGGGGACATAACCAGTTCCGCGCCCGCCACAATCGGATCCACCGTCTGGTGCGGCAGGGCACCGTGACCGCCCTTGCCTTTTACGTGAAAGTCGAAGGTATCCGCAGCCGACATGACAGGTCCGTAGCGGAGCGAAGCATAGCCCGCAGAATTTTTACTCCAGATATGCATGGCAATCAGGCGGTCGCAGGCAAGGACTTCCGGTTCATCCTTCGCAGCCCCGCGCCGCTATCCGCAATGAACTCCTCCGCGGGCTGGAATAAGAGCTTCACCGTAATCGTGAGCTCATCCTCCATCTTCTTTAAGAGCTTGGCCGTGCCGAGCAGCATGGTAATATGCGTGTCATGCCCACAGGCGTGCATACAGCCCTCGTTCTCGGACTTCCGAAAAAGCGACCTCCAGCTCCGTAACCGGCAGCGCATCGATATCCGCGCGTATGCCGAGCACCTTTCCTGCGGAGTGCTTCCCTGCCACGGTCGCAATCACACCGGTCTTACAGACCTTCACATAGGGAATGCCGAGCGCATCCAAATACTCGCAAATCTTCTTTTGCGTATTGAACTCCTGCCAGGACTGCTCCGGGTGCGCATGGAAATACCGGCGCAGCTCCACCAGTTCCTCTCGAAGCGCAGTTCCCTCTGCCGAAATATCAATCATAATAGCTTACCCCTGACGTTTTCTCTTATCGCGCGGGGACAAACGCCGCTTCCTGCTTCCCCGCGCTCATCATGCTTTCTCCGCGTATCACGTATCTTTTAAGCTTTATCCCTGCTCAGAACGGCCCGTAGTGAATCTTGGTCGCGACAATCAGGGCTATCATACAGACCACAAATAACATCGTAATCAAGGGCGTGACAAACTTCCACCATTTCTTTAAGGGAATGCCCGCAATCGTGAGGAAGATGAGCAGGGTTCCGCTCGTAAACCAGAGCGAGTTCGTAAGACCGTCGCCGAACTGGAAGGCGAGTATCATCGTCTGCCGCGTCATACCGATAAGGTCCGCGAGCGGAATCAGTATGGGCATGAGCGCCATGGCTTTCGCGGGCCCGAGGTGATGAGACCGTTAAAAATCGCAATCACGAACATGACCGCAATCGCAGCCACCGGCCCCTGGCAGACTCTTTAAGGGTCTCGAAATGCTGTAGATAATCGGGTCTATGATGCCGGACGCCGTGAGTATCCACTGAATGCCTCGCGCAAGGCCTATGACCAGAGCCGGCACCAGGCCGTCCTTCGCACCGGCGCAGATTGCATTCACGATATCGTTCGGCGCCATGCGGTTAATGAAGCCCGCCGCAATCGCCGTGAAGAGGAAGCAGGCCGAGAGGTCATTCATAGACCAACCGAATTTCGCAACGCCCGCAATTGCCGTGATGAAAACCACGACAAAGAAGAGCAGGAGAGACTCTGTCCGCCGGTCAGCGGCTCCCGCATCTCCTGCGAGTAGTCGACCCGGAACTTGTCACTGTCCAAGTCCGCGGTGAGCGACTGAATCTTTCCGCTCCGCACGCCACGCGCATAGCGAAGCACATAGAGGATGATGATAAAGTCCGCGATGCAGAGCAGAATAAAGCGGAACAGGAAGCCCGAGAACATCGGAAGCTCCGCGATTTCATCCGAGATACCGACGGTGTACACGCTGGTCGGCGAGAACGAAAAGCTGATCATATCGATCATCGCCGAGCAGGCAATGCCTGTCATCAGGTCGTAGCCAAGCGCCAGGCAGAGCGAGAGCACAATCGGTATGAAGGGCACAATCTGTTCGTTCCAGCCGAGGAAGCCGCCCAGTGCGCCGAAGATAATCATGATGAGCACAAGTATCTTCTCATGTCCCACGCGCTCCGACTTCGCGAGGATACGTGCAACGCCCTTATTGAGTGCGCCGGTTCTCTTGTAGACTTCGATGCAACCCGCGACCAGCATGACAAGGAACATCATGCCCGCCGAGGAGACCAGGCCGTTCGGCACCGCCTGGAAGATTGCCTGCGGACCCAGATAGATCTTATCCGTGACGTGATAGGAATTTGCAATGACCACCGTGCGCCCGTTCAGCTGCTCGCGCTCAAAGGCGCCCGGGCTGATGAAGAGCGAAAGTATATAGCATCCCACAATGACGAGAAACACAATGACAAAAGCATTAATCGAGCCGCGTTTCTTTGTTTTGTTTACCTGTTCTCCCATGTTGCACCTCCGCACAACGTTTTGCTTTCCGTTTCCGTCTGATTCCTATTAAATTCCGAAAATCCGCTCCTTTCGCTCTTGTCCCCGCAGCCTCCCTTCCGTGCGCCCGCGTTCTGTCCAAAGGCAGCCCCGACGCAAGTTCCTCTTACAATAAAGTCTCACTTTGTAACTTTGCTTTTCTTTATCATATACAGTCTGAGCAATTAATTCAACATTTAAGCGATATTATACAGCATTATTTCCAACTATTATTTTATCTTCCGCATATACATTGTCTATTTATCGACTATAAGCTCTTTTCATCGTCGTTATACTGTGCTTTATCCACAATCCACCTTGTTTCCGCTTCCGCTCTCCGGCACGGAACTCTTCCCTAAAACAGTGCGTCTACAAGAACTTCTGCCGAAACAAGAAGAGCGGCCACCGTTTGCGCCCTCAGGCACGGCTTCCGCTCTTTTTCTTTGTGTTTTGCTGTGTCTTACTACACCGTCAGTTCAATCTGATTTCCCTCAAAATCCAGAATGCAGGACTCGTAATACCCGTCCCCCGTGGTGCGCGGCCCGCTGATGACTTCGTAGCCCGCCGCTCTTAGTTGCTCTGTCAGGGCATCCACCTTTTCTTTACTCCCGAGCGAAAAGGCCAGGTGCGCATATCCTGCGTGATGCTGCGCCTTATCCTGTAACACGAGGTCGGGCTTTGTCATGAGCTCTAAACGCGTGCCGTCCGAAAAGGATATAAAGTAGGAGCGAAAGCCGGTCTTCTCATTGTGATACAGCGCATTCGAACTTCCGCCGAAATAGCGGACAAAAAATTCCCGCGCGCGCTCCAGGTCGGAGACATACAGCGCCACATGTTCGATTCTCATGCGCTCACTTTTTCCCGAAGAGCCTTGCAAAGAAACCGGGCTTTTTCTCTGTCGCTTTCTCGGGCTCTCGCGCCGCTTCCTCTGTCGCCTCTGTCTCTTCCGCCGGGGTATCGTAATGGCGCTTTTCGTACTTCACTTTTTCTATGATTTCTTCCGCCTCCATCCCGCTCGCGGCTTTTACCTGCTCGATTGCGACTTTTTGATAGATGAAGGCGCCCTGTGGGTCACAGAGACGAATGTCCGAGTAACAAGTCGACTGGTTGAGATCAAAGGGATTTACCTCCATGACCTCGGCCGCTTCCATAAGACCGCTCTCCGACGCACTCGCCTGACGGAGCGAAGTCAAAAATACCGCTAGGTTGTCACCGAAAAAGGTCTCAAGGCAGTTCCGCACGCCTGCATCGCCCTCGTAATCCCGAAGCAAGGACTTCACCTGTTCCGGAGCCATGTAGATGCCGGCCGCGTAATTTTCACTTAAGATGTCATGGTCGGGTTCCGGAATCCAATCCGGCACAAAGCTCTTCCACGGACTGCAGTAGCGCTTCATCTCCGGATGTTCCTCAATGAGGAACGAGTAAGCCGAACCGCGGACATACTGATATTCGGTGAAGAAACCGCTGACCACCGCCATTCCGTAGAGTATTCCCTTCTCACTGGCCCTTCGGATGTCCCAGGCCGCAACGGTCTTCATAATGTCTAAGTACTTCTCCCCGTAAAGGACTCGTGTTCCGCCTGATACGCCGCCGCAAAGCGCTCCGCTACGCTGCTGTCTCCTTCCTTTAACGCCTTCATCGGCGCAAAAAAGCAGCGCTCCATCTCATCCCTGCGAATCGCATGGTAGGTGATGTCAAACCCCATGGTGAACTCTCCCTTCTGTTTCCTGAAATTGTCTAGCAGTCCCGCCGCCGGTAGATACGGATCGTCAGTACATACGAAAAGACAAATGCACACACCGCGGCTGACAATATCATAAAGCCGACCGCAATCGTTCCCCGCGCTGTCATCGGGGTCGGGATGCGTACATTGATGAAACTGCTGATTGCAACCATGATGCCAAAGCCCAAAAGCAGGCTGATAACCAACAGAGCTTCGCCTCTTTCCTCTCCTCCCGGTGAGCAATACAGCGGAAAAAAGATTGCCCCCATAAACAAACTGACGCCGATCCCTCCCACATACAGATTAAACACATCTGTGTGCTTGTCAAATAGAAAACCTCGAAACACCAGCGATAAACCAATCCCGATTCCGGCAAGCAACATTCCGAATGCGAGCCAGATCAGCAGGCTCAGAAAGTAGCTTCTCACAATCTCGGTTCTCCTTACCGGCATTGACAGCTTATACTTATCCCATTTAAAGCCCCTTTCTTTCAGGCTTCCGACAAGCGAGATGAGCGAAAAACCGACCATGCAAATCAGGGTAAACGAAATGATCAGACTTTGATTTTTCATAACAATACCCGACACACAGAGCAAAACCATGAGCCCTGTAATAGCCTTCGCATTGTCCAAGGTTGCAAAACAATTGTTTTTCAACAGTCCTTTCATATCCTTTCTCCCTTGATCAGCAGCAGCATGATCTCTTCAATGGATACATGGTCAATCACAGCATCCTTGTACTTTCTTTGTGCGGCTTTTCCGTCGGAAAGCAGCACATCTACCTGATAATCCCGTTTCAGATAAGCCATCATATCCTCTTGGTTCAAGGCCTGAAATTGATTCTCACTGCAGCGCATCACAGCATAATTATAACGCAGCTCATCTTTCAGCGCGGAGAAAATCAGCCTCCCGTCGTGGATAAAGGTAATATAATCGGCTATCTTTTCCAAATCACTCGTGATGTGAGATGACAACAAAATAGAGTGCCGCTCATCCTGCACAAAATCCAGAAACACATCCAACATCTCATCCCGCATGATGGGATCCAGTCCGCTTGTCGCCTCGTCTAAAACAAGCAGCTGCGGATGATGCGATAAGGCAGCCGCAATTGCCAGTTTCATCGTCATTCCTCTGGAATACTGTTTGATTTTCTGAGTCGGCGCCAATTTGAACTTCTCAAGGTAATGGCAAAACAGCGTCTTGTCCCAATTTTTGTAAATGCCCGCCATAATTTCCGACACTTGATTTGCACTCAGATAACTCGGAAAATTATCCCCATCATAGACGACACCTATCCGTTCTCTGATATCCGTATCGGAATCCCGCATCTCTTTTTCCAAATAATTTGATGCTGCCGTCGTATTGCGCAATCGTATTTAGAATACAGCCGATTGTGCTTGTCTTCCGGCCCCCGTTTTTCTCCGACAAAGCCCAACACAGCGCCGTACGGCAGCGAAAAAGCTGATGTCCTCCAAACGAAAACTCGATCCCGGAAATGACTTGGAGACCTGCCGCAACTCTAATATATTTTCCATATTATTCGTCCTCCAGATAGAACAGCGCCAATAGCTCCTTCAATTTTTCAAGCGGAATTCGATTCGTTCGGCCTATTTCCGCGGCGATTTGCAAATGTTCTTCGGCGATGCGCTGCTGTTCTTCCTGATAGAATTCTTTGTTTTGTGCGGAAACAAAACTGCCTCTGCCAACCGTGGTTTCTATAAAGCCATCTCTTTGCAGCTCCTCATACGCTCTCTGAACAGTAATGACACTGACATGGATTGATTTTGCCAGCGCACGCATAGAGGGAATCGCATCCCCCGCCTTCAGCTCCCCGCTTATGATCATGGCTTTTACCTGTGTTGTGATCTGCTCATAGATTGGTTTTCCGGTATTGTTGCTGATCACAATGTCCAAACCGCATCACCCCTTTCGCCAAAGTGTACTTATTGTATATGTACATTATATCAGCCTGTCGAGTGTTTTCAACAGCATTTTTCTCTCCTTATTTGCATCTTTGACTGTTTCCTAAGCACAGCGGAAGATGCAGGCATAAAAATAGCGCAGTCCGACTCCGGGAAGAAATCGGATTGCGCTATCTCTTTCAAAACCAAGCGGCTCCGAAGCCGAAGCCTCGTCAAAGGCACACTGCAAGAACTTATCTTATTCGATATTCCGTACCACGCCCGAGAACAGCAGAGAGCCGTCTTCCGCGGTCACGAGGAAGAGGAAGGGGCGGTCGAAGGTAATGTCCAGAGGTTCGTCCATCCGCATCGCCGCTTCCGCCATGGCCAGCATGGTATAGGCCGCTCCGGTCACGCCCTGCTCATCCACCTCTACCATGGCCGCGTGTGTTGCGCGATTCAGGAAGAAATTGTTGCTTGCATCCGTGAGCGGTTTAAAGTTCGCCTTGCCGGCATCCATCGCATCTGTAATTCCCATGGCAGCAAGCGTCTTCATGAGATCCGTTTCCTTAGAAACCTTGAATTTCGGCAGGGTCAGATTCACACGGTACGAAGTCCATTGCGCTGTGTCCGTCGGCGGCAAAGCGTCAAGACAGCCGCATCTTCCGTGAGTTCATTGACCGCAACGCCCTCTTTCGGCAGATAAAAATACATGTCGCCGCTGTCCTTAAGAGGCAGGCGAACAGCGGTAAATTTCTCCGCTTCCATGACGCCCATTGTGTCGGTTTGATGCATCATATCAACCGTCGCATCGCCCTTGGTCCCGTGGAAGGTCTCCTTTGTGTTGCCCGCGGCATAAAACTCATCAACCCACGCTGCCTTATAGTAGATGGTCGATACCAGCGCCAAAACCGTATCCGGCTCGAGCTTTAAGTTCTTGGTGTACTCCGTCAAAAGTCCGCCGGTGTTTGATCTGTCCACTTGCGAAGCGCCTCATCCATCTCCGGCGAACCCGGCTTTCCGCGAAACGAAGACGCATAGTAGATTTTCGCGAGCCTCTCCAGAGTTTCCTCGTTGTAGCTCACGGAATTGTTGAGCCAGAGCGAATCCGCGAGTAAGCTCTTGATGAGCGGCGTGTCAACATAGTTACTCTCCCAAAGCGCCGTAATGCGACTCCGCAGAACTTCAATGTCCGACGCCTCAAGCGCATTCAGAATCTGCTGTCTGTTCTCTCCATCGGAGACCTCTGCGAGCATTCCGAGGGCAATATAAATATTGAGCGGAGAGCAGACGGTGTTATCATCCGACTCATTCAAAAGCTTCGGCAGCAAGCTCCGATAATAGCCGCGGAGTTCTGTCTGATACGGTTCAGACAGAGCAATCTTCTTTTTGATAGAACTTGAGCCAGTCCTGATACTCCTGGCTTTCCGCAAACGTCTGCGCATTCTTCTCCTCCGCCGCCGGAACAGGGTAATTCGCCTCCACCGCCTTCAACGCAGCCGTCGGCGCACAGGCCGAAAGTGCGGACGCGGAAAGGGTCAGCGCCGTCAGCATTGCAAGACTCTTTTTCCGGAAATGTTTCATGGCTTACCTCCTTATTCTGCCGGTGCGTTTCGTTTCGGTGCAATCTGTTCTTTCGCTCGTTTGGTAAGCATCTCTTCCTTAAAGTGCTCCGCCGTTTCTGTCAGCGCTTCGTCTAAGTACACGGTACCCGCGTAAAATTCCCGCAGTATCCTCCGAAGAAACGCTTCATAGGCCGGAAGTTCGGGCAGCATTCGCTGTAAGCCCTCTTCCTTGGAAAGAAGCTCCCCGCTCCGCAAAAAACAATGATAGCGGCAGAGGTTCATGACGGAATCCACCATATCCACGGGCGCATCGTGCTCATCGTAGGCGATGCTCTCCGTAAAAGTCTCGCGGGAGATGACGGGAAAGAGCGCCGTAATCTCCGGCCCTTCGAGCACGATGCCCCTCTGCCTTAGGTTAAAGATATGGCTTGTGATATCCTCATCCCTGCGCGATTCATCATCCCAATTCTCCCAACCTGCCTCGCGGACATATTCGTCCCAAAATGGCGAATAATGGCATTCCGTGACATAGGGGTGCGAACCCTCGATAAGCTCCTTCTCCGTGAGCACGGAAACTTCAATTCCCTTCGCAGGCCCTTCCTCACTGAGCGCTCGCATCTCCTCAACAAAGCGAAGGCGCTCGTCCGCGCTGAGCCGCTCCGAAACCACCGCGAGCGCATCCACATCGGAGCGCTCCCAGCGAAAGGCATTCTGCGCCACCGAACCGTGGATATAGATGCCGATGAGCTTAGCGCCCAGAATGCATCTGAGTTTATTTTGAAACCTCCCCAAAAACCTGGTGAGTTGTTCGTCCTGTTCCGGAATATGACTGCTCATATTTGTCTCTCTTTCGGTAGCCACAGTGTGATTCCTTGCCCGTTTTGGTAATGCGCTCTTTGCTGCTTTGTCTGAAAGCCGCATTTTTGAAATTCTTTCACCAGCGTATGCATATAAAATCCGTGCGTTACAAGGATACAGTCCTCGCCCGCGGCGCATACTCTTCCGACCAGTTTTCTCGCGCGGCGCTCTGTGAGACGTCTGGATTCGGCTTGCCTCGGATGATTCAGAAACCACTGGATTCTCCCCGTCAGATTCCAAAACCAGAGCGGCAGCCGTAATTCCGTATCAAAACCGGATCTTAGCGGAACCTCGTCCAAGAGCTCTGTCTCTTTTGGTTCCGCTTTGCGATAGAGGCAAAGCGCAGTGCTTTTGCTTCGCTCTAAGCGACTGATGTAAACAGCACCCACTGCCTCTTGAATGTGAATGGCTGACGGCATTGCGACTTCAATCGGCGCCCTGTCGTACTCTCTGCACGCCCGATCAAATTCCGCCGAGCTGTAAAAGCTGCGCCAGTCATATTTTACTTTGCAATGCCTGATCAGAATGACTTTTATATTGCTCCTCCTCGGCTTCCGGACACTCCCGCGGAAGCAAATAAGGTACCGCGCTCTGCGCCGTGAAACCGAATCCAAAAGCGCCTACGCTTAAGTACAAAGTTCTGTTTTCTTTGAAACTGCTACAAGTAAATTGTCTCTCTTTTGGCTTCGAAAGCAAAGTAAGTTTCCGTTACGATTTGCTTAAACTTTGATTGCAATATGCGATGAGTCGCTCAAAGTTCTCTCGCCAAGCGGCTTTGCAACCTTCCTTATTTCTCCAGATTGCTTCCCGGACCGCTTGTTCTGCCGAGGTCAATTCCGTACATCCCACGGACAGCTTTCAGCTCCTGCGGATTTTTTGCCTTTCCAGTCTGGTAGCAAACATTTTTTATGTCCGAATAGAGAATCACCGCGCAGAAATTTTCCATCGCCCTCACCTTTAGAACTGTGGAAAGCTGATTGCGGAACTTATCCTCATCCAAATGCTCATAATGACTGACCAAAATGTATCTCTTGTTCGGAATCGGCTTCAACACATCGGAATATAGCAAAGGCAAAACTTTTTCGGCCTTTAAAATATCATCCCCTTCCAAGATGGCTATGACAAGATTAGAGTCCTCATGAGCTCGGACATACAGACCTTGGGACAGCTTCTTTGCCGATTGCAGCAGCCGATGTACGCTTGCCGCCGGAGCTTTGAACGCTTGGTACTTGTTCTCGGTCGCAAGCTGAGCCTCTTCCGCCGTCATATGAGCATCGTCTTTCCCAAGATCAAACAAAAAGAGCCCTGCGGGAATCTCTGCATCATTCGCCTGCCGATCCAAACATACCGGCTCCATCACTCCGCCGAGGCGATTAAAACCGTAGACATAGTTGTGTTCGCTATATCCCCCCATCGTGACCAGATTGAAACAGTGATTCTCTATCGCCCTGGTCTTGTTATAGCGATACCACTTCGAATAAACAACATCGCCCCCGGTGGAATTCAAAATCAAATCTACGTCCTGAAGACCGTAGATTCTGCCGAACAGCGAATGATTGCAGTCATAACAAATCGACATGCCGATTTTATAGCCCTTGAACGCAATGGGACGGAACAAACTTTCAATGACTTCCGGATAATTCTCCGTCTCGAACGCGGAACACCCCGTCATGGTGTGCTTTATGTAAAGGGCATGCCGGGTTTCATTCTTCTTTGCCCCTGCATTGACATAGATGCTGTATATATGCCCTTTGATATCTTCATCATTGACAATCAGCGCGCAACCAAGCTCCCTGCTGAGTCTCTCTGCCTTCTCGACAAAGGAATGGTAATCTCTCTCCGACAGGATATTGGGGAAGCACACATCCGCTAAAAACGGCACATAGCAAAATTCGGGAAATACCAGGATATCAACCTTGTTGGCTTTCACGATACGCATCGCCTTCTCAAACGGCTCCTCTTCCTGCTCATTTTCTGTCTGGAGATACATGCAGACTCTTAGTTTGACTTTCTTGTCGGAACGCTTGCCCTCTTCTTTTGCTCCATCCGGAGTTTCTTCTAACCTCGGCTTTTTCGATGTGCAGTGTTTCAAATCCAAGCCTCTCGAAAAACGCACCGTTTCCATACCGCCCGAATACTCATCCTTGCCAATCTCAATTCCGAAAGCCTCTCGATAGGCCATTCCGCGTATGTGTTTTGCCGGGTATTTCTTTCCTCCGTAGATAAGATAGGTAGAACGCGCCGCCGGATACTCGGGCCTTTCTTCAACAAAGCGCTTTATGGCACAGATAACGTGTTCCCTCGTGACAAGCTTCCAGTCCTTGGTTTTGGTTTCATGTGACTCTACCTCCTCTTTGTGTTTTTGGAATATGTGTGCAAACAGACTCTCTATGGGTGAGCGTAGACCTTTTGCAAGGATGTGTCAAATCGGGTAAGCTAAGTTGTATAGTCCAGCAGTCAATTACACGATTCATCCTCTCCAGTAATAAAGTCATACTTGATTTCCAAATCAGACACGCGCCTCGTAAATATCATGCAGAAGTTTTTTTGATTAGCTAATTTCAGATTGGTTCTCACCTGTTCAACCGTATAAATAGCGTTTTTCCTAAGCTTTGATATGTTCTTCGCAAAAAATGGTCTGCTCCACGCAGACCGTTTCATTAATCCTTTTGACTTTGTAAAACATCCTTAATTTCAGCAAAATACTCTTTCATCTCTGAATCTCTCGGATTTACAAATAGCGCAAAATTAATTTGACCCAAAAGATGATTCAAATAATTTGCCCGCTTCTCACCAATACGTTCCAAATGTGAATCGATTCCGTATTTCCTTATATAGTATACCTGCTGTCGTATATGCTTGCGTTTATCTTTTTGCCACTTGCATATGCGAATTAACTACAATCCCGGTAACCTCTTGCCTAGCACCACTTCGAGCAACTCTGGTCTTTCCTGAATTAATCGAAAAAAACCCTCCTCAAAGACAAAAATCGCTTATATCCTTAATTAGATGATGTGGATTGAATTCCCTGAAAATGTTAAATCATCTGCGTATCTCGTATATCTAATATTAAGATTTGACGTGTAACTAGCCACCTTATTATCAAACGCAATCATTCTAAGATTCGATAAATAAGGACTTGTCGGTGCTCCTTGCGGAAGGACATTATTCAAGCAGCACAAGTGAGCCAAAAAACGCGATAGCTTGTGAAAGTACCCCATATGTTCAAAAATCGCTGTAACCTCATTTAGCGATATCGAGGAGAAAAAGTCCTTAATATCCATAGTTACCAATACCGGCTGGGCTCTATGGAATCTGGCATTATGCTTTAATGTACGTCCCTTGATATATGCCTTTGCATAATCACTTATTTTACACCTTTCCAGAATGTTCTTTAAAATCCAATCCTGTACAAACTTCAAATCCGGTAATGGCTCATCAATCCTTCTACGCTTTCCATTGCTCTTCGGAATAGTAAAATTTCGATAGAAGCGATCACTTGCGAACGCCATCTTGCACATATATTGATAGTCAATACCCACAAGAAGAGAAAGGTGTTTTGACGAAGATATAATTGGGAGATCATTATCAAATAATTTTTTGCAATAGGCAATATAGTCAAGAGTAAACTCCCCGCTTTTTCTTTGAGCTGTACACTCAAGACGTATTTTTGCCTCAATTTTTTCCCACTTCACTTTCTCTTCCTCACTCTACACAAGTAATACAATCCCTTGCAGACCACATCACTAAAAGTATCAGCACAACTCATTCATTTATGAGTTGTGCAAGCAAGCAACATGTTGCAAAGCAATTGTGCCTTGTAACCGCTTAGCAACATGTTGCGAGCGCACATCTACTTTCGTTATATGCTTCCAGCTTATGACGAAAGTAGATGTGTGGCTTGAAAACCGGTTCTTAAATGATTGACGACTCGCCAATCTGTATCCCAACGTTTAAGAATACATTCTGATGTGGCCTGCAAGATACTGTATTATGTTATACTTTCCCTCTAGGTAGAATAATCACATCCGCAGAGATTGGTTCCTTATAAAAATGTTCTTGACGTAAAATCCATTGATTCTTTTTTCTCGGAAAAACACTTGCTAGATATTTCTCTAAAAGTTCTTCTCCCTCACCGGTCAAAACAATATCATCCTCAGTAATATTAACTTTGTTCATTTCTTCCAGCTCTGAAATCATCATCGCTATCTGAGAGTATGTCATCCCACTATCATGCAATCGCAATACATTCCCTTTGAATTTTATGATTTTCAAGAGCAATAAAACATTATAAGTCGAAAAACCCGAAAAATTGATTGTATTCACGAAATCACCTCGGAAACGGAGCAAATTCATTTTTCTTATTTTGTAGCCAAAATATAGGAAAGGTATTATTAGGCGTGCGCATCATTCTGACAAGTGACTCTGAACGTCTATAGCCGAACTCAAACCCCTTTGGGACCCCAATTTTAGTCTCCAATCCATTCATAATACTGACTTGTGATGGATTACCTAGAACCGAAATTCCTTTTTGACAGCAGGTGTTTACAAATATACTGTATCCTTGTTCTTTAATTTTGCTCTTTCCCTCATCCATGCAAACCAATGATATAATCGCCATATTATTTCTACTTATTTTGTTATTATGAAAGTACTTCATTGCATTTATTACAGTATCACCCGTCCCAATAAAGTCATCCACTAAGCAGAGAGTAAATCCTTGATTTATCGCCTTGTTAATATCTTCCAACCGGGGCGATTCTAGTAGCTTTATTTCTATATCCTTGTGTTTCTTTTTAATTGGCGCCAAACTAGCTTTTATCATGTATATCAACATTGTGGAACTTTTTGCGTTTCCGAAGTCGGCTTCCGTAAGCAGCGGACAAAAGCAGACCTTTTTCTTGCAAGGAAAAGCGTATTTGTTTACGAATTCGTCGAACACCTTTGCAAAGTACTTCATATATTCACTTCCGCGCACCCACAAAAAATTCTCAGTAAGAAATAACAATAATTGACGTTCTTCAGAATTCAATCTAGCTAATAATTTGCAGAAATTTTCAAAATAATAGCCCCCGAAGGGATCTTCTTCATTCGGATTAATTGGCCAACCTTGGTCTGAAAATATCTTTTTAATTTTTGAAATCCACTTGGGTTGCATTTTAGGGGAAGCATCTTTTCTATACCAATGTTTCATAATCCCCCCTCCATTGACTTCTTCAACGTCTTAAGTATATATCTTTCTCAAATTAATTTCAACCCATCAGCGTAGTTCAACCAAATACTATTGAATTTCACAGTATATCATTTTGAGTTTATAGTTAACCCCATCTTTCGCAATGTATGAGACTGGCCGTCTTTCTTTCCACTGGATTTCTGTTGGTAAAGTCATCTGGTTATCTCATTCTACTTAGCTCTAGTTAGCAGACTTCAGCAACGACACACCTGCCCCGTTTGAAGGGTCCTCCCAGATTACCCCCTTATTAAAGGATGTACCTATGCATCCTCCCTCTTCTTGTATATTAGCTTATTAACTTTTTCATCACGCGAAAACGAATCATATCATCCACCCGAATCTCTTCGATGTCACAGCGCTGATTGCCCGCAGGAAGTAAATCAGGCCGTAGCGCTCCATGGCATGAAAAAAGTCGCAGACCTCGTAATTAAGGTCTGCGACTAAACACTCATGCACTAACAACGACTTTCCTTCTCAGCCCTCTCTATGATTCTTCAATCTCTGTCGAACATCGGAAGCTCCGTACAGAACATTCGTTACCGTGACAACATCCGATTCGATGACATAGCAGACCAAAAAGTTATCTACCACCATCCTGCGAATACCCATAGAGTATTCCGGTTCGGTGTGAAAACACCCAAATCGTTCGGGAAATCGGTCAAGCGTGAGGATGGCTTCCGCAATTCTATCGTACTGCCTCATTGCGTTCTCCGGCGCTCTAAGCTGAACAGCGATATACGTATACAGCTCCTCCATGTCTTCGACTACTTGATCTGTAATCCGGACCGTATAGCGCTTCATTTTCTGTGACTATCCCGAAACTTTGAAAATGTACTTGCGGCATCCTGCACCTTTCCGCTCCGGTAATCCTCATAACCTCTCCGTAGTTTTTCGCGAATTTCTTCTTCGCTCATCCCACGTGCATCTATGCCGGCAGGCACAGCGGGTAAACTCACTGCGAAAGGAAGCCCACCCGTAAGCACTATCTGATTTAAAAACAGATCCACTGCCGTTGACATCGGAAGACCTAATTGTCCGAGGATTGCCTCAGCATCCGCTTTCAATGTCGGATTGACCCTCAAGTTTAATGTCGCTGTTTTTTCCATGACAATCACCTCCTTGTAAGATTGTAACGCCGTTTGCGTTACAATTCAACGCAGATTTCTCTCTTCGTCACTTCTTTCTTGACATAGAAGGCCCCCTCCCGTTCCCGGGAGGGGGGCTTTCCATCTCATCTCATCTCATCCTCAATCATTCTCTGCACTTGCCTCCAGTATCGAGCCGGAGTGTGCATCGATCTCGTAGTCATACTCGGTGTTTCCCACATAGAACTCGATCTCATACACGCCTCTGCCGTCATCGTCGTCGAGCTTCGCCTTGGAGAAGGATACCGAGGATGCCGAGACACCCGCGTGTCCCAGAGCAATCGACTTCGCACGGTCCACACCGATAAAGCCTCTCGATACCTCGGTTGCCTCTGAGGTCGCATGAGGAGCTGATCTCCGCCCTGCAAAAACACGACCTTGCGGCTGCCTGTGCTGTCGTGCGTAAGAACTGGGTCAACACTCTGATCTGTTGACCCTAAAAAAGAGCGGAATGCCTTAAGAAAACAAGGCGCTCCGCTCTTTTTTCTTTATTCTCTTGCGCGCAACGCCTCACAGTCAAGCTCCAGCACACCTGCACAAAACGAAATTTTCTCAAATCTGAACTCCGGAAACATCTGCTTCAGTTCGTCCACAACAAAGTAGATCTCTTCTTCATCCCAGGCATCGCCCACCTCCCTTCGACACTGCTCCAGCTTCTCCCGGTCCTCAAACATCACATCGCCGATTAAAAGCTGCCCGCCCGGGTTCAGCAGCTTGCGGAGGGCTTGCAAAAGCAGAAGCTTCTGCTCATCACCTAGATGATGCAGCGAGTAGGTCGCTATGATAAAGTCATAGCGTTCTCTGAGGAGCGGTTCTGCCAGCCCCTCTGCAAAGTCCCCCTGATAGAACCTCGCCTCCGGCATCTTTTGCGCGGCAAGTTCGATCATACGCTCCGAAAAGTCCTGCCCATAAACGGTACAGCCCTTTTCATACAGTCTGGCCGTCAACCTTCCGCTTCCAAAGCCAAGGTCCAGAACAACAGCTTTCGGCTTTCGCATAATACTTTGATAGATGTTTCCGAGCACTGCTCTGTATCCGGCAAAGGGATAGGTATTTTTTTCCTCGGAAATCCCCACAAGCTTATCATAGTCCTCTGCCCAGAGATCAAAGCCCTTTTGATCCAACATAATTGCCCCTCACTTCGCATACCTTCTACAGACAAATTTCTCGATATTCGATCTGAATATCGGCCTGACGCTTACATTCAATCGGGCCGATTTTTCCATGTCATCTCTAGGTATATTGTAATGCCGTTCGCGCTGCCAATCAACGAACAAGAGCCCCGTTTCGGAATCATTTTCCGAAACGGGGCATCTGTAAGGATCAATCGCGGTCTATATCATATTCGATGATGTCTCCGGAGTAGGCATCGATCTTATAATCATACTCTGTGTTGCCCACATAGAACTCGATCTCGTCCACGCCTCTGCCGTCATCGTCGTCGAGCTTCACCTTGGAGTAGGGAAGAACGGAAATATCTCGTTCAGGCTGCGTTCATCTTCCACAATCAGGATTCTCACGGCTACTGCCTCCTTTGTCTTAATCTCATCGATTATACTTGGGAAACATTAGTATCTCATTAACGCAGACAAATGAGAAGGTGCATTCGTTTGCACAGCAAAAAAGCAAGCCCTAGAAAAGGCTTGCTTTTTACAACCGTTCTCGTGAATCCGCTTTTCCTTCACCGATTCCTTTTTCTCCGAGCCGCTTTTCGATCTATTATCATGTCTCTTTCGATTCGAAGCGACAGGCAGCTTGTGAATCCTGTTTGCTTGCTATCTCAGCCTTCCTTCTCTCGGACATAGAGCGGCGGCTCTGTCCGCACGCCGTCCGCGAAGCCCGCCCGCCTCGGCGTCACAAAATCCATATAGCAGACGCGATGCAAAAGATGACGGCAGGCATTGTAAATCTCCTGAAAATACGCGCGGCAATTCTCCTCCGGCACGTCCAAGATGATAAGGTAGGACTGGGTTCCGTCCTCGTCGCTCTTTAGAAGCAAGTCCAGCATGGCAATTTCCCGCCGCGATTTTGCATAGGCAAGCAGCGCGCTCTTAAGAGCCGTCACTTCTTCGTTTTCCGCCGGGTAGCCGAGCATCATCTTGCTGTCTCGCTCCACGGTCTTACTCTGCATCTTTGCCTCCCCGAACTCACTCTGATAGCCGGGGGGAGTTTTGAATGCTGCGGATGATGTCGGGCGAGACGTAGAATAATTGCGGTCCGTAGGGATTGATCACAAAGCCCTCGTTTTCCCGCAGCATCCCGACGAGCTGCGGAAAATGAAGAACCATGGTCTCCCGCTTCCAACCGTTTGCGCCCTGCGCTTCCATTAGTCGTATGGCGTCCCAATCCGTATAGACCGGCAGGCTTCCTCTCCGTGATCCAGGGTGACGCGGGCAATGCCTAACTGCATGCCCTTTTTCAATGTCACCGTGCCGCTCCCCTCGGGCAGGCTTCCGTCCGTTCGCACCGCGAGAAGATAGTGGCTCCGCACCAGTTCACGGAAAAAGAGGTTCAGAAACTCCCCTTCCTGCTGAAAGCGAAATACGACCCGCGTGAGCCCCAGCAGATAGGGATTTTCAATCGGCCGGTTCACATCGACCTCAATCTGATAGGGAATATTCGTAATCAGGGCATAGGTCCAATCGAGGGATAAGCCCTCTTTTCCCGAAAGATGAGCTTCGTGTTCGCGCCGCTTCCCTCTATCTCCTCTAAGACCGGGTGGGAGATGTTCCCGTCGCGGTGTAACACCGTGACCCGCTCACCGACCGCGGCCTCGCCAAAGAGCTCTCCCTCGGCATGAAAGCGTTCTCCGGCGTCCGGCAAAACTCGCTCCGCCATCAGCGTGAAGCGAGCAGGCTCCTTTTTCGGCGCATTTGCCGACTGCGCTTCCGACCGCTGTTGTTCCGATCCGTCCGGCTCCTTTTTGCCGCCGAAGAAATTCTTCAGTGAATCAAACATTTCGTGCTTCCTCCCCGTTTCCGTATATCCTGACGGTCAGTAACAATTTCTCTGCGAGCCGTACCACCTCATCACAGTGTTCCCTTTTAATCAGAAATACGCCATGTGTCTCGCTGAACATATCGAGCTCCGCGAGGCAGTAATCGCCCCACTGTGCACTCAGCTCCCGGCACCAGCCTTCTATGTCGCCGGGCGCATCGTGCAAACCGTCTTCTCGGATTACCAGCTGATACCCTTTGCAGAGCTTTCCGACCAACATGAGGAAGCTTTCCTTGTCACACTTCCACTCAAGTTCGACCGCTCTTCTTTGCTCCAACATCTCCTCGTAGAGCGCATTCCGCGCTTCTTCCGCCGCTTCGAGGCTGTCGGGCTTATGCTTTTTTAAAAAGCGCTTGGTTCGCTCGCTGTCACCAAGCAGAAGCAGCGCGAGTTCTCGAAAATCCGCCTGAATCGCCTTGCCGTCTACACGCTGCACCTCGATATATCTGCTTGCTTCCGGAAGCTTTAAGCTTCTCACAAAGTTCCGCAGAATCTGCACCGCCTCCGGATAAGCGAGTTCCGGAATCATATAGAATCTGCCATCCACATCCAGATGTAAGTCGACACAGTCCTTTTTCTTGTTGACAGTCACCTTCATCCGCGTGCAACCCCGAATGGCCTGCGGCGGGGTCAGTTCCATGTACGGAATGTATCCGTCCTGCATCGCTTTCAGCGTGTTATCGATTCCGATTATATGAAAGCCGTTCCGGTTATAGTTCGGCTCCTTCATATGCCAGTCTTCGTAGTTTTGAAAGAGAACCCGCTGCATCCAGCTGTTAAAACTCCTGTCCCTCATCTTTTCCCGCTCCCTACGGACGTATCACCTGCGGTATTTCTTCTGCCCGCAGCACTTCTTTTCGGCGGCGGAATTCCTCGTAGCGAAGGCCGCGCCCGTCAAGCGCCATCTCCCCGACCTGATTGTCATAGGGGTCTGCGCGAAATTCCGGCTCCGGGAAGCCCGTCTCCCCAAGTATACGCGCATTTGCCGCCATGCGCCATGGGTCTACGTTGCCGAAGTAGAAGCGGTGCAAGCGTTCGTCTCCGCGCTTCCAAGCGGAACCCCCGTAGGATAAATCCGCGGCCCGCCAACCGAACGAGGGAGTGTAGAATCGTACCCAATCGTGGGCGCCGATAAACTTAGGCTCTGTCTTTAAGCCGCTCTCCCAGCGCGCCGGGATTCCGACCGCCTCGCAGAGCGATAGGAATAAGAGCGCCTGAATGCCGCAGTCGCCGACGCGGTCCATCGCGCAGCGCTCCGCCATCTGTCCAGACAAAAATAAGAGGGCATGAAGCTGTAGCGCACCTTCTTGGTGATGAAATCGTAAAAGCACTTTGCCTTGACAAGGGGTTCCGCCACGCCTGCGGTGAGCGCCGCGGCAAGGCTCCTCAGATATGCGCTCGGCGGAAACAAGGCACTGTCATATCCGCTCTCGGCCTGCTTTTCTGCTCCGTACTTTGTTGTCTCATTTTCCGACTGCTTCTCTGCTCTGCCCTCAGCCTGCATTCGCTCCGCAAGCCCGTAGACATCGCGGTAGCACTCGGTATGCAGAAAGCGGTAGCTTAAAAGAAAGGGATGGTTTTCCCCGAGTCTTTCCTCCCAAAAGACAACGCGCTGCGCCGCGCTTTCCGCGCCGAGCTGCCCGCCGGCACTCATCTCTTCGAGCGCAATGTCACCCTGCTCTTCCGTAACACGCGGCAGAGGAAGGTAAGCCCGAACAAGAGCCCCTTCCCGGAAAAATGCCTCCTCCAACTCGAGCTCCGCGCGCACTGTGATGCGCACACTAAGTTCCCCTTGCGCCCGCATCTTTTCCGCACTCTCTTCAAGCAGCCTGCGGTCACTTCCGGGAATTCGGTGTCCCCGTTTCTCCGCCGCTTCCGCAAAGAAGGAATCGGTCTTACAGAGCGAGTCAAAGAAACGCCCGAAAAAGCGAGCTTCTCCGTCCAAGTAACGCCAAAAAATTTTGCCTCTCATAAGAAGGGAATCAAAGTTCGCCTCCGAAAAATTCGGAACATAGCGCCGCACAAATTCCAGCGCTTCCGCCCTTGTATAGGGATACTCCGAGGGCAAACGGCGCAGTATTTCCAGCTCTGCGCGGAAGCGCCGTCGCTCCTCCGGAAGACACTCTCCCGTCTCAAGCAAATGCTGCAAATACGCCTCTGCCTCTTCTAAATTCCCGCGCTCCTTCATCTGCTGCACGGGAGACGGAAGCGGCAGATACATGCTTTCAAAAATGCTCTTTCCCATTGCACCCTCCTTCTAAGTCAACGGCAAAAGGGATGCCCGCATTGCGGACATCCCAAGTAAGATACACTGTCACAAAGACTCTGCTGTTATAGGAATAGCCGCAGCAAAGCGCCCATGCCGAGTCCGCAGAAGTTTCCGATTGCCGCGCCGAGCACGCCCATCAATACGCCGATTCCGGCATAGGAAGCGTCATACGCGGATGCCACAATGGGTGCGGAGGCCGAACCGCCGATGTTTGCGAGCGATGCCGTCGAGACCATGCAGAGATCCCAGTGGAAGACCTTCGAGAGCAGATACATGAGCACCACATGAATCACCAGGATGAAGAGTCCGTATACCACCCACATGGGCGCCGAGAGCAGGTCGGATACCGACGCGGTCGATGCGAGCAGCGAGACTACCACATAGAGGTATACATTCGAGAGCTCTTCGACCGCCGGGAGCTTGCCGAGCGAAGTGCCCGCGCAAATGAGTCCCAGGATACTGACAAAGACCGTCGTCAGGGTACCCTTGTCAAACATACCGAGCCCCACACCCGCGAGTGCCGCATTGCAGCTCTTTCCGACCATCTGAGAGAGAGCCGAAACCATGAGCGAGAGGCCGATCAGGAAAATCCAGTCCGCACTGGTCGCAGCCTTCTTCTCCTTTGCGACCTCGGCATTCGCACTCTCCGCAATGGCCTGCAGCGTCGAAGTGTCCGCCTTGACCGAAGTGTTCCAGCGCCCCGCGTACTTCACCGCGAGCAGGAGGAGCGCAATCCAGACCGAATAGCAAACGGTGTCCAGCGCAAGCGCGCAGCTGTACGCACCGGCATCGACCGGAAGCGCCGCCTGCATAGCCGCCATGTTCGCGGAACCGCCGACCCAGGAAGCATAGAGCGCCGCAACCGCGCCCCAGGTATCCGTGCCGAGCGTCCCCTTAAAAATCGGGTAACCGATCAGGAAGCCGATTGCTAAGGTCAGCGAGCAGCCGAGGAAAATAGCCACCATGCGCCCGCCGAGCTTTGAGAGCTTCTTAAAGTCGCAGCGAAGCAGCATGACAAAAATCATGGCGTAGAGAATGTTGTTTTTGAGCGCCGAATAGGTATTTGCGCAGGCCTCGGAATTGTAGAGTCCCATGGTGCAAAAGACCATGTTGAGCACATAAATCCAGACCAGCGGCGGCACAATGTTAAAAATCTTTGCCTTGGTCTTTTTCTCCAGGAACAGCAGCATCCCGGCAAGGAAAATAAGAAACGCAATGTAGGTAAACCCGTTTGTGATCATCTCTTTCTCCCCCATCTTTTATTGTTTGATGCTCAATCCAGGTAACGCAAGCCCTCCACGCCGCGGATGCCCATGCCGGCCTCATCCGAAACCGTGATAAACTTCTCTTCAAAACGCGCACCGCCCAGTATCGGGTCCTCACTGCAGAGCACCGGACCGTCCAGGTCGATGCGGGTAAAGACTTTCTTTGCGCAGGCAAGCTCCACCGCCGCATTCACCGAAATCTTCGCCTCCAGCATGCAACCGATCATGCACTCCACACCGTAAATCTCCGCCGCAGCCGCAATCTTCAGCGCGTTATAAATACCGCCGCACTTCATAAGTTTAATGTTGATGAGGTCCGCCGCCCGCTGTTCCAGTACCCGCATCGCATCGCGCGGGGAAATACGCTCTCATCCGCCAGTACGGGCACAAAGCTATGCTCGGTCACGTATTTGAGGCCCTCAATATCGTGCGCCTTGACCGGCTGCTCGACAAATTCAAGCTTTAGTCCCTGCTCCTGCATCTCATTTAAGATACGCACCGCCTGCTTTGGCTCCCAGGCCTGATTTGCGTCAATGCGGAGGCGGATGTCTGCGCCCGCAACCTCACGCACTGCCCGAAGCCGTGCCACATCGAGTGTCGGGTCTGCGCCGACCTTTACTTTCAGGCAATCATAGCCGCGTGCAATCGCCGTTGCGGCATCCCGCGCCATCTCCTCCGGCTCGTTCACGCTGATGGTGATATCCGTGACCAGCTGTTTTCGCGCGCCGCCGAGGAGTTTGTAGACCGGAAGCTTATAAAGCTGTCCGTAGAGATCCCAGAGTGCCATATCTGCAGCGGCCTTCGCACTGCTGTTTCCGTGTACGCAGGACTGAACAAGCTGCATCAAATCTTCAAAGGCATCGATATCTTTGCCGAGGAGATTCGGGATGATGTGATCCTTCAGCGCCCCGACTATGGCACCTGTGGTGTGCCCGGTCACTGCGCCCGTCGGCGGCGCCTCGCCGTAGCCCACCGCTCCCGTGTCGGTGTGAATCTCGAGGATGATATCCTCGACACTCGTCACCGTGCGAAGCGCTGTCTTAAACGGAACCCGCAGCGGCACCGAAATGCTTCCGAGCCGAATCTCCGTGATTTCATGCCCCTCCTCCTTATCCCCCGGCGACATGCGCGAGTCTTCGCTTCCGTGACCTTCCTTATCTTTCACCGCAAGCTGACCCGATTCACGCCCTGAGTTTAGGATTATTATACAATGATATTGCTATGTCGGCAATTATTTTATGCACTTTGACATCCCTGTGCGTAAAAAGCGCTTCCCGACAAAAAGGCAAAAGAACTGCTCTATAAAACAGAAAAGCGGCCTGCAAATCCGAATGAAATCGGACTTGTAGGCCGGTACAACTCTGTTTGAACACTTAGCCGCCTTCTTTTATTATGACAGTTCTCTTCTCCGCGTAAGAAGCTCCGCCGGCAGATTGGGAGAAGCTTCTCTGCACCACTCCGCTACGCCGGTTTTCGGGCTGTATTCGTAGGCAAGCCCCGCCTGCAAGAGTTTTCTTCCCGTCGCAAAGACCTCGCAGTCCGCTGTCAGGCTCCGGAGAAACGAAAGGTCTTCGAGGCTGTCACAGTTCCCGAGCCTTACATATCTCAGTTGATGCAAAGTGTCGAGCGGAACGAGCGTCCGCAACTTGGCGCAGTACTCCAGGCATAATGACTCTAAGTTTCCGAGCTCTGTCAAAAACGAAAAATCCGTCCAGGAGGAATTGTTTTTCACGCGAAGCGCCCGAAGCGAGGACAGTGCTTCCAGTCCGGCAGGGCTGTTCGGCCGGTTGCCGTATACATAGAGGGACGTGAGTTTAAGCTTGCCGATGCAAGCAAACGATTCCAGTGTGGTTCCGCTCAGCGAAAGTGCTTTGAGCTGCGTAAGCTCAGAAAGGCAAGCGCCGCTCTTCTTACTGATTCTGCCGGAAAGACTAAGTTCCTCCAGCGTATCCGCATATTCCGGGAGCGCTGTGAAATTCGCTTCCGTGAGACCGAGGCTACGCAATCGTTTCAGCGCTTTTAAGTCATGAAGCCCCTCGCCGAAGCAGCCCGAGACCGCTTCGCTAACCCGCTGCAATTCCGGAAGGCCTCCAAGCTGCCCCGGCTCCGTCGCACAAAATTCAATTTCCGGGCGAAGGTGAAATAAGTCATTGAGCTTCTCCAAGTCCGCCGCATCCGGTCGATAACCTCCCCAGGCGCGGACAAGCCGTATTCCGGCATCCGACAACAAATCCGCCAAGTCTTCCGACGTGAGCGCCGCTTCAAAGTACGCTGTGTCGCCGCTGATTTTCTCGATCATTGCTATCAACACTCTCTTCCGTAAGCTGTTTTTACATCTGTCTCATGTGCCGGAATCGCGGCAATCGCTGCCTCCAAGGCTCTCACAATGTCGTCAAGCGGCATGGACGGGACGCCGGGTTTATCCGCTGTCTGCTCCGGGATATAGGGCACATGAATGAATCCGGCCTTGGCGTCCTTATGATGTCGATTCAGATGATACAAAACGCCGTACATCAAATGATTGCAGACATAGGTTCCCGCGGTGTTCGAGAGGGCCGAGGGTAGCCCGGCTTCCCGTATGGCCTCTGCCATCGCTTTTACCGGCAGGGTCGCAAAATAGGCGTTTTCGCCGTCCGCAAAAATCGGGACATCAATCGGCTGCTGTCCCGCATTGTCCGGGATTCGCGCATCGTCCACATTGATGGCAACACGCTCCGGCGTAACCGCAGCTCTGCCACCCGCCTGCCCGACCGAGAGCACAAAGTCCGGTTGCTCACGCTCTATGGCTTCCGCAACCACGCGCACAGACTCTCCGAAGACAGTCGGGACTTCGAGCTTAACAATTTCCATGCCGGCAATCTCGGATTTCACGCGCTTCACCGCCTCCAGCGCCGGGTTAATCGTCTCGCCGTCAAACGGCGTAAAGCCGGTCAGCAACAACTTCATATCGCTCCTCCTGTAGACTTCCTTCAATCAAACCGCTTCCGAACAGAAACTCTGCTTTCGCTTTATCGGTAATGAATCAACATCACAGCCTTGGCGTCCTTCTTACCGACATTCTTATAGGAATGGGATACGGAGCCATCAAAGCAGATGGCATCGTCTTTCTTTAGGAAGTACTCCTCACCTCCGGTTTCCAGAATCAGCTCTCCCTTCAGCACCATCAGATACTCAAAGCTGTTCGTGGAATGCCCGCCGGAAGTGTGCTCGCAGCCCGGCTCTGCTTCCATCTGGTACAGCTCAAAGTTTCGATCCGCGGTCTTCGCATAATAGTGAAAGATATGGTACTTGTCCTCCGAAAGCGCGGAAATCTCCTTTTTCCGAATTTGAACCGTAGCCTTTTCCTGCGTTTCCAAGAGCGCGGAATACGGCAGCTGCAGCGCTCCCGCAATCTTCCATATCGTATTGATGGTGGGGTTCGCCTCCCCCTTTTCGATCTGCGAGAGCACTACCTTGCTGACGCCTGCCAGATTAGACAGCTGACCCAGTGTCAGATTTCTTTCGTTTCTCAAACGCTTCAGATTGTATGCGATGATTTCTCCGGCTTCCATGGCAGCCTCCGTGATTTAAAAAATATAATTTACATCTTGTGTGTTTTATTTTTCAGTGGTATTCTGTTCCCATTCATTTTATTTTACACTTTGTTTGTTTTAGTTTCAAGGAGGGGATGATGAAACAAAAAGCCCTGAAAGCTGCCTTTCCCTATACGCTTCCCATCTTCGCCGGTTTCTGGTTCCTGGCGCTTGCCTACGGCATCCTGATGAATGTGAACGGCTTTTCCTTTGTTTACCCCATGTTCATGAGTATGCTTATCTACGGCGGCTCCCTGGAATTCATTGCTGTCTCGATGCTGATGTCAACCTTTGCGCCGCTGACCACGCTCACCGTGACTCTCTTGGTTCAGGCAAGGCACCTCTTTTACGGCATTACCATGTTGGACCGCTTCAAAGGTATGGGGTGGAAAAAGCCCTATCTCATCTTCGGCATGTGCGATGAAACTTTTTCGATTAACTATACGGCGGATATCCCGGAAGATGTGGACCGCGGCTGGTTTATGTTCTTTGTGACCCTCTTGAATCACATCTACTGGGTTTCCGGCGCAACCATCGGCGGCCTGATCGGCTCTCTCTTAAAGTTTAACACCGAAGGCCTCGACTTTGTCATGACCGCCATGTTTGTGACCATCTTTATGAACCAATGGATGAAGGAGAAGAAAAAATACACGGGCCTCATCGGAATCGGCGGAAGTTTACTCTGCTTACTCCTCTTCGGTGCGGATGCTTTCATGCTCCCTGCCATGCTTGTGATTTTACTTCTCCTAACGGTATTCCGAAAACCGATTGAGATAGCCTACGCGGAAGGAGACACATCCGAATGAGTCCCATGAGCTTACCCGAACAAATTTCCACCATCGCCATCTGTATCTTCGGCACGATGCTGACCAGGTTTCTGCCCTTCCTCATCTTTTCCTCCAAAAAACCCACGCCGAAAACGGTTCAATATCTCGGCAAGGCGCTGCCGTGCGCGGTGTTCGGCCTTTTGGTGGTATACTGCCTAAAGCATGTCTCCGTTTTTTCCGGCTCTCACGGAATTCCGGAGTTCATCGCAATCGCAGTTACCGCCGCCCTGCACCTATGGAAAAAAGCAAATGCTGCTCTCCATTGCCGCAGGCACGGTCGTATACATGCTCTTACTGCAGCTTGTTTTTTAGCCTAAGCGAAAAGAGTCAGCGTTAGCTCCAAACGCTTACATCCCCATGTCGGGATTGCACTTTGCTTCCGTCCGCCGCCATTACCTTTGTTCCTACTTCAAGATCTGCGCCCGATTTCACGCAGTCTCAAACTTGGGCTTGGTAAAGAAAATGAACGCAGAGAACCCGCAAGTCTCAAAAAGCAGACTTGCGGGTTCTTTTTTTGATTTTTTTCAATTCTTTTTCGGTTCTGATGCGAGTTCTCTTTCAAAGCTTAGTTGAGCTTCCAGATGAAGTAGCCAAAGGGCGGCATTTGATATCCGTCGCTTAAGGATATCTGCTCGCCGCGCAGAAGATCCGTCGCCGTGCCTGCATTCGCCCCGTTAAAGTGCGCGTGATACGCTTTGTCCTCGGCATTTAAACCGATCCAAATTCGCTCCCCCTCAAACTCCCGCTCAAATACCAGCTGACGGTTCGTGAGCACAATGCTCTTATAATCGCCGTGTGTGAGCGCCTTATGGCTCTTATGAATCTCCGCAAAGGAGGCAATTGCATCCGTGAGCTCATTCCATTCGGGCGAAGCAAGTTCCGGGCGTAGGGCATCGTCGCTGCCATGGCCCTTTTCACCCAAGATGCCCCACTCGCTGCCGTAATAAATGCAGGGAATGCCCGGCATGCCGAAAATCAGGCAGTAAAGCAGCGGCAGATGCCGTTTTTCCTTTAGGATGCTCGCGACGCGAGTCACATCGTGATTGTCCGCAAAGCTAAGCAGATGCTCCCCCTTATAGATGGCATGATTCTCCTTGCCGAATTGACGGTTCAGCGCATAGTTGATTTCAAAGAGGTTCAGGTCGTTAAAGCTCGAGTACAGCCCCTTATAGCACTCGTAGTTCGTGCAGCTATGCAGCATCTCGGGATTCACAATGCGCTTATAGTCGCCGAACAGAATCTCCCCAAGCAGGAAGAAGTCCGGCTTCACGGAATCGCAGAACGCGCGGAGCTTCCGCATAAAGTTCGGGTTCAGACAGTAAGCCACATCCAAACGCAGGCCGTCGATCTGAAATTCCTCAATCCAGGCTTTGATGCAGGAGAAGAGATAATCCGTCACCTGCGTATTGTCGAGATTTAACTTGACCAGTTCAAAGTGTCCTTCCCAACCTTCATACCAGAAACCGTCGTTATAATTGGAATTTCCGTCAAAGTGGATGTAAAACCAATCCTTATATTGAGACTGCTCCCGTTTTTGAAGCACATCTTGAAAAGCCCAGAAGCCGCGTCCCACATGGTTAAAGACGCCGTCTAAGACCACATGAATGCCGTTCTCTTTGAGTGCCTTACAGACTTCCGCAAAATCCGCATTGCTGCCAAGGCGGCAGTCGATCTTCGTATAGTCCCGCGTATCGTAACCGTGGCGGTCGGATTCAAACACCGGCGAAAAATATACCGCATCCGCATGCAAGCGCTTTAAATGCGGAATCCACTCAATGACCTTCCGAATTCGGGGAACAAGCACGCCATCGTTCTCCTTCGGGGCGCCGCAAAAACCAAGGGGATAAATCTGATAAAACACACTCTCCGTTGACCACATATTGACTCTCCTTAACATCGTGATGCTATTCTACACCAATTTTCCAAACTCCGATAGCGGGGAAACTCTCTACTTAGGACGTATGCGCCTGTAACGCGAGAATGCGCGCCGCAAGCTTCGGGGCTTTCGAAAAGCCCTTGGTCGCCAATTCTCCGGACGCTTCATTGGCAGACTTGATAAGACCTTCCGCCAAGCGCTCGTATTTCTCGGCAATCGTCGCCTTCGAGAGGCCCACTTCCGCTACTCATCTCTACCCCTATTGGTTCAGCTTGTTGTCATCATACTTTTATACAACCTCATCAGCTCCGCAACACAGTCTTCTTCAGACATCTTCGTACTAAATCCGTAGACTGCCATGACCGCCTTATCATTCGCAATATGCGCTTTTCTTAGCTCTGTCGGCATTGCAATCGGATCATACAAATCAGCCAAGCTACTCTCCGGATAAAGTAATCTCGCATCTAAAATTTGTTGCGCTGTCGTCTCAATTCTTTGCAACTGCTCACCCGTGGGATTTGGCCAAGGAAAATTATTGTATACAATCTTAGCAGAATATCGATAGCGCATTTCTAATCTTCCAGCAACGGTACGCATCCAAGCCATATGTATATTGGATTGCAGTACTCCAAACTGGTATATCGTTGCATTCGGAACAATAAATACCAGATCACTCGACAGGATATCCGGAGTCATAAATCCCATCGGTATATAACGTCTGCGTTCGGATGATACTTTAGGAATAATGATATAGGTCGTTTCAGGCATGTTCTCAACATGGAAACGAGTCGGACGCTCTGCCAATTTCCTTGTACCTGCACTCGTACTTTGCATACGATACTCGCGCACAGCTTGCACACGTTTCATGCACTCCGGCATTTTACGCAATTCACCGGGAGTACAATCGCCAAGCCACAAGCAGTATCTGGGAGATTGATTGATAAATTCTCTGGATCCATACCAAGGGCGAAAATAGTCCTTGGCAGCAGGTTCTATTTTTAGGAATGCCTCCATTTCCTCCTTCTCAAAGAGGTAATAGCCACCGTCAATCGGCTTATTTCCGATTCCGATTTCGGGTACATCGCAAATGGGTCGATTTCGACTTTCCACACAAATGTTCTCTGCATTTAAAAGATATCCGTTTATATTATCTGCCTGTGTTATCTCGTCACCATCATAAATCTTCTTATCACGCACAACCGCAACTTTAGTAAAACCTATGATGACGCAGTGAACATGTGCTTTGATCGCCGCCTCACTGTCCCACCGAAATGTTCTATGAGCAAATCTGATTAGAACTCCTTCTTCAAACAAGGGCTTCCAAAGATTGCCCACATTCTCCCCCTGTGCGACAGAATTAGTAGACACAAGTGCCGCTGTGACTTTTGTTCCGGTCATATAATCCGCTGCTTTCTTGTACCAGCAGCAGACATAATCTAAATTCCCCGCATTTTTCCAGTTCTCGAAAATATTGTTTACATCCTCTTTCTGGCTTGCATCCATTAGACGTGCCCCTACAAACGGAGGATTTCCCATAATATAATCGAGCTTCTCGGCAGGAATCACCTCATTCCAGTCGATTCGGAGTGCATTTGCTTCAACAATATTGGCATTGGTTTTGAGTGGCAGAAACTCCAAGTGCTTGCCATACAGGATATTCTCAGTTTCCTGCATCATTTGACTTTCGGCAATCCAAAGCGCTGTTTTTGCGACAGTAACAGCAAAGTCATTGATTTCAATTCCGTGGAACTGACGAATAGAGACTTGAATCGGATTCGATACATCTCCTATTGTCATCTGTCCGCCGAAGCGCGCACTGATAGCTTCATTTTCCAACCTTCGGATTGATACATAAGTCTCAGTCAAGAAATTACCGCTCCCGGATGCCGGATCCAGAAATTCCAGTGCCGCAAGCTTAGACTGAAAATCCGCAAGCTTTTGGTTTCTTGTCTTTACGACTGAAATGGCCTTAATCTCTTCCAGCTCTTTTCTGAAATCATCTAAAAACAGCGGATCTATCACCTTATGGATATTCTCAATCGAGGTATAATGCATCCCTCCGGAACGTCGAGTCTCCGGATTTAAAGTCGACTCAAAAATTGCTCCGAAAATAGTCGGGCTGATTTCAGACCAATTGAAGTTCTCGCTTGCCTTCACAAGAAGAAGTTCTCTGATTTCATCTGTGAGCATGGGAATCTCAATCGTCTCATCCGCAAAGAGACCACCGTTAACATACGGAAATTCTGCAAGAGAAGGAATCAAGTAGGGGTCTCTCTTCTCAGGTGTCTCATCCAAAACCCGAAACAAATCTTTTAACGCTGAACGCATATGCGGCGTTTCAAATGCTGCCATATAGTCATGGAACATCGCCCGTCGGCCGAAAATCCCAGCGTCCTCCACATAGAGACAAAACACTATACGAACGCATAGCACGTTGAGACTTTTTAGCGTTTCCTCCCGTTCAGGATTTTTGTACTGCTTCAAAAAGGCATCATAGAGAAGACCGACTATATCTCCCGCCTGAATTGAAACTTCCATCTCACGCGAAAGTTTCTTAATATCCTGTCTAGCCAAAAAGCTAAGCAACGGGTATTTGCTTGGGAACTCCATCAGTAATATTTTCACCGGTTCCGGTATCCGGAGATTCATGTCATAAATCCAAATCTCCTCAAAGTTGGATGTGATAATCCAGCGCGCTTTTTCATTATAGGGCAATTTATCATTGTAGCGCTTTGCCTGTTCATAAGGAGTCAGTTCGATGTCTCCGGAGTTATGAATCTTCTGATCCAGACGCTTTCCACGACTCTTCTGCTCTATCAAAACGTGGGTATCCGGCAGATACGCATCTATGCGTTTGATATTTCCATTCACAACAACTTTTTTCTCGAAATTCACCTGTGCTGTTGCATGCTCCAAACCCAGAACTTCGGTCAAAAGCTCTAACCAATAGGTTCTGCCATCCTCATCCTCATTTCCCCTGCCGTTCCAACGATTTGCGAACTGTCTGGCCGCCTCTCTGCTCTGAATCCGTCATGGTTCTTACTCCTTGTTCTTCATCATCTCGATTTCCGATACATCTATTCTGTGATAATTAGGAGCTCTCTTACAATTATATTAGCTTTCTCTAAAAAATAACAGCACTGTTCGAGCACCGTTTCTGAATGCCACACCCCAGAATCTCCCCTTCCAAAGTAATATTTTTTGCGGGAAGTAAATAGCTCATATCTTCTCTATTGTTTCTTGTAAGCCCTCTATTATTTTTTCATTTGCTCGCTTTAAGAACCTATTCCACATATCTACACTACAGTTCCGTTTTCAATCTCTCTATGCACCGTATCCCCCTTCTCTCTCCTTCCCTTTCCACCCGCTCAAACGAAACATCTTCTTCTTCAAAATACAGCCAATTTCCCGTTTCGTTTAAGTGCGTAATCAGAATCGAGAGCTTGGTATCGCGGGCGCTCGAAAACAGTTGAACAGAGTCTTTATCGCGTTTTAGCGGAGCAAAGAAGCTCTCCATACTTTCATGCCGCGCATAGCGGAGTGTTCCCTGCCATTCGTTCGGCTGATTGGTGAGATCCTCTCCGACACCGGGGAGCTTGGCGCGCGCTGTCTCACAGGGCAGCGGTCCCTCTCCGTGGCGCGTCACATAGCTCCGCGTCACGTAAATAGCCTCATCCAGGGTGAGCCCCCGTTTTTCAAGGAAACGCGCCGGGTTGTGCATCCCTGTTTTTGAGGAGGTCAAATGCGGCGCGTAGGCTTCATAGTCCTCGTCTAAGAGAAGTCCCTGTCCGCTCTCAAAAATGAGATGCTCAAATTGCGAAAGCCAATCCCGGTTTGCATCCACCAAAGTCAGAAGACCTACGTTCGCCTTCACTTCCGCGACGTAATTTTGAAGCACCGTGTCATTTTCCAACAGTTCAAAGTACGGGTTCCCGCGGTCTATGCCGAGCACCGCCGCTCTTTCTTTGTGTAGCGTGTCCGCAGCTCCCGCAATCGCTGTAAGAGCTCTGCCGCATTCCATGCGACGACTTCCTCTACGCTGAGCCCGTACCCGGCGCGGTTTCGCTGCACGCATTCATCGATGCCCATGCCGCAGGATCCGTGACGCGCATCGCCGCGGGCGGCTTCCGCGCCCATGTTAAGAAGCACATCGTCTATGGTTGTGACGCGCGCTGTTTTCTCGGAATAAAGCAAGGGCAAAAAGCCGAAAATCCGCGTAAAGTCCGCGACTTCCTTCCCGAGTTGGTAGAGATCCGGCATAAAGTGTTCCGCAAACAATGTCGGCGCTCCGTACTCTGCCCCGGCGCCGATCTGGTGGTGTACAAAGCGCCAAGCAGCCTCCGCATCTTCCACTGTGTGCCCGGCCTGCGCGCCGCCGTTGTGTTTAATAATCAGCGGCTTCCCGAGAACGCGAGAGAGGCTTGCTGTCGCAAGCCCCTTTCCCTCATCTCCGAAATTTTTCCCGATGACCGCAATGCTTCTCATAACTGAATGTCGGCGTCCGCCTGCAGCGAGAGCTGCGCAAGCGCCGCACTGATAACCGGTCGGTTCAGCTCATCCCAGCGCGATAGAACATCCTCCCGCGCCTCGCCCTTTTGGAGCTGAATGGTGCTGATGATGATTTCCGGCAGGCAAGCAGTGCTCTCGCGATCCAGCACCATGCAGTGCCCCGGCAGTAGCTCCGCATTCTCCTTGTTTTCGTGCCCTATCATAATATGGAACACATGGAAGGACTCCTCAACTTCCCGTAAAAGACCCTCCCTCGTGACTTCCCCCGGAAGCGCATCCCCGATAACGCGCGCTACCGTAGCTCCCACGGACCCGCTTCGAATCTCCGCATTATCCCCTATGGTAAACAAAAAGCCCTTCTGCTTTCTCTTCCGAATCGCATCAATGTTGGTGTGTCTCGCCAAAAACGCCCAGAGGCAGGTGGGAACCACCTCTCCGCTTCCGCCGTTTTCAAAATAGAGTTCCAAGAGCTGCTCCGCAATTCGAATGTCCGATTCAAACTGCGTAACCTGCAGCGGAGACTTGTCCTGAAAATCACCGTAGGCCGCGCACATGAGCGCCGGATCTTCAACCGCGCCGGTGGAGTAGAGCTTGGTAATCAACTCATTCAGTGCACCGGTCGCAAGTTCCACCGCGAGATAGCCCATCGAAGCCGTCACATCCAGACCGACCACAATCGGCGTGGTATTCGGGTGTTCCTCCGAGTCAAAACACTCTCGGGTGCCGATAAACTTAGGATCCATCTTCGGGTTGCATTCTGTACTCTTGAAGACCTCTCCCACGCTCTGCCCGTTAGAGAGCTTTCTGCTGTTTTTGAGTTTCTGCCAATCCGCCGCCGAATAACTTCCGTAACCCATAATTTCCTCCTACCTCAATCCATTTTTGTAAAACGATGGCCGCCATAGCCGTCTTCAATCACCCGGTCCCATGCCGCAAAGTCCGCGTAGGCATCCGCTGCGGGTTCCGACGTAAGAAAAACCTCCAGCTCTCGCGGATGATGCACATCTTCCGCAACCGACTTCGCTGCCTCCCGGAGATCCCGCAAATCCCGCTTGCTCTCTTTCTTCTTTACATCGCGCCAATCGCCAAAGAGCATGCCCTCATGCGTGATCGGGTTGATAAAAAGACTCGCTGCCGTGATGTTCCCGTGCTCCAGTTCCGAATACTCGAGGGCGCAGCAGATATTTTCCATGCGGGAGATAACCCAGGCCAAATGTTCCGATGCAAACGGCGCAAATACCTCCGCCGGGTAGAAATACGGCTTCCGCGTATAGACAAGGCCAAGCTTCCCCTCGTCCAGATAGAGTTTGCTCTTCAACTGCGGAAAACAACGGACCAGTTTCACATCCGCCGCGGGAAAGGCGAGCTGGGATAGCCCCCGCAAAAAGGCATTTGCCCCTTCCTCACGATCGAATACATAAACCACCGTTTCCCGGCAGAGGTAGCACACAAGCTCGGGATAGGAATAGTGGTCCATATAGGAAAGCATCAGCGTTTTCCCGTTCTGCATGCGATAACTTGCACTGCCGTTCTCTTCCCAAAGTGTGTCTCCGCTGTAGTCTTGCTCCTTCGCATCCGCCTTGGCCTTATAGTAGGACAGCAGCTTCTTCCGGAATTCCGTATTCCCTTTTAATTCGGCATCCGACAGAAAGGCTCTTGCCCCGCAATACGAACAACGAAAGCCGCCGGCACTGCCGAGCTCCAGCTGCGCGCCGCACTGTTTACAGATATACTGAATCATAGGCCTCCCATAACAAGGTTTGTCGATTTGTTTTCATCAAGCCCTATTGTACCCCATTGTATTTCCGGATGCTATGCTTACCGCAATTCTTCAAAGAGCAACAAAAATCGCAGCAAATGTGAAAATACATTTGCTGCGGCGTCGTCCATGAAATACATTCAATTCTCTGAGGTACCTTCATCAGCTATTTCGTCAAAAGAATGATAGCGCTTATAAGCTGCGAATCCAGGCTTCCAACACATCAAAGCTGTAATCCCCCTTCAAGGCAATGCCGTCCCTTAGCACAGCACCCTTACACTCTTTTCGATAGCGCTCCGGCATATCCCCGAAACCGCCGCCTCCGTGGGTGCAAAAGGGAATCACGGTCTTTCCGCTCAGATTAACTTCCCGAAGAAAAGACAACACCGGCGGTGCAAAGGTATGCAGCCAGTTCGGCGAACCTATGAAAATCAACTCTGCATCCCCAACAGGCTCTGCCCCCTCTGCAAGCGGCGGACAATATCCTCTCTCAATCTCTCCTCTGACTTCTTTCACAGCTGTATTGTAAGAATACGAATACGGCTTTTGAGGCTTCAGCTCTCGCAATTCTCCGTCTGTCAGTAAGGCAATATCTTCCGCCAATTTTCTTGTGATGCCGGAATAGGAATAATACACAACCAGTGTTTTCAAAACAGCAGTACCTCCGTTTTCCCAAACAGTCTCGCCATAGGCAACTCAATCCATACAGGGGGCAACTTCTTCCCTTCCGACCTAAACTCGGACTGATGCCTTCACGAATCGTAATTATAACATTGATATCGGCTTCCGGTATCTTCTCGTAATCAAGCTTGCGAAGAAGTATCTTTCGGATTCATTGCGACGTACTGGAATCAGCTGTGCTGTTCTCACTCTGTCGAATATGTTGCCGAATTTCCGCTTCATGACGCTTGCAGTAATCATAAGCCGCTTCCATATAGGCGGTAATAGAGTGATTTTCATGTAAATCCATGAGTGTATCCAAAATCAACTTACCTTCGATTTTCATGTCTAAGAAATAACTATAGACACAAGCGCCCTCTTCTCTCGGATAATATGGGTTAATTGTGCTCAGACGCTTGTCGCTCATAATGCTCTCTACAACCATCTCGCTCAAAATCCACTGCAAGGATGGCGTTTCATACTCATCATAACTGTCCTGAAAATGCCGATTCCACACAAAAAACCAAAAATAATGAATCACTTCGTGGAGTGTTATTCCGAGCGCTCCGCGTTCACTATTCATGTAAAACAGGTCGAACTTTTCCTCTCGAAGGAACCGCGGGCAAATCGGATTTAACGTAATATTGGCAAGCAGCTCGTTGAACATTGTTCTGCTATCCAGTTCAAAGGCATCTGAAAGTGCATCCTCAATTTGATTCCGATATTTCTGAAAATGCTCATGATACCGGCATTCTTTTGCTTCAATCTCCGGCAGGACTGTATCCCATATTTTTCGCAAGCTGGTTCGAAGATAGTCTTCTTTTTCTCTTTCTTTCCATGTTTGTATGTTCTGGTTGATTTCCGGGTAAAAGTAACGCAGGGAATCAGACCAGTAGGAAGCTGTTTCTTCGGTTTGAAATAACAGAATACTCTCAACGGAATAATCAAATCCCGCATTTCTGAATGTTACATTCATTGGCCTTACCTCCATGTCTTATTTCTATTTCCTCATTGAGAACCGAGAAGCACTGTCATAGAACTTTCTCATTTACAGCCACAAACTCATCTGTCCCAATTTTTCGTTGCATCCTCTTCGGTAATACGGCGAATGACCTTACAAGGGTTTCCGACCGCCACACTGTCGGACGGAATATCTTTCACGACCACACTGCCGCCTCCGATTACCACGTTGCTCCCGATCGTAACGCCCGGCATTACCTGCACGCCTGCGCCGATCCAGACATTATCACCGACCACAATCGGATAAGCATATTCCAGACCCTGATTGCGACGCTCAAAATCAATCGGATGACCGGCGGTATGGAAACCACATGAGGGCGCAATGAAAACATTGCATCCAAAGCGCACGCCGCCTCCGTCCAGAACGACCAATCCGTGATTTGCATAGAAGTTATCGCCCACTTTCATTCGATAGCCGTAATCGCACCAGAAATCCGGTTCAATATGAACATTCTCTCCACTCTCGCCGAGTATTGTCTTTAGGAACGCATGCCTCCTATCGAGATCCTCTATCGGGAGATTGTTGTATTCTTGGCAAAGCTTTTTGCAGCGAACTCTGTCTTTTCCCAGTTCCTTATCGTAATTCGCATCATATAATTTCTGTTGCAACATTTTTTCTTTTTCCGTCATGTCAATGTTTCCCTTATCTCTCGGCCGCCGCACAACAAGCCTCATCTTACAGCCTCTTTCTTCCGTTTCAAGCGCTCTAAGCGAAGGTCAATCATTCCGCTCATCACTCTTCTTCAAATTCAAACAGTTCCTCTACGCTTTTATGGAATACCTTTGCGATATCCATGGCAAGCTTAAGCGAGGGATTGTATTTGCCGTTCTCGAGATGGACTATCGTTTCTCTTCTGGCTCCGACCATCTCCGCCAACTCGCTTTGCTTATATCCTGCCTCCTCGCGATATTGCTTTATCTTGGTTTTTAGCGCCATGATTATATTCCCTTCTTATCGAAAAGCACGAATAAGGCAGCTCTTAAAATGCTCATGGCAAACAACACTCCCAGTATCATCCAGCCCATACTCACCGCATTTAGCAGCTCTACATGGGAGAGTATGCCCCCGGCAAAGGCAAGCACAAGCAGCAGGCAAAACGCCACTTTGTAACAGATGGCATCACAGCGCTTCATATTTGCGCTTGCAAGTTCATCGACTTGCTCTTTTTGATAGCTCCGACCGCGCCAAACAAGGATCACCAGAAGAAACAGCGGAATGAGCTGCCACTTTGTGTGGGCATATTCCGGTTTCCAATCTGTTCGCGACCACAGCCAATACTGCCAGCACAAAACCAGTATAAAGGCGGGGGTAATGAATAACTGCTCCGCTAACGAGACTCTCTTCATATGACTTTCCCTTCTAAAAGTGATATATTTGTAACCTATGTTATAAATATATCACTTCAATCTACATAGGTCAACCATGTATGTGAGAAATAGTTCACTTACAAATATTCTCGATAAAAGCCCTCTGCTGTATTGCTACAGCCAAAGGGCTACTGATACAAGATCCTCCGCGAGAACGACAGAATCCGCGCTTATGACATTTTCCTGCAAACATACCGGCGCAACATTCAATGACGCTTCCCATATGATTCGCAAAAAGCACATCGTGTTACGAATTCACACCCTCACTACACCTTATCTGCCAGGTTCCCGCTCGGAAAGACAATAAAGAGCTGAAACGCCGTTCAAAGGTGATAGGAACCTTTCCGAACGAGGAATCTCTTTGCAACTTATACCTGAAGGTAATTTACACAAAAATATGGACTTGACCGACCTTTGAGCGCGTTTGGCATTACCGGAACCTTAAGACCATGATCATGTTCCAAACGTTCCTGTGCTATGTGTAGTTTGTGAATCGCCCAAGCTTCTTCCCGCATTCCCGAAGGAAGGCTCACGATAGCAACGGTGTCTCCCGGACAAAGGCGTTTTGGTTTCATCATCGGATTTCTCCTTGAATCCGTTATTCTCTACTTCTTCTTTGCTACAATGTAGAATCTATGAATACTCCCCTCCAGCACTCCATCTCTTTCAATACTTTTCTGCGCTTCAAGCAGATGTTCAAAGCAGCTCTCAACGGAAAAGCCCGGAAATTCCCATTCAATAATTCTTGCAAACCAAACAAGCGCTCCGACATCAAAGAAACGGATCGGCCGTCGGACTTCTCCGCTTTCCAGTATCTCAAAACCATGTTCGAGAAGTTCCGCTTTTTTAACATCCAGATATTGCTTTGGAAATGGTACTTCTGTGAGCTGAGGAAGCAGAAGCTCAACCAACTCGCGATCATTTTCGGCACCTACCTGCTGTGTTAGGAACAATCCTTCTGATTTTAATACGCGCTGCAGTTCTGCAACGTCATAGTCTCCATGCCGGTTGGTGACAATATCAAAGCTTTGATCGGAAAACGGAAGCTTATCTCCTCCTCCCGCCGCTTTGAACGCAATTCCCAACGGGAGCAAAACCTTTTTGCACAGTTCCACATTCGGCGGATAGCCTTCGATTGCCACTGTATTTTCATAGGGGTGTCGGAACGTAAGCAAAAACTCTCCGCCACCGGTTTCCATATCCAACAGTTTCATGCTGTCGTTCCGATATTTTTGAATAATCTTTCCAAAATCCCACGGTAAATCATCTTCTTCCGTATACCTGCCATGAATATGAGAAAAATCCCATCCGTGAATACGGGCGATTTCCTCCTCTCTTTTCCAGCTTTCCTTTTGTTGTTCTACCGTCATATGAACTTCCTTCTCCTCAGGTATTTATGAAAGTCTCCTTGTGTTTTTAATTAGCTCCCACAGACAACGGAAATCCCTTAGCAGGATTACCGCAGCTAAGGGATTTTAATCATGTTTTCCAATTCGGCTTTCTCACGCCGGAGACGACAAAGTTCTTCCATCATCTCCGGCTGAGACTTCTCTTCATCATTATGGCATTCTTCACGATACGAGCATACCCAGCTGGAAACAGCGGCTCTGGATATGCCGTACTCAGCCGCAAGGCTGGCAATCGTGCGTCCATCCTGAATGAGCGCACGAACAACTTGATGTTTTTTCCTCTGCTGGCATTATAATCTATTAGGCAGAGGTGTTATAAATTCACTGTACCACTACACCCTCAAGTTATTACAGTTGATGACCTTTGGACTGCACTTTATAATTGGGGCAAATACCAATTATTCTCCTTCTTCAGCATCCATATTCATTTCAAGTTTATAGTAAATGTCAATATCTCTTAAGATTCCATCGATGTCATCATCTCCTAAATCAAAAGTCCATCCCTGTAATTCGTTGATTGTGATGATCTCTTCAATGGCTTTGTGATAACGTTCTTCTATGACCCTCATTCCACTTGATTTTAAAGCGATATGATTATTAAGCTCATGAAGGACTTGCAACTTTGAACTTTTCGTTTTGATAACGAATGTTATCGGGAAATGCATTACCTTATCGATATCGAGTAAATACTTATCATAGCTGTTGACTTCTGTTACTTGGAAGAACCTGCCTACTGGACGCATGACAAAATCGATTCCACCATCGTTTGCATTCGTCCTTCCTGTTTTGAACAGCTGTAATTCTTTTTCCTCAATGCTATCCATCGAATATCCAAAGAACACTTTGATGTTTTTGTAATGGTTCTTTAGAATCGCGTAGCTTATTATCTCGAAAATTCGTGCCTCTGCATCTTCGGTCAGCAGTTCGTTTAACTTTTTTTTCTTTTCTTGATAGTCCGTCAAATCCTCAAGATGTTGAAGGATGCTAATTAGTGCATGGTCTTTGGCCATGAGCAGCTCAACGTATTTCTCAACTACCTTACAGCATGTTTTGCTTATATCGTAATCATCGACATAGAGATAATCGATATGAAGCAAATACTTTCCGTTGTCAATGATGATTAAATCGTTGGGAATATCTGGAAACTTATTCTTGAATTCTCCATTAACCCTTGAGTTTAGCGCGTGGTTTGCAGCTTGCTTCCGCCATATAATCCTCGGTAGTAGTTAAACAAGAGCATGTAGTCATAACCGCCGAACTGTTTATATCGCTCGGGCTGATTATAAAAATCTGACTGGTAGAAATATAAGATCGAATAGATAGCATATATATTTGCCAAGCTTCTTCTCGTCTTACTATTTCCATGAACAGCCTTCATCTTCTTGTCCAGATATTGCAGAAGAAGGCTGTTGTTATATACCTTCTGATACTCCTGTGGATAATCCTCTTTCAAAATTTCTTTAATGAACTCTTCTGTGATCTGCATAGACTATTTCCTCACATATTTTGATTTTGCGTTAGTTTTTCTGACCTTATTTTTCGCAAGCGACTTACCATTTCTTTCTTCCGCTATTCCTGTTCTTCTAAGGCCCATCTCGTAGTATTCTTCGTTAAGATCTATGCCGATCCCAACTCGTCCTAAACGTACCGCAACCGCCGAGGTGGTAAAGGCCCCCGAGAACGGATCGAGTACCACATCGCCCCGATTGGAAGAGGCTTTTATAATTCTTTCAAGCAGTGCTTCTGGTTTTTGCGTTGGATGATTCTCATATTCATCCATTTTAAAACGAACTCTGCTAAACTCCCAAACATTCCCGGGGACTTTCTCTGTACTATAAGGCTGTGGCGGATTCTTTCTATAATCTATCAGTTTCCTCTGAGATCCTGTCTTTGCCTCAACAAGGATATCTTCATGATTGAATGTATACTTCGCCTTTCCCCCTTTATTTATCATCAATATAGGCTCGTACAGCGACCCAAACATCTTCTTCGATTGAACTCCAGAGCTATCATATACCCATACTATCCTGCAAAGCACATTGTAATTCTCTGAAACATAGACATCTAAGTACGGCATATGCTGGGTTGCTGTCATAAAGTACATAGTACCATCATCGGCAAGAACTCGCATACACTCATCAATCCACTCTTGACACCAATCAACATATGATCTGACCGAGTCCCATTTATCTGAATTGTTTCCAAATCCTTCCCGATATTATAAGGTGCATCTGCAAAAATCAGGTTAACTGAACTTTCTTTCATTCCCCTAAGGACCTGAATGCTATCTCCAAGAATGGCTAATGAATTTCCTGCACTCTTTTTCTCAATGCAGTAATCCTCGATGAACAACTTTGAAAAGTTAAACACTGGCTGTTCCTCAGTTGCAGTTACTTCTATTGTTTCATCTTCCAATTCTTTGCTCACATCTGGGAAATAGTCCATAAGTGAGAATTGATAGTTTTTCTTGTCGGCCATGTTATTTCTGCTCCTTATAATCTTCGATTGCTTTCAACGCTCTATCTTCTTGCTTGACCCTAAAGATTATCCTGTACGCACCAAGTGAATATCGTAAAACTTGCAGCCAGGCCTTCTTTGGGGTGCTTCCTTTATTATCTCTATGTTCCTGCCATGATAGCGCTTTTCCGGGCCGCTGATTTCAAAAGTATAATCATTGGTCGCTCTTGCAAGGCAATAAGTGTGACTTACTTTCAATGATATTAAGACCATACCACCAATCAAGATTTCCCATACAAAAGCAAACAACTAATCTCCCCAAGTCGATATGGATGTTCTATTCTCACATCTCTTTTCCCTCTGAACAAGGTCTTTATATTCCGAATGTATCTTGTATTCAGATAGATTCATGCAAAAGCCTTTCCAAGGAATATAAATCCTATGTTCCTGGGTGATCTTCTCATAATACACCGACCCGCGTCCGACGCGAACGCCCCACGTCACAATCGTTTTTCTCGATTTCTTTCAATTTTCTTTGCTTTTCCTCATAACTGTCAAGATAAGCTGTGATCGCTCTCTCGACAGCAATCGTTTTAGTCTGGCCGCCTCATCACACACTGCCTCAAGCCTTTCATAGATCGATGCCTCGATGCAGATATTCAGATAGGTTCCGTTTTTCTTTGGTCTTGGTAATGCTCATATAATGGTGTAAATTCAAAACCGAAAAGAGCCAGTGGCTCGTCCTTCAGGTATAATGTAAATCACCACAATCAACATAGTACCGAGAGAGGATGAACCAATGGCTCAACTCAATATTACATTGAATCAAGATGAAATTCTACAGTTACTTTTGGTGGATCGCGAGGAAGCATTCCGAAAGCTACTTCAAAAAGCCCTCAATGACATCTTAAAAGTAGAATCTCAAGAACAACTACAGGCGGCCCCTTTATGAGCGCTCTGACAGCCGTCTAGACAGTCGCAACGGACTGCGTGCCAGAGAACGTAAGAAACGAATAGGAAGAATTGCACTTACGATTCCGAGACACCGTAATGTTCCGTTCAAGACTCTAATTTTTGATAACTATTCTAGAAGAGAAGCAGCTTTGGTGGCTGCGATGGCAGAGATGGTGGTAAATGGAGTGTCTACCCACAAAGTAAGCAGAGTCATCGAGAGCCTCAGCGGAACGAGTGTGTCTAAATCTTATGTCCCTGATATCTGTAAAAATCTATACAAAGAAGTTGAACCTTTTAGAAATCGTCCGTCGGAGAGATGTTATCCAATTTTTGACCGTTGACGCAACATATTTCAAAGTTCGCGAGAATAATCGCGTCATCGCAAAAAGCACGGATAATTGCTTACGGAACAAACGAGCAGGGACACCGCGAGGTTATCGGTTTCTCCACCCTAAAGGAACAGGCGACTATACCGGCTGCCTGATGCAACTTATATCTGAAGGTGATTTACACAAAAATCTGGACTTGACCACTGAGGTTATCAATTTATCAGCAAGGAATATTCCACAAAAGCTCCACGTCCTATCAATGATCTCCGTAATGGTCTCCGCACTGAATCACCGTAATTCGCCCGGCATCCGCTGTAAAAATTAAGCGGTTCTTCTTATCGACGCGAACACTCGCATATCCAGACATATTTCCCTTAAGCAGCTCAACTTTTCCATAATCAGCCTGATAACCATTCCGCAAAATATCTTTGATCAGGTTATTGATCTTTTTGCAAAGAGTCTTGTCCTTCTGAAGATTGACGTACTCCAGCCATGCATCTGACTGCCAGTACAGATCTCGCATATCAGACCTCCATCAGATCATGGTGAACCGCCTCGTTATTCTGAACCTCACGGATTCTTCTCAAGAGTTCAGCAGCTTCCTCCGGAGTGAATCCATTTTCATCGCGAAGGGAAAAGCTCATGCCCTGATTGCGAACAGCCTGCTTGACCAGCGCGAGTGTAGCAGCGGACATTGTCAGTCCCAATTCATTACAGAGCGAGCTGTACTGCTCCCTCGTTGTTTTATCCATCTTGAATGTGAAGTTGGTCATTTCTATTGTATTAGACATTTCTTCTACCTCCTAGTAGGGATATATCACCAATCAGTGTATATTTCAAGTGCTTTTCGTGTGCTAGGTGCATTGTGCTCTTTGGAAATGTCAAGTTGTAATCAATTAACAAACAACTCCTCTATTTCAGCCGGATGCTACAAACCAGACCGCCCTGTTCTCTCTCGGAAAAGGATATTTTCCAGCGGTGCCAATCCGCCACCTGTTGACAATCTTTAGTCCAAGGCCATGCTGCCCGGTGCCGAACTCCCACTCATAGCCTCTGCTGTTCAGTCTGCGCAGAAGTTCTTTTGATACACCTTGTCCGGTATCACTAAGTTTCAGAAAGACATGGTTTTTCCGATCCTGATACAGCCGCATTTCAATCTTGCATCCGTCCGCATTATGTCGAATTGCATTATGAAGCAAATTCATGACCGCTCTCTCTACTAAATCTTCATTGAAGCAAAGTTCCGAATCCTGAAGGCTGTCCTCGATTTCGAGTGTGAACCTGTATCTATCATCCTCCGTCTGATTCATGATTTCTGTGAGCGTCTTTCGGAGAAAGCGGCCTATTCTCACTTTCTTTTTTTCAAATTTTCCCGCCCCAAACTCCAGCTTGCCGGAAAGATTCAAATTATCCACGAGTCGGCGGAGCCGGATTCCTTGTGTCTCAACGGATTTTGCTCTTTGCCTGACTTCTTCCTCCCGGGTCGAAGCGGCTATCATTTCCGCGTTTCCCATTACAATGGCAAGCGGTGTGCGAATATCATGTGATACGCCTGCAATCCACTCTGTACGCTCCTCTTCCCTTTGCTTTGCGCGTCGCTTCTGTATCCGGGTCGGAACTGCCACCAGCACAACGATATTGGACAAAAGCAGCAACGGAACTATCTTCGCAAGGTAGTTTAACAGGTTCACATCAAACTCAAGGGTATATTTCCATACCTGATCTTTTTCTCCTCCGATCACGAGCAAGCCCTGCTCGAAAACATAGCTGTGTACCGGATAATCCTCAAGATAATATCTGGCAAACTTGGCAACGTCCTGTAAGGTATAGGTTTTTTTCTGAGCTCTTCAGGGAGCGCTACACTCCACAGAATGTTTCCGTCTTTACCTAATATCATGGCAAACTGCCCGTGCTTCAAAAGACTTTTCGCTCCTTGCTCATCCAACGCATACCTTCCGTTGTTTACCGACAGATGTGTCAGTATCTCCTGCGGATACTGATAGTCGACCGAATGATATCGAATCGCCGCAATCCCAACAATCAGTAGATCCGTAAAGAACAGAAACGCCATCATCAGCACAATGCCCGTAAGTAGTTGCAGCCTATTTCCCAACCTTCGCTTCATGCTTCCTTCTCCAACTTATAGCCAAGCCCCCGTACCGTGATGAGATATTTGGGTTTTGACGGCTCTGCCTCTACCTTCTCCCTCAAATGGCGCATGTGGACAATCAGCGAACTTTCCAAACCAAAACTGCCGTCCGGCCAGAGGGCGTCACACAGAGCGTCGGTTGTGACGATTTTCCCCCGGTTTCGAAAGAGAATCTGAAAGAGCGCCAACTCCTTTGCCGTCAGCGCGGTATCCTTCCCATTCCGTGTAACGGTTCCGGCATCCATTGAGACAAGCGTTTGCCCCAGACGAGCAGACTGTCCCATCTCCTCAAAATGATAGCTTCGTCTCAGTACCGCGCCGATTCTGAGCAGCAGTTCCTTCGGAAGAAACGGCTTGGTAATATAGTCATCCGCCCCAAGTCCAAGCCCCTTTAAACGCGCTGTGTCCTCATCCCGCGCAGACAAAAAGATCACCGGCACATCGTACAGATCCCCCGTCTCTTTCATCTCTGCATAGAAATCAAATCCATTCCCGTCCGGCAGCATGACATCCAGCAGGATCAGATCGTAGTGCTGTTTTCGAAGCTTTTCTTTCGCCTCGCTGCAACTTCCGGCAACATCGACCTGCGAATACTGTTCTCTTTGGAGCAGCGCCACTACAATGTCTGTCAGCTCCTTTTCATCATCTATCGTTAATATTCTGCATTCGCTCCTATCCATCTGCGAATCCTCCCGAATCTTTTTTCGTTGCTTGAAACATCCCAGATATGCGGTGCTTTTACTATACGGTATCCCGACATTTCTCCCAAGGCTTTTGCGCTTTCTTAATGTAAGCATAAGGTAAGCACAAGGTTCGCATAGTCTTCATCGGATATCCTGTCATTGTAAAACAAGCAAGGAGGACGGAATACGATGAACTACATTTTGGAGACGAATCACCTGAGTAAACAGAGCGGTAACATCTACCGCGTAAACGATCTTTCCATGGCTGTTCCCGAGAACTGTGTCTACGGCTTTCTCGGGCCGAACGGAGCGGGCAAGAGCACCACGCTCAAGATGATTCTCGGGCTGATTCATCCGAGTCAGGGCAGCATCAAACTCTTTGGAACAGTTATGAATTCCGCCAACCAGCTGTCGATTCTTCGGCAAACGGGGAGTCTGATTGAAAACCCGGGCGGCTACGGGCACCTGACCGGTCTCGAGAACATGCAGATCATACAGAAGCTGAAAGGGGTCAATGAAGCGGAAATCAGCTCTGCGCTGAAGACCGTACGCCTCTATGACCAACGCGATAAGAAGCTCAGCAACTATTCTCTCGGCATGAAGCAGCGGCTCGGTATCGCTATGGCAATCTTGGGGAATCCGAAGCTACTGATTCTGGATGAACCGACCAACGGTCTCGACCTGCCGGGATCCAGGAAATGCGTCAGTTAATCTGTTCTCTCCCGAAAGAAAGAAACATGACCGTTATCATCTCCAGTCATCTCCTCAGCGAGATTGAACAGATGGCCGATCAGGTCGGCATCATCCACCGCGGTCGTATGCTCTACCAAGGGACGCTTGCCGATCTGGAAACCCACGGAGACAAGCTGGAGGATGTATTCCTTGAAATGACCGGCGGGAAGGAGTCCTTATGAATCCGATTTCCACAATTCCAAAGCTGGTCTCCGTTGAGTTCAAAAAATCCCGACATAAACACTCTTTTTTACTGCTTGCGATAGCTGTCCTGTTGAATTACTTCTTTCTGTTTCGCGGAAATTCTCCCGATCGGCAGGCATGGTACAATGTGTTCTATGCCATTCCGCTGATTGATACCTTGATTTTGTCTGTCCTGATGGCTGTCCTTGCCAGTCAGTCGGTGGACATGGAACATAAGGGGAACATGTGGAATCTCCTGCCGACGCTGGAAGCAGAGCATCTATCTATCTCGGCAAACTTCTCTATGGGTTCATACACTTGACCTTATTCTGCCTCTTGCAGATGGGAATGGTGATTCTGATGGGTGTCAGGCTTGGATATGAGGGCAATATTCCGTACTCTCTGATCGGAAGCACCTTCCTGGCAGAGCTGGTCAGCGGAATGATTGTCTATCAGCTACAGTGCCTTTTGTCACTCCTCTTTCCCAGTCAGTTCGCAGCGCTTTCGATCGGCTTTGGCGGCACTCTGACCGGTCTGTTCTTCGCCTTTGTGAGCACAACGGCTTGGACTCCATGGTCCGTCCTTCTCTCCCTGAGTCCCATCGGTATGGATTATCAGAGGGCAACAAGAACCATGACACTTTTTCTCCGCCAGATCACGCCGCTTGAGATTCTGACTGCGCTCGCTTACCTTTTCGGCATTTTCCTGCTGGGTCTGTATCTTTTTACCAAAACAGAACACGAGGCGCTCAGCATAGGCGCATACAGGCACAAGGCATCCAAGTCCGTTCACAGCGGACTTCCGGTGGAACTGATTAAACTGAAGCGCAATCCCATTTGGATTCCGTTTCTTCTGATTCCGCTGATTTCCGCAGTCATCGGGACCTTCAATTTCACGCAGAATCAGGGGATTTTACAGAACAACTGGGATGATCTCTGGACGCAGCAGTCCCTGTTTCTGGGAATATTTTTCCTCTCGCCTCTGGTTGGGATTCTTTGTAGCCTCCTGTGGCGGATGGAGCATCAGGACAGCAACTGGAACCTGATTCTGACCGTCACCTCACCCGAAAAACTGGTTAAGGATAAGTGGATGACGTCAGTTCTTCTCTCCTCCGTCTGCATTTTGTGGATTGCTTTCATCTATCTTTTTACCGGCAAATTATACTGAGACTTCCCGGAGAGGTGCCCGAACTGTTCTGGATTCGGATGCTAAGTGCCGCTATCTGCCTCGCTGCCGTCAGCGCTGTGCAGAGTATGTTGTCTATGATTTTCCGCTCCTTCGCCGTCCCCATCTCACTTGCTTTTGTCGGGAGCATTGCAGGTCTTTGGCTGACCGTCAAAGGTGCTTATTATGCCCTCCCGTATTCGATGCTGATTTATGGGATGGGAAGCACTTCAATCACCGGAGAATTGAACGTTCCCGTGCTTCTTGCCTCCTGCTGCTTCTATATTCTCGGGGCACTTATATGCAGTATTATATTCCTAAAAAAGTCGGATGTACGCACGCACGTTTGACTTTCCTATACGCCGGGCGTCGCAGCAAGAATCCGGACTGCCCGAACTTAACCGTGTAGCGTCACACAATCTTTAGTTCCTACGAGCAATCCATCGGAATCATACTACGAAGCAAAAAAGAGCAGGCTGCTACCGAACTTACAGTTTGGTAGCCCCTGCTCTTCTTATTTGCGTGTGCAACAAAGAAATTAAATCCGAATGATTCCGGTTCTCTGTTAGGATTGGCCTCGATTCGCTTTCCCATCAAACCGTTCCGGCGGAAGTATCATTACAAAGTCATTACATATATCTGGCACGGATTCCGTTCATCCCATAAAGTCGGAAACAGCTCAAACTCCTTGAATCCGAGCGACCGGTAAAAGCAGTTCGTGGCATCATACGCAGCATAACGTCCCATTTGTACCGTCTTCACTTGCATAAACGAATATCCGTGATTTCGGGCCGCTGTTTTTGCCTGCTCGAACAGTTTCCGCCCTATGCCTTTTCTGTGCCGGTCCTTTAATACGCCCATGACGAAGAGTTCTACGGTTTCTTTTCCCGTCTCTTTCAGGCAAAGAAAACCAATCGGTTTTTCTGCATCTAAGGCCGCAAAAAACGGCTGCGCTGCGCTTTCTTTTATGTATTGCTCTCTTGCTTCGGGAATGCCGAACCACTCGGGAAGCGCTTCCAGTATACTTCGGGAAATCCTCTGCTTTTCTGTCGCTTCCTCGATACGGACAATTCGTATGTCGGAAGCATCTGTTTTACCATTGTCAGCCACAAGGCGATACACAAAATTCAAGCAATCCGGAACGGTATCATCTATGTATCCGGAATCAACGAATCCGGCTTTCTCATAGACACGGATTGCCTGCACATCTTCCCTTTTTACGCATACCTCAACACAAGCATATTTCTGTTCTGCTTTGAGCGCGGCAAGAATTAGTTCTAATGCTCGGAATCCGTATCCTTGGCCCTGAAATTTCTTATCAATCATAAACTGCTGCAATTCATAGCAAAGCCGGTTCATCATCCATATCCCGTATCATAGCCAAACCCACGGGAGTTCCGTCCGCAACAATGCCAATGACTTTTGCGCGGGAATTACGATAGACATACCCTCTTGCTATGATGCCGATATTACTTGCTAAATATGCTTTTTGACTTTCATCAACGGATAGTCCGGCGAAATCCATCCAGTTCTCTTCGCTCAATTCAATTAAGTCGACCATTTTTATTCTCCGACCTTTTAATGGTTCCTGAGATTCACTTTTTAAGAAAAAGAGCTGATAGCTCTTTTTCTTAAAAGAAACTGCATTTCTCTATACCTCAGAAATCGGAAATGTCGATCGGTGCCGATATCTTCTTGGCAACAATATAAAATCTGTGAATACTCCCCTCAAGCAGTCCGTCTCTTTCAATGCTCTTCTGTGCCTCAAGCAAATGTTCAAAGCAGCTTTCAACGGAAAATCCCGGAAACTCCCATTCGATAATTCTTGCAAACCAAACAAGCGCTCCGACATCAAAGAAACGGATCGGCCGTCGGACTTCTCCGCTTTCCAGTATCTCAAAACCATGTTCGAGAAGTTCCGCTTTTTTAACATCCAGATATTGCTTTGGAAATGGTACTTCTGTGAGCTGAGGAAGCAGAAGCTCAACCAACTCGCGATCATTTTCGGCACCTACCTGCTGTGTTAGGAACAATCCTTCTGATTTTAATACGCGCTGCAGTTCTGCAACGTCATAGTCTCCATGCCGGTTGGTGACAATATCAAAGCTTTGATTGGAAAACGGAAGCTTATCTCCTCCTCCCGCCGCTTTAAACTCAATTCCCAACGGAAGCAAAACCTTTTTGCACAGTTCCACATTCGGCGGATAGCCTTCGATCGCCGCCGTATTTTCATAGGGGTGTCGGAAAGTAAGCAAAAACTCTCCGCCACCGGTTTCCATATCCAACAGTTTCATGCTGTCGTTCCGATATTTTTGAATAATCTTTCCAAAATCCCACGGTAAATCATCTTCTTCCGTATACCTGCCATGAATATGAGAAAAATCCCATCCGTGAATACGGGCGATTTCCTCCTCTCTTTTCCAGCTTTCCTTTTGTTGTTCTACCGTCATATGAACTTCCTTCTCCTCAGGCATTTCTGAAAACCATAATATTTAATTAGTAACTTACACCTTATATCGCCTGCCCCAGCAGCCAGTCAACTACATTCACAACCTGCACACCATTGTAATTTCCCTGGCTGAAACGGTCCAAGGTAAGAATGGTCTTTGGATAGTTATCCCGCACTTTCTGCAGTGGAGCTATTTCCCTGTCGAATGTTGTCTGTTCCGTCAGATTTGCTGTCACCTGATAATATTCATAGATTCCATCTTTTCTGACAACAAAGTCAATCTCCAGTTCTCCAAGCTTTCCGACCCATACCTCATATCCACGTCTCTTGAGCTCAAAGAAAATCACGTTCTCCAATGAAAAACCAAGATCATACATTTGCTTCGGAAGAATAAGGTTACGTATTCCAAGGTCCGAAATATAATATTTTGACACATTTTCAGAAGCTGCTTTCCGGAGATGTTGATGGGACTTACTTCATAGAAAATATACGGCTCCACCAGCGCTTCAACATAATCAGCCACTGTGGACTGAGAAACTTTTCTTCCTGTGGATGTAATAAACCCAGCTATTTTTTTTACGGAAATCGGGCTTCCCACACTGCCTGCCAGAAACCTGGATATGTTTTTCAAAAGGCTTACATCGTTGATCTTCCGCTTGTTAGGATCATCGCTCTTTCGCATTTCCCGTTCTTCAATATCTTTGATCAGAATGGTATTGTAGATTCCCTCCAGATAGGTATGAACTTTGTTTGTATCCTTTCCAAGCATTGCCACAAAGGGAAATCCGCCGAACCCCAGATAGTCGGAAAATGTCCTGTCAGGATTTTTGCCTCCCGCCGCATCCATATATTCACGGAAAGACAACGGCAGCATATTGATTTCAACATATCGGCCTGACAGAAGCGTTGCCAGTTCGCCTGACAGCAGAAATGCATTGGACCCGGTAATATAGACATCTACGCCTTCCTTGATATAGAGACTGTCTACCACCTTTTCGAACTGGTTCACCTTCTGAACCTCATCCAGAAAAATATAGACCGGCCGCAGCTCTCCTATCCTCTCGGTAATATATTGATACAACTTCTTATAATCTAAGAGATCCTCATATGCCAGATCCTCGAAATTGATACTGATGATCTGTTCCTTACTGACGCCTTCGGCCTGTATTTGCTCCCGGTATTCTGCGAGAAGTGTCGACTTGCCCGATCTGCGGATCCCGGTGATCACCTTGATTACCTTCTCATCTTTCCACTGATCAAGAAGCTCGATATATTCCTTTCTCTGTATCATAAAAAGACCTCCTGTCTGATCTGCATTCATTTTAATGCAGGCCAGACAGAAGGTCAATATGTATCCCGATTTCGGTATAAATATCTGTATTATTTATTTATGTCCCGGTTTCGAAATTTATTCCAACTCAATCGTCCCCGGCGGTTTCGAGGTCAGATCGTAGAACACGCGGTTCACGCCCTTCACCTCGTTCACGATGCGGTTCATGACGGTCTGGAGCACCGCGAACGGAATCTCCGCGCACTCGGCGGTCATGAAGTCGTCTGTCTTCACCGCGCGGAGCGCAACGGCGTAGTCGTAGGTGCGGAAATCGCCCATCACGCCGACGGAGCGGAGGTTCGTGAGCGCCGCAAAGTACTGGCTGAGCTCCCGCTCTAGGCCTGCTTTTTTGATTTCCTCGCGGTAGATGCTGTCTGCCTCCTGGACAATCTTTACCTTTTCCGGTGTGACTTCGCCGATGATGCGGACGCCGAGTCCCGGGCCCGGGAAGGGCTGGCGGTACACGAGTTCTTCGGGGAGGCCGAGCTCTAAGCCGACCTTACGCACTTCGTCCTTGAAGAGGTTGCGGAGCGGCTCAATGATCGCGCGGAACTCAATGTTCTTCGGAAGTCCGCCCACGTTGTGGTGGGACTTAATCACGGCGCTCTTGCCGAGGCCGGATTCGACCACGTCGGCGTAGATTGTGCCCTGGCAGAGGAAATCGACCGCGCCGATTTCTTTGCCTCGCGCTCAAAGATGCGAATAAACTGCTCGCCGATAATCTTCCGCTTCTGCTCAGGCTCTTCGACTCCCTTAAGCTTCTCGAAGTACTCGGGGCCCGCATTCACGCGGATAAAGTTGAGATCGTACTGTCCCTTCGGTCCGAAAACGGCTTCGACTTCATCTCCCTCGTCCTTCCGAAGGAGGCCGTGATCCACGAAGACGCAGGTGAGCTGCTTCCCGATGGCCTTTGCCATGAGGGTCGCCGCGACCGAGGAATCCACACCGCCGGAGAGCGCAAGGAGCACCTTGCCGTCGCCCACGGTCTCGCGAATGCGCTGAATCTCTGCCTCTGCGAAGCTGTCCATGTGCCAATCGCCCTTACAGCCGCAGACATCATAGAGGAAGTTGTGAATCAGCTCTTTGCCGTACTCGGTGTGCTGCACTTCCGGGTGGAACTGGGTCGCATAGATGTGACGCGCCGTATCCTCCATGGCCGCAACCGGGCAGTTCTCGGTGTGCGCGGTCACGGTGAAGCCGGACGGCGCCTTGGAGATATAGTCCGTGTGGGACATCCAGCTGGAAATCTCGGCCGGGACACCGCGGAACAAGGTTGCATCCGTCTTTACTTCTGTCTTGGTCTTGCCGTACTCGCTGACCGGTGCGGTCTCAACCTTGCCGTCCAGAGTGTGCGCAATCAGCTGTGCGCCGTAGCAGAAGCCGAGAATCGGTATGCCGAGCTCAAACACCTTCTTATCGATGTGCTGGCTCTCCTCTTTGAAGACAGACTGCGGCCCGCCCGTAAAAATGAGGCCCTTCGGCTGCATTGCCTTTAATTTGTCCAAATCGATATCGGAAGCATAGACCTCCGCATAAACGCCTTCGTCGCGCACGCGCCGTGCAATCAGCTGGTTATACTGCCCGCCGAAATCCAACACAATAATTTTTCCTGTTGTTCGAGTCCCACGTCGCTCTCCTCTCTGAATAATCTCTCGTCATCATATCACATTTGCGGGCGGCACAACAATCTGCAATCGTGTTTCTCCGTTCAAATCGCGTTTGCTATGCTGCGTCAGCAAAGCAATTCCACTGCTCCTCGAACTGTATGCACCATAGGTGCAAGAAAGCTGCCAACGCTTCGGTAGTCTCAGCTTTGGCAGCTTTGCAAACAGTTCAAAGATATTTTTTCAGATAGCGCCCGGTCCAAGAATTCTCGACCGCCGCCACTTCCTCCGGGGTGCCCGCGGCAACCACGGTGCCGCCGCCATCTCCCCCCTCGGGTCCCATGTCTATGATATAGTCCGCCGTCTTGATGACATCTAGGTTGTGCTCTATCACAATCACGGTGTTTCCGCTCTCGGAGAGGCGTCTTAAAATATCCACGAGCTTATGCACGTCCGCAAAGTGGAGGCCGGTGGTCGGCTCGTCCAGAATGTAGACCGTGCGCCCGGTGCCGCGGCGCGAGAGTTCGGCCGCGAGCTTAATGCGCTGGGCTTCGCCGCCCGAGAGCTCGGTACTCGGCTGCCCGAGGCGGATGTAAGATAGTCCCACATCCATCAGGGTCTGCATCTTTCGCGCGATGCTCGGCACGTTCTCAAAGAAGCTGCAGGCCTCCTCGACTGTCATATTAAGCACGTCGTAGATGGTCTTTCCCTTGTAGCGCACTTCGAGGGTCTCGCGGTTATAGCGCTTGCCGCCGCAGACCTCGCAGGGCACATAGACATCCGGCAGGAAGTGCATCTCAATCTTCACAATGCCGTCGCCCGCGCAGGCCTCGCAGCGTCCGCCCTTGATGTTAAAGCTGAAGCGTCCCTTCTGATAGCCGCGCGCCTTCGCATCCGGCGTCGCCGCAAAGAGGTCTCGAATCAAATCGAAGACACCCGTATAGGTTGCGGGATTGGAGCGCGGCGTTCTGCCGATCGGGGACTGATCGATTGCGATAACCTTGTCGAGCTTGCCGTCCCACTCGATGCTCTGAAATGCGCCCGGGTGTTCATGCGCGCGGTTTAACTTCTTCGCGAGATACTTATAGAGAATCTCGTTGACCAGCGAGGACTTGCCGGAACCGGAGACACCGGTCACACAGGTCATGACGCCGAGCGGGAACTTGACCGTCGGCTTTTTCAGGTTATTTTCGGCAGCGCCCTTCACCGTAAGGAACTGATCGGATTTCCGCCGCTCTACGGGCACCGGAATCTTCTTCGCACCGGAGAGGTACTGTCCCGTGATGCTGTCCGGGTTCTTCATAAGATCTTCGGCGGTTCCCGCCGCGACCACCTGTCCGCCGTGCTCGCCGGCGCCCGGACCGATGTCGATAACCCAGTCCGCCGCGCGCATGGTGTCCTCGTCGTGCTCGACCACGAGGACCGAGTTGCCGAGGTCGCGCAGGTGCTTTAGGGTCGCGAGGAGCTTATCGTTGTCCCTCTGGTGGAGGCCTATGCTCGGCTCGTCCAGAATGTAGGCGACGCCGACCAGACCGGAGCCGATCTGGGTCGCCAGGCGGATGCGCTGTGCCTCGCCGCCCGAGAGGGTTGCCGTGCCGCGGCTTAAACTCAGGTAGTCGAGCCCCACATCGATTAAGAAGCTCACGCGGTTATGAATCTCTTTTAAAATCTGTTCGCCTATCTTCCTCTGGGTCTCTGTGAGCGCAAGGCCGTCCGCAAAGTCGCGGAACTTGACAATCGACATATCGGTCGCATCGTAGATGTCTTTGCCGCCGACCGTGACCGCGAGGCTCGACTTCTTGAGGCGCTTTCCGCCACAGGCCTTGCAGGGCGTGATGCGCATGAAGCTCTCGTACTCCTGCTTCATGGTGTCGGAAAGGTCTCGCGGTAACGGCGGTTTTCGTTCTCAATGAGGCCCTCAAAGGCGACCTGATAGGTGCCCTCGCCGCGCTGGCTCTTATAGAAAACCGGCACTTCCTTCCCCTTGGTGCCGTAGAGTATAAGCTCCCGCACGGATGCGGGATAGTCCTCAAACGGCGTGTCGAGCGAAAAGTTGTAGTGCTCCGCGAGCGCGTTTAAGAGCGCGTTCGTAAAACTGCCCTTCTGGCTGCTCGAATTCCAGCCCGGCGCAATGATGGCCCCCTGATTCAGCGAGAGGCTCTCGTCCGGAATCATAAGACTCGGGTCAAACTCCATCTTGTAGCCGAGACCCGCACACTCCGGGCAGGCACCGAAGGGGTTATTGAAGGAAAAGCTTCGCGGCTCCACCTCTTCAATGGAGATGCCGCAGTCCGGGCAGGCAAAGTTCTGCGAAAAGCGCAGGGTCTCGCCGTCCACAATCTCTGCCTCGGCAATGCCGCCCGCAAGGGCAAGCGCTGCTTCGAGCGAGTCCGTGAGGCGCTTTTGAATGCCCGCGCGAATCGAAATGCGGTCCACAACAATCTCGATGTTATGCTTGATGTTCTTATCCAGCACGATTTCTTCGCTGAGCTCGTACTGGTTTCCGTCCACGCGGACGCGCACATAGCCGCTCCGCTTTGCCTTTTCGAGCACCTTCTCGTGTCTGCCCTTCTTGCCCCGCACCACGGGCGCAAGGAGCTGCACACGGGTCTTCTCCGGCAGGGCGAGCAGCTGATCCACCATCTGGTCTATGGTCTGTCGCTGCACCTCTCGCCCGCAGTTCGGACAGTGCGGTATGCCGATGCGCGCGTACAGAAGACGCAGATAGTCGTAGATTTCGGTCACGGTTCCCACGGTGGAACGCGGGTTCCGGTTGGTGCTCTTTTGGTCAATGGAAATCGCGGGGGAGAGGCCTTCTATGCTCTCCACCTCCGGCTTCTCCATCTGCCCGAGGAACTGTCTCGCATAACTCGAGAGCGACTCCATGTATCTCCGCTGTCCCTCGGCATAGATAGTATCAAACGCGAGGCTCGACTTACCCGAGCCCGAGAGGCCGGTCAAAACCACCAGCTCATTTCGCGGGATGTTGAGATCCACATGCTTTAGGTTGTGTTCCGATGCGCCCCGTATTTTAATATATTGTTTTGCCATTTCTTCCTCTGTCGCCTGTAGCAGGTACAAACAAAGCGCCTCTTCCCTTGGCAGAGGCGCAAAACACAAATCACATATTCAGTATAGCGGTTGTACCGTCCCACGGCAAGGGAAAAGAGAACATTTGTTTATGCGAACAAGTCGTTAAATGCCTCGGTCATCGTGGGATGCGTATAAATCTGCTCCGCAAGCTCGGAAGCGGGAATCTTGCTGTCCATTGCGCGCTTCACGAGGTTAATCATCTCCGGGGACTCCGGGCAGAAGAGGTGAGCGCCGAGAATGAGACCCGTGCCCTCTTCCACCAGCACCTTCAGCGCGCCGCGGGTCTCGCGGAGCACCTGTGCCTTCGGGATTGCCGCGGTCGGAAGCAGGGTCTTCTTAAACTGCTTCCGGCTGCGACCGCCTCCTCCTCGCTTAAGCCCACTCTCGCAAACGGCGGGGTCAAAAAGACCGCATAGGGCACGGCGCCGCGGTTTTCGGTGCTGCGTCCCTTGCCCTTCAGGGCGTCGCGGACAATGCGGAAGTCATCGAGAGAGATGTAGGTAAACTGGAGCTCACCGCGCACATCGCCCATCGCGAAGATGTGCGGCACCTTTGGTGCGGCACTGCGCATCGGTCACGATGCCGCCGCGCGCCGTGAGTTCAACGCCCGTGTGCTCGAGGCCGAGGTTTGCGGTGTTCGGCTTTCTGCCGGTCGCAAGGAGTACTGCGTCTCCCGTTTTCTCTTCTGCCTTGCCACCCACGGTAAAGCGCACGCTGCCGCCCTGAATCTCTTCGACCTTCGCGCCCTTGATAATCTCGATGCCGCTCTCAACGAGGGTCTTCTCGATGAGTGCCGCCATCTCCTTATCCTCGCGCGGGATGAACTGCTCGCTGTCCTGAATGACCGTGACCTTGGATCCGAAGTTATTGTAGTAGGATGCAAACTCGAGGCCGATGTAGCCGCCGCCGATGATGATGAGCTTCTCCGGAAGTTCGCTGAGCTCCATCATGCTCTCGCTCGTAAATACCTTCTTGTTGTTCTCGATGCCCGCAATTGGCGGAATCACCGTAACCGCTCCGGTGTTGATAAAGATGCGCTCGGCCTCTGCCTCCTCAACACGGCCGTCCGAGAACGTGAGGCTCACACGATGTTCATCCAAAAAGACCGCGCGCGCGTCAATGATCTCTGCACCGGTCGATGCGATTTCTCGTAGTTCTTCTGACGGAGAACCGCGGTGAGGCGCTGCTTCTCCGCAATGGCCGCCCGGTAGCGCTCCTTCTTCTCCTCCAAGCTGCCGCCGAAGGTCGCCGAGAGCGCTGCGCTGTGCTCCAGAGACTTCGAGGGGATGCAAGCCACATTGATGCAGGTGCCGCCGTAGCGAAGCGGATTCTCTTCCACCAGAGCGGTCTTCTCCCCCTGCTTTGCGAGATAGCCTGCCAGCGTCTTGCCTGCCTTGCCAAAGCCGATAATCAAATTTTTATATTGTCTCATCACATTACCTCCCGATTGATGCCAAACATAAAATAGTAATAATTCTTATCTTTATCATAGACCCTTCCCACCTTCGCGTCAAGCAAAAGCAAAAAGAGGAAGCATAAGCCGAAAAGGCCCAAGCTTCCTCTTGAATACAGCGCTTAACGCATTGCCAATTTCATAAAACCTTGCTTAAAAAACTCTGTAGTCTCTCGTTCTTCGGCTTCCCGAATAATTCTGCGGGGCTTCCCTCCTCGAGGAAGTAACCGTCCGCAAGGAACATGACACGGGACGCCACCTCACGCGCAAAGCCAATCTCGTGGGTCACAACGACCATGGTCATCTTCTGCGCGGCGAGGTCCTTCATCACGTTCAGCACTTCACCGACCATCTCAGGGTCGAGCGCCGAGGTCGGCTCGTCAAAAAGCATCACATCCGGCTTCATGCAGAGCGCCCGCACAATCGCGATGCGCTGCTGCTGTCCGCCCGAGAGCTGCTGCGGATAGGCGTTCGCTCTCTCGGCAAGCCCAACCTTATGAAGCAGTTCCATCGCATAGGCCTCTGCCTCTTCCCGGCTCCGCTTTTGAAGCTCGATCGGCCCGAGGGTCAGATTCTTCAGAATATTCATGTGCGGAAAGAGATTAAACTGCTGAAATACCATGCCCATGCGCTGCCGCACGCGGTCTATATCGGTCTTTTTGTCGCAGAGATCCTCCCCCTCAAAGAAGATACTCCCCGATGAGGCCTCTTCGAGGCGGTTTAGGCAGCGGAGAAAGGTCGACTTTCCGGAGCCCGAAGGGCCGATCACACAGACCACCTCGCCCGCCTTGATATCCGTTGTGATTCCCTTTAAGACCTCCTGTTTCCCGAACTGCTTCCGCAGATCTTTTACCTGTATCAATGCCCTAGCGCTCACCGGTCTTTAACCTCCTCTCCAGATACTTGACACCCGCGGAGAATATCATCACGAGGCAGAGATAAATCAGCGCCACCGCCAGCATGGGCAGGTAGGGGGAATACGTGCGGCTGCGGATGATGTCGCCGCCCTTTGTGAGGTCGGCCAAGGCGACATAACCCGCAACCGAAGTCTCTTTTAAGAGGACAATAAACTCATTCGCCAGAGTCGGAATCACATTCTTGATTGCCTGTGGCATGATGATGCGCCGCATGGTCTGCCGGTAGCTGAAACCGAGGCTGCGCCCCGCCTCAAACTGCCCCCGCGGCACCGCTTCGATGCCGCTTCGGAAAATCTCTGCCTGGTAGGCGCCCGAGTTGATGCCGAAGGCAATGATTGCGACCAGGATCGGAGGAATGCGCACCGAGGCAAAAATACCGAAGTAAATCAGCATGAGCTGCACGACCACCGGCGTTCCGCGTATCACGGTCAGATAGATACCGCCGATAGTGCTGAGCAGCCTGAACTTCCCTGTGCTGCGGTGCGCCTCGCGCACCAGTGCCACCGAGAAGCCGAGCAGCACACCGAGGAGCACCGCAAAAAAGGTAATCTCCAGGGTGAGCAGGAGGCCGTTGCTCAAATAGCGCCAACGCTGCTCGAAAATAAAATTCCGATAGAATTCATCCGCAAAGCTCTGAAACATGCTTCTCCTCACTCTGCCTTGGTGTACTTGGTCACAATCTCGTCGAGCTTGCCCTCGGACTTGAGCTCCGTAAGCGCTACATTGACCGCATTTAAAAGCTCCGTGTTGCCCTTCTTCACGCCGATTGCATAAGCCTCATCCGAGTAGCTCGAAGCCAGTGCCTTGATGCCCTTTACCTCATTCACGAACTCCTTTGCGGTCTCACTGTCCACAATGACCGCGTCAATCTTGCCCTGGGTGAGCGCCTGCACCGCTTCCATGCTCTTCGAATAACGGACCACCGCATCCTCTCCGAAATCCTCGGTGCTAAAAAGGTCGCTGGTCGTGCCGAGTTGCACGCCGATCTTCTTGCCCTCGAGATCCTCCTTCCCTGCGATGCTCGAATTCTCCTGCACCAGAATCAGCTGAATCGAAGTCGCATAGGTATCCGAAAAGTCCATGTTCTGCTTTCGCTCCTCGGTCACGGTCATGCCCGCCGCAGCGAGATCTGCCTTGCCGGAGGCCACTTCCGGGATGATGGCATCGAAGGCTACGTCCTCAATCTGAAGCTCTAAGCCGAGCTTCTCGGCGACCGCCCGGCAAATCTCGACATCGATGCCCTTGATCTCATTTCCCTCATGGTACTCATAGGGCGGGAATTCCGCGTTGGTCGCCATGATGAGCTTACCCGCATTCACGGTCTTCACGCTCGCCGCGCCCTCTGCCTTGCTTTCCGCGCTTTTCTTGCCGCCGCAGGCCATGAGTGTCATTCCAATCATCGCTATGATCGCTGCCACTGCAAATTTTTTCATCTTCATTTTGAAGCCCTCCCATGTGAAATCTCGCTTTTCTGATATCTATTATACTTCCACGTATCGAAAAAACAAGCATGAATTGCATTAATAATCTTTCTAATACATTTTTATTCATATCTGCATAAAAAAAGAGACAGCCGACTTGCTTTCCTGTCGGTCTGCCTCGATTCTTTATTCTTCTTGCAGGACTTCCAGCGCACGACTTAGCTGCGCATCCTTGTCGCCGTCCAAGACATCGCCCTCTTCGGACTTCACCTCGACATCCGGCGCAACGCCCTTGCCGTGGAGATCGTAACCGTTCGGGGTGTAATAGTGCTGCGTGGTGAGCTTCACCGCCGAGCCGTCGCCGAGCGGCATCACAAACTGGACTATGCCCTTGCCGTAGCTCGTGGTTCCGACCAGCTTTGCGCGGCCAAAGTCGCGGTAAGCACCGGCAAAGATTTCCGAGCAGCTCGCCGAGCCGCTGTTAATCAGAATGACGGTCGGCACATTGACCTCGTGTCCGTCGGTCGAATAGTACTTCTCTCCCACGCCGTCGCGGCCCGCCGTGTAGACCAGAAGGCCGTCCGGAAGCATGTAGTCGAGCATCTTGACGCAGGAATCCATCACGCCGCCCGGGTTGTTGCGGAGGTCTATGACCAGACGCTTCATGCCCTTCTTTTGGAGATCCTCGACCGCTTTTTCAAACTGCTCGGCCGTAATTGTGTCGAACTGGAGGATGCGGATGTAGCCGATCTTATTGTCCCGCATCTTAGATTCTACGGTCGGCATCTCGATATGACGCCGCGTCACATTGAAGCTGAGTTCCTCGTGCGCCTCGCCGCGGAGTACCTTGACCTCAATGGTCGTGCCCTCCTCGCCGCGGATATAGCTTGCGACAAAGACATCCAGATTCTCTCCGGTCACATCGTGCCCGTCAACCTGATAGAGGATATCCTCGGGCTTGAGTCCTGCCTCTTCCGCCGGGGAGCCCGGGAATACATTCACGATGCGACTTATCTTGGTCTCGGGATCCTGATTCAAAACCGCGCCGATGCCGGAGTACTTGCCGCTGGTTTCTTCGGTCAGCTTCTTATACTCGTCCGCCGTGTAGTAGACAGAGTAGGGATCGCCGAGTCCCGACAACATGCCTTTATAAATGCCGTCTTCCACTTCTGTCTCGTGCTCATCAAAGAGGAAGTTCTTGTAAATCACATTCTGCAGAAGCCGCATTTTTGCTTCTATCTTGGAATAATTCAGATCCTTCGGATTCTCGCTCGCATTGGAAGCGCTGCTCTGTTCCGCCCGGTACGGCTTGCTTTGCCAGCATCCCGATTTCCCGGTGAAACAACCAGAAAACACCTCCGGCAAAGAGCAACAGGCAGCAGAGCAGGCCGACAAAAAAGCCGTTCCGGAAGCCGATGCTCCGCATCCTGTGGTCGCGCGCGGAGCGAAGCGCGGCCTCGGCCCGCTTTCTCTCCTGTAGCTCCTCTTCCTGACTCCGCTCAGAATTTTCTGCCATCAAATACCTCTTCCTTTGAATTCATGTACTTCACGACCATCAGCGCAATCTTAAAGGTGATTGCATCCTCGAAGACACGGAGATCGAGTCCGGTTGTCTTCTGCAACTTGTCAAGGCGGTACACCAAGGTGTTGCGGTGGATGTAGAGCTGTCTCGAGGTCTCCGAAACGTTCAGGCTGTTCTCAAAGAACTTGTTGATGGTCTGCAGGGTCTCCTCGTCAAACTGCTCGGGCGTCTTGCCCTCGAAGATTTCGCTGATGAACATCTTGCAGAGAGAAGACGGCAGCTGATAGATCAGGCGGCCTATGCCGAGCTTGTTGTAAGCGACAATGGTCTGCCCCGGGTAGAAGATCTTGCCGACTTCCCGCGCCATCATTGCCTCTTTGTACGAGCGGGACACATCCTTGATATCCTTCACAATCGTGCCGTAGGCAATGTTGACATTCAGAATCTCCGACGCACGGAGTCCCTCGATGACCTCGCGCGCCGCGTGGTCGAGTTCGTCAAAGCTCTCGCCCTCACGCACCTCACGCACCAGAATAATCGTGCGACCGTCGACCGCCGTCACAAAGTCGTGCCCGCGGTTCGCATAGATGTTGCGCACCGTCTCGAGCGCGCTCATCTCCCGCCCTGCCTCGGTCTCAATCACAAAGCAGACACGGCGCGCCTGCTCTTCAATCTGGAGCTTCTTCGCGCGGTTGTAGATGTCGATTAAGAGGAGATTGTCAAGCAGGAGGTTCTTGATGAAGTTGTCGCGGTCAAAACGCTCCTTGTAAGCCGTGAGGAGATTCTCGACCTGGAAGGCCGCGAGCTTTCCGACCATATAGACATCCTCGCTCGCGCCGCGCGCAATCAGGATGTACTCGAGCTGATTGTCATCAAAAATCTTGAAGAACTGGTAGCTGCCGAGTACCTGTGCATCCGCCGGTGAATTGGCGAAGGTATAGGCTGCCGACTCCTGGGTCTCCGCTTCCTGGAAGGTCGATGCCAAAAGGCTGCCTTCGGTGTCCGTGATGCAAAGATCCACACGGGTGATGCCCTTCATTCCTTCCAGGGTGGACTGCAGAATTTGATTTGATATCATCTCTGTCTCCTTTCAATTTCGGTGACACAGCTCCGCTGCTACCGTGTTCCCATAGAAATTCACATGCAATCAGAGATATCATAAGGCAGTTTGACAAGAATAGCAAGTGAGGCAACCCTATATCCCAATATTTTTTAGGCATTATTCATGATTTTAACTGAATGCCTTGTTGCGTCTTTACTACTTTGCCCGCTTTCAACAGTTTGCCGAGCGCACGTTTGAATGCACTCTTCGAGAGACCGAAGGCCGCTTCGATTTCCGCCGGCTCGCTGCGGTCGTGGAAGGGAAGCTCACCGCCCGCCGCAGCAAGCTTTTTGAGCAACAATTCGGCATCATCGTCCATCTGCTCGAAGGCTCTGCGCCGCGGACTCAAATCCAGCTTTCCGTCCTCGCGGATACGTATGACGCGGGCCGTGATTTCCTGACCGACCGAGAAATTGCCGTAGGCCTCGGCGCGCGGAATGAGGCCGAAGTACTTGTCCTCGACCGCGACGTAGACACCCGGATCGCTGAGCTCATAGACCGTGCCGCGCACCGTTTGCTCCTTCGCAATGCCCTCCGCGACTTTTAAGTGGCGATACACGCGCATGGTCGCCGCAATGCGCTCGCTCTTATCCACATAGAGCGCAACCAGCACGCTTGCGCCCGGCTTTAACTCGCCGACCCGCTCCCGGAAGGGAAGCAGCACATCGCGCTCCAGCCCCATATCCAAGAAGGCGCCGATTTTCGTGATCTCCCGAATCTCGAGTTTTCCGACTTCGCCCACGGTGAGCAGGGGGCGGCGCGTGGTTGCAATCAGGCGATCGGAACTGTCCTTATAGAGGAACACTTCCACCGCCGTTCCCTTTTCCGCCCCCGCGGGAATCTGCTTTTTGGGGGAGCAGCACCGTCTCCTCCCCCGCCGTATCCTCCGCCGCACGGAGAAACGCGCCGAACTCCTTTTTGCGCTCAATCACCAATGTCTGCATGACGCCAAGTTTTAAGTACTTCATGCCCTACCGCCTTTCCGAAATCGCCCCTCGGCGAATCCTCAACACCGAACATCCACAGCCTTGAAAGCCAGCACTGCCTCAATCATAGCCGCATATCGGTCAAAATAACAGATAATCGCCCCCACCCGTAAAACGGGTGGTTCGGGATGCGGGCTATAAGCCCGCGTTACTAGCCAGCGTCTAAAGGCGCTGGCTTTCTCTTTATGCCTCCCAGGAAGCAAAAGCTTCCTGGGGGCTCCGTTCAAGCCACCTTGCTTTTATCACCTGGCTGCCCCTAAAGGGGCAATTATTGGCTCAATTACCTTTGATCCGTTCCAGGCTTCGCCCCGAACGGATCCTCGTACTCCTTCACGCTCATCTTGTCTTGGAGGATATCGGCCCTCTCCTGGTCTCGGATGTACTTTCTTACCGTCGCATCATTCAACCCCACGGTACTTACATAGTATCCCTCTGCCCAAAAGTGCCTGTTCCCAAACTTATACTTTAGATTCGCATGCCGATCGAACATCATCAGCGAGCTTTTCCCTTTCAGGTAGCCCATGAAAGATGACACACTTATCTTCGGCGGTATGCTCACTAGCATGTGCACATGATCTGGCATCAAATGACCTTCTATAATCTCTACGCCCTTGTATGCGCAAAGATCATGCAGGATTTGAGCCAAATCCTTCTTGTATTGATTGTAGATTATTTTTCGTCTATACTTTGGCGTAAAGACGATATGGTACTTGCACAGCCATTTGGTATGTGCAGCACTATTAGCCTTTGGCATGAAATCACCTTTCCTTTCTCAGTAGTGGCTTGGACACCTCTATTGTACGGAAAGGTGATTTCTTTGTTAAACGATTTGTCTCCACCCGCATAGCGGGTGGGTTTTTGCTTCGCAACGGTTCACTTGCTTTGCAAGCGAACCATGCTCAGCAGGCTAAAGCCAAAAGCTTCAAACAAAAAAACCGAGCCGAACGGCTCGGTTTTGCTCGCTGGGCTAGAAGGATTCGAACCTTCAGAATGACGGAGTCAGAGTCCGTTGCCTTACCATTTGGCGATAGCCCAATCACAAGAACAAAGAGAGTATACCCGTTTTGCCTCCCACTGTCAATGATTTTTTTGAATTTATCGGCGTTGCAATTCATCGGAATCGAGCACCAGGGTAAAGGGCCCCTCGTTCACAAGCGCAATCTGCATATCCGCGCCGAACACGCCCTCTTCCACGGTCTTGCCGATTCCCTCCCGGCGGCAAGTGTCGAGGAGATAGCGGTAGAGCCGCTCTGCGTGCTCGGGCTTTCCGGCCTTCACAAAGGAGGGGCGGTTTCCCTTTCTGCAGTCCGCATAGAGCGTAAACTGCGAGATTAAAAGCACACTGCCCTCGATATCCGCGAGGCTTAAATTGGTCTTGCCGTTCTCATCCGGGAATACCCGAAGTCCCGCTGTCTTTTTGAGCATGCGCTCGGCGGTCTCTTCGGTATCGCTGTCCGAGATGCCGACCAAATAAGATAGCCTCTTTCGATTGCGCCGGTCACGCGACCCTCGACCGTGCAGGATGCCTCGCTCACACACTGAATCACAAATTTCATAGGAAACGCATGACCTCCTCTTTCAATGTCTCTCTGCGGTCTCTCAGCAGCAAAAGCTGATTGTAGCGCGCATAATCCTCGTGTCCGGTTTCATCCGCAAAGGCGAGCGCCGCGCGGTTCGCATTGAGCTCGGTCAAAAAGAGCGCGAGCTCCTGGCCCTCACCGAAGCCCTCGGCGGTAAAGCGAAGCGCCGCGCTGAGAGCTTCGGCGGTCTCTGCTTCCCGCTGCTTCCGCCCTGCCTCGTCCGCGGCAAAAGCCTCCCGAAGGCGCGAAAAGGCCTCGGTTTCGGCGACGCCGGCCAAGAGCGCCTCATAGCCCTTGAGCCGTGCGAGTTCTTGCTCGAGTCGCTGCTCGCGCTCCGGAGAGAGGGCATCCGCCGCGCGCTCGGTCGAAAGCCGCTGCGCCGCAAGGAAACGCTCCTCCGAGAGCGCTGCAATCACGCTGCCTCCCGACTCCTCCGCTTCCCGCACGCGCTTCAAGGCCGCAAAGACCTCTTTTTGCACGCGGAAGTCCTGTTGCCACTTCCGGAAGCGCTCGCCGAGCGCCGAGGCGAGCAGGGCGATAAAACTGAGCTTTTCATCGAAGCCCGTCTTTTTAAGCCGCGCCGCATCCGCCTTTTCCTCGCCGCTGAGTATCGCCGCAATGTTATAAAGTGCCTCGTACTTGCGGTAGAGAAGATAGTAGCGATAAAACTTCTCCGCAATCTCCGTGTCCTGCAAAAAGGAGCTCATGAAGCCCTCGGTCACGCTGAGACCCAGTGCCTCATAGGCCTTCAGCGAATCCGAGAGATCCTCCCAGCCGCGCGCGGTCACAAAGCGTTTGCCTGCCTCGCCCGCGCGCACAAAGAAGAAGGCCTCGGGCTCAAGATCCAGGAAGGCGAGCACGGCGCCATGCATGCCGCGCTGCAGGGCGTAGCCCTTCCAGACACCGTAGTCCGCCGTCACGCGGAGTTCGCGCACGCGGTCCTTGGTCACCACGTCAAAGTCCCGCACCGCGCGGTTATACTCGGGCGGATTGCCCGCGGTCACAATGACCCAGCCCTCCGGCACGCGGTGGGTGCCGAAGGTCTTGTACTGCAGAAACTGTAACATAGTCGGCGCAAGCGTCTCGGAGACCGTGTTGATCTCGTCGAGGAAGAGGATGCCCTCCCGCTTGCCGCTCTTCTCCATCATCTCATAGACCGAGGCCACAATCTCGCTCATGGTGTAGTTCGTGGTTTTTCTGCGGTCTGCCGTCGAAGAGCTGCTCGGTCACAACAGGCAGGCCGATGGCGCTCTGGCGCGTGTGATGGGAAATGGTATAGGAGACAAGCCCGAGTCCCTTTTCCTCGGCGAGCTGACGCATGATCGCGGTCTTTCCGATGCCCGGCGCGCCCATCAGGAGGATGGGGCGCTGCCGCTCCCGCGGAATCCGATAGTGCCCGCTCTCGTCCTTATAAAGATACGCGTCGATTGCGCGGGATATCTCCTCTTTTGCCTCTTGAATGTTCACGCTTCCCTCTCCTCCAAATAAGCCTTGAGTGCCCAGGAAGGCACCCGCTCTTCCACGCTCTCATCGCGCGCGGGAAACACAAAAACTGTCTGATAGGGGCTCGCTTCGCGAGGAAACACGCCCTCGCCATCGGTGAAATAAAACAGTCCGCGTAGCTCTGTCAGCTCGCCTTTTGCCTGCAGGTCTTCAACATAGCGAAACACCGGACGAAAATCCGTGCCGCCGCCGCCCGCAATCTGTAAGTGCTCGCGCGCGGCCTCGAGTTCGCCGAGGCTGCGGCAGCGCCTGTCTTCACGGACGGCCTCGTCACACTGAATCACATGAATTTCCGCATCGCGGAAAAAGGCCTGCTCTTCCCGGAATATACCCAGGGTCTCCGCAAAAAATTGCTCCACATCCCCGTGCTGGGTCGAGGCCGAGCTGTCGATTGCGATGACCAGCGCGGCAATGCGCCGCTCCTCGCGGTACTCATTCTCCTCGATTAGGGGCATGTTGCCGTAGTGCTCCATGCCGTAGTTGTAAAAGCCGTAGTCAAAGGCATCGGGGTCTATCTCCATGACCTCCTTGGAGACCGCAAAGCGGCGCAGGAGTTCCCCGTAAGAGAGTCTCGCCTCGCCCTGAATGTGCAGCGCGCGGAGAAAACTCTCTTTGCCGCTGCCCGCCTCTCTCCCGGCGGCGATCAGCATTTTTTCGACATGCTCCGCCGCATCCTCCCAGCGCTTCTCCTCGGAGGGCAGAGACTTTTCCTCTGTCTTCGGCGGCTTGGTCTCCGGATTTTTCCAGAGACTGTGGTCGCAGCGCCAAAAGGTCTCGCGGAGCTCTTCCCGCTCGTCAAAGCCTAAGTCCATCCCCTGCAGACTGCGGTAGATGCGTTCCGCCGTCATAATGCGGCTCTCCGCAAGGAAACGCTCGTACCAAGCGCGCCGCGTATCGCTCTCTGTCTCTCTTAGGATGTCTTCATCCAGGGAGTCCGCGAGGTACTCGACCGCAATATCCGCCGCGATATCCCAGTCCTCCCGGGCGCGCGCTTCCTCCGGCACGTGGTAGACATGGCGAAAGATGCAGTGCAAAAAGAGATGAAAGCAGGTGCGCCTTAGCGACCGCGGGTCCTCGAGAAAGGCCTGCATGAGATAGCGCGGCTGGTAGGCGACCGTGCTTCCGTCCGTGCCTATGTTTTGGATCCGTAAATCCAGCTGCGGGCTGAGCAGAAAAAAAGCGCCGCGAAGAAAGGGGAGCGCGAGCCCGAGCTCGGTCACCGTGTAGTTCCATATTTTTTCGCTTGCCGCCTCTAAGGCTTCCCGATTTCCGCTCATTGTTCTGTTCTCCTCAGAGCGAAAAGTCCGTGCTCTGTCTCTGTTCCCTGCCCTGCAGGAGTTCCGCGCTGAGCTCCGCGAGCTTCGCCTTTCCCGCCTCTTCGAGCGCAAAACGCCGCGCTTCCCCGGAGAGCAGTTGCTCTCGCCTGAGCCAAGTCATGGTCGCTACGAGACGAGCGCGGTCACGGCTCGCCTCGTAGTCCCGAAAGGCAAGTTCTGCCGCGGCCTCGCTCTCGGCCGCAAGATAAGCCCTGTACTCCTCGCGCCGCGCCTCCGAAAGACGGTAGGGATAACGCAAGCGCCCTATCGCAATGCGGCAGGCAGGTTCCCGCTCCGCCGCCGCGGCGCGCGCAAACTGGCGGTCATACTGGTAAAAATCAATGCTTCGCCGCGTCACACACTCCCGGAAGGCATAGCCGCAGCCCTCGATTCGCGGGTGTATGGCGCGCGCCATGGTGTCCTCATCGAACTCGTTTAAGAAAGAGGGGGAAGTAGAGTTCCGCCTCTCCGTCCGAAAGTTTCAGTTCGCAGCGAAAGGCAGGTTCCGGCTCGGTGAGCAGCGCGCGCAGCGCATAAAAATTGCCCTGCGGCGCGGCATAGTGCACGCTCTGCAGGGCCTCACAGCCGCGGAACACGCCGTCGCCGAGCTCGGTGAGTGTCTCGGAAAGCGAGACCCGAATGAGATCCGGCGAAGCGTAACAGGCAAAATCTCCGATTTCCGTGACGCTGTCCGCAATCTGTATGCTGCGAACCCCGGTGAGTTCTCGCAACGAATTTTTAAGGATGCGTCGCACGGGCTTTCCGTCCTGCATCGCGGGAATCACAAGTGCCGCCTCGGGGGCTTGAACCCCCGCCACCGAGAGCGTTCCGTCCGCCGCTGTTTCATACAGTAACACGTCGCTTAACGCTCCGTAAAATGATCGATGTTGCCGGCCGCATCCAGGGTGAAGCTGCCGTTTAAAGAAACCCACTGCTCACGCTCGTTAAAGCCGCCCCGGAAGCCATCGCGAAGACCGTTTCCGGACGCCGTCAAGTACTGCTCCGCCGTTATGCTGCGCTCACCTGCACGCACTTCGGCGTCCTTATTGATGCGGACCTTACCTGTGTAGTAGAGTTCACCGCTCTCCGCCGCAATATAGTAAGCCTTTTTCCCCTTGGGCGCGACCTTTCGAAGAACAAGCTGCTCATCTGTCTCAAAGCCGCTGCGCGAAAAGACCCGGCTGCCGTCTTCCCGAATCTCCGCGAGCACATAGCTCCGGTCGTCAATGCGGAAAGAATCGCCGACTGAAAGCGCCTCGACCGCTTCCGCATCGTACTTGACCGCCGCGTAGAGCGAAACAAAGTCCAGCTCATAGTAGCTGCCGCAATCTTTCACGGTAGTCAGCGGACGCGCATCGTCGCCGTTCCGGCTCACAAGATAGGGCTCACGCAAGCGAAAGGCCTCTGTCAGCGACTCGTAGGAAAAGGTCCCCGCGCCGTTTGTGCCGCTTTCGCTTCCCGCAAATTGGGACAGGTTCTGATTCGCCGCCGCCTTTTCGCTCCGCGCATTGACACGGTAGCGATCCGCTGTAAAGACCTTGTCGGATGCTACGGTCCGCTTGCCGCGGGTTATGGTTGCCGCCTCCGCCGCCTGCGGGAGCGCCGTGACAAGAACCGCCGCTGCCGCAAAAGAAGTTAATACTCGTCTGACTTTCATCGTCATATCCTCCGCTCAACTATATTCTAGCCTTTCTCCCCCGCAAAGCCAAATGAAACTTATGCTTCTCTCTCCCCCCGCGAGCTCACGCACCACTTCACCCGCGAGTATCAGTCCCGCAACTGCCGGGACAAATGCTGTGCTGCCCGGAATATCCCGACGCTCGGTGCACTTCCGCTCGGTGCCGGGCGGACACACGCAGTGACTCCGACAGCTGATGCTCGGATCCTCCAAGGGTCTTACCGGTGCTTCGGTCGAGTAGACCACCTTGCATTTCCGAACGCCCCGCTTCTTTAACTCGCGGCGCATGACGCGCGCCAGCGGGTCCACACTGGTCTTATAGATATCCGCAATCGCAAACTTGGTCGGGTCCAGCTTATTTCCCGCGCCCATACAGCTGATGATTTTGGTATCTGCCTCTTTCGCCTGCAAAATGAGCTGAATCTTGCCGGTCACGGTGTCGATTGCGTCGACCACATAGTCATACTCGCGAAAGTCAAAGTGATTCGCGGTCTCCGGCAGATAGAACATGCGGTGCATGGTCACGCGGCAGTCCGGATTGATCTCCGCCACCCGATTTGCCGCGACCTCAACTTTATACTTGCCGATGGTAGAGCGCAGTGCGAGAATCTGGCGATTCAGATTCGTGAGACAAACCTTATCGTCATCGATTAAATCCAGAGCGCCGACACCGCTCCGCGCAAGCGCCTCCGCGACATAGCCGCCCACGCCGCCGAGTCCGAAAATTGCGACCCGGGATGCCTTGAGTCTCTCCATGGCCGGGACACCGAGCAAGAGCTGGGTTCTTGAAAACTGATTTAACATGCTGCCTCCGTGAGTCTGCCCGTGAGTGCGGAAGCTGCCGCACTCTTCGGCGAGGCGAGATAAATCTCCACCTTGGAGCTTCCCATTCTGCCGAGGAAGTTTCGATTGTTGGTCGCGACCACGCGCTCCCCGTCCGAGAGTATGCCGCCGGTTCGCCCGCAGCAGAGTCCGCAGGACGGGTGGGTAATCATGGCCCCCGCCGCCGAGAGCGTTGCCAGCGTGCCGTTTGCCTCTGCCTCCTCCCAGATTTTGCGGGAGGCCGGGGTCACTATGAGTTTCACAAAGGGCGCAATGTGCTTGCCCTTTAGAATCTCCGCGGCCGCCATCAAGTCCTCAAGCCGTCCGTTTGTGCAGGAGCCGAGGAATACCTGGTCAATGGTCACGGGTTCCAGGTCGCGAATTGCTGCGACATGGTCCACATTCGAGGGCAGTGCCATGACAGGCACGAAGTCCTCGGCGCGGTACCGGAGCACCTTTTCGCAGGGCGCATCCGCATCGCCCGCCAGGGCACGCTCTGCGTCCGTGAGCTCAATGCCGAGATATTCCGCAGTCTTCTCATCCGGCGCAAAGAGCGCGCACTTGGCCCCGGCCTCAATTCCCATATTTGCCATGGTCATGCGGGAGGAAAGGCTCATGGCCTCCACCGTGTCGCCGGTAAACTCGAGCGCGCGGTAGGTTGCCCCCGCCGCCGTTAAGTCCCCGATGATGCGGAGTATCACATCCTTCGACATCACATTCGCCGGGAGCTCGCCGTTAATCTCAATCCGTATGGTTTCCGGCACGCGGAGCCAGATTTCGCCGGTGCCGAGCACCGCCGCCATCTCCGTGTAGCCGATGCCGGTCGAAAACGCGCCGACACAGCCGTAGGTTGTCGTATGGCTGTCCGTTCCGAAGACCAGGTCACCCGGCTTTACATAGCCCGCCTCGGTCATGAGCTGGTGGCAGATGCCGTCGCTCCGGTGCAAATTCGGGACGCCGTACTTTGCCGCAAACTCGTTCGAGAGCTTATAGGCTCTGATATCGTCAACCTGACTTGCCGGCACCAGATGGTCGCAGATAATCACGACCTTCTCGGGATCCCAGAGCTTTTGAAAGCCCATCTCTTCAAATTTGGCCGCGATGAAGGGCATCATGATGTCGTCCAGCATCACGCGGTCCGCGCCGACTGTCACAATGTCGCCGGGCTTCACCGCGTGCCCGACCTTTGCGGCAATCAGCTTTTCAATCATTGTCATTTTCATCTCAGTTAAGCCCATTTCTCTTCCGCATCGCCTTGACCAGTCCGCCCGCATTCAAGATCTCCATGAGATTCTCGGGCAGTGCCGCGATTTTATAGTCCTTGCCGTTTGCGTGTATCTTTTCGCCGACCGTCACCGAAATCGTGTCTCCCTCGCGCACTTCATCCGGGAGCTCTCGGCACTCGATTAAGAGAAGGCCGTTGTTAATCGCATTCCGAAAGAAGATGCGCGCAAAACTCTTTGCGATGACCGCGCGCACGCCGAGTGCCTTCACGACTTCCGGCGCCTGCTCGCGCGAGGAGCCGCAGCCAAAGTTCTCGCCGCCCACAATGATATCGCCCGGCGCTATTTTGCCTGCGAGCTCGGGGCGGAGTGGCGAAAACGCATAGGGCTTCATCTCCGCAATGGTCGGAAAGACCAGATATTCGGTCGGGAGTATGATGTCGGTGTCGATATCATCTCCGAGCTTCCAAACGTTTCCCTGAAATTCTTCCATCTGCCGCCTCACTTTGTCAGACTCTCTGCCGTGCAGATTTCGCCCTTCACAGCACTCGCCGTGACCGTCGCCGCACTCGCAAGGTACACGTAAGAATCCTTGTGACCGGAGCGCCCCTTAAAGTTTCTGGTACCCGTGCTGATCAGGGTCTCGCCCTCACCGATGACGCCCTGGCAGGAACCCCAGCAGACCGAACAGTTCGGGTTCATCACAATGGCCCCCGCGTCCATAAAGATCTTCAGGAGACCCTCGCGGAGCGCCTCTTCATAGACCGCGCGGCTCGCCGGTACCACGAGGAAGCGCACACTGTCCGCAACCTTTCTGCCGCGAAGCAGTTCCGCGCCCACGCGAAGATCCTCGATTCTGCCGTTGTTGCAGGAGCCGAGGAAGGCCTCGTCAATGGGAATGCCGCTGCATTCCTTCGCCGGGACCACATTGTCAACGAAATGCGGTTTTGCGACGATCGGACGAATTTCCGAAAGATCGATTTTAAACACTTCTTCGTAGTCCGCATCCGCATCCGGATTTAAGACAGCAAGCGGCTCCCTGCCCTGCTCTTTTAAATAGGAGAGAGTCATCTCGTCCACCTCGCAGAGTCCGGTCTTTGCGCCTGCCTCAACGCAGAGATTGCAGAGCGCCGCACGGTCCGCAATGCCGAGGCCTCTAAGTCCCTCGCCGCCGAACTCCATGGCCTTATAATTCGCGCCGTTTGCGCCTATCTTGCCGATGATGGTGAGAATCAGATCGCGCGCGTAGACACCGGGGCGCAGCTTGCCGCGGAGCTCGAAGCGCAGGGTCTTCGGCACCAGCACCCAGCTCTGTCCCGTGACCATCGCATAGAGATAGTCCGTGCAGCCCACGCCGGTTCCGAAGGCCCCGAGCGCGCCGTAGGCACAGGTGTGCGAGTCCGCACCGAAGATAAACTGCCCCGGGGACACGTACTTTTCCAGCATAATCTGATGACATACGCCCTCACCCTCGTAGAAGGCAATGCCGTTTGCGCGCGCAAAATCGCGCATCTTCTTATGAGACGCGGCGGTCTTCACCGAATCCGCCGGTACATTGTGGTCTACGATCCAGACCAGTTTGTCCTTATCCGCAATGCGCGGGTTCTTTAAGTTTTTCGTACATGTCGATGGTAAGGTGGGTTGTGCCGTCGTTTGACATCATATAGTCGAGCGTTACCGTCTCGATATCGCCCGCGTGCACCTCCGGCTTTCCCGCAGCGCGCGCAATGATCTTCTCTGCCATCGTCATAGCCATTATGCTTCCTCCCGATTCAGCGCCGCAATGAGTCCGCCCCGGTCCAGAATTTCCTGCATCTTCTGCGGCAGCTTGGTGCAGCGGTAATTCTGTCCGCCCACCGTGACTGTGCCGTTCTCGAGGTCGAGCGACAGTTCCTCTCCGGGCTTCACGCGCTCAATCAAATTCTCGCAGACAATAACCGGCAGTACTATATTAATCGCATTTCGGAAGAAGATGCGCGCAAAGCTGTTCGCAAAGACAGCCCGCACACCGAGCGCCTTTAAGACAGCCGGCGCCTGCTCTCTCGAAGAGCCGCAGCCGAAATTATCGCGCGCCACCACAAAATCACCCGCCTGCACCGCAGTTGCAAAGTTCTCGTCCAGGGACTCAAAGCAGTGCGGCGCCATCTCCTCAACACTCGGGTACAGGAGGTACTGCGACGCGATAATCTGATCCGTATCCACGTCGCTGCCAAAACAAAATATCTTTCCCATGTCTCTCCTCTTCCGTTTTTTTCCGCCTATTTTAACATAGCTTTTCAATAGGTTCAAACCCTTGCCCATTCGTGATAAAATACTCACATTGAAAAAGGAGGATTTCTATGTGCGGAATTGTTGGATACATCGGCAAGCGACAGGCTGCCCCCATTTTGCTGGAGGGCTTGGAGAAGCTGGAATACCGAGGCTATGACTCCGCCGGTATTGCCGTCCGGGACGGCGATCGGGAACCTGTTGTTGTCAAGGCCAAGGGGCGGTTGCGCGTCCTCGCAGACAAGACCGACAACGGCCGGGCGCTGGAGGGTTGCTGCGGCATCGGGCACACCCGCTGGGCAACGCACGGCGTTCCCTCCGAGAGCAATGCACACCCGCATGTCTCTACGGACGGTTCTGTGCTCGCAGTCCACAACGGCATTTTTGAGAATTATCTGGAAATCCGGGAGAAGCTCTCCCGCCACGACTACCGCTTCTACTCGCAGACCGACACCGAGGCAATCGTTAATCTGATTGACTACTATTATAAGAAGTATAAGGTGGGCCCGATCGACGCGCTCGCAAAGACTCTGGTGCGCGTGCGCGGCAGCTATGCGCTCGCCGTCATGTTCCGGGATTACCCGAATCAAATTTACATTGCGAGAAAGGACAATCCGCTGATTGTCGCGCTCGGCGAGGGCGAGAACTTCATCGCCTCGGATCCCTCCGCCTGCTTAAAGTACACACGCCGCGTCTGCTACATCGACAACCTCGAAATGGGCTGCGTCACCGCGGAGGGCGTGACCTTCTATGACTTAAACGGCGATGTGGTCGAGAAGACGCCGGTGTTAATCGACTGGGATGAGTCCGCGGCCGAGAAGGGCGGCTACGAACACTTCATGATGAAGGAGATTCACGAGCAGCCGAAGGCCATCGCGGATACCTTCCGCGCCTACTTATGCGGCGAAACCGAAGGGGAAAAGCTCGACTACCATGTGGATCTCGCGAAGCTCGGTCTCAGCGACGAATTGATTCGCGGCTTCAACGGCATTACCATCATAGGCTGCGGCTCCGCCTACCATGTCGGCGTGACCGCCCAGTACGTGATTGAGGACCTCGCAAGGCTCCCGGTCCGCGTTGAGTTCGCCTCGGAATATCGCTACCGCCACCCGGTCATTGACCCGAACAATCTGGTCGTCGTAATCAGCCAGTCGGGCGAAACCGCCGACACGCTCGCGGCAATGCGTGAGGCGAAGGCCCATGGCTTAAAGACCCTCGCCATCGTAAACGTAATCGGCTCCCTCATTGCCCGCGAAGCGGACTTTGTGCTCTACACCTATGCGGGCCCGGAGATTTCGGTTGCGACCACCAAGGCTTACTCGACCCAGTTAATCGGCACTTACATGCTTGCCATCTGCCTCGCCAAGGCACGCGGCCTGATTGACGAGCGCGAAGAGCAGCGCCTGCTCGCCGAGATTGCGGCCCTGCCCTGAAAAGGTACAGCGCATCATTGACGACAAGGAACGCCTCCAGTGGTTCGCCGCAAAGTTCAGCAACGCGAAGGATGTCTTCTTTATCGGCAGAGGCATAGACTACGCCATCTGCATGGAAGGCAGCCTCAAGATGAAGGAAATCAGCTACATTCACTCCGAGGCCTACGCGGCAGGCGAGTTAAAGCACGGTACCATAAGCCTGATTGAGGACGGCACCCTGGTAATCGGCGTGCTCACCCAGTCCGAGCTCTACGAGAAGACGCTGTCTAACCTCATCGAAGTGAAGAGCCGCGGCGCCTACCTCATGGGACTCACAAGCTCCGGGAATTACGACATTGAAGACACGGTGAACTTTGCCTTCTTCCTCCCGAAAACCGACGAACGCTTTGCCGACAGCCTCGCGGTCATTCCGCTGCAGCTTCTCGGCTACTACCTCGCGGTTTCGAAGGGACTCGATGTCGATAAGCCGCGAAATCTCGCAAAGTCCGTGACCGTCGAATGAGCCTTAAATTAGAGGCGATTCATCATGTCGCCGTCATCGCAACGGACTATGCGCGCAGCAGACATTTTTACGCGGAAATTCTGGGTCTCCCCGTAATCCGGGAACACCGGCGCGAGGCAGCGGGCGATTGGAAAATCGACTTTCAGCTCGGCAATGCCGAACTGGAGCTCTTTGTGAAGCCCGACGCACCGCCGCGTAAAAGCTATCCGGAGGCACAGGGGCTGCGTCACCTCGCCTTTCGGGTTGCCTCGGTTGCGGAAATCGCAGAGGCCCTTCGGAAGGCCGGTGTCCGCGTGGAGCCCCTCCGCACGGACGCTTACACCGGAAAGGCCATGTGCTTCTTCTTTGACCCGGACGGGCTTCCGCTCGAACTGCACGAATGAGCGGAGTCCGCATCAAAAGAACAGACAAGAAAAAAAGCGGCTCGCGCCGCTTTTTTTCTTGTCTGCAATTAGCGAATCAGGTGGCCCTGCATCTTGCCTGCCTGGGTCTCAAACTCGTGCTCGACACCATCGATGGTATAGGTGCCCGTAATCATTCTTCCCTGAGAACCGTCTGCGATCGGGTTCAGGTAGTACTTTCCGGTATTGTCCTCAAGCCAGCCGGTCTGCATCCAGCCGTGGCTGTCAAAGAAGTACCAGTCGGTTCTGCCGTTGTAGCTGAGCTTTGCCCAGTTCGTCGCGTAGCCGCCGTTCGCATAACGGTACCACCAACGGCCGTTCACCACGAACCACTGACCCGCGCCGGTCTGTACCGAAGCGCTCTTGGTCCAAACGCCCTTGGTTCCAACGCGGCCGCCCGAAGAACGAACGTTTCTGCCGCCGCCACCGCCGCCGCCCACGCGGCCGCTGCCTGCCGGGGTCGCACTGCTCGGCGTCGCAAAGCTCGAAGAAGCCGTGGTCGAAGTTGCGCTGCTCGGCGTCGCTGCGCCGGGCGCCGCGAATGCCGCACTCGCAGCCGCAATCGAAAGCGCTGCTGTCAGAGCGAATGCAAAAATCTCTTTTCTCATTTCAACTCTCCTTTTGTAAGTCTGAGGCTTAACAAATAATTAAGCAATCCACAAGCATTTACTAAGACTTATACTTGTCAAAGCCGAAAATGTCAAGTATTTCCGCAAAATTCCCCTGTAAAATCCCGGGAATTAAGGCTTTTTCCGCTTCGTCTGTACATTCATCACAAATCGCCGCGCTTCTCTTGCAGTCCCGACAAAATGCCTCTATGCTTTTACTGTGCAAGCAACTTTGCATTTGTGACAGAAAGGAGCTCTCATGCAAACTCACAAGCGGCCGACAAAACGCCAGGTCTCCGACACCATGTTGCTCACCGCCTTTCTTGCGTTCAGCGGCGGCTTTCAGGACGCCTATACCTATATTGTCCGCAATCATGTCTTCGCAAACGCCCAGACCGGAAACATTGTGCTGATGTCCACCAAATTTCTTGCGGGCGATTTCAGCGGCGGAATACGCTATCTCTTCCCGCTCTTTGCCTTTGCGGGCGGCATCTTTGCCGCGGAACAATTCGAGGGGAAGTTCAAACAATCACGCCGTCTGCACTGGCGGCAGGGCATACTCCTTGTCGAAATGCTGCTTCTCGGCTTTGTCGGCTTTATCGGCACGGAATGGAATCTCGAAGCCAATATGCTGGTCTCCTTTGCCTGTGCCTTGCAGGTCCAGGCCTTCCGCAAGGTAAACGGCAACGCCTATGCGAGCACCATGTGCATCGGAAATCTAAGAAGCGGCACCGCCGCGGTCTCCGATTTTCTTCGCACCAAGAACCGGTCTCAACTGGAGCGTGCCCTCTACTACTTCGGCGTCATCCTGATCTTTGGACTCGGCGCCGGTGTCGGCGGAAATTTGTCTCCGATTTTCGGCATCAAAGCCGTTTTATTCTGCCCCCTCTTTCTCGCGGTCGGCGTACTGCTGATGTTTGCGGAGGAACGCTGAGAAGCGCAGCAGAAGCAACACAAGCAGGAAAAACACCGCACACATCCCGGACAGCGACACATTCAGACGAAGCGCTGTCACGGTGCTGCAAACGGCAACCAAGGCCCCGATTAGCAGGGTGAGGCAGAGCATTTCGCGCAAGTTCCGCGCAAGCAGGCTCGCCGCAGCCGCAGCCGCGATAAAAAAGGCGATGGAGAGCACGGCGCCGACACTCTGAAAGGCTACCACCGCACTGAAGGCGCTCAGCGTGAGCAGCATATAGAAAATGCGTGTGAGCGGCAACCCGAGCAGGCTCGCATACGAAGGATCGAAGCAAGCATAGCCGAGCGGCCGAAAGCAGACGAGCACAAAAATCAAATTGACCGCGAAGAGCAACAGATTCGCAATCACCGCGCGCGGCAGCCCGAAGCTTTGCAGAAAGGGCGCAAACAGCGGATTTCCCATCAGAATGAGTTCCGTGTCGAGGTGCACGTTCCGAAAGCAGCGTGTCACCAGGATTACACCGAGCGAAAAGAAGACCGGGAAGACAAGCCCCAGCGCCTCATCTCGCGCGATATGACAGTGGGATGCCAGAACCTCGGTCAGGAGCACACTGAACAGGCCGAACAGCGCAGCCGACACAATCGAGTACGGGAGAGTTTCAAAGTCCCGCACAAAAAAGAAGCCCAGCGCAATTCCCAGCAAAACAGCGTGACTCACCGCATCCGCCGTCATCGAGAGGCGCCGCAGTACCAGAAAGCAGCCCGGAACGCCGAGGCAGAGGGATGTGCTGAGCAGCACCAAAATGACATCTATCATCCTCTCTCCTTTCCGAGGCGAACTAAAAAAGCCGCAAGCGTAAAGGCGCCCATGCAGAGTATAATCATGGGTCCGGTTGAGATTCCCTCCGATACCGTACTCACTGCGCAGCCGAGCAGGGCGCTGAGCACCGCCATCAGCGCAGCGAGCGGCAAGACTGCGGAAAGTGTCTTGGCACACTGCGAGGCCGCGATACAGGGCATCAGTAAGAAGGCCGAAATCAGCACGGCCCCGACCGTGCGTATGCCGAGGGCTATGACCGCGACCGTCAGAAACAGCATGACCGCGCCCATGAGCCGCTCCGAAATGCCGAGCGAAGCCGCATAGCCCGGGTCGAAACTCGAATACTGCAAGGGCCTGCGAAAGAGCAACAGAAGAACCGAGAGCAGCACCGCCCCGCAGAGCAGAAGCAGCACATCCCGTCTTGTCATAAAAGCAGCCGAACCGAAAATATAGACGCGGAGCCCTGACTGCGAGGCATTGCGAAAGGCCGGATTTCCCTGAATAAAGGTCTTTAATACCATGCCGAGTCCGAACATCCCCGCGAGTACCGTGGCCAGCACGGCATCCGGCGCGAGCTTCTTTTCGCCCTGTAGCCAGAGAATCAGGGCATAGGAAAGCGCCGCACTTCCGGCCGCACCGAGGCAGAGAATCAGCGGATTGCGGCTTCGAAACAACATAAAAAAGAGCACCACCCCCGGGTAGGAGGCGTGCCCCAGCGCGTCGCCGATTAAACTTTGTCCCCGGTATACACTGAAGCAGCCGATCACCGCGGCAATTGCGGCGAGCAACGCCGCGCCGCTCGCGACCACCCAAAAATCGTAAGATAATAAAAGTCTCATCACCGCCACTTCTCCGCCTGAAACACCTCGCCGTAACAGCGCCGCATGGCTTCGCTCACCACAACATCGCATGCCTCACCGGCCGCCTGAACCGTTCCGTCATCGAGGAGGACCGCGCGGTCAAAGTAGCGCGTAATCGTGTGGACATCGTGATGTACGGCGACCACGCTCTTCCCAGCCTCGACAAGGGCCGCCAGTTTTTCCATGATGGCGCGCTCGCTCCGGTAATCCACCCCGGCAAGCGGCTCATCCAAAAAGAACAAATCCGCATCCTGTACCAACGCGCGCGCCAAAAAGACGCGCTTTTTTTGTCCGCCCGAGAGTTCCGAAATCTGACGTTTTTTGAGATCCGTGAGTCCCAATTCTTCGAGTGCCTGTTCCACCCGCTCCCGCTCTGCCTTTCCGGGCTTCCGAAACCAGCCGAGCGAAAAGAAGAGACCCATCTCTGCGACACCCTGCACGGTAATCGGAAAATTCCAGTTCACCTCTGCGCTCTGCGGCATGTAGGCGATACGCGCCCTGACCTTTTCAAGCGGCTCCCCGAAAATCTCCACCGTTCCGCTTTTCGGTTTCAAAAAGCCGAGCATGGTCTTTAACAGAGTGGATTTTCCCGCGCCGTTCGGTCCGATTAGGGCAATTCTCTCCCCCCGCAGGCAGAGAAAAAGCGACGTCTCGCAGCACCGTCCGCTTTCCGTACCCTGCAGACAGTTGATGCACTGCGACCGCCGCTCTCTCCTCATTCATGCTTCTCTCCTCGCGCTCATTTTAAATGCGCCGCAATCAATTTTACATTGTGTTCCACCATCGTGATATAGGTGTCGCCGTCCTCGCCCTTTTGCGCGAGCGAATCGCTGTAGAGTTCCTCATTGCCGCCGCTCACCACTTCGACCGCAAAGCCTCGCGCCGCGCAGCTTTCCTGCAGCTTCTTCATGCGCGCCGGGTCCGTTGTGGACTCCGCAAAAATAGCCTTGATTTTATGCGCGACAATAAAATCCGCAGTCTCCGCCATGTCATTGGTCGAGAGTTCCGCATCCGTGCTGACACCCTGAGGTGCCTTCACCTCAATGCCGTAGCGCCGCGAGAAATAATGGAAGGCATCGTGCGGTGTGACCAGAATGCGACTCTCCTCCGGAATTTCCGCAAGCGTCGTGCGAATCTCCACATCCAAAGCCTCGAGTTTTGTCCGGTATGCATCCAGATTTGCCCGAATCTCCTTCTCGTGCGCGGGAATCTTCTCAATCAGCGCCTTGGCCGCCTCATCGCAAGCCTTCTCGTAGAGCTTTACATCGAACCAAAAGTGCGGATCCGCAGCATTTGCCGCGAGCCCCATGCTGCTGTCCGCAGACAGAATATCATCCTGCGTAAAAGATGCCGTGACCGCATGGCCGTTGACCGCCTCCAAGAGTTCCGTCATATGTCCCTCAAAGTGGAGACCGTGATAGAGCACCAAATCCGCATTCTTAAACTTCTCCCGGTCCTCCGGCTTTGCCTCATAGCTGTGCGGATCCTCGCCCGCCGGTATGACCAGCGCAATATCGGTATAGTCGCCCGCAAGCTGTTCCGTCATATCCTGCAGGAAGGTCGTCGTAACCGTCACCTTGAGTTTCCCGCTCTCCGCCTTGCTCTCCGCCGTCTGCCCCTTCTGCCCGCAAGCGCCAAGTGCCAGCAACGCGAGAAACGCAATGCCGAACTTCCGCAACTTTCTCTGAATCACCTGTACACTGTTCACAATTCTTTCCTCCGTTCGGTTATTGATTAGTTCAAACTAATCTCTTTAATATGAAGATAGCATAGGCTAACTTAATTCACAAGACTTTTCCGAATTATTTTTAACAGAAAAAAGAGAAGGCTTTCCGTGGGAAAAGCCTTCTCTTTTTTCGCTTGTAACAATCGGGAACAGCCGATGCTGAAAAGACAGGCACAAGCCGCGCGCAAAACTCGAACAAGCTCCCGGTCGCTTTGTCTGCGTTTTGGCTGCCTCCGAATGCCACAGTACTCAGCGCTGCGCTACGCTCCCCACTGCCGGGAAAGGATCGTCCGGAAAACGGACTGCACGGAAGTTCCCGCAGAGAGCGGCATAGAGTTCCAAGAGCTGCATAGCCTCCCCCGCATTGCCGTCGTAGTAGCCGATTCGTGCGTCTACCTTCCAAGGCTCGATGCGATGCCAAGACTGGAACCAACAGCCCTGCTCTTCGCCGAGGTCCGTGAACTGCCCCAAGAGATAGCGCCCGCTCCGCTCTGCAAGTTCAAGGTAATTCCGCTCCCCGGTTGCGAGGTAAAATCCCGTCAGCGCATTTAAAAGCGAAGCCGTTCCGCAGCACATGCAGACCACATTCCAGTAGCCCTTAAAGTGGACCTCCGGTGCTCCCGCCGCGACAATGCTGTCTATCATACGCGCCGCGAATTCACCGTACGCTTCCGACTTTTTCACTTTCGTCTCTCGAATCCGGGACAGGAGGTAAAAGAGTTTCACCGTGCCCGCAAAACCATTGCACATGCCGAGGAAATAAATCTGCTCCGGATTCGGAAGGCAGAAGGGCGTCAGAACCTTCTCCCCCTCTCGGATACAAATTCTTTCTATATAGGCTGCACCGCACTCCGCTGCTTCGAGGAAGGCGCGCTCTCCGGTCTCCTCATAGAAACGCGCCAGCACATAAGCTGTCCCGGCAGTCCCGTAAAAGAAGTTTGGCATCTCACCGCCGTCATCGATACCGATGTTCGGTACCGTAATGGTACGCCACTTGTACGCGCCGTCCTCTGTCTTAACCGCCTGTTCGAGCAAGCGTCTCGCCGCGAGGATTGCGAGCGCCCTCCAGTCTTCTCGCCCAAAGGCTTTTGCCTCATAGAGCAGATAAAGGGCAATGCCCGCATCGTAGGAAATTCCGCCGGGCTCGCCGAGCCATTCGACACCTTCCCCGATCCGCTTGGCAAGCGCTGCAATCTTTTCAGTCTCCGCTGCTGCAAAGTCCAGGTACTTCTGCTTCCCCGTCGCCTTTCCGAGCTCGGTAAATACGAAACTTAACCCCGCCGTCCCGCTGATCGGCCCTATCTCGGAGCCCGGAACCCCCATATCGGTCTGCATCTTCCGCCCCTCGTCAAAATTTGCCAAGAGGTAATCCGCGGCAAGGCAGGCGTCCTCCCGCCAAGAAAAATCCCCCGTGATTTCCGAAAGTTCCAACAGAAAAAGTATGGGGCCCGGCATACCGCTGTACACCGAAAATTCTCCCATGACCGTTTCTCCTTCCGGGTGCATGGGGTCTTCAAACCAGTGTATGCCCGCCTCCGTCCGCTCCGCGTTCGCTCTGAGCCAGCGCGCGACTCGTACTGCCGCCTTTCGGTAATCTTCTTTTGCCGGCATTCGAAACATCGGCTTCATCAAAGGCTTCACCGTCTGTGCTTTCATATCTGTTCCCTCCGTCTTCTTGCCTTTCCGGTACACTTACCCGATGCCAAAAGGAGCAGAATTACCCTTCGGTTTCTGCTCCTCCTGTTTTTTACTTTCGTACACCGGAGTCAGTTGTTTGCTCTCGGCACTCCGAGCTCCGACAAGTTTCTGTTCGCGGAGTACGTTCCGCCTTTTACCACGTCAGTCCAATTCTTACCGCTATTCATGACTTTATTTCGACAGCTTACTTTCCGCCGTTCTTCTTTCTCTCCGCGTAGCCGTTCAGGTAGTAGAGAGCCGCCCAGCAAGCGTTATGCGCCGCGGTCTGAAGGCTGTTGGTGTCCGGATAAATCTCGACAAAGTCAAAGCCCTTTGCGCCCGCAAGCCCTGCCTCGTGTACCATCATGCAAAGCTCATACGAAGTCAAACCTCCCATGTCCTGTGGGCCCTGCGGCATGCAAGCAGCATCCAGCGCATCCGAGCAAATTGTGACATAGACAAAGTCCGTGTCCTTGAACGCAAGCTCGATTGCCTTGTCTATGCTTGCCTTCCAACCGTTCTCCTTAACCTCTCTGCCGAGAATCACGTTTGCGCCGAACTTTTGCGCATTGTTGAACTCCTCCTGATGGTTTCTCGGTCCGCGAATGCCGATATGGACAATCTTGGACGTATCCATATTCGGATCCTCATAGAGCCGATAGAAGGGCGAACAACGCGCGTAGAGATCGTCTCCGAAACACGCGTAGTTGTCGAGGTGGGCGTCAAAGTGAAGAATGCCGACACGCTTCGGGTGGCGCTTCGCGATTTCGCTGACAATCGGGAGTGCAATACCGTGGTCACCGCCGAAGGTCAGCGGGACCGCTCCCGCATCGAGAATCGTTGCGATTCTCTCCCGAATCTGATGAAACGTGAGTCGTAATTGCCGTTTTGGCAAGCGACGTCACCGAAATCGGCTGCCTTCAGATACTCGAAGGAGTCAAGGTTAAAATCCGGAAGAAAGCCGGTGTAGCGGATGGATACGGAGCGAATGCCCTTCGGGCCCTCGGTAGTCGATGAATAACCGCCGATTGTGCAGCCACCCTCCCACGGAACACCGCTCACGACAACATCGAGCCCCTCGAGGTCTTCCTTGCACTCTGCGACCGAAAGATTCAGCCAAGACGGAACACCGCTATAGACGTTGTTCGGCAGAAAATTCGGATCATATATGGTCGGTTTGCTGTACTTCATACGATTACCTCCTGATTTTGTTTGCTGATGTTCAACGGAACTACATCCGCTGAAGTATGATTTGTTTGCCCTTTCGATGTAGCATGGACATTTTCGTCGCTAAAACAGCCGGCCGGTTCGGGGCGCCGGATCTGTCTTAGGAGAACACACCGAGGAAACTGCTCACGCCGAGAATCAGTGAGATTGCAAAGATTGCAATGCCAAGCACCGTCTGAAGCATGCTGTTTTTGTACTGTCCCATAATCTTTTCGCGGCAGGTCAGGTAGACCGTGACGCCGACAACAACCGGAAGGACAATGCCGTTGACTGCCTGTGCCGTCATGATGAGACCAAGCGGATTGGTACCGAGCGCTGCAATTACAATACCGGTAATCAGAACCGCTGCGTTCGTGAACGTATAGCGCTTGTCTGAGCTGTCGGTCTTCCAGCCGAAGAGGCCTGCGAGGACATAGGACACGCCCATCGGCGTGCAGACCGCACTGGAGACACCTGCAGCAATGAGGCCGATTGCCATGAAGGGGCGAGCCAGTGCGCCGAGGGTCGGTTCAAGCTGGATGGCCATATCCATCGCATTGTTGACAGTCATGCCATGCATAACGGCTGCCGAGGTAACCATGATGGAACCGGTGACAATGCCGCCGACAATCATCGGAACCGTGGTGCCGAAATTACATAACGGGATTTCCTCTGCGCTGTGCCAGGTGCGCTTCGCACTCGCCGCGTGCAGGAACATGTTGTACGGAACCACCGTCGTTCCGATCAGGGAAAGACAGGTCATAAGACCGCCGTTTTCCGGGATACTCGGAACGCAACCTGCGAACATGGCCCCGAGATCCGGTCTCACAATGACCATGGTCATCATGAAGACGACCGCCATGATAATGACGCAGATACCGAGGAGTTTCTCGAGATACTTAACCGCATCGCCCGCGAAATTGAGGATGAGCAGAATGCAGAAACCCCAAACAGGTGCGATGATTTTGGTAGAGACACCGGTCAAGGCGCTGATGCCGAGCGCCGTTCCGGTCAGGTCGCCGCCCATGTAGGCGAAGCCGCCGATTACGATTGCAAGAGCCACGAGGCCGCAGAGCAGGTTCCTGAGCAACGGGCGATCCGCAAAGTCGTTCTTTAAGTTCTCCGCGAGTCCCTCCTGGGTGATGATGCCGAGCCGCGCCGACATCCCTTGTACCACAATGACCGCGATGACCGAGAAGATGACGCACCAGAAGAGCTGGAAGCCGTAGGTTGCTCCGGCGCGAGTGGAACTCGTAACCGTTCCGGGTCCGATGAAGGAACCGACGATCAGAAATCCCGGCCCGAGAGCCGCCATTTTTTTCTTTCCAAGTGAACTTGCGTGCTGAAGCAGTCTTTTGTTCCATATCGTTCTTCCTCCATTCAGAACCATACAGTTTGTTTCAGACACTGCACCGGCCGGTTTTCAGTGGCTTCTTGATGGGCTCATTGTAACGGATGGTAAAAAAGGCAGCAATATTTATCAACTCTTTTTTGATATTGTCAAATACTTCTTTTTGTAGTAAGAATATGTTATATGACATTAAAATAGGAGGATTTTGGTGGACTATGGAAACACAAGAACGCAAAGCCCGTGGTACCGTGAAGAACTCCGGCGGAACACAGCTGCTGACCGGTAAACAAATTCAATCCGTACAGCGCGCCATCGATATTTTAAACTGCTTTAATCTCACGACTACCGAGCTTACGCTCGGGCAAATCAGCACGCGCCTCGGCCTCAACAAGGGCACAGTTCACGGCATTCTGAATACCCTGCACATGAACGGCTACATCAGCCAAAACAGTTCCGGTGAATACCTGCTCGGCGCGGAACTCTTCAACAAAGCCTCCCTCGCATCCGATACCAAACGCAGCATTCTCATTGACCGCTCCCATAACTACATGCAAAATTTGAGCGACTATTTTCAGGGGAACTGTACGCTTTTTCGCATTGATGAACTCTACCTTCAACTGATTCACTCGACCGAACCGCATAACAGTACCTTTGTGGTTCGCCGGGCGAATTCCAACATGCCGCTCTACTGTTCCGCGAGCGGAAAGTTGGTGCTCGCCCATCTGCGGGAACGCCCCCTCAATGTCTATCTGAAGGATGCCCCCTTCCCGGCTTATACTGCGACAACCCGCACCACAGTTGAGACACTGCAGAATGAGTTCGATAAAATACGAAAAGAAGGCTTTTCCTATGAAAACGGGGAGCTCTTCGAAGGTGTTGCAGCCCTCTCCGTTCCGATTTACTCGAGCCAGGATAATCACCTCTTTGCGACCCTGAGCCTCACCGGCATGAGCGTCACAATCGCGCGCCGCAAAAAGGAAATCTATCCGAAGCTCGCCGAAGTGGCCCGCCGCCTGCAGCAGACCATAAACTTCTGATTTTCTCGCAGCCCGCATTCCACCGATTTTTCCCACGCAAAAAAGCGGAAGGCTTTGGAAACAAAGCCTTCCGCTTTTCCTCTTCATCGGGGTGACAGGATTCGAACCTGCGACATCCTGCTCCCAAAGCAGGCGCCCTACCGGGCTGGGCTACACCCCGCACGACGTCTACTATACTGTATTCCGAAGTGAAAGTAAATCGAAATTCCCGCTCCCAGGCGCTCAGCGCTCTTTTGCGGAGAGAAGTTCACGCAACTTCTCCTGCATCTGCCGCAGGGCCTTGCCGCGGTGGCTGATTGCGTTTTTCTCGTGTTCGCTGAGTTCTGCCGAGCACTTTCCGTATTCCGGCAAATAGAGTATGGGGTCGTAGCCGAAGCCGTTTTCGCCTGCGGGTGCCTTCGCAATCTGTCCTTCCATATGCGCTTCGCTGAGAAGCCGGGTGCCGTCCGGGAGTATGCAGGCAATGGCCGCCGTAAAGCGGGCACTTCGCGCTTCTCCTTCTACGCCATCGAGTCTGCGAATCAGCTCCGCATTCTTCTCGGCATAGGAGGTGTCACGTCCCAGCCAGCGCGCCGAGTAGACCCCGGGTTCCCCGTTCAAATAATCGACACAGAGTCCGGAATCATCCGACATCACAATGGCGTCCGGGCGCAGCGCATGCACGGCCTCCGCCTTAATGAAGGCGTTTTCCGCAAAGCTCGCACCGTTTTCCTCCGGGTCCGAGACCAGTCCCGCCTCCTTGAGCGAGTACAGTCTCACCGGGAGACCTTCGAAAATCTCCCGAATTTCCCGCATTTTATTCTCGTTTCCCGTCGCAAAGATAATGTCTCGCATCTCACTCCCCCTGCTTCTCTGTACGCTTTTCGCGCTTCGGCGGCTTTTTCCCGAGGAACTGATAGAAGTAGGTCTTCATCATACCGTTGTAGATCTTCCGATTCTTGTCCGCTTTTCTGCCGATGCATTTCTCCGCATCCGGAAAGGCCGTGATGAGATAGAGCGACCAGTCCTGCAGCGCGCGGAAGCGCTCGCCGAGGGTGCGGTAGAGCGCCGCTACCTCCGCTGCCTCGCCGCTCTCGCCCATGAGTCTTGCGCCGTAGGGCGGATTGGTCACGATAAAACCGTACTTCTTCGCGTGGCTGAACTGCGCGACATCCCGCTCCTGGAAGTGTATCAGCTCGCTGACACCCGCCTGCTCTGCATTGATCTTTGCGCGGCGTATCACGCTGCCGTCAATGTCAAAGCCCTGGAGATCGGTCTCGGGCTTCGGAATGAGCAACTCCTGCGCCTCGTCAAAGCTGTTGTACCAGATTTCTTCGGTATCAAATGCTCCCAGTTCTGGCTTAAGAATTCGCGGTTCATACCGGGCGCCATATTGGAGGCCATCATAGCCGCCTCAATTAAGAAGGTACCGCTTCCGCAGAAGGGATCCGCAAGGATGCGGTCCGCGTGCCAGGGCGTCAAAAGGAGCAGCGCCGCCGCGAGGGTTTCGGTGATCGGTGCACGCGCTGTCTCTGTGCGGTAACCGCGCTTATGCAGGGAGACACCGCTCGTATCCAGAGCAACCGTCACCATGTCCTTCTGAATGCTCACGCGGAAGGGATAGCTCTCCCCTGTCTCGAGGAAGGGCACAGCGCCGTACTTTTTCTCCATGGAACGCACCATGGCCTTCTTCATGACAGACTGAATGTCCGAGGGCGAAAAGAGCTTCGAGTCCACCGAAGTGGCCTTCGCGACCCAGAATCGCCCGTCCCGCGGAATCAGCTCGCCGAAGGGCAGGGCCAGGGTTCCCTGAAAGAGCTCCTCGTAGCTGGTCGCCCGAAAGCGTCCCAGCTCGAGGAGCACGCGCTCCGCGGTTCTGAGCCAGAGATTGGCTCTCGCGATTGCCTCCGCATCGCCGAGAAAGCTCACTCTGCCGTTATCCACCGCCGTAATATCGTAACCAAGTTCCGTAATTTCCCGCTTCAATACCGCCTCTAAGCCGAAATGGCAGGCGCCGTCAATGTAAATGTATTCTTCATAGGGAGAGTGTACGCGAAAACGAAGGCCACTGCAAGCCGAAGCTCTATGAATGCGCAATAAAAAACCCGCCGGCCTAAGCTGACGGGTTAAAACTCGATTGTTTGACTCAGTCACCGAGCAGGTTCCGGATTGCAAGCGGCTCTGCGTAATCCCAAGCCGTAATCTGCACGCCTTCGTTTTTGCCTCTCGCGTGAATCGCCTTGCCGTCTCCGACATAGATTGCGATGTGGTTGACCTTGCCGTCGCGCGGCTGACCGTCGTAAGCGATGATATCGCCCGGGCGCATCTGGTCTGCGCTGACCGCCACACCCTCGGTTGCCTGCGAAGCGGAATAGTGATCCAAATCAAGGCCTGCCTTATCGCGCATCACGACCAGGATGAGACCCGAGCAGTCAATGCCGCTCTTCGGATCGACACCGCCGAACACATAGCGGCTGCCCTCAAGGCTCTTCGCATAGCTGACAATGGACTTTCTGAGCTTGCTGACCTTGCTCCAGTCCGTGACGCTTCTGCCTGCGCCGCCGGAGGTCTTGGTCTGTGCACTCACGGGATCCGAGCTGTTTCCGCTGAGCTTTGCCTGAATTCTGCCGTTCGGACCTGCATTGTCGTCGGACTTCTGCTGCTTTGCCGTCTCGGACTTCTCGGAAGCTCCCTTGCGGATGACCGCGGCACTGGTATTCTGAAGGCTCTCGGTCTTCTCCTCGCCGGTAGCTCTCCGACCGGCTTCGCCGGCTTCATATCTCCGACAACCGCGGACTCAACCACGCCCTGTCCGTTACTATTAGACGCCTCCGCATCCTCCACATGGAGCTCCGGCACAATCCCGTTCACCTCGGCACTTTCATTGTTGAGCGCCTCTACCATAACGGCGTCATCCTTTGCAGCGAATGCCGGTACACTCGCCGCAATGGATACGCAGAGCGCCAATGCCGCACAAACTCCGATACGCTTCCTCACAGCACATCCCCCTAATCTATTCTCTGTCGATTCCCCCGAACAGTGCTAAATATTACGAAAATATTTCAACCTGTTGCAAATATGAATCCAGTATAGGCGGCGATATTGCTAAAGTCAACGTTCCAATCTTTAGGATTTCTTTAGTTTTTTCTCGACACTTGACAAATCAGTCAAGAAAACTTGCAATGCGAACCGGCGTTCTGTAGTTCCATGCCGAAACGATGATGCCGGTCTTTGAGGAAGATGCATGAACAATCTGTCCGTTTCCGATGTACATAGCGACATGATTCACACCGCCGCCTTTGCTATAGAAGAGAAGGTCGCCCGGCTGCATGTTCTCGGCCGAAACGGTTCTGCCCTCACCCGCCTGCTCCGCGGAGCTGCGGCTGATCGAGACACCGCCCGCGTTGCGCAGGATGTAGCCCGTAAAGCCCGAGCAATCCGCGCCGGTGTGCGGATCCGTGCCGCCCCAGACATAGCGTCCGCCGACAAACGAGAGGGCGTAGTCCACGACCTGCTGGCGCTTGCTCGACTTCTGTGCAGCTTCCGCCGCCTCTGCCGCAGCAGCTGCCGCTTCCTCGGCTGCCTTTGCCTCTTCCGCAGCGCGCTCAGCCTCTGCCTGCTCCTTTGCCTCTTCGACCCAAGCCGCGGTGTTCTTCGTGACCTTCGGGCTTGCCATGGAAGTTACTGCGCTGCCCGCGGAAATCACGGAAGCAAGGGTTGCCAGTGCCAGATATTTTTTAAAATGGTTCATCGATTGTCCCTCCGTTGAAAAGCATAGTCGTCTTGGACGCTCTCTCATACTCTCTCTTTGTTCTTGTTACGGAACAATTCCCTACTTGTTACGGAATTGTTACAGTGGCTAGTATAGCTTCTCGGCGCTCTCCCGTCAAGGTTTTTACAAAATCTTTACATTTGTCCCCAATTCTTTCGATTTCCCTATCTTTCAGGCGAAAAAAACAGAGCTCTGCGCGGTTTCCCGCACAGAGCTCTTCTCAATATTGTTACAAAAGTGTTACGTTCTCGTTTATTCGCCGAGAATATTTCGGATGTGTACCGGTGTCCGGTAATTCCAGCGCGAAACCATGATGCCGTTTCTCTCGTTGGAGGCATGCACCACTCTGCCGTCGCCGATGTACATGGCGACATGGTTCACACGACTGCCGTTGCTGTAGAAAATCAAATCGCCGGGCTTTGCCTCTTCAATCGAGACCTCTCTGCCCTGCTGCGCCTGTTCCGCTGCCGTGCGGTTGATGTACACGCCGCCCGCATGGCTTAGGATATAGCGTGTAAAGCCCGAGCAATCCGTTCCCGAGTAGGGATTTTCCCCGCCGTAGACATAGCGACCGCCGAGAAAAGAGAGCGCATAGCCGATGACGGTCTGTCGCCGCTGCTGCGCCCGCTCGGCCCGTTGCTGCGCCTGGAATTCCTGTGAGGCAACCACACCCTCATACTCGTCGTAATTCTCCGAAGTGAGAGATACCAAGGCCTGTGCCCGCTGTAACTCCGCCGCGAGCTGCATGGTATTGCCGCGCTGCCGTGCGCCCATCATGACGGAGAGCTGCACACTGCTCTCCCGCTGCAAAATGACTTCGGCCGCGCTCCCGTCCAGCTTGTTGTACTCTTCTCCCTCGCCCGCGTCGCCGAGCGCAAGCGGCTGTAACTCCGCCGTGCTCTGCGCCGTGCCGACCGGGGTCTGCCCCGGCTGACTTGCATTGCCCGAAGAGGCCGGCGGGTTCTCGGAGAGTCCCAACTTTCCGCGAATTTCGCTGTCTCGTCCCTGCAAATTTTCGATGTTACTCTTGATTTCGTCCGAGACTTCCTGGAGATTTTGCATCTCCTTGTCCTGTTGTTCGGTGTAGGCTTTCAGATTTTTGATTTTTCCGAGCGTATCTTGTCCTGCTCCACTTTTTAAGAGCGCAATTTCCTGCTCCAGCGCCGCTTTCTGGCGCGCAACCGGCTTTAAGAGAGCCGCCGAAATCAGGCCGTAGCCGGTGAGACCGAGCAAGAGAAGAACCACCGTGAGCAGCCCCTTAAAAAAGAGAGGCGGCAGTTGAAACTGCACCGGCTTCTTCTCGCTGTTTGAGAGCAGAAGTAGGGTAAACCCCGTCTCTTTCTTACTTTGCTTCCGGGGCCTTTTGCTCTTTTCGGTTCGCTTCCACATGCTTCTCTGCCTCCTTCTGCACACCGTCCTGAACCTTCTGCAGCGAGGTCATGGTGCACTTGCCGGCGAAGGATGCGCCCTCCGCGATAATCAGAGACTTGGTCGTGATATCACCGATGATCTTGCCGTTCTCGGTGACCTCGAGGCGCTCCCGCACAAAAATATTGCCCTGCACGGTGCCCGCAATCAACATATTTTCGCTTCGAATATCGCCTTCCACGTAGCCGTTCTCACCGATGATCAAATAACCGTCGGAGATGGCTTCCCCTTTGATTCTGCCGTCGATTCTCGTTGTGTCCTGGGTGTGCAGCGTACCCTCGACCCGCGTCTTCTCGCCGATGATGGTATCGATCTTGTTGGCCGACACAGGAATCACCGGTTCTGCCTTGCTCTTTGAACTGAACATTTCCTCTCTCCTCCTTCTGGCTGTGACTCTTATGGTTTAGCGCCGAAACAACTCGCTCAGCGCCTGATACACAAAACGGAATGCCAGCAGCGCAAAGATGACGGGCGCCGCCCAAATAATCAAGCCCGCTATCGCGAGTATCAGAAGAAGCGCGAACAGCAGGAATAAGAGGCCGAGCAGCCATGAATTGAAACGCTGCACTTTGATATGAATATCACTCTCTTCCCGCGACGTTTCACTCTGCTCCCGGTAATGCCTGGAAGCATCCGCGCCGAGATCCCCTTCGGGATTCCGGTCCGGTATGCCGTCCACCTGAAAGCCCGCGGCATCCAGTATGGATCTCGCAATGAGCGCCGGGTTTCCGAGTTCCGTGAGCACCTCTTCCTCCGTCCGACCCTTGGCGATTTCGCCCTCGATGTAACTGCGATAAAAGTTAAGGTTTTCCGCGACCAGAAGCTCGGCCCCCTCCTCCCGGAGGCGCGCTGCGAGCTCGTCCAAAAACTGCTGCTTGCTCATAAGCTGTGAATAAAGAGGCCGCTGCGGAGCTTCGGCTCAAACCAAGTGGACTTCGGGGGCATCAGAAGACCCGCATCCGCAACCGAGAGTAGTTCTTCCATCTGCGTCGGATACATGAGGAAGGCAACACCGCCGCTTTGGTCGACCAAGCGCTTCAGTTCTTCGCTGCCGCGGATTCCGCCGATAAAGCGGATGCGCTCCGAAGTTCTGGGATCCTCGATCCCAAGGAGCGGGGAAAGCACCTCATCCTGCAGGAAGGAGACATCGAGTCCCTCGACCGGATCCTCCGAGCGAAGTTCCTCGCGCACGCCGAGGGCATACCAGTGACCGTCTAAGTACATGCCGAGCTCGCCGCGCTGTTCGGGCGTGGGAACAGTCTCGCCGCAGTCGCGTATCGTAAAGACCTGGTCGAGCGCGAGCAGAAGGTCTGCCGGGCTCTCGCCGTTCAAATCATCGACCACACGGTTATACGGGAGTATGCGAAGTTCTTCCTCCGGGAACAGCACCGAGAGGAAGTAGTTAAACTCTTCCTTGCCCGTGTAATCCGGATGCTCCTCTCTCCGCTTCAGCGCAACCTTGACCGCCGAAGCCGCGCGGTGATGACCGTCCGCAATGTAGGTGGTCGGAACCGCCCGAAAGCCCTCGGTGACAGCCACAACCTCTGCCTCGTCCGCAACGCGCCACACGCGGTGGCGTATGCCGTCATCTCCCACAAAATCATAAATCGGCGCCTGCTCCCTTGGCGCGCGCCTCGCAGGCCTTTAAGGCCTCGGTGCCGCGGTAGGTTAAGAAAATCGGGCCCGTCTGCGCATCCACGATATCCACGTGCCGTATGCGATCCCGCTCTTTTTCCTCTCTCGTGTTCTCGTGCTTCCGCACCACCTGATTCAGATAGTCGTCCACGGAAGAGCAGGCAACCACACCGGTCTGGCTGTGTCCCTTTAAGAGGGGCGCAAGCACGCCGCTCTCGACGCTCAGCTCGTAGAAGAAGTAGACCGGCTTCTCCTCTCTCACATAGACGCCCGCCGCCGTCTGCTCACGCAGCATATCCCGCGCCTTCTCATAGACCTCCTGCGCGTACATGTCGCAGTCCTCCGGGAACTGGGTCTCCGGGCGGTCAATGTTCAGGAAGGAGAGCGGGTGTCCCTGCATCGCGGCTCTCGCCTCCTCTCTCGTGTAGACATCGTAGGGGAGGGCCGCAACCTCCGCCGCCTGCTTCTCATTCGGACGAAGGGCGCAAAACGCCTTGACCTCTGCCATATCAGCCTCCTGTCACTGCGCGGAAGCGTATCACACCCGGAATGGCTCTGAGGGCCGCCTCATCCTCTGCCGGCAGGCAGCTCTCGAGGTCCAAGAGGGTGTACGCATACGCGCCGCGACTCTTATTTGTCATTTTGTCGATATTGATGTTTCGCTTTGCGAGTTCCGCACTGATCTGACTATCATATTCGGCACATTTCTGTGGAGCAGGGCAATGCGCTGTGCGCTCGCCGGAACCCCCATGTCGCAGTCCGGATAGTTCACGGAATTGCGGATGTTGCCGTTGTCCAGATAATCCATGAGTTCCTTGACCGCCATGACCGCACAGTGGTCCTCGGCCTCTTCGGTTGAGGCGCCGAGATGCGGTGTCACGATAGCGTTCTCCAGTTTCACGGAGAGCGGATTCGCAAAGTCGGTCACATAGAGTCTCACCTTGCCGCTCGTGAGCGCCGCCTCCATGGCACGCTCATCGACCAGCTTGTCGCGCGAAAAGTTTAAGAAGACCACGCCTTCTTTCATGGCCGCGATCTCTTTTTCGCCTATCATGCCCGGGTTCTTGTCGGTCAGCGGGACATGAATGGTAATGTAGTCGCACTGCCTGCAGAGTTCCTCGAGCGAGGTCGCGTGCCGCGCCTCCTTTTGCTGATTCTCCAGGCGCCGTTCACCGAGAGGTAGGGATCGTAGCCGTAAACCTCCATGCCAAGCGCGACCGCCGCATTCGCGACTTCCGCGCCGATGGCGCCGAGGCCGATGACACCGAGCTTCTTGCCGCAAATTTCCGTTCCGACAAACTGCTTCTTGCCCTTCTCGGCTTCCTTCGCGATATCGGGCGCATCCTTATGCGCCGCAACCCAGTGCACGGCCGGGATTACGTTTCGCGCGGCAAGCAGCATCTCGCAAATCACAAGTTCCTTCACGCTGTTTGCGTTTGCGCCGGGCGTATTAAAGACCACCACGCCCTCCTCGGCAAAGCGCTCCAGGGGGATGTTGTTGACACCCGCTCCCGCCCGCGCCACGGCCAGAGTCGCCGCGCCGAGTTTCTCCTCGTGCATGTCCGCGGAGCGCACCAAGATGCCCTCTGCCTCCTCCCCTGCCTCCGTCAGCGTAAAGTTCGGGAGCAGGCTCTGTAAGCCCTCCTCCGAAATCGCATTTTTGCAGTGAATCCGAAACATGCCTCAGGCCTCCTTCTTCTCAAACGCATCCATGAAGTCCACGAGGTGCTGCACACCCTCAATCGGCATTGCGTTATAGAGACTTGCGCGCATACCGCCGACCGAACGGTGTCCCTTCAGATTTTCAAGTCCCGCGGCCTTTGCCTCCGCGACAAACTTTTTATCCAGCTCCTCGTTTCCGGTCACAAAGGTCACATTCATGACCGAGCGGTCTTCGTGCCGCACCGGATTCGTGAAAGCTTCGATTGATCGAGGAAATCGTAGAGCAGTGCCGCCTTCTTCTCGTTTCGCTCCCGCATGACCGTGAGCCCGCCGAGCTCTTTAAGCCAGCGGAACACCTTGCCGCAGATATAGATATTGTAGCAGGGCGGGGTGTTGTAGAGCGAGCCGTGCGCCGCATAGGTATCGTAGCGCAACATGGTCGGTGTTCCGGGCAGGCAGTCTCCGATTAAGTCCTCGCGCACCACGGCGATTGCCATGCCCGCGGGACCCACGTTTTTCTGAACGCCGCCCCAGAGTATGCCGTAGTCCGTAATTTTTTCGGGCTCCGAAAGGAAGCAGGAGGAGACATCCGCGACGAGGTTCTTTCCCTTTGTGTTCGGTAAGGTATGAAAGGCCGTGCCGTAAATCGTATTGTTCTTGCAGATATAGAGATAATCCGCGTCCTCCCGAATCGGAAGATCGTCGCAGTCCGGGATATAGCTGTATACCTTGTCTTCGCTCGAAGCCACCGCACGCACGTCGCCGTAGAGCGCTGCCTCCTGCATGGCCTTCTTGGCCCACTGGCCGGTCACCACATAATCCGCCTTGCGGTTTCGCATGAGGTTCATCGGGACCATGGCAAACTGCACATGACCGCCGCCCTGAATGAAGAGTACCTTGTAATTTTCCGGAACCCCGAGGAGCTCTCGAAAGTCCTGCTCCGCCGTGTCTAAAATGTCCTGAAACATTTTGGAGCGATGGCTCATTTCCATGACCGACATTCCGCTTCCCTTGTAGTCGAGCATCTCCTCCGCCGCTTCCCGCAGTACTTCCTCCGGAAGCACTGCCGGCCCGGCGCTGAAATTATATACACGTGCCATCTGCTCTCCTCCTTGCTTGTAAAGCGAAAGCCAAAACAATTCCTTAGAATAACTGTATCATATTTTGACTGATTTTAAAGTTATAAATCCGTCTCGTCGAAGACTTCCTTTAAGTCCGCACCGGGCGGGCACATCGGGAATACCTTCTCGTCGGAATCGATACGAACATCCAACACCGCCGGTTTGCGGCTTGCGACCGCCTCCGAAAGCGCGGCGCGGAGTTCTTCCACGCTCGTCACACAGTAGGCCCGAATGCCCATGGCCTCGGCAATCTTACAGTAATCCACATGATCCCGAAGCACGGTCGACGAGTAGCGCTTTTCATAGAACAAAGTCTGCCACTGGCGCACCATGCCGAGCGCATGGTTATTCACAATCAGTTCGATCAGCGGAAGTCCTTCGCGGGCCACCGTCGCGAGCTCATTCATATTCATGCGGAAACAGCCGTCTCCCGCGACATTCACGACCACGCGCTCCGGCATGGCGCTCTGTGCGCCGATGGCCGCACCGAGGCCGAAGCCCATGGTTCCGAGGCCGCCGCTTGTCAAAAAGGTTCTCGGATTCCGGTAACTGTAGTGCTGTGCCGCCCACATCTGGTGCTGACCGACCTCGGTCACGATGATCGCATCGTCCGGCGTGAGCCAATCGAGCTCCCGGATGACGCGCGGGCCCGTTAAGCCCTCGCCGACCTGCAGGGGAACTGCTCCTTGCGCCGCTGAATCTCGGCGAGCCACTCCCTGTGGTGCTGCTGCTCCAGGCTCTCCGCGAGGCAGGAAAGAATCTGTCCCGCATCGCCGATCAAGGCCGCCGCGACATGGATGTTCTTATTGACCTCTGCCTCGTCAACGTCAATCTGTAAAATCTTCGCTTTTTGCCGCAAACTGCTTCGGGCTTCCCGCGACGCGGTCGGAAAAAGCGTGCGCCAACCACCACGAGCAAATCGCAGTCCGAAACCGTGTAGTTCGAAGTCTTGGTGCCGTGCATGCCGACCATGCCGGTGTAGAGCCTGTCGTTCTGGTCGAAGGCTCCCTGTCCCATCAGGGTGCAGCAGACCGGCGCATCGAGCTTATGGGCAAAGCGCTTCAGCGCGGGCGCCGCCTCCGATAAAATCGCGCCGCCGCCCGCCATAATACAGGGCTTCTTTGCCGCACGGAGCAGCGAAATCGCCTCCGTGAGTTTCTCTGCCGCAGGGAGTTCTTGCATAGATGCAACCGCAATGCTCTTTGGCTCGTACTCGGTCTCCGCCGCCGTAACATCCTTCGTGATATCGACCAGCACCGGGCCCGGGCGACCGCTCCGCGCGATTCGAAACGCGCGGCGCAATACGCCTGCCAGTTCTGTTACGTCCTTCACGATAAAATTATACTTGGTAATCGGCATGCTGATGCCGGCAATATCAATCTCCTGAAACGAGTCTTTTCCGAGAATCGGATTGGCCACATTGCAGGTGATGGCGACCACGGGCGAAGAGTCCATATAGGCGCTCGCAATGCCGGTGACTAAGTTCGTCGCGCCGGGGCCGCTGGTCGCGAGGCACACGCCGACCTTGCCGCTTGCGCGCGCATAGCCGTCGGCCGCGTGCGCAGCGCCCTGCTCATGGCTGGTCAGCACATGGTGAATCTCATCGCTGTGCTTATAGAGTGCATCATAAATATTCAAAATCGCGCCGCCCGGATAACCGAAGACCGTGTCAACGCCCTGTTCCTTGAGGCAGGCGATTACAATTTCCGCGCCGCTCAGCTTAGTCATGCTTCCAGCCTTCCACCGAGAGCACCGCACCCTGCGGCGCGCCGGTCACCAGCTCGCGGTAGCGAACCAGGTAGCCGTCCACCTCGTTGACGCGCGGCTTCCAGCTCTTCTTTCTCTCCGCGAACTCCTCCTCGGAGACGCGCGCGTTCAGGGAGTGCGCATCGATGTCGATGTCGATGATATCGCCCTCCTGAATTAACGCAATCGGACCGCCGACCGCCGCCTCCGGTGCCACATGGCCGATCGAAGCGCCGCGGCTTGCGCCGGAGAAGCGTCCGTCCGTGATGAGCGCAACGGTAGAGCCGAGACCCATGCCGACAATCGCCGAAGTCGGGTTTAACATTTCGCGCATGCCGGGGCCGCCCTTCGGTCCTTCATAACGAATCACGACGACATCGCCCGGGACTATCTTGCCGCCCTTGATGGCCGCAATCGCATCGTCCTCGCAGTCAAAGACGCGCGCGGGGCCGCTATGCTTTAACATCTCCGGTGCCACCGCACTGCGCTTCACGACACAGGACTCCGGCGCAATGTTGCCGCGGAGTATCGCGATACCGCCGGTCTCGGAATACGGATTCTCGATCGGGCGAATGACCTCCTTGTCGAGGTTCCATGCGTTCTCGATGTTCTCGCCCACGGTCTTGCCGGTCGCGGTCAGACAATCGAGGTTGATGAGGTCCTTCTTCGAGAGTTCCTTCAGCACGGCGTAGACACCGCCCGCCTCGTTCAGATCTTCCATATAGGTGTGCCCCGCCGGCGCAAGGTGGCAGAGGTTCGGGGTACGCGCGGAGACCTCGTTCGCAATGTTCACATCCAGCTTCACCTTCGCCTCGTGCGCAATCGCCGGAAGGTGGAGCATGGTATTGGTCGAGCAGCCGAGCGCCATATCGACGGTCAACGCGTTCATAAATGCCTTCTCGGTCATGATGTCGCGCGGGCGGATATCATTCCGGTAGAGCTCCATAATCTGGTTGCCGGCGTGCTTCGCAAGACGAATGCGCTCCGAGTAGACCGCCGGAATCGTTCCGTTGCCGCGAAGCCCCATACCGAGCACCTCGGTGAGACAGTTCAGCGAGTTCGCGGTATACATGCCGGAGCAGCTGCCGCAGGTCGGGCAGACCTTCTCCTCGAACTCGGAGACATCTTCTATGGTCATCTTGCCGGCCGCATAAGCGCCGACCGCCTCAAACATGCTGGAGAGCGAGCGCTTCTCGCCCTTCACGCGACCCGCAAGCATGGGGCCGCCGCTCACAAAGATGGTCGGAATGTTGACGCGCGCCGCCGCCATGAGGAGACCCGGCACGTTCTTATCGCAGTTCGGGACGCAGACCATCGCATCAAACTGATGTGCTCTCGCAAGACACTCGGTCGAATCCGCAATGAGGTCTCTTGTGACGAGCGAATACTTCATGCCCGTGTGTCCCATCGCAATGCCGTCGCAGACCGCAATGGCCGGCACCACGACAGGCATGCCGCCCGCCTCTGCGACACCGAGCTTCACGGCATCGACAATCTTATCGAGGTTCATGTGGCCCGGGACAATTTCATTGTAGGACGAGATGATGCCGATGAGCGGCTTCTTCATCTCCTCCTGGGTAAAACCGAGTGCATTAAACAAAGAGCGGTGGGGTGCCTGCTGCATCCCCGCTTTCACGTGATCGCTTAACATGGTAATTCCTTCTTTCTAGCTATGTCTTTCCAAGCTGTAATCAAAATAAAAATCAGATTATAAATTTCAGATGCTGGCCATGACCAGCGCGCCCATCTCCCGAGTGCCGACCTTTTTCGTGCCCTCGGTGTAAATATCCGGCGTGCGGTAACCGTCCCGCAGTACGGCCGCAACCGCATTCTCCACCGCGCGCGCCTCGGTCTCCATATCGAAGGAGTAGCGAAGCAACATCGCCGCCGAGAGTATGGTCGCAAGCGGGTTCGCCTTGTCCTGTCCCGCAATGTCCGGCGCGGAACCGTGGCTCGGCTCATAGAGGCCGAGTTTCGTCTCGTTCAGACTCGCGCTCGGCAGCATGCCGATGGAGCCCGTCACCATGCTCGCCTCATCCGACAGAATGTCGCCAAACGTGTTCTCGGTCACGATGACATCAAACTGTCCCGGATTGTAAACCAGCTGCATGGCAGCGTTGTCGACCAGCATGTGCGAGAGCTTGACTTCCGGATACTCCTTGCCGACTTCCTCCATGACCCGGCGCCAGAGGCGCGAGGTATCAAGGACATTCGCCTTGTCCACACTGATCAGGGACTTCCTGCGCTTTGCCGCGGCCTCAAACGCCTTAATCGCAATGCGTCGAATCTCCGGTTCCGTGTAGACCAGGGTGTCGACCGCGGTCTCGACGCCGTCCACGACTTCCGTGCGGCGCTCGCCGAAATAGAGGCCGCCGGTGAGTTCTCTTACAATCACAAGGTCAAAGCCGTTCGCAAGCTGCTCCGGCTTTAAGGGGCAGGCCGCCGCAAGCTCCGGGTAAAGAAACGCGGGGCGCAAATTCGCAAAGAGGCCGAGCTCCTTTCGAATTTTCAATAGACCTGCCTCCGGGCGAAGCGCCGGTGCCAGCTTGTACCAGGGAGACGTCTCAGCGTTACCTCCCACGGCACCGAGCAGCACAGCATCGCTCTCCTTTGCCTTTTGCAAGTTCTCATCGGTCAGCGGCTCGCCGTAGTGGTCAATCGAGCAACCGCCCATTGCAATCTCCGTAAAGTGAAACACATGTCCGAACTTCTCGGCGACATGCGCGAGCACTGCCTTTGCCTCTCCCACAATTTCCGGTCCGATACCGTCGCCCGGAATCAAAACAATTTTCTTCTCCACAGTAGTCTCCTCCTGTGCCTGTCCTCGGGATTCCAAAAAGCTTTCTCTCAGGAAAAACTTTTCTCTCCATATTAAAACAAGACGCTGTATTTTTCAAGAAAGCTTGAAAAATACAGCGTCTTTCAATTGTTATCTCAGTTTTACTGTGCGCTTGCCAGCGGTGCAACCCAGACACCGTTGATGTCGAGCTGGTAGCCGTCCGGGCTCATGCGGTTGTAGAACATGTTGCCGTTCGTCTCATCGAAGTAGTACCAGTTGTCGCCGTCCTTGAACCAGCCGGTGATCATGTTGCCGTTTTCGTCGAAAATGTACCACTCGTTGTTGATTCTTCTCCAGCTGCTCTTCACGAGCTCGCCGTTCGGAAGACGGAAGCTCCACTTGCCGCCGTTCTGCAGCCAGGTTCCCGCGCTCTCCTCAGTTGCGTTCTTTGCTCTCTGCGCCGCCGCAGTCTCTTCGCTCACCGAAATCTCGTTGGAGCTTGCCCACGGTCCGCGGTAGTCCGGGTTCATTGCGCTCACGCCGCGAACCTGGAAGGAGTAGGTGCCTGCCTTGGTCATGTACTTCGAAACATCGAGAGACTGACCCTGCACCATCTGCACACCGCCGAGCGTCGTGTTACCTCTCTTAAACTTCACCTCGTAGCTGCCTGCGCCGAGAGACTCGGTCCAGCTTGCCGTGGTGCCCTGAAGATAAGCCTCGTTGATTCTGGAAGCCTGCTGCTCAAGGCTCGGAAGCTTCAAATCGATTACCAGTGCGTAAGCGTTGTCCTCACGGGTTGCGCTCACATACTCTGCGCCCTCCAGATGAATCTGGCTCGCAGCGTTGACCCGGAAGTAGCAGCCGTCCTCAGCCTGCAGGCGAACACGGAAGGTCGGGACATCGGTAGCCTTCCAAGATGCACCCTCGTTCAGCACCTCGAAGCTGTTCACGGTGTAACGGTTGCTGACCGGCTTAAATTCAAGCTGCTCATCACCGTGCGGCGTTCCCGCATGCACGGTTCCGGTCACCTTAAGGCCGACGCTCTTAATTGCCTTCTCCTTCGCATATGCGGTCAAACCCAATGCAGCTGTGAGGAGCATGAAAGCTCCTGCGAGAACGGTTCCCTTTACGACATGTTTCATTGTCATTTCCCCCCTTATGAATCGCTCTGAAATTTGTCCGGTCGGAAAATGTGAATAGAACTCTACGCTTCAAACGTCAACTTTTTCTACATTTCTTCTAATCGGGACTGTCTATAGGATACCCGATAACCGCTATATCGTCAATAACAATCCGCTTACATTTTTATGACATTTGCCAATAAAAAGACCCCCGCACCCGTAAAATTTGGGTGCGGGGGATCTCCCGCAATTTTATTTCGCCGTGTCCTGAACGCGCGATTCGCGAATCACATTGACGCGAATCTGGCCCGGATACTGCATCTCCTGCTCAATGCGCTTCGCGACATTGTGCGCAAGAATGACCATGTCGTCGTCCGTGACCTTCTCCGGAACGACCATGATGCGCACCTCACGGCCCGCCTGCACCGCAAAGGACTTCTCGACGCCCTCAAAGGAATTCGTGATTTCCTCGAGCTGCGCAAGACGGTTCGTGTAAGTCTCAATGGTCTCACGTCTTGCCCCCGGTCGCGCCGCCGAAATGGTATCCGCAGCCTGAACGATACATGCGATCAGACTCTCGGGCTCGACATCGCCGTGGTGAGATTCCACGGTATTGATGACAATCTGGTTCTCCTTGTACTTCCGGCAGAGTTCCACGCCGAGCTGCACATGGGAGCCCTCGATCTCGTGGTCGACCGCCTTGCCGATGTCGTGCAGGAGACCTGCGCGCTTCGCCATGCGCACATCTACGCCGACCTCCGCCGCCAGTATGCCGGACAGCTCCGCGACCTCAATCGAGTGACGCAGGGCATTCTGACCGTAGCTCGTGCGGTAACGCATGCGTCCGATGAGCTTCACAAGCTCCGGATGAATGCCGTGCACGCCGACTTCGAGCACCGCTGCCTCACCGGCTTCCCGCATGCGGGTATCGACCTCGCGCTGCGCCTTCTCGACCATCTCTTCGATGCGCGCGGGGTGGATGCGGCCGTCGTTGATCAGCTTTTCCAGTGCAACCTTCGCGATTTCGCGGCGTACCGGGTCAAAGCCCGAGAGCACGACCGCTTCCGGTGTGTCGTCGACAATCAGTTCCACGCCGGTCAGCTGCTCGAGGGTGCGAATGTTTCTGCCCTCGCGGCCGATGATACGTCCCTTCATTTCGTCGTTCGGCAGCTGTACCACCGAGACCGTGGACTCGGCGACACTGTCTGCGGCGCAGCGCTGAATTGCACTCACCACATACTCCTTCGCCTTCTTATCCGCCTCTTCCTTTGCGGCGCTCTCGAGGTCGCGAATCATGCGCGCCTTGTCGTGCTTCACATCGTCCTCAATCGAACGAAGCAGGAATTCCTTCGCCTGCTCCACCGAGAGTCCGGCAATACGCTCCAACTCTTCCATACCTCTGTCGTAGAGAGAGTCCACCTCACGGCTTCTCGCCGCAATGCTCTCCTCTTTCTGCTGCAAGGTCTGCTCTCTCTTTTCAAGCGCATTCTGCTTCTTGTCGAGATTCTCCTCCTTGCTGAGGACGCGATTCTCATAGTGCTGCAACTCCGCGCGACGCTCCTTGGTTTCCCGCTCCAGTTCATTCTTGGTCCGGAGCGCTTCTTCCTTGGCTTCCAACATGGCCTCGCGCTTCTTTGTCTCCGCAGTTTTCAGGGCTTCTTCGATGATCTCGCGGGATTTCACCTCCGCGCTGCCGATCTTGCTTTCATAAGTACGCTTCCGATATGCAATCGCAAGATTCCAGCTCAAAAAAAGCCACAATCACCGCCGTGATAACAGCTGCAATGATGATTTGTGACACAGAGCACCTCCTTATTCAGTTTTCATGGTACAAATTTTTCCCTATATTGCGCTTCGATTTCATGGCAATATGAATATACTAGCAAATCTTAAGAATTATCGCAAGTATAAGTACGTATTGCATCCCGAATTGCGCCGTAGGTATAGCCCTTACGCAGGAGTGCTGCATAAATACGCTGTTCCGCCTTGGCATCGAGCTCCGGAGAGTAGCGCCGTTTCTTAAGTTCTCGACAGATTTGCGCGCTTTCATCCGGTGCCTCCGCTTCGAGCAGCTCTTCGATGAGCTCCTTGTCGACCCCGCGGTTTAGGAGGGCGGTCTTGATATAGCGAGCGCTCTTTTCCCCGCTCCGCGTCCGGATATAGGTCTCCGCGACGCGGCGGTCATCCACATAGCGGAGACTGCGCCCGTAGTCGAGCGCAAGCTCCGCAATCTCCTCCGGATAGAAGCCCTCTCGAAATTTGCGGCGCAACTCCTCTTCGGTGTAATCCCGCTGCTTTAAGAGGTAGAGGAGGCGCTCCCGACTCCGCCGAATGAGCAAGGGATAGAGTTCCGTCTTCAGGAAGTCATCCGTGAGTTCCCGACCGACTTCCAGTTCCATTTTTTTGACTTCCCCCCCCGGTAAAGCGAAAAAGCAAAGTCCTCATCGGTGAGGACTTTGCTTTTTTTCGTGCCGAGCGGAAGAATTTCCGTAATCGTCATACTTCCGCTTCCCGCTCCTCTATGGCTTCCGCCTTGCCGCCCAAAACACCCTTCGTGTCAACGGGGGCCAGTCCGTGCGCCTCGCGCACGCGATTCTCGATTTCAACCGAAATCTCCGGGTGCTCCTGCAGGAAGCCCTTGGCGTTCTCACGGCCCTGCCCTATCTTATTGCCCTCGTAGGAGAACCAGGCACCGCTCTTCTCGACGATGTTTTCCTTGACCGCGAGATCCAGGATATCGCCCTCCTTCGAGATGCCCTTGCCGAACATGATGTCGAATTCGATCTCCTTAAACGGCGGCGCAATCTTATTTTTGACGACCTTCACGCGGACGCGCGTACCCACAATCTCGCCGCCCTGCTTTAAGACGTCGATCTTGCGGACATCCAGACGCACCGAGGAGTAGAACTTAAGCGCTCTTCCGCCCGTCGTGGTCTCCGGGCTTCCGAACATGACGCCGATCTTCTCTCTCAGCTGGTTGATAAAGACCACGGTGCTGTTCGTATTGCTGACGATGCTCGTGAGTTTGCGGAGCGCCTGGCTCATGAGGCGCGCCTGGAGACCCACGTGGAGATCGCCCATATCACCCTCAATCTCCGCCTTCGGCACGAGTGCCGCGACCGAGTCCACGATGATGATATCCACGGCGCCGCTTCGCACCATGGTCTCGGTGATCTCGAGCGCCTGCTCCCCAGTGTCCGGCTGGGAGATGTAGAGATTGTCGACATCGACCCCGATGTTCTTTGCATAGACCGGATCCAGCGCGTGCTCGGCGTCGATAAAGCCCGCAATGCCGCCGCGCTTCTGCACTTCCGCAACCATGTGCAGCGCGACCGTGGTCTTACCGGAGGACTCCGGTCCGTAGACCTCGATGATACGTCCCTTCGGAATGCCACCGAGTCCCAGCGCAAGATCTAAGCTCAGCGAGCCGGTCGGCGTGGTCTCGACACTCATCATATTGCTCGGGTCGCCGAGTTTCATGACCGCGCCCTTGCCGAAATCCTTTTCAATCTGCTTTAACGCTTCGTCCAGCGCCCGTCTCTTTGCATCCTGATCCATACCGCACCTCTTCTCTCCAGTCAAATCGCGGGAATTGTATTTGCAAACATTTGTTCCGCGAACCTTTGTTCTGTTTTCAGTTTACCCGCTTCCGGCAAATTTTGCAAGCGAAACTCTTATTCGCCGGTTCCGTTTACGGCAATCGACTTGAGAACCTCGATCTCTCCCTCCGTAAACGAAGTGAGTTCCTCTCCGCGTCCCACAAATTGCACCGTGACAAGGGTGTTGTGCACGCAGAGGATTGCCTTCTTCTTGAGGAGTTTTCCGAAGGGCTCGGTGCTCTTATCCAGCTGCAGGGTCACAAAGAAGGGCTTGTCGCCGTAGACCTGAACGCCCACCTGCTCGGCCTCGACAAACTGCGAGATGTAGGCATTCGCGCTGAAAATGGATCTCTCGAGTGCGTTTCCGCTGTTCACCTCGGTCGTGACCTCGATGTAGGATTCGGTGTTATAGTCCGCAACGTTTAAGTGACGGTGATAGAGCGGCCCGTTCTGACTCGAGTTAAACTGTGCCGGGAGCCGGATCGAGATGCTTTCATTGTCCTCGTTGCCGTGGAGTACCACGGTCTCGCCGCTGAACGACGAGCAGTCCTCCACCGCGCTCAAGTCGAGTTCCTTCATCTTTTCCAGATACGCATCTCCGAGTAATCTGACGCCCTTCCGCATCTTCTTGAGTTCGCCCGCATCGAGGCTCAGCGGCACCGGCTGTAAATATTCCTCCACGCCGGTCACGGTATTCGGCTTGACATTTGCCTTGTCGACATAGGGCGTTAAGTCGATGCCGGCGGGCTTATACTCGTTCACCGGAACCGTCGCGACGGAATTCACCATCTGCTCCATCAGTTCCTCGGTGAAGGGAGACTCGGTTCTTCCCCTGTATTCCTCCGCAGTCGTGCCGTATTCAAAGCGAAGCACTACCTCGCGGTTTGCGAGAAAGCCGATGTAGTCGACAAAGTCCCGGACCACCCGGCTCTGCCCCGTCCCTCTGTCCGAGCGATAGGAAAGGCGAAGCCACTTTTGCTTCCCCACATTGATGACCTTGGCCTTCATGTCCGAGTAATCTTGGTAGCTGTAGCCGGTCTCGAGCGAACGCACGCGGTCGGCGCCGCGCCGCACACCAGATCCCTGCCCCGCCGTCACATCGAGCGTGATCGTCGCGGCGCGTCCCTGTCCGTCCTCCGTGATCGCCCAGACCTCGTAATTGGCCTGCTCCGGGTCGTTGGAGCGCTGAAAGCCCTTGGCCGGAAGTTCCGCCGTGACAGGTCCCGACGTGAGCGTCAAGACTTCGCCCTCCGGCTTCTTTGCGCTGCTCTTCTTCTCGTCGTAGTTGACGTCTCGGAGCTCCGTGAACGCCGCTCTCACCTCGCTCGGAAACTTGCTGTCCTCTTCGCTCGCCTTGCTCGCTGCGTTTGTCCCGCCGGATGCACTTCCTCCGTCGCTCGCCTTGGTCTCTTCGCCGCTCCCCGCGTTCGATGCTTCCGACTGCGCCGCAGCGCTCCCATCGATGGACTTTGACCCTGCCTTTTTACCGCCGCAGCCGGAAACCGCCAGTGCCGCCGCCAGAGAAAGTGAAAGTAAAACCGCCTTCTGTCTCTTCTTCATGTCAAACTCCCTTCATCCTCTTGCCGCAGCTGTACTGCGGCGCTTCCGTAGCCGATAACATTTGTTATTATATCCGAATCTATTCTTTCGATGTATTACATTTTTGTAAATTCAGCGCCGCCTGTTCCAGCTTAAGCAAATATTTCTTCTTCTCGATTCCGCCCGCATAACCGCTCAAGCGACCGTCCGCCGCGATGATGCGGTGACAGGGAATCAGGATGAGCAAAGGGTTATGCGCAACCGCGCCGCCGGTCGCATGGGGGGGGAAATAAAGACCTTCCCCTCTTTTGCGGCAAGCCGCGCCGCAAGCTCCTTATAGCTCGCCGTCTGTCCGTAGGGGACCGCTAACATCTCCCGCGCTATCGCCTTTCGAAAATCGGAGCCGCTGAATGAAAGCCGCGGGTAAAAATTCGGCTCCCGCCCCGAAAAATAGAGTTCCAGCCAGCGCAGAGTCTCCCGAAAAATCGGGAGTTCGTCTGTCGTACATTCCTCTACGGTTTCGCCTTTTAAGAGCGCACGGTCGTATTTCTGTCCGTCAATCCAGAGTCCCGAAAGTGTTATCCCGTCGGCGCTCGCAAGGGTCAACATCCCAAGCGGAGAATCTACGTGTGCAATTTGTATCATCCTGCCTTCTTTCTCATCGAACATTTCCGCTCGCACGGCAGCTCAGTCAAAGTCCATCCAGACCATGTGCTTTCCGCAGTGCAGGCAGCGGAACAGGTAGCACTGCATGGAACCGCCGTTTACGGACTCCCGTATCCACTGCTTTTCGTTCTCATCCCACATGGGATCTTCCAATACTTCTTCGAGCACACCCTGCATCTTCATTTCCTTTGCGCCCACGTCGCCGAGGTAGGCACAGAAATCGCCGCAGTGGGCGCGCCAGTGCTCCTGCTGCCAGCCGATGTAGCCCGGCGTGCGGTGAATCAGCTCATCGAGACGCGCGGGATCCTCGACCCCTTCGTCGACGGAATATTCATCCTGAAACGCCCCGTCAAATTTCCGGGCTGCTTCTCCGCTTGCAATGCAGTCCGGACAAAAACAATCTGCATCGGAAATGGCATAAAACGGACCGTTATAAACAATATGCGTTTGCTTCCCGCAGCATTCACATACAACGCCCTCCTCGGAGGCTTCGAAAATTCCGGTCTCCAGCGGGTGCGGGTGGTAACGGAAAAACGGGAGCTCTGTCTCCGCTTTGCTCTGCCGCTCCGCTACTGCCCCCGTTTCGGGCATTTGACCGCAAAGGTATCGCCCCAATTCTCCGCGTAATCCTTGAGGCTCCCGAGACGCTTTAAGTCCTTTCGATCGCGCTTGTCTGCAAGAGCGGAAAAGAGCTCATAGGCACTCTTCTTAAAGTCCAGGAGATCGTATACATCGGCCAGTACGCGCTTGGCTTCCGGCGCGGTTTCCGCTTCCAGGGCTTCCTTCAGCGCATAGAGCGCGCGCACGCTGTCCGCATCCTCTTTCTCCCGGTAACGTTTCGAGCATTCGATATACTGTCTCTGAAATTCATTCATCGCGCTTTCCTCCCCAGTCTCTTGCCGGTAACGCTGCCATTATAACAAAAAGCAGGCGCCGCACTCCAGTATCAGTTTCCGCAGCACAATGCCATCCGGCGGGATTGACCCCGCCGCCGCTTCAATGCTAGACTGCCTGTAAAGAAAGCGAGGGCGTATGAAAAAAATAAAGCTATTCACAAGCTGCCTGATTCTTGTCCTGGGGCTCAGTGCCTGCGCGGCAAATAAAGACGCCGCGACAAAAAAGAGCGATACGAGCGCAGTAGCGGCAAGCCAAGGAGAGACAGGTCTGAGTGCAACAAAGCAGGGGGAGACCGCGCAGGGAGACACAGCACAGGGAGACGCAACACAAGACGAAGCCGGACAGAGCGAAAATGCGGCACAGAACGGAACACCTGAGAGCTCTGCGGCCGAGGAAGCGCTCAAAATGACGCAGGCGGACATCTACTTGGAGGAAATCACCGACTTTTACTACACCGCGGCAAATACCGAGAACAGCAGCGGCTATCTGCGCTATCGCTTCTATGTGAAGGACGGAAGCTATTTCTTCTCCTTTGATAAACGCGACGCAAACGGAAATTACGCAGCCGCCGAAGGGGAAAGCGGCAGCGGCGCCGGAAACGTAAGTCTCGGTACCGAGGAGCGCCTCGCCTTTTTCAAGCTGATTCAGACCGGCAGTATCAAAGCGCGGGATGAGAGCAGCGAGAACGGCGGCAGCGGCCCCTGGATGTATCTCTACACCGAGAAGTATCCGGACGGCCTCGTATTTCACTTTGCCTCCGCGACCGAACAGACCGCCTTCGAGGAATACTGCGCGGAACTCGCGGCGCGGGAAACTCAGCCGTAAAACAGAAAGCCTCTGTTGATTATTTCACACATTTTGGCAAAATAAAAACCACACACACATTTCTGTTTTGTGTGTGTGGTTTTTATTGAGGTGGAACAGTGGATATTCAAATAACAGCTAAGGACATCATTGATCGACAAGACGGAATCGCTAAGACCGCTAATTTTATCGTTGCAGGCATTTCTGCCGCACAAGTTATCTGACGAAATGAACTAGGTACATAAAGGACAGAGGCCTTCCCCATCCCAAAGGATTGGGAAGGCCCCTGTTTGTCTCTATACCCGGAATCGGCTGTTCCGTAGCAGAATCTTACTCTTAGAAACCGACGCATTCCGTACCATTCCTTTTTCTTTGTCAGTACAAGGTTTCGCAAGGTTTCCATTTTTCTTCCTGCACTTAATGCGGTGATCTGATACATTTTACCTAAGATTTGATACAAAAAAGCAGCAATTCTTTTTCAAGACTTACTGCTTTTTGGCGCTATCGCGAAAGAGCCTTCCAATTTTTATGCGCGGACGGGCTGCGACTTTCAGTCAAGTTATTCAACGTCCCGGTTTCAAAAAATAGCAGATACCAATACTCCCATCGCTTAGATTAGCCTAAATACAATGGCAATTATGCAGACAGCCGTTATTCCAAGCGAGATCAGAATTCTTGCCGGGGTAAAACTATATAACCTTTCCGGGTGCTGTGTATCGTAACGAAGCTGCACGGTGCTTCCAATTTCAGAGGAAAACGGAACTTGTATGCTTTTTTGAGAGACATACTGTTTCCCGTTAACCTTATAAGTAAGCTGTGCCCATTTTGAATTGTGAAAAGCAGTCGTGCTCGGAATTGCAGTTGTATAGGATATAATTGTGCCGGTTGTTGTTGCTGATTTATTTTGAATCAACAGGAGATTGACCAAATTGTAGACGCAGAACAGAAAGGCTATTACCGCAATGGCTCCGAGGAAATAAATCTCATTTGACACCTTCAATTTTGACATGTTAATCCCCTTTCCTTGACATCAATCAGTAAAGATGTTCACAGCTCCTTCCGGGAAAAGATACGGATAGACAAGATCATGGACAGCGTAAATATTACAACGCCGGAAATGCCGACAACAATTGCAGTCATAAGATTTGACGAACCTTGCAGAAACTCTATGATATGATGCAAATCGGGGTGAAATAAGCGTACAAGAAAAGTAGGTCCCATTGAAACAAGCAATATAGCAGCAGAAATCACAAGCTGTCCTTTTGTAGCCCCGTATTTAAGCATAATCGGAGTATATATACCATAAAGAATAGCACTTATCAAAAAGACCGTCAGAGCTTCCGTAACATTCAAAAATCGAACCGAGGATAAACGGCTGCGATGATTGAGTAAATAGCAAGACTTGCGCCATCGAGGATTAAATAACAGAGGTATCTGGCGATAATGTAGCTTTTCCGGGAATATGGCGCTGCACAAAGAAGCGCTACTGCTTTTGGGCTCTTTTCTTCTTCCATTGCAACAGATTGCATAAAAAGAATCTCTGTCAAAATGACCATGTATAAACAGGATATTATTTCAATCCCCGCCATTTGTGCTGCATTAACCATCAAGATAATCGGAACGAGAATGCTGACAGCTAAAAACGCCGCTGCCATCTTTTTTACCAACAAAAAGTCCTTTCTCACAAGATTAGCGACCATCACTCTTCCCTCCGACATACGCGAGCATAATATCTTCAATGCTTGCTTTTTCAAACAACACGCCCGGCATTTCTTTTTTGACGTCCGCAATCCGATCTGTTAATGCCGAAAATCCGTAAGTTGAGATCTTCAGATTTCTGATTAGCCTTTTGTTTCGGTCGTTTAGTAATGCGACACTGCCTTTCACGATGCGGAATGTATCAAGGAGCTCATCTTTACTCTGCTGAAATACAATTTTCCCGCCGTCAATGAGAATAAGTACATCTGCGACCTTATCCAAATCAGAGGTGATGTGTGTTGAGAAGAAAACTCCCTTTCCTCCGTTTTTCATGTAGTCCATGATAATTTCCAGGAATTGCCTTCGCACAAGTGGATCAAGTCCGCTTGTAGGTTCATCCATAATCAGAAGTTCAGCCTGATGGGAAAGCGCCAGCACAAGGGCAAATTTCATTTTCATCCCGCCGGAAAGTGTAGAAATCTTTTGCTTTGGGTCAAGATTGAACTTTTCCATGTAGGCGCGATAATCGGCATCACTCCATTTGGAATAGGCCGGAGCAACAATGCTTTTCATATCCTCCATGGACAGGCCGTCATAGAAATAGCTGCCATCCATGATGATGCCAAGGCGATCCTTGATTTCCCGTTCATGCTTATCCGCATCTAAGCCAAAAATCTTTATTGTCCCAGATTCCTTATGTGCCAAATTGAGAATGGAACGTATCGTCGTGGTTTTCCCTGCACCGTTGGCTCCGATGAAGCCGGTGACACATCCCTCCGGCAAGGAAAAAGAAATGCTATCAAGCGTAAAAGTCGGATACCTTTTCACAAGACCATTCGCTTCAAGAATATTGTCCATGGCTAATCCTCCTCATACATAATATCCACCATCGCATACAGCTCATCTTTTTCGATATCAAACAGCTTTGCGTTATGAACAGCCTTTTGTAAATCCTGTTCGATGATGCGGCGTTTGAAATCCCGAAGTAGTTCCGGATTGCCCCTCGAAACAAAAGTTCCCCTGCCCGCTTGACTGAAGGCAAACCCCTCTTTTTCCAATTCATCATAGACGCGGCGAATCGTCAGGACGCTTACATGGACATCGTTTGCAAAGTTTCGAATGGATGGTAAGAGTTCTCCATCCTCCAGCTCACCTTTTAAAATCGCTTCCTTAATCTGTTCTTTGATCTGTATATACAGCGGAACATCCAATGAATTGGATACAATTATGTTCATATGATTTCGCACCTCAGCTGTGTATTCCGTATATACACAGCATATACTCAAGGCGCATTATTGTCAATAAACAATCAGAGTTTTTACGGAATAGCAAGACTTTATTTCCGTCATTTTGTCATTGGTTTTTTATCATGCACAGCCAATCGATTGTTCATGGGGTTGGGGAGTAATGTTGCTCTGCCAAGGTAAGAGTCAAGTATTTTTCACAGCGAAAAAAGAGCTTCCCGCCGCAGCGGAAAGCTCTCTTTTATGTTCACTATTTCCCCTTGTCGTTTTCGGACTGCTCTCAGTCTTCCACCAGCGGGCTCTTTACGTAAGCCATGACCAGCGCCTCTGCCGCGTCGATCGACTCCTTGTTGGTGCGCTCGTAGGAGTGACTCGACTCGATGCCTGCGCCGAGCAGTGCGTGCTTCACTTCCGCGCCTGCGTTCAGCGCTGCGGAAGCGTCGCTGCCGTAGTAGGGGTAGATGTCCACGCGATAGGGAATCTTGTTCTCCTTCGCGAGGTTCACCAGTCTCTGACGGAACGCATAGTGGTAGGGGCCGGTGCCATCCTTCGCGCAGATGGAAACCGTGTACTCATCGGTCTGCTGATCGTCGCCCATTGCGCCCATGTCGCAAGCCAGGTACTCGACCACCTTCTCCGGAATCGAGGAGTTGCAGCCGTGGCCCACTTCCTCGTAAACCGAGAACGCAAAGTGGGTCGTGTACGGAAGCTCAATCTTCTCCTTGCTGATGCGATCCAGAATGTCGAGGAGAATCGCAACGCTCGCCTTGTCATCGAGGAAGCGGCTCTTCACAAAGCCCTTCTCGGTGATCAGGGTGCGCGGATCGAAGGAGACAAAGTCGCCCACTTCGATGCCGAGCGCTCTGGTCTCTTCCTCGTTGGTCACCTTCTCGTCGAGGCGCACTTCCATGTTGTCCTGCGTTCTCTCTGCCGTGCCCGCATCCTTGTAGACGTGGCAGCTGGTCTGATGAATCAGGATGGTGCCGCTGATTTCTTGCCGTCAGCCGTGTGCACCGTGCAGTTCTCGCCCTCGACCATGTTCCAGGGGTAGCCGCCGATCTGCGCGAGCTTTAAGCGACCGCTCGACTTGACCGCACGTACCATAGCGCCGAGGGTGTCGACGTGCGCGGTCAGCATGCGCTGGTGCTCATCGTCCTTGCCCTTGACGGTCATAATCACCAGACCCTTGGCCGTGTGCTTCACCGGGAAGCCGAACTCCTTCGCCTTCGCGAGCAGGTACTCCTGCACTTCCTTCGTGAATCCGGTCGGAGAGGGAATTGCCAGTACTTCCTGTAAATACTTCAATGTTTGAGACATACCGCTCCTCCTTACAAAAATAGGGTGCCCGCAAGCGAGCACTTTTCCATGTCTAATCAAAATTATCTTAGCACAAGCCTTCTTGCTTTGGTAGCATCTGCCGGAACTTTATGCCTCCGCGCGCAACTTTGTAACAGTCCGGGCAGCCCCCGGTGCAAATTTCACAGGAGAGCTGCTCGGGAATCAACTGTTCAAAGCGGGCGCCGTCTATCTCAAAGTGGTAGAGCTTCGAGGCCGCACGGGAGCGGAGCTCGTTTTTCTCATCAAAGAGCAGGTAGGTCACCGTTTCTCCGAGGACATCGTCCTCGTATTGGGTGATGAAGATGCGATAGCTGTGCCCGCCCATCTGAAACGCAACACGATTCCGCTCGGCACTGAGCTCCGTGATCTCCTCTTCCGGAATCCCGGCGCGGGAGAGCACTGCGATGAGCAAGAGGTCAAGGTGCTTAACGCGAAATTCTCCGCCCTCGATTTTGCTCACGCTCCCTTCTTTAAAACGCTGTAATCCTGCATCAGCTTGTCGTTTTCCATGAGGAAGGTGTGTGCCGTCGGCTGGTTCTCATCCAAATCATAGAGTCCCATGAGATAGGCATTTAAGCTCGCGCGGTTTTCAAAGCGCAGCGCGCGGTACTGCTTCTGGAACGCAAGTTTCTCGACAAAGAGGAGCTTGCCGCTGTCCTCCTGAATGAGCACACCCACGTGGCCCGGGAAGAGGATGTTCTCCTCTGGGGTAATCTTGGAGTGCAGCCAGACGGTCACAAGGCTTGCCTTGCCGTCCGCAAAGGAGATGCCTCTCTCCTTCCACGCCTTCTGAACCTGCTTCACCTGCTCTGCGACATCCTTCGTATCCGCGGCCGGAACCTCGGCAAAGAGGCGCGCAAAGGCATCGTTTTGGCTGCTGTCCCAAAGGGTCTCCGGCGCTTTCTGAAGGGCCTCCATATCAAAGGCCAGGTTCTCCTTCTCGGAGAGCCCGTCCCCGCTTCCGCCGTCTACCTTGACCAGCGAATTGCCGAGCATGAATGCCGTAATGCGACAGTTGGTGCCCACAAAATCCGGATAGGCCTTTTCCCAGCGGTCCGCCATCTCATCTTCGGTGCTCGCATCGCCGACCGCCGTCTGAAAGCGCTCTACTTCGCGCTGAAATTCCCGAATATCGGACTCCGGAATGCCCGCCTTGGCAAGCGCGGCACTGACTTCCTCTGTCCGCTCTTCTCCGACAAATTGATTTCGACCGGTTCGCTCACGCTCGCACTCTGCTTCGCGCCGCCGCAGGCCATGAGACTAAGTCCCATGAGCGCTGCGGCCGCAAAACGGAGTGCCTTCTTTCCCGCACGCATTACGCCTGATGCGCTGCGATGATCTCTTTGATCTTCGCAATCAGCGTGTTCACGTCGATACCGGAAGTCTCGGAGACCTGGCCCAGATTCACCTGGCTCACAACCGCCTTTGCAATCGGGTTGTTGAGCGCCGCAAACTTGTCGCTGTATTTGACCAGCTCGTCCTTTAAAAACGGGTATTGCTTAAAGAGCTCCGCGAGCTTTGTCAGATTGGTAATATCCATCATTTTCTCCCTTCCGAGGCAGCCTGCTGCCTCTCAAGCGCCATGTAAACACAATAGCGGCAGAACCCATCGTCCTGCCGCTATAGTATAGCAATCCACTCCACTAATTTCTACTGATTTTCTATGAATTCGCTGTGTCCGCCGCTCAGCGCGACGGGTGCTGCACCGAATCTACAATCAGAGCGACCATCAGTACGCGGAGTACATTGCGCTCATCCGGCACATCGATTGCATAGGTGTCGCGGACCTTGAGATAGGCCTTGGAGATATTCGCAATCTCTCTACCCTCCGCGTCCGTCACTTGATACTCATGGTCCAGGAAGTTGCCCTGCACCGTCCAGCCGGACTCCTCCAGTTCGTAGCGCGGCCGAAACAGTGTGATTTTTTTGACCATGCGGTCAATCTTCTCGCCGTTCTCATAAAAATTGTAGTGCGGCATCAGGTGAAACATCTCGAATTTCGTATGTGCGATTTCTTCTCCTTCGGCGTTCCGAATGCGAAGCTCGGGTGCAAGCGCAATTTTTCCGTTGACCTGAAACAGCTTCTGCCCCGCTTCGTCGCAGACATCGTAGTGATCCAAAATCGACAAAAGCCGCTGGCGCATCAAGATTCTCATTTCTTCTCTCCTTTGATGTTCCGACACAAGCGGAACACGTTTGACGTGTTCGCAAGTATAGCGCGTTTTGATCGGCTTGCCCTAGCCGGAGAAAGGCGATGCGCGGCTCTCCGGCGAAAAAGAGCGGAACGCTCTCCGCGTTCCGCTCTTTTTCGACTTCTGTGCTTTTATAATGCTGCACTGTTTTGCTACCGCACTTTCCGGTTTCCGGCTCTTTTATCTCTCCTCGCTTCCCCAGACCTCTTCCGCAATTTCCTTGACCAGGCGAAGCTTTGCAAACTGCTCTTCCTCGGTCAGCTTGTTGCCGATCTCGCAGGACGCAAAGCCGCACTGCGGGCTCAAATACAAATCGCGAAGCGGCACGTATTGCGAAGCCTCATAGATACGGCGCTTGATGAGCTCCTTCGACTCGAGCTCCGGGCGCTTGCTCGTGATGAGACCCAGCACCACCTTCTTGCCGCGCGGAATCTCTTTTAAGCTCGTAAAGTTGCCGGAGCGCTTGTCATCGTACTCCAGATAAAAGCTCTCCACCTTTTCCTGCGCAAAGACATAGGGCGCCACCTTGTCGTAGGGGCCGCTGCTCGCATAGGTCGAGTGATAGTTGCCGCGGCAGATGTGGGTGTTCACGACCAGATCCTCCGGCAAATTCTCGAGGGAGAGGTTATTGACCTTCAGATAGCGCTCCGCCTCCTGCTCGAGGGTTGCGCCGTCGCCTTCGCGCATCTTCCAATAGCCTTCCTCGTCCACAATCATGCCCCAGGTGCAGTCATCGAGCTGAATGTTCCGGCAGCCCGCCGCGTAGAGATCCAGGTAGACCCTGTGATAGGCTGCCGCGAGGTCGCGAAGCAGCTCTTCCTCGTCGGGATAAAACTCCCGGGTAATCCGCGCATTGTCCTCACGGAAGAGCTCTGCGAGGGTCTGCGCCGGAGCGGGCAGGGTCTGCTTTGCAATCGTGTTCTCGTCCTCAAACTGCTTCACGAAGAGAAAGTCCTGTACGATCGGATGGTTCTCGCCGCTTATTTTTCCCGTCATGCGGCAGGAACCGTGCGTGGTCTCCTCCCCCTTAAAATAATAGCCGTGATCCAGCTCGATCTCCTCGATGCCGTTTAGCCCCCACATGAAATCGAGGTGCCAGTAGCTCCGGCGGAACTCGCCGTCCGTAATCACATGGTAGCCGAGTGCCTTCTGCTTCTCAATCAAATCCGTGATGCAGGCATCCTCCACCTTGCGAAGTTCCTCGCGGGAAATCTTCTTTGCGTTCCGATCGGCTCTTGCCTCTTTTAATACCTCCGGGCGCAGAAAGCTCCCGACATAATCATAGCGAAACGGTGTTTCGAATTTGCTCATTTTGAATCCTCCTTGCGTAACTCTGATGCGCTTTATTCTAAGCACTTGCCGTCCCCTTGAAAAATATTTATAATATCTGAAAATCCATAGTTTCATTTTATCAAACGAGGTATCACCATGACGCTACGCCAGCTTCGTTACGTTGATGTCATTGCCAAGCGCGGCTCCCTGACCGCCGCAGCCGAGGTTCTCTTTGTGACCCAGCCCTCTCTGACCGCCGCCCTCCGCGAACTCGAGCAGGAGCTTGGCATCACCCTCTTTTTGCGCTCCCGGAAGGGTCTCACCCTGACGACCGCAGGCGAGGAATTTTTGGCCTACGCGCGCCAGATTCTGGATCAAGTCTCTCTCGTGGAACAGCGCTACACCGGAGAGGCGCGCGGACGGCGCCACTTCTGCGTCTCCTCTCAGCACTACTCTTTCGCGGTCGAGGCCTTTGTGGCTCTCTTAAATACCTACGGCGGCTCGCAGTATGAGTTCCACATGCGGGAAACCGAGACCTACCGCATCTTAGAGGATGTCTCAAAGCTCCGCTCGGAAATCGGCGTACTCTACCGAAATCAATTCAACGAGGCCGTGCTGCAGCGCAGTTTTCAGGAGATGAAACTCCTCTTTACGCCGCTCTGCCGCGTGAAGCCGCATGTCTTCCTCGGCACGCATCATCCGCTCACACAAAAAAAGGAGGTCTCCATGGAAGACCTCCGCGCCTACCCCCGCCTCTCCTATGAGCAGGGGCAGCACAATTCCTTCTATTTTTCCGAGGAAATACAAAGCGCCGCCGAGTCCGAAAAAGATATCGTGGTCTGCGACCGCGCAACCCTCTTTAACCTCTTAATCGGCATGAACGGCTACACCATTTGCTCCGGCATCATCAACACCGAGTTAAACGGCGAGAATATCGTCGCGCGCCCGCTCGCGGTCGATGACTACATGGAAATCGGCTACGTCCTGCCGAAGGAGCGCCCGGCCGGGGATTTGACCCTCGCCTACATTGATTTCTCAAGCAGTTTGCGCGCTGAGTCTCACTCGACCCAGAGCACCCGCCCGGGTTTCCGCGGCGCTGCCTTCGGAAGCTCGCCTTCGATATAGCCGACGGCGCAGTGTCCGATCCCGATCCACTCGCCCGCAGCGCCGAGTTCCTTAAGCAGCGCAATGAACTCCGGCTGTTCGAACTCCTCGCGGGCGCGGTTAATCCAGATACTGCCGAGCCCGAGGGCGTGCGCCGCGAGCATGAGGTTGCCCATGACGAGGCTGCCGTCATAGACCGCATTGCCCCAGTCCTTTTCGGCGAGCACCAGGAGTATGACAGGCGCGCCGTAGAAGGGATCGAAACCCTCTGCCCAGCCGCCTATCTTCCGATTCGCCTCGACAAAACGCGTGCGGAGCTCGGGATTGGTAATCGCTACGGTAAGCGTCGCCTGACGCCCCTTTCCGTTTGCCGCATAGAGGCCTGTCTCCAGTATTGTTTCGATGTCCTCGCGCTTCGGGAGTTCGGGCTTAAACTTCCGTATGCTGCGGCGCTCCAACATGGCCTTGATTACTTCGTTCATATTGACTCCTCTCTCCGCGGCCTTCGTGCCGCTTTTTTCTTTGGCCTTCACGCCTCGGGCAAATCCCGAAAATATGCGGTACAGGGATAGCCACCGGGCATAGTCTTAAGTCCGATGGCGCGGTAAAAAGCATTGGAGACCGCATCTTCCGCGTCCGTAATCAGGAGAAATTGCCGCACACCGGCGAAACGTTCCGAAACCTGTCGCATAAGCTCCCGCCCTATGCCCTTTCTCTGCATGGCAGGTGTTACAATCAAGTCCTGCACATAAAGTATATGCTCTCCGTCGCCGACACAGCGAACAAAGGCGACCAAAGTATCGCCCTCAAAAGCGCCCAGTAAGAAGAGGGAGTGCCCGAGCGCACGCCGCAACTTATCCTCATCATCCAAATAACTTGTCCAGCCGCAGGCCGCGTAGATTTCCTGTACTTCCGCCAGACATTCCGCACCGAATTCCCGATAAGTCAGCATATGTACCTCCTCCGTCAATAGGCCTTCTTCCCGAATTCTCAGTCATCTAAAGGTGCCGCAAAGCATACGACGATTACTCACAGTATAACACGGGAAAGGGCGCTGCGATATCGCAGCGCCCATGCAAAATGCCGGTGCAGAGGCTCCTTATTTGTTCCGATGCCTCCGCCACAGAAGCAGAACCAGCGTAAAGGAGAAGAGCTGCGCCGTGAGCACGCGGAGCAAGAGCCACTCATCCACACCGCGTTCCGTGCACACATGAAGTAAAGTTGGTTGCGATGCAGTTGTTAAAGAAGTGATCTGCCATGCCCGCGTAGAGACTCCCCGTCATGCGGGTAGAGGAGTCCCCATTTGATGCCCATGAGTCCTGCGAGGATGATGTAGCCTACGCTCAGCGCTACAAAGCTCATGACATCCATATCCCCGTCCAGCAGGTTCCGAAGCGGGGTCACCAGATGCCAGAGCCCAAAGAGCAGCGCCTGAAACAAAAGCGCAAAGCGCGCGGAGTGTCTTTCTTCGACCAGGTTTAAAAACAAGCCTCGAAAGCATCCCTCTTCCATGATGACATTAATGAGATTAAAGAACACACAGAGCGCAATCAGCACTGTTCCCCGCTGTATCGCGGTCTCACCTGTCAGTGAGAAACGCCGTGATAAAGATATCAAGCCTGGGATGCTGCCCCTGCCCCCGCAAAATCAGGAATTCCGCGCCGTAGGCAAGCAGGAAGGAAAGGCCGGCCAGCAAAAAACCGCGCCCCATGTTTCTCAGGGACACCGCGCTTTGCAAAGCCGATTTTTTCCCACGACCAATGCAAATGTCGCAGCGCGAGAAACAAGACCAAAATACCGAAGAGCTTATTGATAAAGTTCTCGCCGAATACGGTCTCGTCCGTGCGTATGAGGAGCGCTTCTGCGCTGTGCACCGAAAGTAAGAGCAAAAATATGAGGCAGCAGCTCAGCACGGGCTGTGTTTCCAAACGGCTGTGCTGTACATCCCCGGGCAGGAACCGAGCTCCGCCCGCAAGCTCTGCCCTCTCTTCCTCCGGCAGTCGACTATTTACTTTTTTCCCTTTTCCCATCAAATTGCTTTACTCCTCCCAGAACAGTTCGTCGAGGGTCTTATCCAGCGCGTGACAAATCGCGAGACAGAGCCGTATGGTCGGGTTATAATCTCCCTTCTCGATTGCGTTGACGGTCTGACGGCTCACACCGATTAGATCCGCGAGCTGCTGCTGCGATAAATCTTTTGCCGCGCGCGCGGCTTTCAGGCGCAGATTTCTTCATTGCTCCTCCTCCCGGCGGTTCATCACGTACTTGATGCACTGCAATAAAAGCATACCCAAAAAGAAGATGCCGAGCAACAGCGGGAGCAGGGCAGGCGCCGAATAACGTCCGTTGGTTCTGAGCCCGCCGTCCAGTATTTGATTGCGGCTCTGCAGAAGCGAAAGCAAAGCCATGACAAGCCAGAAGATCAGCACGCGCTTTTCCTTTTTCTCCCCGCGGAAGCTCCAATAGGCGTCGTGAAAGAGGCATAGCCAAAGAGCACCAGCCCCGATAACAGCAAAATCGCAATCGGGATGACCCCCGGCGACACAAAGCGCTCCGTCTGCTCCTCAAAGCCCGCATAGAGCATGAGCAGCGCAATCAGGGTCATATAGGCATACTGAAAGCCTTGGCCGCGCGCAATCAGCTGGCGCTCATCGTAGACCACAGCCCCTTCCCGATTCCGCTTGCACTTCAGAAAATAGGGCAGCACGCCTACCCCAAGCATACCGCAAAGCATCCCGACATAATAATAACTCATTTCCCTGTCCTCCTCTCAAAATATAAGCGACACAATGTCGTCTATGTTTTACATCGTCAGGATATCACTACATCTCCTTTGTGTCAAGTATATATTACTTTTTGTCGCCGAAAGACTCAGACTTGTTTTCTTTCGAAATACCCCCTATACTGTTTCGGAAGGTTTTTAGAATAAACGATCGGAGAGGAGCTCCCATGTCTGTCATCAGTGTCAATCAGAAGCTCGCCACAGAGCTTGGCCTCAACTACGACCGCGAGAGCGGCATCGTCGCAGGCTTCTACAACGGTTACCACATCGCATTCATCATGCAGAACAATCTGCGCCAAATTGTCGTCTCGGTTTCGAACGGCACAGGCCAAATGCCGGAGAAAGAGATCTTAAAGCAGGCACACAAGGAGAACAAGAAAGTTCTCTCCAACCCGTCTGTTCAGGGCTACCGCGCGACCTATGCCATCCCGAACGCTATGACCGACAAACGGAAAGCTTGAGCGGAGCGCTGCCGCTGCCGCTGTGCTCACCGAATTCCTCAGGGCAAACAGTCTCGCGACTGCAGCGAGTTGAGCGGCCGCCCGGACGAGAGCAGCTGCTACTACGTGGGCGGTACTCTCCGCTTCCTGACCCAGGATGAGTACAACACGGAACGCAATCGTGCCCAGTCCTCCTTCGACGAGAAGGCTGCAAAGCGCGGCAACCCGATTGCGGGTATTGTGGGCGCTCTGCTCGGAAGCTTGGTCGGCGTCCTTGCAATGGTAATCATCGGGCAGCTCGGCTATGTCTCGGTCTGGGCAGGGCTTGGTCATGGGCGTCTGCGTCGCAAAAGGGTATGAGTTGCTCTCCGGCAAGTTTGACTTTGTCGGTCTTGTCTGCAGTCTTCTCGTCATGGCTGTCATGGTCTACTTCGGTAACCAGCTCGACTGGGCCATCACGATTGCGCGCGCCTACGAGGCGAATGTCTTCGACGCATTCCCGGTCGTCAACGAAGTGGTCAAGGCAAACGAACTGCTTCCGGTCTACTACCGCAATCTGGGTCTCTACTACCTCGCAACCCTGATCGGTGCGATTCCGACCCTGATCGGTCTCTTAAAGCACCAGCAGCTTCTCACCGTCTCCTACCCGATCGGGCCGGAGGCACATGAGTCCGTGGTCTATGTCTCCTCCGAGGGTGATACGGATGACGATGATTCCGAGGATGACGAATAAAACAGAGCCGAAGTCGACATAAAAAAGCAGCATCCGCACCTGCGGATGCTGCTTTTTATTTTTCGTTGATTCCCCGCCTTTATCTTTCAGCCGAACTTCTGTCCGCGCATTTCTCCCTTTACTTTCCCGGCGCAATCAGTTCCCGCAGGACTTCCCCGATGTCACCGTCGATACATATGCTTCGATCCGAGAGCTCCGAAGGACAAAAGGCTTCCCCGTAGTTTATGCAGACGTAACGCGACGCCGGGTTGGCGAGCGCGTAAGCCCAGAAAGGATATTTGATGATGACCGGCGTGTTTGCACCGACTCCGAGTTCCAGATAGAGGACCGGAAGCTTTTCATGGCGGCGCAGGAATTCCGCATACGCGAGCGAAGCGCGCTTCCAGCCCGCATCTTCCACAAAGCTCTCATCGGCGCGAAGATTCATGCTGACCGCTGCCCCTGTTTCCGGCACGGTGGGAAGCAGCTCCTTCGGAAGACGCAGCTTTAAGACTCCCGTCTCCGGCACTTGAAAGCTTCCTCCCGCGTCCCGGACAAAGCCCTGCGCTTCCATGGCGCGAAGAACCCAAGCCTCGTTGTCATAGTGTTCCGATCCGCAGGATCCGCGCTCTGAAAGAGACCATAATCCCCCTGGGTGTAAAAGAGCCGTTTTTTATCGAAACCCGCCCGCTGAAACTGATGGTCCACATTGGTTGTTATCACAAAGTAGTCTTTGTCCCGAAGAAGCGAAAGCAGCTCCCGGTACACTGTCTTCGGCGGCTCGACGTAACGGTTAAAATAAATGTGGCGCGCCCACCAGGCCCAGCGCGTCTCCTCATCCGGGAAGGGATAAAAACCGCCGCTGTAAATATCGCTTATGCCGAAGCGCTCCGCAAAGTCATAGAAGTAGCGCTGAAAGCGCTCACCACTGTATGTAAGGCCCGCAGAAGTCGAGAGTCCCGCGCCCGCGCCGATGATTACGCTCTCGCTCGTTCGGAGCACTTCTGCCAGCGCTTGAAGCTGTGCCTTCCGACTCCCGCTTCCGCCAACATAACGCTGAAAACCGTGGACCGCGCGCAGGCCTTTCTCAATGCTCTCTTGATAGCCGTTCGGCTGTCCCTCATAAAATTGCTTCATAGTACTCCTTATCCCTGTCCTGAAACACGTTAAAAATAACGCGCTCTATCTCGCCGGGATTTTCCGTGAGCCAAGATCGCACAGTTTCCACCGCGATTTCGGCCGCCCGCTTCCCCGGAAAATGAAAGACACCGGTCGATAGGCAACAAAAGGCAAGACTTTTTAACCCCTCATCCGCCGCGAGCGAGAGCACATTGCGGTAGCAGCTCGCCAGTTCTTCTTCGTGCTGTTTTGTGAGCGCGCCCGATACAATGGGCCCCACGACATGAATCACCTTCTTTGCGGGAAGGTTATAAGCGTCCGTGAGCATCGGCAGTGCGGTCGGCTGCTCATAGTCGCGCCCGTACTGAATGCGCAGGCGGTCCATCTGCCGCTTACAGTCCGCCCGCAGTTCAACGCCCGCCGCCGTATGAATGCAGTTATCGATACAGCTGTGCATCGGGATAAAACAGCCCAGCATCTCCGAATTTGCCGCATTGACAATCGCATCGACCGCGAGGCGGGTGATATCCCCCTGCCAGAGCACCGTCTGCTTTGCAGCGGGCTTTTTACTGCCCAACGTTTCCGATACCGGCCGCAGTGCGTTTCCGTCCACAACGCCCTTCTCTTCCGTGTCTTCCCGCAAATACGCATCCTGCGTTTCCCGTATCTCTTCCGGCAGCGGCCGCGGCATGCGCACATTCATGAGCGAACGCAGCAAGTTCCGCTTCTCTTCCCGGCGCTCCGGTATCTCCAAACGGCGATACTCCTCCGACTCTCCTATGAAATATGCAAGCAGTGTGTTCAAACGCGCATCCTGTTGATTCTGTCCCAAGGCCCTCACCTCCTAATGGTGACAGTTTAATACGCTATTATTGTAATGTCAATAATTACATCTATATTTTCGCTCGTTACGCGTGCAAGTGCCCGCTATCCCGTCGACCGATTCGTGGTATCATAAATCTCGCAACACAGTCTTTTCCCCTTTTGAACGGAGAGCACGCCATGCGAAAACCGCTTGCTTTTTCTTGCTTCTTCCGCTCCTTATGCTCTGCCTAATCTGCCTGCGTTTTTTTCACCCCGAACCCGCCGCCAATTCTAAGCCCTACGGCGTATTCATAGGGCTCGAGACCGCGGATTTAAAACGCCTTCGCCCCTACCGTACGGTCGTAATCGAGCCGAGCACTTTTACCGCGGAACAAATCAAAACCCTGCAGGCCGAGGGAAAAAGCGTCTACGGCTACTTAAACTTAGGATCCCTTGAGAACTACCGCCCCTATTACGCGCGCTTTGCAAATCTCACCCTTACGCCTTATGAAAACTGGCCCGAGGAACGCTGGGTGGATGTCTCTTCCCCCGCCTGGCAGACCTTTGTGGTCGATGAACTCGGCGCCGCATATGCCGCCCTCGGGCTGGACGGCTTCTTCCTAGACAACTGTGATGTCTATGCACTCTACCCGCGCGAAGATATCTTTAGCGGGCTCACGACCATGCTCCGCGGCCTAAGCCGCTATCAAAAGCCCTGTATCGTAAACGGCGGCGATGTCTTTGTCAGTGCCTGCACGGAAAACGGTACTGCCCGGACGCTCTTTGACGGCGTGAACCAGGAGAGCGTCTTTACGAAAATCGACTTTGCGAAAAACCGCTATGCCGCACAGGATACCGAAACCCGCAGCTATTACCTAAACTACCTGACGCGCGCCAAAGAGGCGGGACTCAAGGTCTATCTGATTGAATATCGCCCGAGCGCAAAGCTTGCGGCGGACATACAAGACTACTGTGAGAAGAACGGCTTTGTCGCCTACCTCGCAAACGAAAAGGAGCTGCGCTAGGCAGCTCCTTTTTTCTCACCCTATTGTTCACAATCACTCACGATTATTTTCGCGCTTCCATGGCGCGCTGTCTTTCAATCAAAGGCAATAAGCGGCTCCGGTTAAAGCGCTGCATCACGACAAAAATCATGTCAAAGCAGCCCGCCGCGAGGGAACTCAGGAAAAAGGCCGGAAACATTCCGAAGGGGGATAGCCCCCAGCAGCGCGCCGGCACTGATCAGCACATTGATTTCGTGAATGATTTCCGACTGGCAGGTTACCTGCGCGAGTTCTTCCGGGCTGTGCTTCCTCAAATCATAGTACTCCGGAAAGGAGGTCGGCATTTTGTCCTTCCAGTTTTTAACACCGATGCGCTTGTAAAAACGTGTCTCCCAGGGGCGTATCCGATACCAGGGGCGCGTGATGTCCGCGCGGTTCTGCTTGACCTTGTCAATGTAAATGCCCACAATGAGTCGCACATAGAAGTGGTAAAACACAGTCCCAAAGCTGATTGCAAGCACCTTAAAGATGTGGATGTCGGTCAGATAGTACAGCGCGAGTGCGGCTGCCAGTGCGATGAAACTTACGGCGGATACGGTCTTCATGATTTTCAGTGGTGGCATGGTCCGTCCTTTCTGTCGCAAGACTGTGCCTTCAAACGCGCCGCACAGCCCGGTTTCTACTCTGTTCTCTGCTGGGATGGGATTTTCTTCTTCCTCACTGTATCTTATGCTTCTTCATTCTCTCCTCAAAGATGCCCGTGATGATGCTGCGAAGCGCCTCTCTCCGCCTCGGGCAGTTCTCCCGGCCGCTTGGCAACGGCGTAGAGCTCCGGATACTCGCTTGCAATCCGCTCTATGGTCTTGGTGGTCGCGTGCTTCCGCACAAAAAACGGAATCTTCTTAATCCACGCCTCCGGTACCAACGCCAAAATCTTTGCGGCAGCCTCTTTGTCACCGATTACTGCGGTCGAAAGCCCTACTTCAATCTGCTTCTGCTCTGTCTCGGTAAAGTCCTTAAAGCATAGCGCCTCTCCGCGCCTTTTTCAAGTTTCGCTTCGCCCGCAGTTTAAGCGAAACCGATGAACCTCTGCTTTGCCGTCATCAAACGCCAGAGGGGCAGGAGGTAGAGATAGCAGGCAAGTAAGACCGCAGTTCCCGGCGCGCCGATGGAAGCCAGCGGCCCCGCCGCCGCGACAGACCAGGGAATCAGCGCCGCGATGATGACCGCACTGTCCTCAAGCCCGAGCGCAAGCCCCGAATGGTCCGGCTCTACTTCCTCGCAGAGTTGCTTGGTCAGCATAACCGTCAGCGTCTGGTTGCAGGCCAGCATCGCAGAGAGCACCGAAGTCCCGAGTATCGCGGCATAGGGGCTTGTCTTTTTTGCAAAGCCTTCCACCAGCGCTTTCACGCCGGTCAGCAGATCCGTTTTCTGAAAGAAATCCGCGTAGGAGGCCGAGAGACTCACGATGCCCGTGATTTTGACAAAGGCCGCGATGCCGCCGCCGTCCAGCATGACCGCTGCTTCGGGATCCGCCGCACGGTAGCCGAAGACGGCAATGTGAAGCAAGTCTCCGGGTGCAATGTGCTGTAACAAGAGGGCCAGCGGCACCGCCGTCACGATGCTCGCCGCCATGGCGAGTTTCGCATCCACGCGGAGAAGCGAAAGCAGCATAATCACAAGCACCGGGAGTATCGCAATCCAATGGAGCCTGAGAGCCCGCGCAAAGAGCGCCTGCAAATCCATAAGCTCTCCGCGCGGCGCAGCGTGCAGCCCGAGTCCTGCATAGACAGCACAAGAGAGCAAAAAGGGAACCACTGCCGTACGCAACATGTTCCTTATGTTGTCAAAAATATCCGTTTGGGTCAGCTCCGCAACCAAGAGCGCGCTGGTCGCAATCGGCGAGCAGCGGTCGCCGAAGTAGGCCCCCGAGAGCACGGCGGCCCCCGTAAGCTGCATGCTGATGCCGGCGGTCCTGCCCATCGCGGCACAGATAACGCCCATGGTCGCCGAGGTCGCAAAGGCCGAACCCGTGAGCACCGAGACCGCACAATTCAAGAGAAAGGTCATGAGAAGAAAGACGGAAGGGCGTATGAGTCCCGCGGCATAGCAGACCACAACCGGCAGCGTGCCCGCCGCCCGCCAGAGTGCGGTCATCGTGCCGATCAGAACGAAAGTGATTAGGATTCCGCGTATCTTCCAGATGCCCCGAAGCGCCATGCGCAAGATCTCTGTCCATGAAAACCCGCTGCGGCGCGCATAGAGCGAAAACAGCAGCAGGCCGAAACTCAGTGCATACAGAACGGATAGCTTGCAGAACAGGCATAGCAGCAAGCCCGCCGCAAACAATCCCAGTGTCAACCAGGCCATATACCTTTCCTCCCCAATGCCTGTGTCGAAATCGCAAATCGGCTGTCGGTGCACCTCGAAACCCGGCGCATGCCGGCAGTCCGTTTTTTTTTTCACAAAAAGGCTGCCGTCTACACAGTTCTGCATAGACGGCAGCCACATTGCTCTCTTAAGCCTCAACCCTTCATAGAAGCTTATTACTTGTCATCGTAGAGGTGGCAGCAGACATAGTGTCCGTTGCCCATATCCTTCCGCTCCGGCGCCTGGGTCTTACACTTCTCCATGCACTGCGCGCAGCGGGTGTGGAATTTGCATCCTGCCGGGGGATTTGCCGGCGAGGGAATGCTGCCCTCCAGGATGATGCGTTTCATCTTGGCATCCGGATCCGGGATCGGAATCGCGGAGAACAAGGCCTTTGTGTAGGGGTGAAGCGGGTTCGCAAACAGCTCTTCCGTCGTGCCGAACTCTACGATATTTCCCAGATACATGACGCCCACCGTGTCCGAGATGTGCTCGACCACCGAGAGGTCGTGGGAAATGAAGAGATAGCTCAACTTGTACTTCTCCTGCAAGTCCTCCAGAAGGTTAATGATCTGTGCCTGCACCGACACATCGAGTGCCGATACCGGCTCGTCGCAGACCACAAACTCCGGATTCAATGCAAGCGCTCTTGCGATACAAATCTCTGACGCTGACCGCCCGAGAACTCGTGCGGGTAGCGGTCTTTGTGGAAGGGCTGCAGACCGCAGTTGTCCATGACCTGATCGATGTAGTCATGGTACTCGCCCCGCGGCACAAGATTGTGCTCACGGACCGCCTCACCGATGATTTCGCCGACCGGCAGTCGCGGGGAGAGGGAGGAGAACGGATCCTGGAAGATGATCTGCATCTTCACGCGCAGGTCGTTCAGTTCGTTCTTCGGAATATCGTAGACCTCTTTTCCGTTGAACAGCACCTCTCCCGCAGTTTTTCCGCCGTTTAAGCGGAGTATGGTTCTGCCGGCTGTGGTCTTACCGCAACCGGACTCTCCCACCAGTCCCATGGTGGTTCCGCGTTTGATATGAAAGGAGATGCCGTCCAGTGCCTTTACCTGGCCCACCACGCTGTTAAAAAATCCGCCCTTAATCGGGAAGTATTTCTTCAGGCCGTTGACTTCCAGGATATTCTCTTCGTTGTGCACGATGGGCGTTAATCCCTTCGTTTCGATATTATCCATCATTGCCTCATTTCCTTCGCAAGCCTACTTAGTCTCAGAAATTCCTACGCACACTCAGTTCTGCTTCGCGCCTCGATGCGCCTCATCATAAAGATAGCAGCTGACGCGGTGCGTCTCGGAAAGCCATACCTCGCCGGGATATGCGCCGTCGCAACATCCCTCGCACTTGTCGCAGCGATCGCGGAAATAGCAATAGTTGGGCATGTTGATCGGGTTCGGCACCTTGCCGGGGATGGAGTAAAGCTTGTCCTGGTGCTTACCGACGACCGGCTTCGAAGCCATGAGGCCTATGGTATAGGGGTGCGCCGGGCTCGCAAAAATCTCCTTCGCCGTTCCCGCTTCCACCACGCGGCCGGAGTACATGACCACGACATAGTCCGCCATCTCCGCAATGACACCGAGGTCATGGGTGATCAGCATGATGGACGAATTGATCTTGTCCTTCAGGCCGCGGAGCAAATCCAGAATCTGCGCCTGGATGGTCACATCCAGTGCGGTCGTCGGCTCGTCGGCGATGATGAGCTTCGGCGAACAAGCCAGTGCCATTGCAATCATGACACGCTGCCGCATACCGCCGGAGAGCTCGTGCGGGTACATGTTGTAAATGCCCTCGCTGTTTGCGATACCGACCATCTTGAGGAGCTCAATGGTGCGACCCTTGACCGCTTCCTTGGTCGGGTACTCGCTCTTCTTGTGGAGCGTGGTCACCTCGTCCATCTGGTCGCCGATGCGGAAGACCGGATTTAAGGAGGTCATGGGCTCCTGAAAAATCATGGACATAAAGTTGCCACGGAGATGCTGCATGACGTGCTCCGGGGTCTTTGTGATCTCATAGACCTTGTCTCCGGTGTTCAGACGGATGGAGCCCTCCACCACCTGACCCTGGGGACGCTGCAACAGCTGCATGAGCGAAAGGCTGGTCACGGACTTGCCGCAACCCGACTCACCCACGACGCCGACCGTCTTGCCGAGCGGCACTTCAAAGCTTACGGAGTCAACGCTCTTAACGGTTCCCGCATCCGTGAAGAAGAAGGTGTGGGAGATTTTCGAACTCCACGGCATTTGCCGGGTTCTTCATCTCGGTCATGTACTCGCTCTCGGGTACATTGCGGCGGGTTCTCGCCTTCTCGAGCTTTGCTGTAATCTTTCTGTTTTCCTTCGATATCCGCCGCGATTCCCGCGCGGACAGATAGCCATCATCTCTTGCCATCTTATTTCCTTTCGTTCGCGATCAGCGCTTCATCTTCGGGTCAAAGGCATCTCTCAGTCCGTCGCCCACCAGGTTAAAGGCGAGAACGGTGAGGAGCAGGCAGAAGCCCGCCGGGATCCAAATGAACAGATAGTTGCTGAGCACATAGGTGTTGTTGACATCGTTGATGATATTTCCCCAAGATGCGAACGGGAACTTAACGCCCAGTCCCAGGAAGGACAGGGTTGCCTCGGTCAAAATGACGCCGCCAAGGCTCATGGTGCAGGTGACGATGAGCTGCGGAATGACGTTCGGAAGCAGGTGACGGAAAATGCGGTTGATGGGCTTAATGCCGGTTGCCTCCGCCGCTGTCATGAACTCCTGCTCGCGGAGGGTTAGAATCTGTCCGCGAACCAGTCTGGTGATGGAAGGCCAGCCGAAGAAGCCCAGAATCAACATGAGATAGACCATTCGAATCTTCGGGTCGATGCGCAGTGCGTCCATCGCAGCACCGATGATGATGTAAATCGGAATGCTCGGGATGCAGTAGAAAATATCCACGATACGCATGATGAGCATATCAACCCAGCCGCCGAAGTAGCCGGAGACACCGCCCATAATCATGCCGATGACCGTCTCGATGATCACGACGATGAAGCCGATGTAGAGCGAAACGCGACCGCCGTACATGAGTCGGGTCAGCATATCCATGCCGTTCTTATCGGTTCCGAGCGGATGTGCCTTACTCGGCGAAGAGTAGGTGTCATAGACGCGCTGCTCTTTGACTGCATGATGTTGTATGCCTTGGAGGGCGCATCGTATTCGAGCGTGTAGCTCGCCTCTGTGCCGTCCGCATCCTTGAAGTTGAATTCTTTCTTGCCCGCCTCGATGGTTTCAATCAGCTCTTCCTTGAACTGCTTGGAGAAGCTGACATCGCTCATGATTGCGTTGATGATGTAGCGGCTCGCATAAGCATAGTCCTTGCCGTCCTTCGTGACCGTACCTTCCGCATCGACCTCGTAGGTATCGCTGCCGAAGGTGAAGGAAGTCTCCTCATTGGTAACAGCCTTCAGGATGGCAAGCTGCTCCGCAAAGGGAAGGCTCTCGGCGCCGTTTGCGGAACTCACGGTGGTGAGGGAGGCAAAGGCAATGGGCTCAGCCTCGCCCGCCTTCGAAATGATATAGAAATCCTTGCCCGCCACTTCGTAGCTGTACTGCACACCGCCCGCGGCAAAGCTCGTCTCACCCTTGCCCTTTGCGAGCACGAACTGCGCCTGCGCGAGCGAGGGGAAAGCATTCTTCTCAATCTGCTGGTAGCGAAGTTCCGTATTCACCTTGACGCCGGCGTACTTCTGGACCTGACTGTCCGTGCGATAAAAGAGCTGCGACTCGCCGTAGGGCGAAATGGCACCGCCGACAAAGGAGAAAAGGAACATTCCGATCAGGATAATCATACCGATGACGGCAATGCGGTTCCGGAAGAAACGCTTGGTAACCATGGCGCCGGGCGACAGGGTCTTGACGCGGCGGTCATCGTTCAGGGAGTAGGTCGTTTTCTGCTGATCCTGATTTTGGTCCAGCTTCTTCTCGTTTTCAGACATACCGGATCCTCCTCTCTTTACGCGATGCGCACGCGCGGGTCAACCACAGCGTACAGGATATCTGTCAACAGGTTACCGATCAGTGTCAAAATTGCGATGAATACCAGGTAGAACATCGAGAACGGAATGTCGCCCGATACCATGGCCTGGTAGGAGGTGTAGCCGATACCCGGAATCGAGAACAGCTGCTCCGTAATCATGGCGCCCGAAAACAGCGCCGGCAGAGACGAACCCCAGATGGTCACGAGCGTAATCAGGGTGTTCCGGAATGCATGGTGGAACACGACACGGCGCTCGGAGAGACCCTTCGCTCTTGCGGTGCGGATGTAATCGGAGTTCAGAACTTCCAACATGTTGGTGCGGATAAAACGCATGTAAGCACCGACGCTCGCAATGGTCAGGGTCATAATGGGCAACACCAAGTGCATGGCGATATCCCATCTCTGCCCTGCCGGCGAGAGGAAGTCATGGTTTCTGCTGACCAAACCGTTTAAGTCAAACCACTTCAGATTGACCGCAAAAATCAGCTTTAACAGCGAAGCCAGGAAGAAGGTGGGAAGCGAAATACCCGCCAATGCAACGACGGAAATCACGTTGTCGGCCATGGAATACTGCTTGGTCGCTGCGATGATGCCGAGCGGAATCGAGATTACCACTTCGAGTATCATGACAATGAGACTGATCCAGAACGAAATGCTGACGACCTGGACAAATTTCTGCGTGACCGGGAATCGTGTACTTCCAGCTGTCGCCGAAATCCAAGCGGACCGCCTTCGAAAGCCAGGCAACAAAGCCCGGGATAATGCCCTTGTCCATACCGTAGGTTGCAGAAAGTTGCTGCATCCACTCTTCAAAAGTTCTGGATCCCGGCTGCTGCGATTTCTGTCTTGCAATCTGCTCAAGGTAGGAAGTCGGAAGCGACCGCATCAACACATAGAGCAGAAAAGCGACGATGCCCAGAATCACCACAGACCACAGAAGTCGCTTGATAATATATTTTTTCATAAAAAACCCGCTCTTCTCTAGTGGACAGACAGCCGCAGTAGCGGCAGCTGCTATATATCGGGAAAACCGCATCCCTCGCGTTACCGGGGGATGCGGCCATGTCCCGAAAACTACATTTACGGATTTCCGTAAGATTTTACTGCTTCAGCTGCATGTTCTCGATCTCGCCGTACCACTTGTAGTAGGTGGAGATATCCGGCGTAATCGTATCAATGTTAATCCGCTCAGCCGAGAAGGTCGTGACATCCTGTCTCTGATAAATCGGAACCTCGCAGGACCAGTCGACAATCTTGTCAAGGCAAGCCTTGTAGAGTGTCTTTCTGTACTCCTGGTCGGTGGACTCTCTTGCGGTCATGATCATGCTGTCAAGATCTGCGTCCTCGATCTGATAGCGATCGTTGGAGCCGCCGGGCTGCTTGCCGCCGTTTGCGACGTCGGAGTAGTAAATCTGGTACATATCCGGATCCGGCGTGGACTGCCATGCAGCGCACCAAATCTCGGCCTGACCTGCCTCAAGCTTGTTCCACATATCCGCGACATTGGTGAGGTCGTTGATCGTGAGTTTCATACCGATATCCGCAAGTGCCTTCTGGGACTCGGTCATAAGCATGAAGGACGGGTGATCGCCGGTGCCGCCGCCCGGGACCATAACGACATACTCCATCTTCGCACCTTCCGGAGCGGAGACAATCTTTCCGTTCTCAACCTTGTAGCCTGCCGCCTCGAAGAAGCCGAGCGCTGCCTTCTTAGCCGCCGCGTACTTCTCTTCGTCCGTCATGCCGGAGGTGTAAATCGGATCGCCGTTTACGTCTCTCGAGAATGCAATCTCATAGCCTTTCGTCGGTCGGCTGCGGTGCCGCCCAAGAAGTGTTGGAAATCGGGTAGTTGATGACGCTTGCTCTGTCGCCGTAGTAGGTGCTGACAGCGAGATCGCGGTATACCGAGAAGATGGTCGCGAAACCGCGGCGCAGGTTCTTCGAAGCCTCGCTGCCCGGCTCCTTGTTGACCGAAACATTGTGGGAGTTGATGCCGACATAGCCGTAGCCTGCCGCATCGACCGCAACCGTGTAAATCTTATCGCTAGATTGCAAGATCAAGTAGGACAGTCTGAAATAATTCCTCCGGCGAACTGTAGTGAAAGGACTTTCGGGGAGCTGATTGATCCAGTCCTGAATCTTCGTATTTGCTCATCCGTAACGACATCAAAAGAGCTCCCCTTTGGCAAGAACCGGCGAATCAATGAGTTCTGCTTTTCGTTTAGTCCGCGTTCGTAGGCGGAGTACGGATGAGCATAGTATATGGGTATCGTGGGAAGCAACTGTGGCAGTGAAGCAAATTCACTGCCATTATCACTTGTGATGGAGCGAAAAACTTGGTTGAAACGTTCTCCATACAACTCGCGAAGGGCTTTTAACCCCCTGCTCAACCGCCTGTATGCTTCTACCGGGTATCTTTATAATGTGTCGAAATCTTGTGGTGCGCTCATCCAATGTCAACAAAACGGATTGTGACTCCTTTCGACCGACCACGGTATCAATCTCCCAATGCCCAAACTCTTCCCGCTGATTAACTACTTGGGGGCGAGCTTCAATACTCAGACCATAAAGCCGCTTATGCTGCGGATGTCCCTTTACGGTGTTGTTTACGTCTGACCTTTAGCGTGAGATCGATATTTCGAGCTTTTTAATAATCCACGCTCAATATAGTTATAAAGAGTCTTGCTGCAAACCATCTCGGTGAAACAGCCCTTTTCTCTGGCAAGACCGCAAATCGCATCAGGTGCCAGATGCTTTGTCAGTATCTGCTTTACCGCAAAAGACACGAATTTCTTGGCTTGCAGCAGCTTTATGGGGCAATGACTATTTCGTCTTCGATGTTCGTAGACACGCTGTCCCGAATCTCCAAAGTAGCGCGTGTATGGCTCCAGATTCCGTCCTAACTGCTGTACGGTACCTCTGGCAAGTTCATTATATAAGTTGACCTTGCAATCCCGACTTCGCGCGCAATGCGACTCTTTGGGAGCTTTAATTGCAGCATGTACTCAATCTGTGCGCGCTTTTCGCGTGTCAGGTGGCGATATGTTCTTTTTGTGGTATACTCTTTTTGGGCCATGGCGAACCTCCTGGTGTGTTGGTGTGTGGTAGCTTCATCATACCACGAGTTCGTCATCGGCTCTTTTTTATTGTCCTAGTTCATCTTACAATCATCCGTGTAAATCTTATCACCGGAAACTTCGCCGTTGCTGTTTGCCTTCTTGATGGCGTCCGCAATCTCGTTCGTGTAGGACGGGTTCGCAACGTCTGCCGTGCCCGCGATGATCGAGTTGATATAGTCGGACTGGTTGATGTAAGCCATGCGAAGGTTCTTGATCTTCGGCTCGCCGAGGAAGTAGTTCGGGTTTGCCTTCATCGTGACAACACCGTTCTCGTACTTTTCAAACATGTACGGGCCTGCGCCGACCGGCTTCGTGGTCTTTGCACGAACCAGGGTCAAATCGCCCTTCGGGAAGCCGAACTTGTTGTTTGCATAGTCGTACTGCGCCTTGTCACCGTAGTAGTGAAGCGGGCAAACCGAGATTGCGAGCTGATAAATCATCTGCGCGTCGACCTTGGTTGCAACCACGCGGAACGTGTTGTCGCCGGTCTTCTGGATACCCGTAATGTTCGGCGCGGAAGTGCCGGTCTCGACACCGACCGCGTACTCGTTGTAATCGTCCATGAGCTCGAAGAACGGGGTTCCCGCGCTCTCCTTGGAGGACATATCCTTTACGCTGCCGTCATAGTGTGCGAGCATCGCGTTGAAGAAATCCATTGCGGTCGCATCTTCCTTGAGGTCCGGATAGCCGTAATTTGCAGCGACAGCCGCAATCGAGTCGCCTTCCTTGTTGGAGCCGCTTGCAATGCAGGAGTCCACGATTTCCTTCACAAATGCCTCTGCGGCCTTGTTGTAGGAAGCCCAGAACTTCTTCTGCTGATCCTCGGTCCACTTGGAGAAGTCCGTGTTGTTCTCGCCCGCCTTGACCATCAGGTTAAAGAGGGTATCCACACCGCTTCTGTAAGCCTCCATACCCTCGATCGGAAGCGCGAAGAAGGTAGAAGCGCCGTCATAGGTCGGATCCGAAAGGACATACATGGAGAAGATGACGTCATCAACCGTGAGCGGCTCGCCGTCTTCAAACTTGAGGCCGTCCTTCAGGGTAAATCGTAGTAGACCGTGCCGTCGCTGTTCTCCGTGACAACGAGATCGGAGATACCCTTATAGGTATACTGCTTACCGTTGTACTCGCGGGTCTCTCCCTCAATACCCTTTAAGACCATCGCACCGTTTCTGTCCTGCGTCAGGAGGGCTGCCGTGCACTGCGCAACCACGTCGGAATCCGGAACGACTTCCGAGAAGAATGCCGAGAACTTTGCCGTGAACTCACCGCCCGCATAGACGAGGCTTCCGGTCGCATCCCCTGCGCCCGCCTCACCCGTGGCTTTGGTTCCGTCCGAAGCACCGGTGTCCTTCTTCGAAGAACAGCTTGCCAGAAGCGAAACTGCCATGGTCGCTGCCAAAAGGGAGGCAACGATCCGTCTTGTCTTTTTCATACCCTTTTCCTCCTTCGTTTGTTTGGGCTGCCGCACATCCATGTGCGCGGCTCTTTTGCAACAGGATGGCCCTGCCCTCTTAAGGGCCGTCCCGCGTGTTGCCAAAATTTAGTAAAAATCCAATAACATGAATTATTATACGCGATTCCGTTCAGGTCGACAAGTGCCAATTACTTATAATCAGGCCGAGCTTTCGCCAGAAGAACAGCAGTACCGCGAGAAAACAAAGCTGTATCAGCAGAACTCCCGCTTCCGTCGCCTGCAATTCCGCGCGATGTCGCAGCATCCAAACCAGCTGTGACAAGCCGAACAAGATGCCGAAAATACCCGAGAGCGCCGTTCGAACCTGCAATCCCATGAAGGTATTTTTATAGACGTAACCGTTGACCGCTCCCCGACTTTTTCGCAGGAAGTCGACCAGGGTAATGCCGGTCAGCAGAATCGAGACCACTTCCAGCGCATACGGTATGATGAGAAGCGCCGTTCGCGCCACCGCAACTCGCGGCAAGAAACCCGGAAGCAGTGTGAACGGGAGTAGCAGGGGATACATCATCCCCAGTATGCGGTTTTCCCGTCCGGCAAGCGCCTCCGGCCGTATATCCCGGTAGCACTTTGCCCTGTCTTGCATGGCCTCCTCCGAGAGCACCCCGTTTCGGTCATAGGGGCTTCGGAACATTCCCATTATTCGATTCCCGTCAGGTCGAAGTTATCCAGATACTTCGCCGCGGTCTCGCAGACTTCCTTCAGGCAGTCTCCCTCAAACGGACTGTCGAGACCTGCGTTCTTTAATAGCTCCGTAAACACCACGCTTCCGCCCTGCACGGTGTATGCCATGTAGTGCTTCCACGCGTCGTTCTGGTCTTTCTGAATCCGGTTCCAGAACTGCAGTGCGACCGTCTGCGCGAGGCAGTAATCAATGTAGTAGAACGGCATCGAATAGATGTGGTGCTGTCTCTGCCAGCTCTGTCCCTCCGCATAGAAGGGGATCTCGCCGTCCAGCTTCATCCACGGCTGGTAAATGGCAAGGAGCTCCTTCCACTTTGCATGTCTCTCCGCCGGTGTGAGCTGCGGGTTCTCGTAAACGATGTGCTGGAAATGATCCACCATGGTTCCGTAGGGAATGAAGCAGAGACTCCCGCTCAGGTGAGAGTATTTGAACTTGTTTCCGTCCGGTCCGAAGAACTGATCCGCGAACGCCTCCGCGAAATACTCCATCGACATGGAGTGCACCTCACAGGCCTCAAGGCTCGGCCCGCAGGTTCCGATCGGCACGCGGTTGCGGTTCGTATAATCCGCAAAAGCATGTCCGGCCTCGTGGGTCACGACTTCGACGTCGTGCTGGGTGCCGTTAAAGTTTGCAAAGATAAACGGTGTCTTATAATCGCGAAGACCCGCACAGTAGCCGCCGCCCTGTTTGCCCTTCGTGGAGAGCAAATCCATGAGTTCATCTTCAATCATGTGGTTGAAGAACTCGGCTGTCTCGGGGGAGCGCCACTCGTAGAACTTCTTTGCCACCGCGACAATGTCATCCGGCGTGCCCTGCGGCTTCGGGTTTCCGGAGCGGAACTCCATCGCGTTGTCCGCATAGCTCATCGGATAGGTCTTGCCGAGGCGCTTTGCCTGTCTCTCGTAGACCTTGACCGCCACCGGCACCACATACTTCTGTACCGCCGCGCGGAACTTCTCGACATCGTTCTTGTCGTAGGAGTTTCTCTGCATGCGGTAGTAGCCGAGCGGCAGGAAGTTCTCGTAACCGAGCTTTTTGCCCATCTCGTCTCTGAGCTTTACGAGCTGATCGTAAATGCGGTCCAGCTCCTCCTGATTGTCCTTATACCACTGTCCCTCGGCCTTCCAGGCAGCGAGGCGTCTCGCATCGTCCGGGTTGTTCTTAAAGGGCGACATCTGCGAAATGGTGTAGTGCTCTCCCTCGAACGGAATCTCTGCGTTTGCAAGCAGCTTCTCATAGGCGGTGACCAGTTCGTTCTCCTGCTGTAAGAGCGGGATAATCTCCGGCGAGAAGGTCTTCAGCTCCATCTCCGCGTTGACAAAGATGATGCTGCCGTACTTTTCTTCGAACTCCTTGCGGAAGGGGGAAGCAAGCAGGGCCTGCGTCCATTCCTGGCTGTACACCTGAATCTGCGGGAACGCATTGTTCCAGTAGTTTTGTTCGTCATCGTAAAACTTGTCTGTTGTGTCGATCGAATGGCGAATCGAAGCAAGTGCCGACATGGTTGAGACATGTCCCGACAGCTTGTCTTCCTCGAGGAAAGCCGCCTCTGCCTCGGCAAAGCTCTTTGCCTCTTTCAATGCCTTTATAAGCTTCTTTTCTTCTTCGGCGATGCTCTCCACCGAAATTCGCTCGTATTGCATCTCTTTGAACTTCATTTTCATCCTCCCTAAACTGGGTACACATACGAAACAAGTACTACAGAGATAATAACTCATTTTCAACACACTGGCAATGATTTCGCTGAGTTAGTCGTATATAATCACTGTTCTAAATGAGCTTTTCTGTATACACTTCGTAATATTGCACAATTCTCCCCTCTGTTTTTTGTACATAGTGGTTGAATTACAGGTTTTGCCTTCCAAAACCTATGTTCGCATTCTGCCAAGCTCTATAAGAAAAAGACTATCTTCCACGCCTTTCACTGTCGCTTTTTCTTCTGTTTGTTCCAACTTTGTCCCGTGTCGAGCTTGGAGAAACCAAAAAGAGCCCGCTCCATCTCCGCGGAGGAAATGAAAAAGGCTCTTTTCTCAAAGTAATTCTCAGAGATTTTCTCAATCGTTTGCGCATCATCGCAGGAGCTCTTGAATACAGCGGAACGCCCTCGCAGTCCCGTCATAGGACCTTAAAATGTGCCGATAGCGCTCTATCCGCGGGCGGCATTTTAACTCTGCCCGCCTTAGTTCCGCCTCGCTCCATCCGCGCGACCGCGGGCAGCAGAGTCCGAGCTTCTTTTTCTCTACCAAACGCGCGGTGAGCCGCTGTTCTTCCTGCTGCGGGATACAAATCTGAAATACGCCGAAGTAGAGACTCTCATAGACACTGTTTAAGCCCCCGTGATTCACAAAGAGGCCGGTCTTCGGAAGCAGGGCAAGCTGATTCGTGCGGCGCACAAAGCTAAGCCGCTCACGCCCGAGGCGTTTTTGTAAGTCTGCTGCGGCATATCCCGCGCTCACAATCACCTTTTTCCCCCGGAACAGCGGGCTCTCTAGCAGCGTCTCCAGCTCGCCTGCGCGCGCCGCAAAAATACTGCCGAGCGAGAGATAGATATCGCAGCTCTCTACGCTAGCATCCGTTTCCATCCGATCTCCTACTGTGGTTCCCGCAAAAACAAAGGAGGGCGGGAAGCTCCGCGCAAAGGGCTGAAATTCCGGGGGCGAAAAAACGATGGTCCTGTCTCCGCGGTTCACAAAGAGATCCAAGGGGGAAAAGCGCGGCAACCCCTCCCGCCGTCGGAAGCACAGTTCCTTACGCGTAAGTCGCAGAAGTTCCGGCGCGTGCCTTAAGCTTAGCGTAAGCGAAGGCCAAAAGAGATTCGAAAACACCAGGGTGGGGAGATTGTAGGCGAGGGTCGTACAGAGACAGACCGAGGGGATACCGAGCTTTTTCGCGATGTTCTTTGCGAACGAACACATGGAATCATAGAGGATTACATCCGGCGGATTCGCCTCGACTTCAAGGATATAGTCAAAGTAGCAGGCGCGGTTCAGCTTAAGAAGCCCCCGGTAGAGCCGGTAAAAATCCGCAGTCAGTTTCTCCAAACGATAGCGCGAAAAGTCGATGCGGTAGGAATGCCATGCGGCGCCGCAGCTTACAATCAGCTCCCGGTATTCCTCCGTGCCGTACCAGTCCACCTGAACACCCGCGCGCGCAAGCGCCCGCAACACCGGATAGACCGCGTTTACATGCCCCTTGGCCGGGGTCGAAAAAAAGACCACCCGTTTGCCTCGCATTGTCCTTTGCATCTCCTGCCTCAGAGCTGTAACAGCAGCAGGTTGCAAGTGAGTCCCGCCGCAGTCCCGCAGAGAAGCACCCGATCTCCCTCCTTTATCCTGCCCTCCTCAAGGAGCGCGCAGAGCACATAGGGAATCGAAGCCGAGACCATGTTGCCGTATTGACTCACCCGGTCCACATACTTTTCCGCCGGGATGCCGAGGCGGCTCATGATAAAGGGGAGCGCCTTACTCGCCTGGTGCGGCACGATCATATCGACCTCCGAACAGGAAATGCCGCTTTTCTCTTCAAACTCCCGGAAGAGTTCCGGGAGTTTTTTCGCGCTGAGACTTAAGATGCTCTTTCCCTTCATGTCAAAGCAGTAGTCCGCCCTGTCCTCGGGACGGTATTTCATGGCGGAGCGCAAGGTTCCGCCGCCGCGAATCTCGGTGGAATGCGCCCCCTCGGAATAGGTGCGTATGATGCTGTCCATGACACCTTGCTTCTCGTTTTCCGTGCGGCTTATGACAAAGGCCGCAGCGCCGTCCGAAAAGAGCTCATAGCTCTCCTCTTGCCGCTCATTCAAGCCCTCGGATGCAATGTCGCTCGATACAATCAGTACATTCCGGTAGCGTCCCGCGTCGATTACGTAAGACATCGTGTCGAGCGCCGTCACAAAACTCGTGCAGGTCGAGTTGATATCCATCGCAGGAATATTGCTGCCTTTTGCGAGCTGCTCGTGAATTAAGGCCGCATTGCAGGGAATGGGCTGCATCATAACCGCACTCGCAGAGACGATGCAGTCCATCTCCTCAATTTGCATCTTTGCTCTCGCAAGTGCCTGCTTGGCCGCCTTGACCGCCATATCGAGTTGCGTCTCGCTGCCGTTTGCGCGGTAGCGGCACTCCCCGTGAAATTCCATCTTGTTTTCCGGCACGTACTTCCCGTAGCCCGCAATTCGGATGTTTCTCATCTCTGCCTGCTCTCCTTTCCAAGTCCAACGCTTCCGTCTCGTTTCGCAGTGCTCACTTTTTAACTTTTGCTTCGCAAACAACTTGATATCTCATCGATTGCATTGCTCACTTTTTCCTGTATTTCGGGAGGCACTTCACCGCTTTTCGTTGTTACGCAAAACCCACGATAAACACGCTCGGAATCGCTTTGTTATCCGGCGACACATCTTTTCTCAACCCCCGATTTTCCGCTCCACGCGCTTCATCTTTCTGTGATAATCCGGCACATAGGGCGCGAACGCGATTTCCGGGCAGTGAAACTTCATCTTTTCCGCGAGGCGCGCAAATTCCCGCCGAATTTGCGCCGAGGTAGCGGAACTTTCCCGCTCCAGAAAGACCGTCACATGCGCTTTGCCATCCTGCAAGACCTTATAATTTTGCACTCCTTCCGCATAAATCACACAGCGGCTTATGAAGTCCGGAAATACCGCGACCTCTTTTTGACATATGCCCGCAAAGTAAAAGACATCGTCTTCTCTTCCCTCAATGTATCGAATCAGGGTTGCGGGATTCCCGCAGGGGCAGTGCCCCCTTTTCTCGACCAAAATGTCATTCAGGCGGTAGCGGACGATGGGCTGCGACTGCCGCGAAAAGTCTGTGACGATGGGCACAAAGCGCGTTTCATCCAGATACTCCCGTTCGATTAACACCAGTTCCTCGTTTAAATGAAAATTTCCGCATTCGCAGACATAGCCGAGGAAGCCCTCCGTACACTGGTAAGCCTGGTGGATGACGGGAAGCCCGAATTGCGCCTTTAGGTAGGCGGCATCCTCCGCGCGCAGCACTTCCGCGACCGAAATCACTTTTTCGGGATTAATTCTAAGTTCTCCGTGCTCCATGGCCCGCGCGATGCCGAGTAAGACCGACGGCGGCGCGACCAGCAAAGTCGGACGGTAGTCCGCAAGTTCCGAAAGATTCTCTCCCATGTCTCTCAGGAGGTCAAAGTAGCGAAACCGAATCAGCTTGGAATCGATGGTCTCGTAGAGATTATTGTCCGCGCGAAGAAAGAAGGCGATGCGGTGCCCGAAAAGTTTTCCCTTCGGCAAAAACTTGGCGAGCACCGTTCCCGCCCAGAGCGCCCGCTCCCTGTCGCTCACCAAAAAGAGCCCGCGCGCGCCGCTGGTTCCCGAGGATAGCCCCACAGAGATACCGCGGAGTTTCCCCGAAAATTCCCGCTGCTTTTCGCCGTCGATTGCCAGGGAAAGCGCCTCGTCCCGGTCTATGCCGACAGAGTTCAGCGCATTGAAATGCTCCATCATGAACTCTTTATTCATCAGGGGCAGTTTCCGAAAGTCTTCGAAGCTATGAACGGAAAGCGCCTTAAATACGGGGAATGCTCTTTGAAATAGGCGAGTTGCCTTAGCACCCGCTGCTTTTGATAGCTCCTAAGCGCCTTTCTCGTACGGAAATGCCGTAAGTAGCGCGCCCGGATAAAATACCAAACGACCGCCAAACGCTCTCTCATCCCCGAATGACCTCCTCGATTCCGCGGTCATGGCTAAAGCAAAGCCGTATGCCGTCCGAGCGCATGCGCGAAAGAATGCGATCGTTTTCCCGATAGGCGCGCATATCATCCTGCACAAGCCGCGCAAGAAAGCGGAGTTCGTTTGCCCTACCCACGAATTCGTTGCCCCAACTTGCATCCGCCCCGAGAAAGATTTTATTTTCCACCAGACAGCAGAGCTGCCCCCGCGCGTGCCCGTCCATCTGCGTTAAGAGTAGGCTCCCGTCCCGGAAAAAATCACAGTAAGAAAAATACGCATTCTTCTCTTCCCGAAGCTGTGCGCGTTCAAGCACCGTGCAGTGTGCCGCAAACCAGGGCGGTAAGAGTCTTTGAAAAATCAAATCTCCGAGTCGGTTGCGGCGATAACGCAAAAAGGCATCCCGGCTCAGCACAATCCGAGCCGACTTGAAGTGCTTCACGCAGCCGATGTGGTCCGGATGCAGGTGAGACAGAAAGAGGTAGCGTATCTCCTCCGGCTGAATGCCGTCCGCCATGAGTTGATTTTGGATCTCATCCGCCGGGCGCACAGAGGTCGGATTGAACAGATTGTAGAGCCGCCCCTGTAACCCTAAGGTAGAGATTTCACTGCTATAGCCGGTGTCAAAGAGGAGATAACCCTCTCTCGCGTGCCGAATTAAAAAGACGCCCGCCGGAAACTGCCGCTTTTCATGCGGGTATCCCCGAAACACCGTGTGTAAATCGTTGGTGCAGTATCCGCAGGCATAGTAGCGGATACTCTCAATGGACTTTGATGCTGTCATCGTTCTCCCTTCGCATACTTCCGAATTCCCGCGCTTAGGCTGATTATCGGCCTATAGCCGAGCTCCCGCTCCGCTTTTTCAATGTTCAAGGTCTGACTGTAGCCGAGCGTACATATGGTATAGCGCGTAAACGGCGGCTCTCCGTTCAGACGGAACAGGCGGTAAACCCGCTCCGCAAGGCATGCGACACCGTATAGTAAGCCGAGCGGCAGGCGCAGATACCGCGGCTTTTCGCCGAGCGCATGAAAAAGTTCCTCGAGAATTGCCCGAAATTCCCGCGGCTCACCGTTCGTGATGTTGTAGACCTCCCCCGCCGCGGCCTCGCTCTCGATTGCAAGCCGCAGGGCGAGCGCTGCATTTTCCACGCAGGTGATGTCCACGAGATTGTGTCCGCCCCGAAAGAGCGGAATGCCGCTCCGCCGGTTTGCCTTGATGAGCCGCGGGATGATGCTACTGTCTCCGACGCCGAAGAGGCCCCGCGGGCGTATGATGACACAGGGAACGCCCCGCTGCTCCCGCAGTACTTTCTCCGCCAAAATCTTGCTCTCGATATAGTAGTTCAGACAATTTGACGCGTCGCAGTCCGTTTCGCGTATGTTCAGGCGGTCACATTTCCCGGCGTAAATGCTCGGCGAAGAGACAAAGACCAGGCGCTTTACCTTATTTTGTTTGCAGGCGCGGATGACCCGCTGCGTGCCGCGTACATTGGTCTCCATAAAGTCGGAGCGCTTGCCCCAGACCGTTGAGAGCGCCCCCGCGTGGATCACAAAGTCCACGCCCTTTGTCGCCGCCGTGATGTCCTCCTGCCGGCAAAAGTCCCCGACAAATAGCTCCGCGGCTTCCGCACCGTCCGCGCGGAGCGCTTCGAGTTTATCCCGCTTTCTACCGAAAGCGACCACTTCATAGCCGTGCGCGAGCAACTCCCGAACCACATAGCGTCCCAGGAAGCCGTACGCGCCGGTCACCAATACTCTGCTCATCTTTCTCCCCGCTTCTTTCAAAATACAAAGCCCCGGCTGCAACAACGCGCAGCCGGGGCAAAGCAACTACGCCTACAAAAACAGACCAAGCTCTCTTACGGAACGGTTTGCAGCATAATTACATCCATGCTTATCAATACGTTATTTATCATAACGGTTCGGCGGGGCTTTTTCAACACGGCGGCAAGACATGAAAAAAGCTGCCGCAATACTGCGGCAGCTTTTTATTCTCAGTGGCATCCGTTCCACCTGAACTCGCGTTTGTTTTCACACAATCCTGTTTCAAACAAATTATTCTTCAATCAGAATGGTCTTCTTCTCCGGCAAATTTGCCTCTGTCTTTATCAGACCCTCGCAAGGTCATAGGCACCGCAATATGAGGATACTTCCTCTCTGTTACAAAAAGTGAGCATTCCCTTCATCCGAGAGAACTGTCGTATTTTCTATGTGCCATTTTGCGATATTCCGACGGAAACAGCCCTGTATTGGTTTTAAAATTTGCCGCAAATCTTCCGGCATTGGAATACCCGACAGCCGAAGCAACCTGCTCGATTGCAAGGTCGGTCGATGTCAAGAGCATTTCCGCGTGACGCATGCGCCGCTGTTGGATGTACTCGGAAATCGTACAGTGATAGGTTTGCTTAAAAAAGGTCTTCAACTTTGTGGTGCCCATACAGGCGATTCGTGCAAGCGTATCCAGTGGAAGATCCGAATTGAAGTGGTCATTGATATAGGATGCGACATTGTTCAAGGCATCCATGTCCTGCTTAGATATTCTTCCGCAGCTATCATTTTTGCTGTTCTTTCCACGTTCATAAACAAGAGAGACTGCTTCCGCAACCTTGGCCTCATAAAACAACTTTGCCGGTATGCCCTCTCCTCTATACTCCCAAACCTGACGCAAAAGCTGTGACATTTCCGGGAAGTCGAGTGTTTGCCCAACGCGACTGAATGCCTCCTGCGGAGGAATGTAGTCATCCGGGTAGCTCTCCCGCAGATATTTTTTTCATAATATGCGGAAATACTTCAATTCCCACGGAACGAATCGGGATATTCTTATGCATCATAGATTGATATACCCCATTCCCTCCGTGAAAGGTTTTGACACCCCCTGCGGTTAAGCGTCGGTAAGGGGTCAACTCCTCCCCGGACACAGAGTCATAGTAGGTAATGCTTAAACACTCCGGCGTAGTCAGGGATATCAAATGATCCTCGAAAAAAATAGAAATCGTGGATTTTAATATCAAACAAATCTTTTTTTCTCCGTAGACCCAGTAATATCCGCAGGCTACGCCCTTTGGAGCAAGGTACACTTTTTCCGGCAGGGCTAAAGTTGTATGTTGACTTACTCTCAACAAAAACCGCTGCGGGTAAGCTCATTCTCTGTAAAATTCGTTGACATCCATACGCAATCCCCTCGAAATCATACATATCGGACGCGATTTCATACGCATCAGACAAACCGTTTTCAACTGTATTGTTTTGCTTTTTCCTGATTTCCTATACTGTTTTTTTATAATTAGTTGCCTCTAATACTATATTACCACCGCGTCTCTTGCACTGCAATGTGTACACTGAAAAGGAGGGCATTTGTTATGACAAGCGAAACAAACCGCAGGAAACAGAAACTTACAGTCAAAGATCTCATTACAGTCGGTGTCTTTTTCCGCCATTATATTGATATGTATTTCCTTGAGCGGGGGCCCTTTGCAATGTTCCCGGCTCTGACCTTTTATTTTTCCGGTAGGCGCGGCACTCTCGCCGGACCTGTATATCTTTTACTGGTTGCAAAAAGTGCCAAAACCCGGACCGATTTTTTTATTGCGGGGCTGATGATGGCAATCTTCTGCTATGTGACCGGCATGCATATCGGCATGAGCATCGGCTATCTGGCCGGAAGCGCATTGGCCGATCTGGCGGCGAGGACCGGACGTTATCGAAATATAAAAATCAATATTCTCTCCTACATTGTTTTCTGCCTCGGCGGAACCGGGTCCTATCTTGCGTATTTCATCAATCCGCAGGCCTGGGTAAGCCGGATGTCGGAAAAGGGCACACCGCAGGAATATCTGGATACAATGGCAGCAACCGTCAACCATTGGATTTTGATATCCATGTTGGCAGGCACCGTTTTAGTCGCCTTATTCAGCGGTTTTGTCGGCAGTCGACTGTTAAAGAAACAATTTGAAAAAGCGGGAATCACGGCATGATACGAAGTGCGAACACAGAAAGCCGTCACGGGCTGTCGTTTGATCCCCGCACAAAAATCATTCTGCTGATTCTGTGCGTGATTTCAGCGATGATTGCGCCCTCTCTCTCCTATGAGAGCGTACTTGTATTTGCGATTACCATATTCGGGTGCACAAGCGGGAAAACACGCGAATCACTGTTCCGGGCAGCCTTTTACGGCGTCTTTTACTTGCTGACAACACGGATTATGTCGCTTGAAAAAGGAACGCTTTACACGGTGTTCACATCCTGGCTCGGCTTGTTTTATACGGTCTTCCCTTGTGCTTTTCTGGCAAACATTATCATTTCCACGACGAAGGTCAATGAATTCCTGACCGCGATGAACAAGGCACATATTCCCAAGCAACTGGTTATTCCGTTGGCGGTCATGCTTCGGTACATTCCCACAGTTTGTGAGGACTGGGGGTATATCAAGGACGCCATGCGGCTCAGAGATGTAACCCCCTCCTTGTTCGGCTTTCTGAAAAATCCGGTCATGACGGTGGAATGTCTCTATGTCCCTTTGCTGATGGCAGCTTCCAATGCGGCAGATGAACTCTCTGCCGCCGCAGTTACTCGCGGAATAGAGAACCCAACGTCACGCACCTGCCTTCTTGAGATTCGCTTCCGAGGAAGGGACCGTATTGCCACAGTTCTTGCAACTTGCATTTTTGTGTTGGGTCTTATTTGGGAAAGGATTGTGTCACCATGATTACGTTTCAGCATGTATCTTTTTCATATGACTCACACAGAGCGCAGGCAAATATACATAGAACAGAGAGTTTGCATGACATCAATTTGACAGTGAATGACGGTGAATGCGTCCTTCTCTGCGGGAAAAGCGGCTGCGGAAAAACCACCTTGACGCGCCTTGTAAACGGGCTTATCCCAAATATCTATCCCGGGAAGCTGACCGGGAATGTTCTGCTTGACGGACAGAACCTTTCGGAACTTCCGATGTACGAAATCGCATCTCTTGTCGGTTCGGTGTTTCAGAACCCAAAGACACAGTTCTTCAACGTGGATACAGACAGCGAGATTGCATTTGGCGTGGAAAACCAGGCCTTGCCCAGGGAACAGATTGCGCAAAAAGTGGCTGCCGCCGCAAAGATTCTGGAGATTGAAACTCTGCGCGGAAGGAATATTTTCTCTCTTTCGGGCGGAGAAAAGCAGAAGGTTGCTTTTGCCTCTGTATATGCCATGAATCCCATGGTTTATCTTTTGGATGAACCATCCTCCAATCTGGATATGGAGACAGTTGATGCTTTAAGAACTCATCTCAAAGAGCTTAAGTCTCAGGGAAAAACCATTCTGATTGTCGAACACCGCCTCTATTACCTGATGGATATCGTTGACCGAATCCTTGTATTGGATGAAGGGCAGATAACAAAAAATTACTCTGCCAAAGAATTCCTGACCTTGACAGACAAAGAACGCCGAATGATGGGGCTCCGAACCACCGACCTGCGAAAAGAGCTTCCCGAGCTAATTGCGAAGAAAGAACAGGAAAACAGTCTGGAGCTCAAAAATGTTTCCCTGTTCTACAGGAAAGAAACCGTGATGAGAAATATCAGCGCAAAATTTTCACGGGGCGAGGTAATTGCACTTGTCGGGAAAAACGGAACCGGTAAAACGACCTTTTCGCGAGCCCTCTGCGGATTGCATCAAGAAATCAAAGGAGATTATTTCCGGGATGGCAAAATCATCTCAACAAAAAGGCGGCAGAAAATTTCCTATATGGTCATGCAGGATGTGAATTTTTCAACTTTTTGCAGAGAGCGTGGAAGCAGAATGCTCCTTCGGCATTCGTAACCCGAATACCGCCCTGATCGCAGAAACGATGGCCGCGCTGGATCTGACCCCCTTTGCCGAACAGCATCCCGGTACACTTTCCGGCGGACAAAAGCAAAGACTGGCCGTCGCTGTGGGACAGATATGTAAAAAAGAACTGATTGTCTTTGATGAACCTACCAGCGGATTGGATTATGAGAGCATGACAAGCGTCGCCAAAATAATCCGCAACCTCTCCGAACAGGGGAAAATCATATTTGTTGTGACACACGATTATGAATTTCTTTGCAGGACATGTAGCCGCATACTTGTTTTTTCCGACGGTGAAATCAGCGACGATTTAAAATTCCGTGCGGATAACAAGGCACAGATGAAGCAATTGTTCTTTTCTGCCGTGGGGATAAATAAGGGAGGTGATCTGTCTGAATAAGGGACGAGAAAAACCGGTCAAATTACTTCTTACATGGGCCGGCAGCGACAAATGGTACTTATTTGCCTCTGTCTTGTGTGCATTTTTGAGCGGACTGCTTGTAATCGGACCGTATGTCGGCATTTATCGCTTGATGGACAGCATTCTACTGGGAACGCTGACAAAAAAAGAATTGACGGACATCATCGTTCCGGTAACCGTCACAACCATTCTCCGAATGATTCTGCTTGGTCTGTCCGGCGTGCTCTCGCACAAAGGTGCTTATAATACCCTGTTTCGGGTGCGCTGCATGATCATAGAACACCTGGCGAAGGTTCCGCTCGGATATGTCAACGAGCGGAGCACCGGTGAAATCAAAACCGTCTTGAATGAGAACATCGAGAAGTTAGAGTTATGTCTTGCACATAACATTCCGGAGCTTGTCAGCTATCTTACCGGTCCTATTGTTATTTTTGCTTATCTCATGACGGTGAATGTTCCGCTGGCACTCATTTCTCTGCTTCCTCTCCTTTTGGATATTCCGGTGATGATGGCAGTGTTTCAAAAAATGTCTGATATGTTGCCTGAGGCCAACGAATCTCTTGCCGACTTCAATTCCGTCATGGTCGAATATGTCCGCGGAATGCGTCTGATTAAGGCATATCGAATGGGCAGCAAATCATTTCAAAAATTCAGAGAAGCCATTCTCGACGGAAACAGAGCGTGGAACAGAATCTCGAAAAAGACTGCTCCCTTGTATGCTGTCTTTATTCTGATACTGGAATCCGGACTTTTACTGATCGTTCCCCTGGGCGGAAGACTATTCCTGCGGGGAACGATCACATCCGGCGTATTTCTCCTGTTTACCTATATCGGGTCCTTGTATTTGACGGAATTGCTTCCGCTTCAACAGCTTTCCGGAAATTTCGCGCAGGCGTTCAGCGGCATTACAAAAGTAAAAGAAATACTGGAACTTCCGGTTTTTGAAGGCGGAGATGCTTTCCCCGAAAGCCGTGATATCACACTAAAAGGCGTGCGCTTTTCCTATGACGGAAAAACAAATGTGCTTGAAAATTGCAACCTGTGTATCCGCGAAGGCGAAAAAGTTGCCGTTATAGGCGCCTCCGGCGCGGGTAAAAGCACGATTGCCGCACTGATTTCCCGTTTCTACGACCCGGATGGCGGAGAGGTTCTGATCGGAGGAAAAAATGTCAAAAGTATCCGATACGAAACACTCCTCGCGCATATATCTCTCGTCTTTCAGAAGACTTTCCTGACACGAGACTCTGTCTTTGACAACATTCGCATGGGGATGAACGCTTCTTTGGAGCAGGTTAGAGAAGCTGCAAGTGCAGCACAAATTGACGATTTCATCATGTCCCTCCCCGACGGATATGAAACAAAAGTCGGGAGTTACGGTTCCCGCTTTTCGGGCGGCGAAAAGCAGAGAATTGCCATCGCACGGGCAATTTTAAAAACGCGCCGATTCTTATTTTGGATGAAGCGACGAGTGCCGCCGATCCGGAAAATCAGACGGAGATTGACAAAGCAATCCGGAACCTCTCCAAGGGGAAAACCGTCCTCATCATTGCGCATCGGCTCAGTGTTGTCGGCATGTGTGACAAGGTTGCGGTGGTAGAGAATCATACGATTTCCGATATCGGCACACATGATGAACTGCTTTCGCGCAACAGCTATTACCGAAGAAGTTGGGAAAGCTATGAATCGGCAAGGAATATCACCTATGGAAAAGGAGGTATCGCAGGATGACAGATAAAAATCTTTTCCACAAAAATACCCGGTTTTATCGTGGTCTGATATTGACCGTTTTGGAGGGACTTCTTTCCGGAAGTAACTATATTGTCATTTACGCAGTGCTCACAATGTTGTACGACGGTACTGCTTCTATGCGGCGCATCTTCAGTCTATCCGGCCTCGTCGGAGCTATCTTTGTGATACGACTTGTCATTTACAGCATTGGTTATACGCAGAGCCAAATCGGTGGCGCTGAGGTGTCTAAGAACATTCGCCTCGGCCTTGGCGATAAGCTTAGAAAGCTTCCGTTATCCGGCTTTACGGAAAAGCGCGAAGGGCAATACATCAATATTATGACGGCAGATGTCAATGGTTATGAGCAGATTCTGACGCATAAACTTGCCGCTCTTGTAAAAAACGGGATTCTGTCAGCAATCGTGCTCTCCTTTATCGGTGTTCTGTATTTCCCGGCTGCGGTCATCCTACTGTTTTCTCTTCTTCTGTTGCTCCCCGAAATGTGGCTGTCATTTCGAATTGTGGGAAAGTACGGCAAGGAAAAGAATGCTGTTACGGCCGACGCTGTAGGACAAATCGTTGAGTACATCGACGGAATTCAGACCTTCCGGGCATACGGAATGGGAGGCACGAAAAACAAAAACACAACCGCTGCCCTGCGGAAATTCAGCACAGTCAGTTATCAATATGAGGCACACGGGATTCCGGTTAATTTTGCTTTTAACATTGTAAATTGGCTTACCGTTCCGCTGATTATGTGGATTGGATTCATCCCATGGCAATCCGGAGCCATCCACGCAATCCATTTCCTGTTTCTGTGCATGATGCCGATGGTTTTAGCAAAGCTGACCGCTGCAATTTCGGTGGACATGTTCAGTTACAGGAATCTCCTGATCTCAAAAACAAACATTCAAAACCTGTTGACAGAAAAGGAAATATCGAAAAGCAAAGATATCTTTTCGCCTAAAGAGCACGGCATCTCCTTTCATGATGTGTCGTTCTCTTATGTGCGGGGAGAACCTGTTCTGAAAAAAATGAGTTTCACAATACCGGATCATAAGCTAACCGCAATTGTAGGAGACTCCGGATCCGGAAAATCAACAATCTTAAATCTGATTGCGAAATATTATGATCCGGAAAGCGGGGACATTGACATCGGCGGGCACTCTATCCTCCATGTCAATGCGGAAGATGTACTGAATATCATCTCTATGGTCGATCAGGACACATTTCTGTTTCATGAAACAGTGCGGGAGAACATACGCCACGCAAAACCTTCCGCTACGGATGAGGAAATAGAAACCGCCTGCGAAAAAGCGAACTGTGACACATTTATCCGAAAAATGAAAAAAGGGTATGATACCTCCATCGGTGAAAACGGCAATCTGCTATCCGGCGGTGAACGACAGCGACTTTCGATTGCTCGGGCCATATTGAAAAACAGCCCGATTCTGCTTCTGGATGAGGCAACCTCCTCTTTGGATATTGAGAATGAACTCGCTGTCAAACAGGCAATTTCAAATCTGCTGCGGGAAAACAAAACCGTTGTGATGATTGCTCATACCTTGTCTGTTATAAAAAATGCCGATCGAGTCCTCGTCGTGGCAGACGGAAAAGTAACGGAGTCCGGAACCCATGAGCAACTCTTGGCTCTGGGCGGTAAATATACCGCCATGTGGAATGCCGAACAATCGATTGCGGCATAAAGGACGTTCGGCTAAATCCGGAAGTGACAAAAAAGCTGCCGCAATACTGCGGCAGCTTTTTCTTTTTCAGTGGCATCCACTCCACCTGAACTCGCGTTTGTTTTCACACAATCCTGTTTCAAACAAATTATTCTTCGATCAGAATGGTTTTCTTCTCCGGCAAATTTGCCTCTGTCTTCTTCGGGATACTGAGCTTCAGGACACCCTGTTCAAACTTGGCCTTCACATCCTCTTCTTTCACATGTGTGCCCACATAGAAGCTTCTCTGCATGGAACCCGAATAGCGTTCCTGCCGAATCAGCTTGCCATCCTGATCCTTCTTCTCTTCGTCCAGCCCCTTTGCGGCGCTGACCGTGAGATAACCGTTGTTCAGCTCCACCGCGAGCTCTTCTTTCTTGAAGCCCGGCAGATCAATGTCCAGCTCATAGCTGTCCTCTTTCTCATGCACATCGGTCTTCATCAACATTCTCGCGCGGCGTCCGTACAACTTCCGCTCCGTCTGATCTGCCCCTTTCAATGCCGGGAAATCAAACCAATCATCAAACAAATTATCACCAAACAGGCTCGGTACTAACATACTCTTTACCTCCTTCATTATCTTCCTTCATTATCTCCGACCGTACGGCCGGATGTCATTCCGGGGAAAGAGGGTTCACTCTTAATCGCTTACTCTCTGTTCCTCTTTACAGTGCCCATTATACCCCTTTTGTTAGCACTGTCAATAGGTGAGTGCCAATGATTATGTGAACCTTTTGTGAACGCTTTTAAACCAGACTTTCGGCCGCAGCCACCGCCAGAACACCGCAAACCAGACTCGACAACACATAGAGCAAGGCTATGGTCTGATTTCCTTTTCCGAGCAAGGTCTCTGTCTCCAGCGCAAACGAAGAGAAGGTCGTAAAACCGCCGCAAATCCCCACCTTTAGAAACAAGGTGACACGCGGATTAAGACTTGCTCTTGCACTCAGCGCTGCGACCAGACCGATTACAAAGGCACCTATCACATTGATGCAAAAGGTCTTTAGCGGGAACCCACTCTGCGGATTCAGCGGCAAAAGGCCGATCAGATAACGGAGCACTGCGCCGATTGCTCCTCCCATAGCTACAATGATACCATTCAGCAAACCTAACTTCCTTTCATCACAATCAAACAACAAACCATTGTCGCCCGTGCGACTGTACCTCTTATACCGCAAAGCAGTGGGGCGGCATCCCACCGGACACCGCCCCAAACATCAAAGTCGGAACATTTACAGCTGATACAGCTTTTGTATACTTCTCTTTGATGTAGTCGAGGAAGTAGTTCACATCAAAAGTCCTCGCCCGTGACCAGCTTCATGAGTTCGGGCGCGTCATAGCGGCAGCCGTACTTGTGGATGTGCTCCTTTAACCAGCCCATAACCACATCGTACTGATTGTTCTCGAGCAGCTTGTCCACGTCCAGTTCCTTCCGCATGGTGTGCACGAACTGCGCCGCAAATGCCGTGCCGAGCGCATAGGTCGGGAAGTAGCCGAAGCTGCCGCCGGACCAGTGCACATCCTGCAGGATGCCGACCTTCGCATTCGGCACATCGACACCGAGGTACTCCTTATACTTCGCATTCCAGGTCTTGTCGAGGCCTTCGGTCGAGATGGTCCCGTTAAAGAGCCCCTTCTCGATCTCATAGCGAATCAGAACATGCATCGGATAGGTGAGCTCATCCGCCTCGGTGCGAATAAAGGAAGGCTTGGAAGCATTGACCGCTTTCAAAAAGTCCTCAAGACTCACATCGCCGAGCTGTTTCGGGAACTGCGCCTTGAGCTTCGGGTAGTGGTAGCGCCAGAAAGCTCGGTGCGCGCCAGATAGTTCTCGCAAAGACGGGACTGGGACTCGTGCATGCCGGAAGAAATGCCCTCCGAGAGTATCATGCCGTCGTACTTCGGGTCCACATCGTGCTCATAGTACGCATGCCCCACCTCATGCACGGTCGAGAAAATCGCCGAGACCACGCCGTTCGGAACATACTTGGTTGTGGTGCGGCAGTCGTTCTCGCAAGTCCAGGAGGTAAAGGGATGCTCGGACTCGTTCTGGTAACCCCAGGAGGGATCAAAGTGCAGATAGCTAAGAAGCTCGTTCATAAACTTCTTCTGCTCTTCGACCGGGTACTCGAGGTGCAGGAAGTCCTCGCGAATCTGCTTTGCCGCCGTCACCTTGCGGATTAACGGAACCAGACGCTCTTTCAGCGCCGCAAAGAAGGCATCGTACTTCTCTTCCGTCATGCCGGGCTCAAAGTCATCGAGCATCTGATTGTAGACCGAGAGCTTGCTGTCGCGATAGCCGTAGAGCTTCTTCTGGCTCTCGATCACCTGCTTTAAATAGGGCTCAAAAATCGAGTAGTCTGCCTTGGACTTTGCGAGTATCCACGCATCAAAGGCCTCGTTGCAGAGCTTCCGGTAGGCTACATACTCTTCCTTCGGAATGCACATCGTGTCCATGACGCTCTTATAGTAGAGCTGCACGGCGCGCTTATCCTCCGCGTCGACCTCCGGATCATCCTTTAACTCCTTTAAGAGCGCGATGATCTCCGGGTCGGTCTCGAGACTGAAAAGCTCGCCCGCGAGATACGAGGATCGCTCATCGCGGTAAGCCGCACCGGCGCTCGGCGCGACCGTCTGCTTGTCAATATCGATGATATTGAGTGCCATACTGTAGGCAGAGCATTTAAAAATCCAATCGCGGTACTGTTTCAGTTTTTCCTGTGTCGTCATAGATGCTCCTTTCGAGATAAATGTGAATTGTGTCGATGAAAATCCGAACCTTGGGTTCGAACTTGAAGCCTTAGCTTTTCCCCGCCTTCGCGAGCAGCAAACTCTCCAGCATAACGCCGAGCAAGGACTGCGCCGAAACGGTAAAATCAGGCGCCGTAATTCTCTCGTTAAAATAGGCAACCCCGCGGTCATGGTCGAGAAAGCCGTTCCGAACCAGGTACTGTTCCGCCTCATCCAGCGTGAAGGCCGCCTCGCGTAAGCTTTCATCGGAAAAACCATTTGCGTAGTGCACGCTCTTCATAATGCGCTTTAACTTGGTCGCCGGGTAGCGTTCCGAGAGCGCCGTCCGCAGGCGGGATACCAGCGCTAAAAAGTCCTCTGTTTCCGGCGCGGGTGTATGAAGCGCGGTCTCGGGGAGGATATTTTCCTCGCAGAGGTGCCGCAACAGTCGAAGTGCCTGCGTCCGCAAGCGATTCGGCTCTCCCATCTGTGACTCGATATTCCGAATGAGAGAGATATCCGCGGGGAGCCAGGGCACTGTGTATAAGTCGGCTTTCGTGAGCCACCGGCCTTCCTCGGCTTCGAGGAGCTTCGGCGCGCCGCCCGAAAGCTCGCACCAGAAGCAATCCATGGAGAGATGAAACGCCGGGTAATCGTACTCGACGGTCTCGATCAAATCGCCGAGTATGATATTCACATCGAGTTCTTCTCTGATTTCCCGCCGAAGTGCCTGCTCTGCACTCTCTCCGGGCTCCACCTTCCGCCCGGGAATTCCCACTGTCCCTTGAATTCCCCGTATCCTCTGGCTGTCGCGAAAATGCTCTGTTTTTCCCGCAGCGAATCACAGATGACAGCTGCAACTACTTTGACTGTTTTCATAGCTTCAGTCTATCATGTTCTGCGCCAATAGCAAGACAGGGGCAGGCTCATCCGCCATCATGCGCTAAATACATGCGAACGGTAGCCGAATGATTCGTTTGAAATTCGGCATTCTTAGAATTTGCCGTAATACAACTAAATTAAGTGCGATAACTCCGGTAGTTGTCAAGGGAAATCCGAAAATAAACACAAAGCTATCTCATTATTTGCTTGTTATAGTTCTATAAATCTAGTATTTATACCTAATCTAAATATCCAAAAACTCATAAGGCTTTTCCGAAAGAGAAGATTTGCAGCACTCGGCAAGATACGCATCTTTCTCCTTTAGGCTCTCTATGTCCGGATATACGTTTAACACTCTATCCCCCAGATTCCAAAAATCATGTGACCAAGACTGCGGGTTTTCCCATACGTGTGGATTTCCTTTCGCCCAATTCGGAAGCTCCTTGCGAACCTTGGTTGCCACTGCAAGCTGCCCTTTTGCAGTTTTATAAATCGTGTCAATCCTTATTCCACCGTCTACCGGACGTTCTACACGAGCAATCTCCATACCATAGAACATTACCTTTCTTCTTACCCCTTTTTCATAGAGGTTTAACTCAATCTTGTCATATCCTTCGCTTTTGTTGCGTTGAACACTTAGAAAGTCCTGAAGTGCCTGTATCACAGCGGCAGAAACACTTCCGGCGTACTTGGCAGCATCATCAAATAAGTGTAGATCTGCTTCTGCAACATAAATATTTTTTGTGGCCATAAACATACCTCCTTATTTTTGTAACTTGTATCTGAAGTTTAGCATCTATATGACTATGAGCATGATTATAATCATATTGAGGTATTTTGTCAAGATAGTCACCTCCTTATACTATTTAACAAATGAGTGCGAGGAAATGTGCAAACGAAATCATTCTTGCGCTATAGCAAAAAAGAGCCCTGCAAGCCGTAACCCACAGCTTGCAGAGCTCTTCTGAACACATAGCTCCTGTTAGGAACTTCTCACAGCAACTTCTCCGTCCACTCCTCTTCTTTGAACCCCGTCAGCGCGAAGTTCTCTCCCACCAGCAGCGGCCGCTTCACCAGCATTCCATCAGTTGCGAGCAGCGCAAACTGTTCGTCCTCGCTCATTTCTCTCAGCTTCCCCGACAGCCCCATTTCCCGGTAAGGAATGCCGCTGGTATTCCAGAAGCGTTTTAACGGAAGGCCGCTCATCGCATGATACTTGCGAAGCTCCTCCTCCGCCGGGTGATTTTCTTTGATGTCAATCAACTCATACTTGATGCCCTTATCATCCAGCCACTTCAAGGCCTTCTTACAAGTGCTGCAACGGCTGTAGCAATATACTTTCAACATTCTTATCTCCTCCGACTTAACAATTGTTTTCCTTGTTCTTGCAACAAATCTTCCCGTGTTTTATTCACCCAGTTTTCTCCGCTATAGTTTTGAATCTGCTCCACAAGTTTATCCAGGAAGCGATCCAGAGCTTCGTTTTCTTCCCTTCCCTCTGCAAACCAGACGTTGGCCTGACCGAAACCGAAGGAGGCTCCTTTTCGCGCCCTCGGAACTTCCCATATTTCGGACATTCTGTCTTTCACCGGAAGCAATACACAGTTTTCTCTCGCAGCATATGCATTCAGAAGAAAACCCTCCCCCTCGTCGTTTTCACCCGCAAACGGCAACCATTGATAGTAGCGATATACCGTGGCATGCCGATACCAGCCGACCACTCGGGTAAATCGATGAAACGGGTGCATGGCACAGTAAACGACCAGCACATCTTCAACCGACATTGCCGTTCGAAGCGCTTCGCAGCCTTCAAGCCTCTCGATATGCAGCGCTCGGTCCGCTCCGCTTTGGCTCTTCTTTGTCACGACAAAACCTGCGCAAACATCCTCTTCTTCTCCATCTTCGTGGATCAGTAAAAAAGGATCAAAATTATATAACTCCGATCCGTCTTGGTTTTCATCCACAAAGCTTCCGCCCCCTACAGGCTCATCTTCACCCTCCCAGAATCCCTTGTAATATCGCATCCAGGCAATATTACAAAACAGTATTCTCATCCGCTTTCTCCTTTATAATCTCAGTTTGATTGTATCTCTTTGACCTTACAATTCCCTGTACCGTTTCGCTGCCACAGAATCCTTGAATCCAAGGCGGTTTACAGAGACTTTCCGAAAAAAATCCCGCTGACTCAACCCGCTTTTTATCCGCTACATGGCAGTGCCTTTAATAACTCCGCCTCTCTTGGTAAAACCTGCTTAGCCTCCATGACTTCCGACAGCTCCCTTCGTTGCCGCTCCGAAATACAAACTCTTCCCTCCTCTTGCACGAGCGAACAACACTGACGAACGGCAACTCCGATGTGAGATAAGGTCAAATGATTCCGTTTCTTCTTTAACACCTCAACAAAGATATCCCAGACAAAGGACTCTCTGTAAATCCAAAAAAAAGATGCTATCCCCTGCAGCACCTTGGGATGCATCTGTGTTTTACGCAGCCCTTGGACATACGCTTTGCTCTGTTCTTCAAATTTGCGGACTTTGTCTTCCGTGATAAAACTCGACTCCGCCCGATACAAATGACTCAAATGGATGTAGCGAGCACAAAAATTTTGCAAGGTGTAGAGATGTGTCCACAGAATTTCCGGCTCTGTTTCTTCGGCGATTGACGAAAAAAACGCCTCCTGATTTATGAGAAACCACTCCTTAATAGGCTTGGTATCCTTCGTGCCGAGCTCCTTACAGGCCGCTCTCATGAAAACAGTCGCTACTCGTTTTCGCTCCTTATAATCGGGAGTCTGTAGCTGACTTAAAGCCTCGTCCAGGAAATCTTTTGTATACTTCATAAGCCCATTATAACTCCGTCGCCCGCAGATAGCACTCTGATGTGTTCCCGGTGCTTTCTTTCTCGGATTTTCCCGGGCACTCAAGAAAACAGAATAAATCGATACTTTCCTTTCCCCTGACCTCTGACCGCTTCCACCAGGCCGCTCTTTCGCAATTTCATCAGAAGTTCGGACGCTCCGGAAGCTTTTAAACCAAGCACCTTCATAACCTCGGTCCGTCCGAAAATCTCTCCCTCCGGGAATGCTTCCCTAAGTTTCCGTATGTTTCCGGCTGTTTTTGGCAAGAACTCGGCCATAAAGTCCGGTTTCGCTGCTCCAATGTCCGGTTCTTTCGGTTCAATGTCCGGTTTTTTCGTCCAAATATCCGGTTTCATTGCCTCGTCGTTTGACCAACTGATATGCAAGGTCCGGTTCCGAAGCGGGTGATGCTCATTCAACAAAAGGTTTCGAAGAAAGCGTTCCAGAAATACTGTCGTTTCATGAATTCCTTTTTTTAGATCGTTATAATTTGCCCGGACAAGTGCATTCCGAAAATACCAAGCATTTTCGGCAAAAACGTCGTTCGTAAGCTCAAACCCTAAGGTCCTCAGATATTTGATCAAGAATACTGCCGTCACCCTGGTATTTCCCTCTCCGAATATATGAATTTGCCAGAGCCTCGAAAGAAATCCCGCGAGATGGTGAATCATCTCATCCATCGACAGACCCTTGTACGAAAAGTTTCTTTCTTCGGAAAAATCATAGTCCAAGGTTGCTCTCAGTTCTGTTGCGCTGCCGTAAAGAACGCTTGCTCCGTCAAGAACCCACTCCTGTTTGGTAATGTTATAGTCCCTGAGGCGCCCCGCATGCGAATAAATTCCCGCAAATAATTTTCGGTGGATTGAAATGTATTCCTGCGGTGTAAAGCTGAACGCCTTTTCCGAAAGAAGCTCCGCAATTCTGACCGAAACCTTATCCGCTTCCTCCGTGCGATCTTCGAAATCACGCGGAGGGTGCTCTTCATAGTAGCTCTGTAACAGGGCATTGGCCTCTTGAAAGGATATCTCGCCTTCAATGTTGCGGACAGCCGTCCGCAACAAATAGTCGGAGGTTTTGAGTCCATCTACAGCCTGAAGACCGATTCCGGTTCGCCATGCATAGCTCTTTTCACGTTTTCCCGGCTCGGAATCCCGCATATATTCTTGAAACGGATCCTGGTTCACAGTTCTTCACCTCCCTCACAAAGACCAAATGAGTACCTATTCCTCGATTCGATAAATCCGATCCCCGCAATTCCAGAGATACAGGATTGCGGATACCGGTGCTTTTTCGGCTTCCCAGAGCCACCCGCTATAAGTGGTCGTATTGCCAAAATAACCCTCGGTCACGATTTCAAATTCCGCATTCCCATATACATCCATAAACTCCCGCAGAGAAAGGGCTTTCCCGGTAAAGCGCCCCTCTCCCAGCGTTTTATTAAATATCAGCGCGCGGCACAAGTCCAAGTCACAAGCTTCAAAACGAAATTCACCCGGGCATTCTGCTTCCTCGCCTTCGACACGTCGAAATATACGGTCGAGCTTAAACGTCAGGGTCTTATTATGGAACTTAATGCCGCATACCCGACTATTTTGAAGGCTTATATCGATGTGCCTGCTTCTATCCTGTATATAGTCCATCCGCTTCCTCTGTCAGCGCCCTCTGTGCTTCTCTTTTCGCTTCTGCTGTTTTAACAAAAACAGGCGCTCCGCTTTTGCCTGCTTTTCTTCTCTGTTCTTTTTCCTGCTTTCCAGGCGCTTCTCTTCATGCTGCAGTTTTAGCGCCTGCTGTGACTTTGTCCCGATTCCGACATGTTGCATTTGTCTCTTCGCATCACGCTGTGCTGTCTTCGGGTTCTTCTTTGCTTCCCTTCGTTCCGTCGGCACAGACTGACTGAAGCGCAGCTCATAAAAGTGTCTTTGTATGAAACCGGCGATTTCAAAGTCCTTGGGTTCTGCACCAAAAGTGATTTTTGTTGCCGATAAATGTCCGCCCGCAATCCGCTCAATTACGCCAACCCAAAACGGATCGGCAAAATAAACCGTCAACTTGATAACTACTTTGTCCATGACAATCCCTCCTACAATTCAATTCATGAACAAAGAACGGACAACCCGGAGGGCAGGTTACTTACCACGGCTACGCCGTGACGGCCGGGCTACCTACCGGCTCTGGCATACATTGCTGTACGCGTTGCGTTTTTATCTTTGTTATTTTTTATCGAGCTCGTCAAGTTCCCTTGTATTCTTCCGTGAGCTCATCCGCCAAATACATATCACTCATGCAATGTAAATCCGATACACCTTCATGTAGCAAAGGGTACAATTCGGACTTGTAAAAGAAATCCGTCGCTTCATCCAATGAAATATTATTCTTCTCGGCAAAGCATGCTATGACTCTTGCGAATTTCTTTTGCAATAAAACAGGACTCGCATTCATATCTTTTCGCACCCCTATATTTTTAAACAGGTAAGCGCAGCGTCTGTTCTTAAGGCAATCTGCATGTTTGGTTTTTTTCATACCGTAACCTTTTTAATGGCTTCTGTCTTGTCAATCAAATTCTCGAAATACAGTTCAACTGTATTAAACACCTGGTCATTTGCAATCCCACCACAGACTGCATCGTAATCAGAACTATCCTTCCCGCTTCTGCAAGTAAGTATAAATTCAAGCCAATCTTCGGAGTAAGAGTCAAATCGTACATCCGCACCATTTTACTGCTTGCTCACGAATGGACGTCAGGTAAAACCCTTTTACAAAGTCAAGATTCGGTCGCGAGTGTAGCAAATCCGGATTTTCGATTGCAAGATAAGAGCCATGATAAAGAATCATACTTCTACACCTCTTTCCTTCATGACTTCCAAGATATCATCCACAATATATTCTTTACTTTGCGTGTGAAGCATCTCATATTCCGGCACAATATAGGATTAAAATATCGCTTTTTTCCGTCAGTGCTCGATAGACACTCTGCGCATCCGTATGCAGAGCCACTGCGAGGTTTTCGATACAGAAGACTACAAACTCCAGTTCATTCTTTGATGCTATCACCTGCGACATTGTATTCCTCCCTCACTTCTACACCCCTCTACGGCAACGCTACGTCTCCACAATGAATGCATTTCCCCTATTAACTTTCTCCCTTTTGGGGTTTCTGATTCTAAATAACAATGCCGAAGCAATAACTAAAGAAGAGTCCTGCTGCTATGGCCGAACAAAATAAAATGGCAAAGAGGAATAACACACTCAGAATAACATGTCTTGCTAAATGGTTTTTTCTATTTTTCTTTCCATCTGTCAATGCAGCAGACACCAGCTTTTTGTCTTCTCCCGACATTGTTCTTTCTCCCTTGTAAGAGACCTAACTCATTCCAATGTCTACTTATAAATACTATGCAGAATGAGGTAGCTTTCTAATTTCATGGATTTCCCTGACTTGCAACGCGCAGATGACAAGTTGATCTAATACAATTACGATCATCAAAAAAGAACGAAACTTCAGAAATAAAAGCATCAGTATAAATCCAAGCGTCAAGATCCCGTTGCACAAAATTCGTCCAGTGGTATTCCTAAGATTGCCCCTGCTGTAGGGCAGGTTCTGATGCTTTTTTAAAGAAACTTTCCCTAAAAAACAGGAGATGAGGGAAAGCGCAAAAACAACTCCTGCCATCACCGCGATAAAAGGCGCCAGGGCTGAGAAGACCGCTCCCAGAGCCTGCATAAGGATAGGGATGAGCGCCATATCGTCGTTGGGAACCGATGTCCGGGCATACCGCGCTCCCCATATGCCAAGAGCTGATACACCTGCTGCAATCAAAGCACCAAAAACAGCTATGAACCCATTGAATATGGTCCCAATCCATATCCAGTTCCTGACTTTTGCCATCAGCAGTTCCTTTCCAGCAACTCAATTTTTTCTAATTTGCAACAAACAAAAATCACTTAGATAGTATAACAAATTGACAGATCACAAATCTATGAATGTGAGTGGTGATAGAAGCAAATCCTTTCAGGACACCTTCATTCACGTAGTAGAACAGCTCTTTTCCCTGTGGCGGTCGGGTAAAGGATAAACAGATAGCGAAGAAATTATTAAATTAACACAGAGTACCATGAAGGCTGGAAGAAGATCATTCCAGACCCTCCAGCCATTGTGTGATCTCATTCAGAGCCAACTGATGATTCCCGATCTGACAATGCTGTTCGCCGCCTTCCGCCTGTGTGAAGACACGTTTTTTTACCGACCTTGCATTTGGCAAACTGCTCTGAAGTCGTTCAAATTGGTCCATGGGAATATAGTGATCTTTCTCTCCGGCAAGAAGCAGGCAGTCCTGTGTGATTCTGTCGGAAACACCTCGCAGGGTATGTTTTTGTACTTCCTGATAAAAGCAGTACGGGCTTTTCGTATGGGAAATATATTGCCCCTGTGAGAGTGCCCAGTCTGCCAGAACACTTCTATTCATGGCAAATCGGACCAGATGATTCACCAGCTTTCTTGTTTGTGAGCAAATGCCCAGCGGATCAGCCTGCGCAGGATCGGAGGGAAGACGTTTGTCATGATCTCTAATCCATCATCCGCGACATCATAGGCGACAACCGCAGAGATTCTTTTTTCAAAGGCTGCAGCACGCATCACAAAATATCCTCCCCAGGAAATGCCGATCATCGGGCAGTGGTTGATCTGATAATAATCCAGGACACATTTTGTGGGTTCTTCCCATGCATAGGTTAGTGGCAAACCATATTTAAGGGTTTTCCCCTGCCCATCGCCCTCAAAGAAAAGAAGCGTATACCCCTGGTCCAGCAAACCGAGAGTGGCCGGTATAAATTCCTCTATAAAGGAATCATACCCGCCGCAGACCAATAAGATCTTTGTATTGGTCTGCTCGCCTACCTTAACAGAATGCAGGAAATCGCCCTTGTAGGGAATATCACAAATGGTATAAGGGATATGCAGAACGTCAAACGCTTTATAAAAATTTTCTATCGCCTTTTCATACATCCGCTCTTTTTCCGGATGCGTCTCTTTCAGGAAAAACTCTGCCATCCGGTAGGCATAAGCGGCATGCATGTACCGATTTTTCTGTTCTGCCCTCTGTCCGATGTTTCGCCAGGCAGAAAACCATGTGTCCAGATTCCTTACACCAGACAGGGCTGTGACGATTTCATCATGATCTCCCGCCACTTCTCCATAGGTCAATACCCGGTTGATCTGGAAATTCAACTGCTGAATGGGCGTTATCTGTTCATATGCCATTTCCCTACCTCAAAACTTCCATATTTCCGTATGGGGATGCAGACAAAAAGTTGGACAGGTAACAGACAATTCTTTCCTATATCCCTATCCAAACTGGAACTTTTTCTATAATCGACTCATATAGAATTTATCAGTTCATTAATTGTAGTAAAATCATCTAAACACTCCACGTAACGACTGCCAGAATATACGATTTATATTTTAACCGCTCGCAATAATAAGTAACCCTCTCTGTACAATTCCAACTATATAACCGCCTAACAGGGTGTATAAATTCGCACTTAAGTCAACTAAAAAAATAGCTAATATTCCCAATTCTTATTCTGATAAATGCAATCTAGCATAAATTGTAGGATAGTCGTTGATAGTTCGGACTCTCTAAGTGTTTTCATTCCGTTAACTGGCTAAACCATATTCCCAATTATCAAGGCAATACCCAGCCATATAAAAAAACAGTATGTCAAACTAACAGCAATAGCTGACAAAACGAAACAACTATCCGACAGAAAACTAACCGCTTCCGCCAAGTTATCGCCCTCTATGCTTCTCTTTTTCCTGTTTTTCCCTCTTCGTTCTCTTCCAAACATTTCACTTAAAGCTGCGGTATTAGCGTCCGCCCGGTGAGGAAAAGCTTGTCGACAGACTTATGGCTAACGGCTTCTTTCCATATCGATTACCGCGTAATTCGACTTCGGCATCGAAGATAAAATATTCCCAGTAAGGTCAGATTTAAAATCGTCACTACGATACTTGCTTCGATTTTGTATGCCCCGCCCGATAGCAGTTTGTTTGCGGAAGCCGTCATATTCAAGACACTCGGATAGTCATCTGCCAGGCTAACACCTCCGAGTATTAATGCCCCGATGATATTCCATATCGCATGCGCCATGATAGGTGCAAGTATCGTTTTCTCCGACTCATATATCGCTGTCGCAAAAAGACTCATTGTAACAACATTGATGACCGGAATGATGCCCGCTTCGAATGCGCCGCCGTGTAGCAAGGTAAAAATTGCCGTTGTCACGATTACGGCCGCAGGAATATTGTATTGCTTTTTCAAAAGCTGATAGATGTACCCTCTTACAAGGAGTTCCTGCATGATGACATTTAGAAAAGCTGAGAGTATCCAAAGCCATAAGAGCGAGACTTCATTTTTGCCTGTGATTTCCAGCTGCTTCGAAATAAGCAGAATTGACGAAGCCGCTCCGATCCAAAGAGCACCTGTGACAATTCCTGTCAATGTCCCTTTTCCGATATTTTCTTTTATCGGTATGCTCACGCTTTTCTTCTCGATCAGGTAAAAGACCACAGTAAACAGTAGCAAAGCCACCAACGGAATCATCTCCGCAAAGAATCTCCATATCGCGGGTTGACTGCTCGGAATGTCAATACGCCCGAGCAGCATAATCCACCCGATAAAGAAAACAGCTATTTTCAAAATTGTACTCGATAATTTCTTCAAGCGGATTCTCCTCATGATACTTTGTGTAATGATCCGTCCGGCTCGGCAATACAGCGCCCACTTTTTTGACAGACTCTGCCCTAGAATCGCTTACCGAAAAGCGCTCTGCCTTCCCGATGTGTTCGTTATCCGATTCTCCGCATTTCGCTTCTTTGATTCGGCTAAACAGTCCTTCGGATTGCAACGCTTCTATACCTGCGTACGGGATAGCAAACAAAGTATCCCGTTTGCCAGAATCAATAAATGAAGCACAATATGATAGAAATCCGGGATTAGGCGCTTTTCACTCACGGGAATGAGCCTTAACGTTCCTCGAAAGCACTCATTGTAGCCTTTCAACTTTTGTTCGGAAGCGCCGAATATGGTGTAGTACCAATGGCAGAAAAACTGGATTACAAACCACAACACTAAGATAGCGAACAAAATCCATTTGCCGGTCGGCTGAAAAAAGTAATAACTGATCAGTCCTATGCTGTACAGACAGAGCATGACAAACTCTGCGCTCCGAATCCCCATTCCTTCAACAAGAATGTGTTTTCCGAAGCGCCATGTGATCGTACATCCCAGAAACCATATCCAAAGCAACAATTGCACGAATATCGTTATTGTCACATTCATTGATCTATCTCCACAGAGAAATTTTTGCCGCCTTTTTGAATATCAGTGCCCGACTCTCTCGAGCAGCGCCACCGTCTCCACATGCATGGTTCTCGGAAAGTTATCGACCGGGCGAACGCGCGTTAACTCATAGCCGTCGGCGCGGAGGTATTTTATGTCCCGCGCGAGGGTCGCGGGGTTGCAACTCACATAGACAATGCGCTCGGGAGATAGTTCTGCCATGGTGCGGAGCGCGGTCTCGTCGCAGCCCTTACGCGGCGGGTCCACGGTAATCACATCAATCCGGGTGTCCGGATTTGCCTTCTGCCAAGCAGGCAGCACTTCCTCGGCGGCGCCGGTAAAGAATTCCGCGTTTGCAATACCGTTTCGCTTGGCATTTTCTTTTGCATCCCGGATGGCGGCAGGCACAATTTCCACGCCGTATACCTTCTTTGCCTGCCGCGCCAAAAAGAGGGAGATGGTCCCGATGCCGCAGTATAAATCCCAGACAGTCTCGTTTCCGCTAAGCGCTGCAAACTCGAGCGCCGCGCCGTACATGGCCTCGGTCTGAACGGGATTCACCTGATAGAAGGAGTGCGGGGAGATAATGAAGCTGGAGCCAGAGGCAGAGCGCGTCCAATATGGATAGCGATTGCCTTTGAGCCAAGCAGCCAATTTATATAAAGCGGCAATATCCGCAATCACTTCGGTGCGCTCTATGGCTGTCCATTCATCGGCAATACGCTTGGCAATTAGCTCATCGGGGCTGTTAATGCTCAACATCCTGAACTGCTAAATCCTTGAACATATATTCAAATTCCATTGTTGTTTTGCTCACCTCCCGATGTGCTTTTCAAAAACAGTTCCTTTATGTGCAGCATATCACGATATAATGGGAGAAACAAATTTTCATGTCCTCTGGCACCTTCAAGATTGGTAGCTTGCGGATGGCAAAAGCTGATAACCGGCACCTGCTTCCCATTGATTTTGGTAAAGTAATACCACCAATCTCTGTCAAAAGTTAAGGAAGGAAAAGATGCCCATTCCGTAGAAAATGGGAGTACATAATCCTTTAACAAGGTTGCATTGCCCATGATCCCATAAGCAGTCAATCCACAACAGATAATAATGTTCGGATTGCACAGACAAATTTCTTCATATATCATATCGTGCTGTTTCTGTACCGCTTCCAGAAGCTCGTTTCCTGCGGTGCGGCTAACGCCGCCTTCTTTCTTCAAGTTCATAACGGCAATGCGTTGTAGCTGTGTCACTCGCTTTGCTGTGGACATATCCTGCGGATATTCTTCGCCGCCGTCCAATAGAGCTTTTGACCATCTGCCGATGTTGTTCAAGTTTTCCAGCCGCTTCCATTCCTACGAAGATCACCACACAAATCACGCTCAGATTGGCAGTTCATATCACGGAGAACAAACAGAATGTGTGGCGTTTCGTAATGTTCGGGATCAACAATCCCGTCCCGGATAAACGCATTAAAATTATGCATGGCTTTCCATTTTGCAAATAGCTTTTCAAAACTCACGAGCAATCCCTCCTCTCTCGTATAAACGATTGACATGGAAAAACAACTCCTGTTAAACAAAAAGGTTTGAATATACTTACTCGCCATCAGAAATTATCGAACAGTGGAGACACACCATCTTAAAGATATCAACTGGTGCTATATAAATAAAGTTGACATCTCATTCTCAAGGATTTCATTATAATCAAGAGAATAAGGAGGTTTTTACAGCGGCAACTAACAGACAGTACGATCAGGAATACAAAATCCAGGCAGTTAAGCTGACAAAAGAGATTGGCCAGGCAAAAGCTGCACGCGAACTAGGCATCCCCAAAAACACACTCTATACATGGATACGCTCTAATAGACTCGGAAATCCGGATCTTGAAGCGGGATCCCATCCCCCCAAAAGTGCTGTGACTCTGAATGAGGAGCTGATCACCTTACGTAAGCAGGTCAAAGATCAGGATAAGGAAGTTCGTCGTCTTAAAGAAGAAAACGAGTTCCCGGAGGAAGCTAGCTTTTTTTTTGCCGTGAGCCGTCTGAAGTCAACAAAAATGAAAGGCTGAAATATATCGCTGTTAAGACAGAAGGAGGCATGATTAAAGGGAAACCTACATTCTACTGTCGGATGCTCCATGTGAGCCGCCAGGCATTCTATGAATACCTGCAACGTAAGGATCGGCCTTGGAAATATCAGAAGCTGGCCGATGCTATGCAGGATATCCTAAAGGAAGATGAATGTAATGATACCTATGGTCGTTCCGGGATGCGTGATGCTCTTCTGCAGAAGAAGCCGAAGAATGTCGATATCCCGAGTGAGCGGACCGTCTATCGAGTAATGGAAGAAATCGGCAGCAGTCATCGTCCAGAGCGTAAGCCAAATGGAATAACGAAAGCCGACAAGGCTGCTCGTAAATCGAATGATCTACTCAAGCGGGATTTCAGGTCAACAGAGCCACTGACAAAATGTGTTACGGACATAACCGAAATCAAGGCTACCAACATGAAGGCCCCGTTGTGTGCCCGCACCCTTAGGAATGCTCATAAGGCTTACCCGGGGATCGAAGGTGCGATCTGCCATAGCGATCGCGGAGTACAGTACACCAGTGATTGCTACCGTAGAGCCGACCGGGACTGCCATACAACACCGAGCATGAACAGTGATGGTTGCCGTTGCCATGATAACGCTCGTTGTGAGAGCATATGGGCGAGAATGAAATCTGAACTCTTATATGATCGCTATGACACCGAGAAGATGACTGTAACAGAGCTAAAAGAGCTTATCTGGAGTGTGTGAAGAAATCTCTGTAAATAGGATTTCCTGTGATAGGATTTATGTCTGAGGGCTTACAAAAAGCAGCGTTATCGACCTTCAGACGGTTGCTTATTTTATAACGGATACAGGTTGACATGTCTACAGCGGACGGAGAAATCCGCCCATTTCGGCTGTTTATCGTGTCATTCGGGAAGCCGGTCTTCGTACATGATCGACAGCTCGCCGTAAACCTGCCCCCAGTTCCGGATTGTCATGCTCCATTTTTTCGTAGCTTCAAAGGTGGCCAGATACAGGGCCTTCAGAAGAGCCTGGGCACTGGGGAAAACGCTTCTCTGACGATTCAGCTTGCGGTATGTGGCGTTCAGACTCTCGATCGCGTTCGTCGTGTAGATGACGGTTCTCACATTTGCGGAAAACTTGAAGATCGAAGTGATGACATCCCAGTCGCGTTCCCAGCGTTTCATGGCGTTCGGATATTTCTCCGACCACTTCTCTGTGATCCGGTCCCGGTTGGCGCGCCCCTGTTCCTCGTTGGGAGCATTATAGATCGTTTTAAGGTCATTGACGAAGGCCTTGCGGTCTTTGTCTGACACGTATTTTAACGTGTTCCGGACCTGGTGGACGATGCAGCGCTGATATTCTGTCTTCGGGAAAGCTGTCTGGATCGCCTCGCGGATCCCAGTCAGCCCGTCAGCGCAGAGATAATCATGATATCCTTAACCCCACGGTTCTTAAGGCTGTTGAGGACGGCTAGCCAGTACTTAGCACTCTCGTTATCGCCGACCTCGATTGTCAGGACATCTTTCTTTCCTTCGCAGCTGATCCCGAGGATGACGAAAGCCGCCATCTTCCGAATGATCCCATTATCCCGAACGGAGTAGTGGATTGCATCGATGTAGAGGATGGGGCAGGATCTTATCCGTCACGTCCGATATGAATCCCTCAGAGGCCTCAAAACCATAGATATCCATGAACGTGTCAGAGGCCTGTCGGGTGGTCATCCCATTGGCATACATGGAGATGATTTTCTGATCGATGTCAGAAATGTCTTTCTGCCACTTCTTTAAGACTTTAGGCTCAAACGTGGACTTGCGATCCTGCGGGACGTCAATTCGTATAGAACCGTAGCTAGAGTTGACAGTCTTTTCCTTGTAGCCGTTACGGTAGTCATCGGAGTCGAAGCGCTCGGATTTTTCATATCCGAGGTGGTCATCCATCTCGGCTTCCATCATCTCCTTGATGGTGCCGCCGAGCAGGTCTTTGAGAGCATCATGGATATCTTCGGCAGTCTCAATGTCGTATTCCTGTAGGAGTTGCTGGATGATCTGGCGTTTGCCTTCGGTCATCACGACTTTGTGGACGGGTTTCTTGTCTCTTTTTGCCATAGTAAAGGCCTCCTGTGATTAGTGTATATCACAGGAGCCCCTGAAGGTATTTCTTATTCCGTTTTTACAGAAAAACTTTCATACTCTCGGCATAACGGTTGAAAACCATGTCCGCATTATCTGTGATATCTATATCCGACTCATTATTACGATCAAAAATCCTGTCTGCATTGCGATAAACCGTTTTTCCAATAGGGACATAGATGTAAAGAACAATACTCCCATCGACCTCATATTCTTCAGGAGTCAAATATAACGGCGGATAGATTTTGCTCTCATTGTTGATCGTCGTAACAAAGTTTTTCTTCAACTGTTCGACACGGTCTTTGTCAACACCTAGAATCTCTCTGTTATCCTTCACCCCAAGAAAAATATGACCTCCTTCTCAATTGGAAAAAGAGCAAACAGTATTGTAGACATCTTTCGTGATATCTGTTGTTGATTTTTTGAATTCGACTGTCAGTCCTTCACCCTGACAGATCAAGTCCATCAAATTTTCAGGGAGTATCATATAACTCCCCCCTTTCAATTTTATTATATGCGTTCATTAAGAAACCTACGCTTCCGCAGGTCTCGTCTAACAAGACGTTGTCTTTGATACGGCGGCTTCTGTAGTTATCCCTTCCGAAAGTGCCGTGAAAGCCCGTGTTTACGGCATTACTACGATATGCTCTTGTGCCCGGCAGTCATCCTGTCAGGCTTTGTGGTCTGTATTCTGTTGCTACGCTCATCCGAAAACCGAGCCTCCTTTCTTCCTCACACACGGGATAATTAAAATGTGAGAAGATAATTAAAAGGTGGGAGATAATTAAAAGGTGTTATAGCTCATCATATTTTACAGAGCTTCCTTTGGCTTTCTCCACCGGGTACTTTTGCTTCATTCTTTGCCATCTTGCTCATAACGATCTCGTCCACATCCAGCCCCAGCTTATCCAGCATGTTCTGGCTATAAACGATGACATCCGCCAGTTCTTCCTTTACATGTTCCAAGTCATAATCGGTGTCACTCCACTGGAAGCACTCCGAAGCTCGTTTGCTTCAATGGATATGGACTTGGCAAGGTTGCCTGGTGTATGGAACTGATCCCAGTCCCGGTCATCTGTAAATCTTCGTATTCTGTCTATGGTTTCCTGTTTCATATTTGTTATCCCACATTCTTCTTCAGTTGCTCAAACGCTTCCTTAATCCTTGCAGCCATAAGTGTTCTGCGTTCATTCAGGAAATCCTCATAAGTCATGTTCTCCCAACCATGCGGAAGTGCATTTTCAGCTTCCATTTCACGAATCTCTGTGTCCGACCGCCCCTGGCATACAATCGGATAATACTTGGACGGTGCATCATCCAAAATACCCATGTTGTCCTTCCAGTCAATGAAGGCATAGTTTGCCATCTGGTTTATCATCGAATCCCTGTAGCCAAGAGACTTGAGATAGGCCTTCGGGAACAAGTGGTGTTTTTCAAGAGATTTTCTATTACCGTCCGTTCCCGGCTCAAAAAGTTTCGATGCCAGCAGATTGCTCTTCGAAAAGAGGATCTTCGCATTCAAAATGTTCAGGGAAGCCACATACGCATTCCATGCGTTATTTCCTCTGCCGGAAACAGCCAGCCCTTCCGACCCAACGAGTGTGATGTCAAAGTAATCGTTAGTCAGGCGTTCGCTTACCCTTGTAAGAATAAAATTCTTATACTCGTCCAGAGTGGTCAGTGTTTTTATACTGTTCAGGTGGTTCTCAACCGTTGATTCAAAGGAACCGGTATAAAGTGACACCAGAGATGCATAGAAAAACCAGAGCGATGTCAGGTGCATATTCTCGTTATATGACGCATTAAACTTGTGCTTGGCAATAAGATAAAAGGCATACGAATAGAATATGGCATTCCCTGAAAGGATCAGATCTCCGGAAAGAAATCCGGCATTCATTATTGCTTTGATAAATTCATGCCAGCTGTGAACATCCAACACATCCGGCAGCTTTGCCTTGAGGATGTCAAACCTCTGGTTGCGAAGGTCTTCATCTACAGCACCTTTCTTGTCGAAGTCCGCTCCACGAAGAAGCTTATATCCATATTTCAGACGAGCTCTGTCAAAGGCATAAGCCATCACAACACGGATAACATCTTGTGCCGTCACCGTAGTCAGCTGATTATAAGATGTCGTTTTTCCTTTTGTCAGTGCAGTAGAATCTTTGCTGAACTGCTCAATTTCACGTCTGCCATCATCCCAATATAGGGAAAACAATGTAAGAATGAAGTCATTCTGCTTCAGCGAGACTCCACCCGAATTAACACGAACGAAGATTTCAGATACATCCTCTTCCTCTGCATTGGACTTGATATCAAATACCGGAAGCGTATGTGTCTTCAAGTTCGCAACTGCATTGATGCGGTCGGCGATAATCGCCTGTTCATCGTCAGTAAGGATTTCACCCTTGGTGGCTCTGTAATCACTCAACCGCTGAATGAATTCTCCTGTGTACTTAAAGCATTGCCAGTTGTGAAAAGCTCGCTGATATTGTATATCCACTCCGGGTCTTTCTTCGTAGCCTGATAACCCACTTCGAATTTATCCTGCAGTGGACAATACGAAATGATGATTGATTTCTCATCGAATTTAGAATTGACGACTATCTTCCCCTTCATTACTGCATAGAGGGAAGTTAATCTCTGCTGACCGTCTATGATTACTTCTTTGGGAGAGTCATAACTGTGCGCTTCGACACCGATGGACTTTTTCTTATCAAGGGCAGGACATTCCCAGAGCATTAAATAACCTATCGGATATCCTCTCATCATGGAATCAAAAAGGTCACGAACCTTTGAATCCTTCCAGATAAAAGGCCGCTGAAGCTCCGGCAGACCAAGCTCTCCTGTATCTAACTTTTCAATCAGCTGATTCACCGTCAGCGTTGTATTACTGAAAATCTCCTGCATTATTGAATCTCCTTACAATATGTTATCTCCAAGGCAAACTGGTCATTTTTCTTTGTCCGCCTCTAATTCCTCCTCTACATCAACTTCCGAAACTTCATCTGACAATTCCTTGATACGGCCGTCAATTTGAGCGATGAGACTTATAATACACTGATATATTCTGGCGGCATCCTTATTATCCGGAGCATCATTTTCTATCACTATATCTTCGAAATCTTTTCCTTCAGAATAGAATGCCTGATAGAATTCCTTAACATTGAATTTGAGGTCGTCATTTCTGATCAGAAACACTATTTCCTCATCTTCAAAGCAGCCATATCCTTCATCCGTTGTTTTGTAGTGCAGAACCCTTTTCATAGCGTTTCCATCTCCTTCTTAAAGTCTCTAACCCACCCTCGATATGATTGGATATTATGTCGAGAATGCTGTATTCTTCATTCTTGTATTCCAATGCTCCCGACTGTACATAAAGTTCATCCTTATCATTTTTCCCTATATATATGACATTATCCACGTCCAGATTTACTATAAACTGTGGATTGTGTGTCACTATGATAACCTGCCGGTTTTCACCCATCACCTTAAATCTGTCCAAGAGATACTCTCGAATTGATTTTTGCGAAACATTGTCTTCCGGTTGATCAATTATATATATCCCTCTATGACTGGTCTCATAAGAGAGAATGTCGAAGTATATCTTTGAATTGAATCCTGCAGATAATTCCTGCGTTTTATCTGTTCCTGCTTGAGTTATAGTAAATTTATTAGCAAAGTCCGTGGCCAACTGTGTTTCAATTCTATCTTTGATTTCCTGTAATGCATCAGCAGGGGTGCCATTATATCTAAGTATTGCCCCTGCAAGCTCATCCTGATTCATAGACAGAACAGGCTTAGAATTCTTCTTGAAATTACCCACAAACAATTCGTCAATATATTCAGGACTGATTTCTGAAATACCTAATCTGCTATTAAAAGAATAATCATAAACCCTCAACGTCTGTACATCGACAACTTCAGCATTCAGATTGTTTAAGGGTTTTCTGTTGGCTCTCCTTCGTATAATCAAACTACTGATAGTTTCAGCAGCCGCTGTAAGGTTCTCATTGTAAGTCGATAATTTCTTTTGCGTATCAGAAACTGTTGATTGATATTTCTGTTTGAAACTATTGACCGCAGCCTGAAAAAGAGCAATCTTCTCATTTTCCCGCTCAGCTGTTTTCTTTTTATTTCCATACTTTAACGAGATTCCACCTAACATCTCAATGATGCGGTCGATGGTATCCCTGTCTGCCTGCTCAAGAAGATTGTTTTCTCCGAGAGTCTCCAGCTTTTCAACTATTGTGTCTATTTCACCGTTTAATTCTCCAAGCTCATTAACGAGTTTATTGTTCTTTGAAACGGAACCGACAAATGTCAGGCTTTCTGCCTGTGAGGAATCAGCATCAATAATTTGAAAGCTTGACAGCTGTGCTTCTGCCAGCTCTATCGCAAACTTCTCCTCAAGATATTTATAAATCCGATTCAACTCCCTACGTACCTTTTCCAAATACGAAGAGACATTAATTGCATCAGGATAATATTGTTTTAGGAAGTCGTCTGATTTAAGTTTCCCTTGTTCGAATTTTGATCTGATCTCTCCCTGCATATCGAAAGCAAATACATCTGCTGCTGGAATCTCTGTCAAAACATCAAACTTCTCGTTCTTTATATAAGTCTTGTATCCTGTGACGATCTGCTTCGATAAAGATCCTCCTTCTGTTTTTCTGAAATCAGTCAGTTTGTGTAGCAGAAGTGACTTTCCAATGGAATTATCTCCGATGATTACATTAATTCCTCTGGATAACGGAATACTACATTCACTCCCGTTGATGGTTACCTTTACTTCCGGTACATACACTTCAGTAGGATTAAAGAAGCTGTTAACTGTCTTAATCCTTCGATGATCTGTCATTGCCATTACAAGTCCACGAAAATTTGGGATGCATTTAACATAGCTATGCTTAAAATCAACCGTATCGCTATCGTCAGTTTTAGGATAATATCTCCAGTCATGACAGTCTGATCCGGTTACGAAACTCATCTCTCCAGGCAGATTATTCATAGCCATAAAGTTTTTATTGAATACTTCGTTCTTACGATTCTTAAACTCAAATGCTTCAAAATAATCTGTGTAAACAAATTCATAAAACTTCTCTTCACCAACACTACGTGCATCATTTTTATATGGTCTGGAAGATGATAATGTACTCTTCTGGTGAACAATCAGCACAGTGTCAAGATTGATGTCACGTAGAATAGAGAGAAACTTTTCCTCTGAAAAGGCAGAGTTCCTATCATATTTCGGCTTCACATTGTCATCGGTAAGTGTATTGGCTATCGCTTTAACCTTATCATCATCCTCATCATTAAAGATTGCGATAACATGTAAAACTGTCGGTCCTTTATCTCCAGTGAATTCAACAGAAAATTCAACACCCGGAAACACCTTAACAATAGATGAAGCATCGTCAGTCTCCGCCTTTTTGAGACTTCTGTACATATCATATCCAAATACATCATGATCTGTGATTGCACATATCTGGACAGAATTCTCATTCAGCTTTTTGCAAGAATATCAATGTGTTCAAGGGTATTAAAAGCCACTTTATCCCCATCCTTACCATGCGACTGCACTGAATGAATATGTAAATCGATTTTATATCCGGAATCTACTACCTTCATAAAGCTCCTTATCTCAAGTCATCAAAGCTTTTCCATCACACTTAACAAGCTCTGATAACTGTCCACATCATGGTAAACGACATCCTCCGTTGAGAGTTCGTTGAAAAGCTTCTTTGCGCATTTTATTTTTGCCTGTTCTATCGGACGCAGATTAAGTGTCTCCATCGTCCCTTTCGTCTCAGCTACAAAGAAGATATGTTTAACAGCCCCCTTATTAAATGCAATCGCCCAGTCCGGAGCATAATTTCCAACTGGCGTAGGAATTTGGAATCCTCTTGGTAACTTAGCATACACACAAACCTCGTCTGCAAGATCCATATCTTCCGCAAATCGGCGTTCAACACTTTCTCCGCACTTCCGTCAGCAAAAACATAATCCTGGACATTCTTCTTAGCCCGATATGCTTTCGAGAAATCCGAATTCTTCTCTGCGGTAAATATGGTACTGTCATATGTTCCCTCTGTTCGGCTATAGGTGATCTGCTCCACGATCATCGTTGCCTTTTCTTCATTGATCAGCCGGATTGCTTTCGTGATGAACTCCTCCGGATTGTTCTTGAACATGGCAAAGGTGTATGGTTTGATGCCGTCCAGAATCCTCGCAACGGAACGTCTGGTCAGCTTGGCACCTTCCGCAATTTTGCCCACAAGGTCATATTTGACGCTGCTGCCTTCCGCACGGTCAAGGGTATAGGTCTGGCTCTTTTCCGCAACGAATCCACCACCGGATTTCAGCTTGTCGGAATCCCAGTCGTGTCCCTGTTCGCCGGTGGTCACGGTATATTGCAGCTTTGCCACAAACATCTTTTCATCGATATGAGCGATGGCTTTCTTGATCAATTCCTCGCTATCAAACTCGACAGCATAGGCATATTTATGGTTGATGTAATTCCAGAGCGTCTGGAATTCTTTCTTGTAGAAGTTATCGTTCAGAGCGTTCTCTTGGACTTTGGTATCGTGACCGTTGCTGATCATATCGTCCAGGGCGTGCTCATCGAAGATGCTCTGTACGAGAGCGTGAACGCCTTCCGAAATATCCGTGCAGCTTTCCGGCACCGGAGCAAGGACTCCGTTTGCCAGGTCTGTACGGTATTTGTCTGTCACATGATCGTCCTCATCAATGTAGTCGTTCTTGATGAGATAGCGGTAAATATCCCGTCCCTGCTTGTCGGAAACGGTAACCTCTCCGCCACTGATAACGAGTGTCTTGCCGATGAAGTATTCCGGAGTGGCCTTGGTGGGACGCTCATAGAGGTCATCCCGGATGCCGCGCTGCAGGTCTGCCACAAAATCTTTATAGCCGTCACTTGCGATGACGGTCAGCATATTGATCTGCTGCACCTGGCTGCCGAATGTGTCCACATCCATGCGGTCACCGGTCTGGTTCACGCAAAGGCGCAGACCACGACCAACCTCCTGGCGTTTCTGGGTCGGTGAGCTGCCCCCATGCTTCAATGTGCAGATCTGGAAGACATTCGGGTTATCCCAGCCTTCTCTGAGTGCCGAGTGCGAGAAGATAAACCGCACGGGATTGCTGAAGGAAAGCAGACGCTCCTTGTCCTTCAGAATCAGGTCGTAAGCGGAAATATCGTCACTCTCATCGCTGCCTCGCTTGGTGGAACTGTCTACCTTTCGGCCTTTCTTGTCGATGGAGAAATAGCCTGCATGGGTCTGATGCACATCAATGGTACGCAGGTACTGCTCATACGGCGTATTGAAGAGCGTGAGATATTCATTCAAGATGCTGGTATATTCCTGCTCGAAAATCTCGCCGTATTCGGAGTTGATTTCATTGCCGTTCTCATCGTACTTGCGGTACTTCGCAACCTCGTCAATGAAACAGCGACAGCGTTTTGATGCCTTTATTAAAAAGTTCCTTCTCCTTCTCAAAATGAGAGCGGATGGTCTCACGAATCTGCACCCTGCGCAGGTCTGCCTCGGACACATCACCGATGACCTCTCCGGCATGGATGAACTCCCCATTAGTAAAAGTAACGATTCCCCGGATCGGGTCAATCTCACTGATGCGGTATCCTCTGTACTGTTCCATGTTCTTGGAGAGTGCAAAAGAGGTCATCGTCCACACCGACAAGACGGGTCTCGCGGTTGATGGACTTGTTGTAGCCGATTTCAAACTCAATCCTTGCCATCGGCGGTTTCTTCGGTGAGATCACAATCTGTTCCAGGAAGAGATAGCTATCCGTACCGCGCAGGTTCTTGATATCAAAGCCCTTGACCTCAATGCGTTTTACCAGCCGCTTGTTATAAGCATCCAGAGCGTCCAGCACGTACACGAGGTTGTGGTGTTGTTTGTGGGTAGCGGAATAGTTCAGGCAGAACAACGGATTGAATTCCTTCAGGCTTTCTTGCGTAGCAGTGCCGCCCATTTTCTGCGGCTCGTCCAGTATGACGATAGGACGGTTTGCCTTGATGACATCAATCGGTTTTCTGCTGCCGAAATTATCCAGTTCTGTACGGATACGTCGGGCATCCTTTCCGCGGGCATTGAATGCCTGAATGTTGATAATCATGACATTGATGTCCGCGCTCTGGCTAAAGTTATCGATGTCCGCCAGATTCTTGGAATCGTAGACGAAGAAACGAGCCTTCTTGCCGTAGTACTCCATGAAGTGATCCTGCATGGCATCAAAACTCTTACGGACACCCTCACGAATGGCGATGCTCGGCACAACCACGATGAACTTGCTCCAGCCGTACTGCTTGTTCAGTTCAAACATGGTCTTGATATAGACATAGGTCTTGCCGGTTCCGGTTTCCATCTCCACATCAAGGGAGCAGGAACCCAATCCGCCGGACTTCAGACTGCTGGAAAGATTGATGTTGTTCCGGGTCTGAATCCTGCGGATGTTCTCCAAAAGCTGACCGTGGTCAAGCTGCACCTTGGCATTGGCAAAGCCCATGTGTAGTTCTTCATCGGGTACATTAAAGTTCAGGATGTTTCTCTCGATCTGAACATCCCTGCGGTAGGTATAGCGGTCATTAAAGGGCTGACCGGCAAACACGCCTACCACGCTTTCTACAGCCTCGGTCTGGTAATACTGTATAGTAAATTTAAATTTCATATCTACCATCAACACACCTTCTCTATCTGAGCAATCCTGCTACTTTTAATACTTCTTCTTCCTGTTTTACTTTAAATACAGTCCTGAATGCTCCTAAGGAATATTGAGAAGACTGCGAAAAGGCACTACGTAAGATTCCCTCTCTAACAATAGCTATTTTCCTGACATGCGGATACTTGCGATTAGGTTCATATCTGTATGAACCATCAATTTTAGCAAGCAGAAATTCCTTTGCATTTCGATTAGGGATCAATACGTAATCATCGATTTTCATGTCAATGCAAAATGAATATAACTGTCCTGCCCAATTTGAGATGGTTGTTCTTGCCTCTGGATTTTTCTCCTCTATTACCAGTTTCTTAAAATCGTCCCTTGACTTAAATGGTTGCAAATCCAAGCGATATCCATCCCATCCGAGAAAAATATCTCTATATTTTTTTACATCCTCGAAATCACTACCATGTTTTCCAGGTCTACATAACCACATCATTTTGTTTCCTCCTGCAGCAGCATGGTAAAAACCATCGGTTATAGCACCTTTCTTTGCGTTTTCGGACTGTAGGTTTCAAAAATCTGTTCAAAATTCGTCATTACACTGTCCGTTTTCATTCCACTATCGCGGAATACTGCATAGAACGGATGCCGCTTAGCAATCTCAATGACGGTCTCTTCGATTACATCATCGTCAAAGCAGGCTATAAGATATCCACCGGCTACTGAGAACACCTTCTTTCCGGCGATCTCGGTCTGTTCGATATCTGAAGACAGCAAAATGCCAAGGTCAAGCAGTACTTGAAAGAGCAGGTCTTCAGATGTTCTGTCTGCCTTGATATTACTTGCGAAAAGATTCATCTGTCCGTGGTTATATTCAGCAGGGCGATAGTAGACATCCTCCATGTTAGTGCTATCCACCCGAAACACGCGGAATCCATAATCGATTTCAGCTTGAGTTTCTCCTTTGATTTTCTGCCCAGCTCGAAGAATGCGCTCTTCTCCTATATCACATAAATTTTTGTACCCCAAGTCTAAAGCTACATTGTTTGCTTTAAAATTGTTCCCTGAATCCTTCAATTCTTGTGGAATTTGAATACAGATATATCGTCTATTCCCTCCATCTTTGCTATTCATCTCCATGACAGCATGGGCAGTTGTTGCTGAACCAGAGAAAAATCAAGTACGATATCATTGCCGTCTTTGCCTATTGCTAACTCAATGATTCTAGAAATCAACTTTACTGGTTTTGGATTATCGAAGACAAGCTTGCCATCGAAGAGCTTCATCAACTCCTTATTGCTCGCCTGATTGTAGGAAGCAAATTTGTTATCCCACCATGTCCAAGGCCTTTGCCCCTCTGACTCTCTTAAAAACTTTTTCTGGCGGGGTCTATTATCTCCATTTTCTCCAAACCATAAACGATTATCTTCCAATAGCGACTTAAACGTTGATTCCGCCATAGCCCAACATCTGCCTTCTGGCGGAAGATACTTCTTCCCTGAAGGTGTTGTGATTTCATAAAATTGACTTTTGGGGGCACGTCCCGTTTGCCCCGTAATATCAACAGATGCCCAAGGTCCTCTTGGATCATTGTCCGGATTTGTATAGCTTGAAACTCGCGTTTCATCATAAGGAAGGGCATTTAATAAAAACCCATGTTCTGGAATATTCTTTGCATAAACAAGAATATAATCGTGGGCTGCACTAATATCCATTCTTGCATCTGATGAAGTTTTTTTCTGCCAAATCAAACAGGCAAGTTTATTCCATTGACCGAAGACTTCGTTGCAAATCTTTTCCAAATTCGAAATTTCTTTATCATCTATTGAGATAAAAATGAGTCCGTTGTCTGTCAACAAATCCTTTGCAATTCGAAGTCTTGGATAAAGCATATTCAACCAATCTGTATGAAATCTGCCATTGGTGTCATTGTTTTGAACCATGTGATTCCCATATTCGTCAATTGAGCCATCCATCTCGAGAAATAGCTCTGCATCAGTTGAAAAATTGTCTTCATAAATCAAGTCTGATCCTGTGTTATATGGTGGATCTATATAGATTAACTTTACCTTGCCCAGATAGGTCTCCTGCAGGAGCTTCAGCGCATCCAAGTTGTCTCCCTCGATGTAGATGTTCTCGGAGTCAATGCTGCCCGGTGTGCCGTCTTTGCCCACAGATTTTTCTCTATCAAGACGCAGAGTTTTGCCAATGGGCTGATTGGCAAGCACCACGGACTTCTTCTTATCCGGCCAGGTAAACTGGTAGCGTTCCTGCGCACCTTCCACCACTGCAGAGGAGATTTCCTGACGCAGAACATCCGCGTCAATGGCACGGACAACCTCGCCGTCCTCACCGATGGTCTCAGTCACGGCATTGGGAAAAAGCTTCGCCAGCTTTTTGAAGTTCTCGTCCGCCAGATTGGGCGTATGCATCTTAAGATTGTCCATGTTTCAATTCCTCCAATTTCTGTTTCTGTTCCCGCAGACGGGTATATAGTTCAAACTGCTTCTTGGGCTGCTGCTCCTTCCAGGCGGCAGCCTCTGTCTTTTCTATATGTTTCTCCAACTTCAATATCTGCTCTTGCAGGCGAAGCCGCTCATCCACCGAGAGGGTATCGGTATTTTCTATCCGTTCCTCATACAGCGCGATTTGTTCGATGAAGGAGTCCCATATCTCACCAAGGGAGTAGCCCTGCAGCCTTAATGTTACTTCAGACTCATCCATCCACTGTGTCCGGTACAGCTTGCCGTGATAAAGAGCCAGCTGCCGGTTATCTTCGTAGCCCAGTAGGAACACCAGATTGTGCGGGTTCTGCCTTGCTATCGCTTCGATGACCTTGGCGTCAAACTCCTGCTTTTTCAGGGAGATGGACAAGAGCATGATTTCTTTTATCTCTGAATCCGTCATCAGATTCAGATTTTCTTTTGTAAGGCTGTTCTCTACAACAATCCTGTCCACATCCGATACAAATTTATCCTTCAGCACTTTCGTGAGCGGCAGGTGCTTGTAGAACGCCTCCTTGGGCAATCGCCGGTGAACGGTCGTTGTGCTGGGAAAATCAATCATATCAAATCACCACCATGAAACATATCAGTTCAAAGTCGTCCAGCCCGGAAAAACCGCCGGAGAGGAACGTGGTCTGTCCGCCTCCAAAGAAGCTATCGATATCACCCTCGTCCTTGGCATCGATGATAGACATGATGGAGTCCTCCAACAGCTGGGAGGTCTTGCTCATATTCTTTCCATTGTTCGTTGCCTTGTTGAACTGATCGCACAGCTTTTTATCCGGTGCGGACTTGCAGCGAGCCAGATGCCGCATGATATCCAGCGTGTCCTTCGGCTGGAGATGGTTTGTAATCACCTCGCCATCCATGCCCACATAGACCAGGTAGAACGGATGCAACCGGTTCTGGTTTTCTATGTTGACATGCTCGTTTACATTCTTCAGCACGAAGATGACACCGGGTTTCTCGCCATTAACCACGGCATGGATGCCGAATGGCGTGTGGTCGATGTCTCCGTGTTCCTTCATATAGGCGAGAAGGTCCATGCGGAACTCATTGAGTCCCAAATCCATAATGGACACGCCGCTTGTCATATCTTCCAGGTCGACCACTTCCTCCTGGAGCTTCTTTAACTGGCTGCGTCTGTATTCCAGATCTCCTTTTTCTTCCTGGTTGATCAGGTCATCATCGCCGGTAGATGTCATGACGGAAATACGCATTCTCGTCTCCACGCGGGATTTGAGGTTTATGTACTCGTCCAGATCCAGATCCGGCCAGAAGTTCACCAGCTGAATGACCGCATTTTGACTTCCGATACGGTCTATACGGCCGAACCGCTGAATGATGCGGACAGGATTCCAATGGATGTCATAGTTGATGCAGAAATCGCAGTCCTGCAGGTTCTGTCCTTCCGAAATGCAGTCTGTCGCAATCAGGATATCGATCTCGGTCTTGTCGCCCGGATACAGCACATCCTTGTCCTTGGACTTCGGAGAGAAGCTGGCAAGGACATGATTCATATCCGCTTTGAACTTCGGAATGGTGGTTCTGCCATCCACGGCACCAGTCACAAGTGCCGTATGAAGTCCCAGCTCCGAAAGAGCCATCTGGCTGATGTTCTCGTAGAGATATTCCGCTGTGTCGAAGAAGGCTGTGAAGATAAGAATCTTCTTGTTGTCCTCGTTGATGGGGCCTGCCACCTTTCTCGAATCACCCGGATGAGTTCATTCAGTTTGAAATCATACTCCGGCGTGATGTCCTCGATCATCAGGATGAGCAGCTGGAGATTCTCCAGATCTTCTTCCATGTCGCGTTTCCACGAGATGTAATCCATATCCCGGAGGTCGATCTGGACTTTCTTGCCGACACCGAAAGTCGGTGTTCTGGTCATCGTAATCGAAGTCCTCAGACAGACCGGAAAGATCATGCATCTCATCCAGACTGCCGGTGCCGTTTGCGACAAAGTTCTCTATCACCTGCGAGGTATCATAGAGGTATTCGTAGACCCTGCGCACCGTCAGCAGGAAGGAATGTACGGAACTTTCCATCCGCTTCAGCAGGTTGATACTCATCAACCGCTGGATACCGATTTCACGGCCTTTGCGGAAGTTCTCTGTTTCTTCCTCGTTCAGATACTTGCTCAGCTTGCTGGGCAGAATAAACTGCGTAGGCGTGTATATAGTCAGATGCAGCTGAGACAGCAGCTCAAAGGTACTCTGATAGTTGAAGGCATCCTTCAGCGTGGTCAGCTTTGGACGGAGGGATATCGGCTTGTTCCTTCTGGGGAAGGTGCCGATGTCCGCCACATCATAGTAGGTCTGTATGTGCTTGCGGGAGCGGGCTATCGTCACGCTGTCCAGAACTTCAAAGAAATCAAAATCCAACTGAGACAACAGCGTATTCGTTGTCCGCTCGTTCTCCGGCAGTTTGCACCAGGCATTGTAGACCTTCTGTGCCTGACGGAAGATGGTGTCGATATCGGATTTTGTATTCAGCTTCTCGTTAAAGGATTCCGGATTGCCTTCATAGGCAAGTGCCAGCTGATTGCGCAGGTCATAGAAACGGTTATTGACCGGGGTAGCCGAAAGCATCAACACCTTTGTCTTTACGCCCGGCTTAATCACGCGGTTCATCAATCGCATATAGCGGTTTTCTTTTTCTCCGCCACTGCTGTCCGTGCCGTTTCCGTTTCTGAAGTTATGGCTTCATCGATTACGACAAGGTCGTAGTTGCCCCAGTTGATACGGTCAATTGGTAGGCCGATGACCGTGTTTCCGCTGTCTCTCGAAAGATCGGTATGATAGAGGATGTCGTAGCGGAGCCTGTCAGCCGCCAGCGGATTATTGATCAGATTCCCGCGATAAGTCATCCAGTTCTCGGACAGCTTCTTCGGGCAGAGGACGAGGACGTTCTTATTCCGTCCTTCGTAATATTTAATCACGGCAAGAGCGGTGAAGGTCTTACCCAGACCTACGCTGTCCGCTAAGATGCATCCGTTGTATTGTTCCAGTTTATTGATAATGGCAAGTGCAGCATCTTTCTGGAAATTGAACAGCTTATTCCAGATCACGCTGTCCTTAAAACCGGTCGCTTCATTGGGCAGGACATCCTCGGAGATATCCTCCAGAAACTCATTGAAAATGTTGTAGAGGGTCATGAAGTAGACCAGCTCCGGGGAGTTCTCCTGATAGACCGTGGAAATCATCTCGATGACTTCCCCCGTCACATCTTTCAGTTTCTCCTCGTCATTCCAAACACTTTCAAACATCCGCAGTAACTCCGCGCTTGCCGGGTTCTCCATGCGGGTGATCATGTTCGTCAGATTGTTGCCGCGCTCACAGCCGAGGTCAACGGTCGTGAAAGTATTCATCGGCATGTAGGTATAGACATCATCCGCTCCGTCCACCAGCAGCAGATTGTTCATACCCTCGTGGGTGGTATTGGGATTTGAACCGCACCTTACGGTGCATCCACTCGGCACATTCCTTTGCTACAGCCTTCTGCTTCAGTTCGTTTCTCAGGCGGACTTCAAACTCCGTACCGTAGAGGCTCTTCTCACGCTTAAGCCGGGGAATGTAAAACTCCCTGCGTTCCTTCTGTGTCTTCTCCGCAACGAAAGTCGGAGAGGTAAAGATAAAGCGCAGTTCTTCGCAGGACTCAAGCTGTGTCTTGAGTTCTTGGTAGGCATATATCGAAAAGCACGCCGCCGCAATAGATACTCGGCTGCCGCGCTGTATTGTTTTCTCAAGGTCGTCTTTGACAACCTTTGTGGTGTTGTTAAAAATCTCCACAGAGGCATCTCCCTTCAACAACTATCATTCTGCAATCGTGTCTTTCTTTTCATCCGGGACAAATTCCATGATGTCTACAATATTACATTGCAGCTCCTGACAAATTTTTGCGAGAACTTCTGATGTGACATTTTCATCCTTCGTAAGCTTTGCCAAGGACGAAGAACTGATTCCTGCTTTTTTGCGAAGGTCGGACTTCTTCATCTGCTTGTCGATTAATAACTTCCAAAGTTTGTTATAGCTCATCTTCATATCGAATTACTCCTCTGTGTCCCATGACCTGCCATATAATTCACAGCCATCTGTTGACAGTCTCAATACACAATTATCTTCCAGCGTTTTCTGAGTTTCGGGTCTGCAATCTCCCTGTTTGTCATAGGAAATAAAAATCTGTTTATTCGTACTGGTGTAAATGCGTATTATCCCATCTTCCACGTCCTTTCCAAGATTCTTGAATAGTAAAGAGTCATGCGCCAATGCCGGTAAAGCCGTGCTGAACAATACCGCCAGATCATATACAATCATTCCCTTATAATTTGAACCGGTACCCGTGTTGTCCTGCGTTTCAAATACATAGCTGTTATACGCCTTGAATTGAATGTGCGGAGGCTTTTTCTTGGTTTTAAAGAATGTGTCATTGAACTCTTTCATTTTCGTGTTCAGGGTATCCTCAATCTCTTTCAGAATATCCTCGATGCCTCGCTTCAGAGCTTCATCGGCTCTGGACTTCGCTGCCTGAAGTTCCAGCTGAGTCAGGTAAGCCTGGTTCTAGTTAGTAAGAGCCGATATCTCTGCCTTCAATTCAGAATGCCGGTCAAGGAACTCCCGAGACAGACCTCCCACAATTCCAGCTGTCTAATCTGCGCATTGATGCCTTCCAGCTGTACCTGAAGCTTTTTAACTTCTCCCTCAATGGTGGACTTCTCTTCAGCAAACTGCGCTTCCAGTATCTTTGCAAGTTTCTGATGGTATTTCTCCACCTCGTATAACTTCCGCAGATTTACTCCCGGAAAAAACTCCTGTAAGGATCCCATATCTGCCTCTGTCGGATAGAGGCCATATTCAAGATTCATGTCACCAAGCCGAAGCTTACGCTCCTTGGCTCTGATAGCCGACTCTGTATTCAGCTTTGCATTCGTCAAGGCCGCTTTCTTTATATTCAGTTCAATTTCCTCTTCAGAATATCCCTTTTCGGTCTCCTCCATCAAAGTTGCCAGCTTCAGTTCAAGACTTCGGATGGTGGCAAGGTTCTCTTCGTACTTTTTCTGTCCTCCCACAAGATCAGAGATGAACTGATATTTCCGTGCTTCTCTGAAAGCATCAAGTCTATTCTTGCGGTCAGTAACGTCACTCTTGAACTCTTCAATATCCTTATACTTATCGAAGATGGTTAGTATGGTTGTGATGGACTTATCCATATTCTGTCCGGGAACGCCTTGTAGAGGATATAGTTCATTCGTATTCTACTTGCCGTAAATCCGAAAGAAACTGCTACGTGCTGTACGGAAAGACAGCCCTGCAAAATCCATCTTAAACATCACCTTCAGCCAGTTAGCGAATTCATCCTGCGTATACTGGCTTCCTGTCAATTCGTAGTTTATTGCAGATGTAAACCGTCTCTGCAGACCCCGTATTTCTGGCAAAATGATATTCCTGTCCGCCAACCCGGAATGTAAAGAATATCGTATGATGACCTTCATGTTTTACTCCGTCGCTTTTGACGTAAGTACTTCCACCAAAGGCAAAGTCAATCGCCAGCAGGGAAGAGGATTTGCCGATAGACATAGCTCCATCCTCTTTGCCGAGCACCACATTCAGGCCTTCTTTAAAATGAATGGGCGGGCGTTCCTTGCCCTTTTCCTTAAAGGCAGGAGAATACATCTCTACAAGCATATGAACACCTCCCCCCTCGTCATTAAGGTCTGCTGCCCGTAAGGCATACAGACAATCCATTACAGATATAAAATCAGTCGCATCTGTCAATGATTGCTTTACCCTTTCGTAAAGCTCCTTTACCGGAACCGGTGCCTCTTTTTCTCATTCAGCACCGTAGGTATCAATGCCAGGGTGCTGTTTTTATATGAGTACAGCTTATTGGGAAATTGCATCGAACACCTCACACTTTGCTATAAAATACGCCACCACAATCTGGCAGTAGATATCCTCTTGAAGGCTTACCTTATGCACCTTCTCGGAAATCTCATTGAATATTTCCAGATTGGATTTCTTAGTCTTCTTCCGTCTCTTATAGATTGCCTTCATCTAATCCTGAACTTCATCGTAATCAATCTCTCCGCACTTATCGGCATTGATGATGATTTCCTTCAGCGTGACGTAGTAGGTATACACATAGTCCTTGACCGTCTTGTACAAGACAAGATTGTCATCCGGATTCAGTTTTTCCGGACATCCTTCGGATCGAGGGACGGATCGAGAAGGTCTTTTTCTTTCAGTTTCTTTATCTTGGACATAACGCCGACGATTCCTTTTTCAAGCGGCATCCCGTCCAGAAGTCTCATGCTCTGGTTTCTTGCTACGAGTATTTTCTTTACTCCTATCAGTTCCTTACAGAGTTTTTTATTGTTATCAAGCGAATAGGTAGCCTGGCACATTGGGCAGAAAGCCAGCAGGTTATCTACATTCGCTTCTTTTTCTTTGTCTATCACACCAACTTCGTAGACAGGAGCTGTTGCACCGTCACCAGAGACTGAAAGCAATTTGCCGCACCCCGGTCTTGCGCATACATTTCCGGCTTCTTCCCTCGGATATTCACCGTATCGACTTTTCAGCTCCCGTGCCTGCTGAGCGATTCTTTGACGTTCAAGCTCACTCTGCGGAACAATTCCGGCAGTCCTTCTGAGTATGTCAATAAAACAGTCTGCAAGCTATCCGGCAATATTATCAGATAAACATACCGCTGCGGTTCACCCATGCCGAGGATCTGGCTTTTCTTCGGATAAAACACCTCATCGGCTTCTTGAGCGAGAGCTTCAATCAATTCACTTTCCGTGCTTTCATGCAGTGCATAGGAAAGTATATCTATTTTCTGTTTTACCTCCATTCTTTAACAGCTTCTTTCGCTTTTCTGCATAAAGTCTTTATTTTCAAGCCCTTCCGACCATTGACATCTAATCCACAGCCACAGCCTACCCAACATCTAATCCATTAACTCAACCCCTGACATCTAATCCGGCAACCCAACCCTATCACATTTACCTCAAATGCGCTTAGATAAATTACCGCCGAGCGACCACCTACCCGACCTATCTCTAAGCTGCCGGAAACCGCAAAGTGCCTGATTTCAAGGGCTTTTAAACACTTTATCCCTTAACCCTTGACATCAATACTACGGTCTCCACATGCATGGTTCTCGGAAAGTTGTCTACCGGGCGCACACGCATTAACTCATAGCCGTTGGCGCGGAGGTATTTTATGTCCCGCGCGAGGGTCGCGGGGTTGCAACTCACATAGACAATGCGCTCGGGAGATAGTTCTGCCATGGTGCGGAGGGCGGTCTCGTCGCAGCCCTTACGCGGCGGGTCCACGGTAATCACATCAATCCGGGTGTCCGGATTTTCCTTCTGCCAAGCAGGCAGCACTTCCTCGGCGGCGCCGGTAAAGAATTCCGCGTTTGCAATGCCGTTTCGCTTAGCATTTTCTTTTGCGTCCCGGATGGCGGCAGGCACAATTTCCACGCCGTATACCTTCTTTGCCTGCCGCGCCAAAAAGAGGGAGATGGTCCCGATGCCGCAGTATAAATCCCAGACAGTCTCGTTTCCGCTAAGCGCCGCAAACTCGAGCGCCGCGCCGTACATGGCCTCGGTCTGAACGGGATTCACCTGATAGAACGAATGCGGGGAGATACGGAAGCGAATATCGCCTATGCTGTCCTCGATATAGCCCTTGCCGTAGAGGGTGCGCACCGTATCGCCGAGTATCACATTGTCCCGACGGGTGTTGGTATTGAGAACCAGAGTCTCAAGCCGCGCGTCCTCGGTATCCGCTGCCTGAAGCTCCTTGAGCAGCGCCTCCCAATGCGGCAGTTCCTTGCCGTTTACAATGAGACAGAGCATATAGCCACGGGTCGCACGGCTCTTCCGTATCAGGGCGCGACGAAGCAGCCCCCTGCCGCTCTCTTCGTCGTAGGGGGCTATCCCGAAGCGCTCCGTAAAGGCGAGTATCACTTCCAGAATGCGCGCGTTTTCCTTTGCACCGATATCGCAGTCAAGCCAGGGAATCACGCGGTGACTCCGGGCAGCATAAAAGCCGGCAACAGGTCTTCCGTCCTCGCCGGCTGCAAAGGGCACTTGTGCCTTATTTCGGTAGCGGGATGGCTCTTCCATCCCGACGATTGCTTCCGTGACGGCATCCAGCCGTTCCGCCGGGACTTCACCGATGCGAAGCAGGTTTTCCCGCACCTTATTCGCCTTTAAGCGAAGCTCGGCCTCATAGGAGAGCGCCTGCAGTTGGCAGCCGCCGCAGCGCTGCTCGACCGCACAGCGCGGCGTAACGCGTTCCGGCGAAGGTTTTAAAAGCGTTTTTACGCGCGCAAAGCCGTAATTCTTTTTTAACTTCATCGCGAGACAGCGCGCTGTGTCCCCGGGAAGGGCGCCCTTCACAAACCAGACAAAGCCGTCCGACTTGCCGATCCCGAGCCCCTCGTCGGAGAGCGCCGTAATTTCCAGTTCAAACTCATCGTTCTTACGCATGCGGTCTTCTCTTTCTCTCTTCAAAGCGCATCCTTCCGCGCTTATACGCCGCTCTCGGAGGTCTTTCTCAGGTTGCTGTCCAAGAAGCGGTTAAATCCGAGCCAGCCGTTATTTGCCCCGGCAGCATTCAGGAGTTCTATAAAGGTCTCCATCTTTGCGTCGGTATTGTCCGCGAGATTTAAGGCCATGGCCTCAATCAGCGCCGGTTTCTTCGGGGAGCCGAATTCAAACTCGCCGTGGTGCGCGACAATGCAGTGTCGAAGCTCTGTTGCGCGCTTCTCCGGGAAGTTCGGAATTTTTGCGATTGCCGCCGCAAGCATCTCGCAGCCGATCACAATGTGACCGAGCAGCTGTCCCTCGTCGGTGTAGGCGTTCTCCGGGAAGGCAGAGAGCTCTCTGGTCTTGCCGATGTCGTGACAGAGAGCCGCAGTGATGAGGAGATCCCGATTTAAAATCGGGTAGTTTCCGCAGTAGTAGTCGCAGAGTCTCGCGACACTCAAGGTGTGCTCCATGAGGCCGCCGATAAAGCCGTGGTGCACGGACTTGGCCGCCGAGCTCAGGCGGAAGCGCTTCACAAAGGCAGCATCGTCCACAAAAAAGGCTTTTAAAAGCTGATTGAGATAAGGATCGCGTATCGATTCGATGCAGGCCAAAAGCTCCTTGTACATCTCGTCGTTATTCCGCGCGGAAACCGGCATATAGTCACCGGGATTGTACTCGTCCTCGTTTGCGCGGCGGATGCGGCTCACCTTGAGTTGCAGCTTGTTGTTGTAGAGGATTACATCCGCATCGACCGAGACATAGTCCAGTTCATCGAAATCGCCGATACCGGGGTTTCCGGGTTCCCATATCTTTGCATCCACCACGCCTGTCTTATCGCGGAGCTGAAGGCTCTCATACTCTTTTCCGCTCTTCGTCAAGTAAATTGCCTTTGCTGGCAGAGGTAAACTTCCGAAATATGGGTGTTCTCCCGGAGCGTCTCGATATATTTCATGTCATATCCTTTCTGGTTTGCCTTTATCTGCCCGCAAGCGTCGCGGTGAGCGTAATGGTTTCGTACTTCTCTCTGCCGTTACGCATGAGTGTGAGGCGCAGGGCCTCGCCCTTCGCAAGTTTCTCCATCGCGGATTCCAAATCCCGCATGTTTTGAATTTTTGTCTCGCCGAGCGAAATCAGGATGTCTCCCGGCTGTACGCCCGCCGCATAGGCCGGCGTATTCTGTTCGACGCGGGAGATGTAGACGCCCGCCGGCATGCCGAGATCCCGCTGCGCACTTCCCACCTGCCTGCCGTAGATGCCGAGCAGCGCGGTCTCCTTCCCGTTCATCATGCGCTCAATCGCGGGTTTCAAATCCGAGAGCCCCATGACGGTCGCCGTGCTGTTCTCCCCCTTCTCCGAAAAGAGACCGGTGACCCAGCCGACCAGCTCGCCGTCCGCATTTAAGACCCAGCTACCCGAGTCCGCGTCCGCACTCACATCCGGAAAATAGATGGTCGCATAGCCGTCCACGACGCTCACATTGGTCTGTACATTCGAGAGTATCCCGTACTTCACGGAATGTATCATCCCGAGCGGCGATCCCACAAAAAAGAGGAGTTCGCCCCGCTTTAAACGATAGGAGTTTCCGAAGGGAACCAAAGGAAGCTTCCCCCAACTCTCTCGATTTTCATCGGTAATCGGAACCGAGAGCACCGCGAGCCCGTATACCTTGTCGCGCATTTTGACGCTTGCCGTCGCTTTGTCGCCGCGGGATAAGGTCACGGTCACGCTCTCCGTGCCCTCGACGGCCGCGCTCGTCGTGAGAAACAGGAGCTCGTTCTCTGTCTTCGCAACCGCAAGCCCCGCGTAATTTTCCGAACTCTCGAGCGCATTGTTAAACCAGTCCCGCTCTGCCTGCTCATGGGTCACCGAGACCACCGAGGCATCGGCGCTGTCCGCAAGTTTCCGAAGCGTGCCCGCCATCTGGCGCAGGTCGCTCAGCTCATAGTTTCGGCTCTCCAGCACCTGCTCTACCTGCTCTCGGACATTCTTATTTTCGACCGCGGCACTCTCTTCCCCGCTGCCCTCCGTATGCTCAACGGGGGAGCTGATCTGCTCGTTGGTCTCGACCGCGCCCTCGCTCTCATCCCGCTCGATGCGCACGCTCTTTTCCGGGTGCATCCTTCCAGCGCTTCGCAAGTATGGGGCAGGCCGCACAGGCGACCGCCGCCGCGCCGAGCGCAAAACTCGCACCGGCCACTGCCGCCTTGCCGGCTATCCCCATCATTTTTTTTCTTTTTTGTTTCTTTTCGGCGATATGCTGTGTGATAAACTCATCTTCCTGCATAAAGCTCCCTCCGCCGCTACTGTATTGACACTTAGTATACCATAAAAGCCGAGCATCCGAAACGCGCGCCGTAGTTTGTGCTATACTGTATCAGGAGAAGTTTTCTCTCTTAAAATCAAAGCCGGAACCAAAGCAATACCTACTCTGCCGAACGGCGGAAGAAACGGATGAATCCAACGCATGAACAGCAAAACCTTACATACTTTGGAATTTGATAAAATCATTGCCCTGCTTGAAGAAAGAGCCGTGAGCGCGCCCGGAAAGGCACTCTGTCACGCCCTTGTACCCATGACCGATCTCCCGGAGATAGAGCGCGCCCAGGCGGAGACCGAGGCCGCCCTATCCCGCATTCGCATGAAGGGCGAACTGCGCCTCGCAGGGCTCCGCGATGTGAGCGCCTCTCTAAAGCGCCTCGATGTCGGCGGGACCTTAAAGCACCGCGGAACTCTATGCGATAGGCTCTCTCCTCGACTTAAGCGAGAGAGCGCGGAACTACGGCGCCCACGAGGAGGAAGAGGAAAATCCGGATGCTCTGGAGTCTGCCTTTACGGCGCTCTCCCTCCTGCCCCGCGAAAACCGCGAATTAAAGCGCTGCATTCTCTCCGAGGATCTGGTCTCGGACCACGCAAGCCCCGAGCTTGCCCGCATCCGCCGCCAAATGAAAACCGCGGACGAGCGCATGCACAGCGCTCTCCAGGAGGAGATTAACCGCCACAAGAGCTATCTCATGGACACTATCGTGACCATGCGTAACGGCAGCTACTGTCTCGCCGTGAAGAGCGAGTTTAAGACCAAACTCCCGGGTGTGGTGCACGACCAGAGTTCCACCGGCTCCACGGTCTTCATTGAGCCTCTGGTTGCGGTGCGTCTGAACAACGAGTACCGCGAACTCACGCTCGCGGAGCAGCAGGAAATCGCAAAGATACTCGCGTCTCTCAGCGCCCTGCTCGCCCCGTTTACAGCGGAGCTCCTCGCAAACCAAAAGATACTGGCAACGCTTGACTTTGTCTTTGCAAAAGCGCGGCTCGCCTCTTCGATGCAGGCCTCGAAGCCGCTCTTTAACACCGAGCGCATCGTGGAAATCAAGGACGGACGCCACCCCTTAATTCCGAAGGATCAGGTGGTCCCGATCAGCATATGGCTCGGACAGGAATTCAGTCTCCTCATCATCACCGGACCGAACACCGGCGGTAAGACGGTCTCCCTAAAAACCGTGGGCCTCTTCACTCTGATGGGCCAGGCGGGGCTCCACATCCCGGCCTTCCAGGGCAGCCGCCTCGCGGTGTTCCGCGATGTGTTTGCCGACATCGGCGACGAGCAGAGCATAGAGCAGTCGCTCTCCACCTTCTCGGGTCACATGAAAAATGTGGTCGAGATACTTGATGCGGCGGATGGCGATTCGCTCTGCCTCTTCGACGAGCTCGGCGCGGGTACGGACCCGACCGAGGGCGCGGCGCTCGCCATTGCGATTCTCTCTTTCTTAAAGAACATCGGCGCGCGCACGGTCGCAACCACGCACTACAGTGAACTCAAGGTCTACGCGCTCACCACGAAGGGCGTCGAAAACGCGAGCTGTGAATTCGATGTCGCGACCCTGCGCCCGACCTACCGTCTCTTAATCGGCATTCCGGGTAAGAGTAATGCCTTCGCGATTTCTCAAAAACTCGGGCTCCCGTCTTACATTATCGAAGACGCAAAGAATCACATCGAGCAGAACGATGCTGCCTTTGAAGATCTCTTGACCCGCCTCGAGGCGGATCGCCGCACGATTGAGGCCGAGCGTAAGGAAATTCTTGCCTACCGCGCGGAAATCGAGGAATTAAAAAACCGGCACGAAAAGGCGGATCAAAACCTCGACGAGCGCAAAGAGCGCATCCTCGAAAAGGCGCGCGCCGAGGCAGAGCGCATCCTATCGGAGGCAAAGGAGAGCGCCGACCAGAGCATACGCCGCATCAACCGCCTGAGCGCGGACTCCGGCCTGCTCCGCGAGCTCGAGAAAGAGAGGAGCGGTCTCCGCGACAAGTTAAAGTCGGTCGAGAAGACCGCGCCGAAAAAGAAGGCCGTGAAGGCGGCAAAGCCCGCGGTGCTCCACATCGGCGACTCGGTTCGCGTGCTCAGCATGGACCACGAGGCCATAGTCTCGACCCTACCGGATAAGAACAACCGCCTCTTTGTGCGCATGGGCGTGCTCCGCACCCAGGTCTCCGCGGACGATGTGGTTCTCATCGAGGAGGAGGCTGCTGTGTCCAAGGGCGCAAAGCAAAGCCGGAGCGGCGGCGCGCCGAGTTTCGGCAAGGCCTCCCACATCTCCCCCGAGATTAATCTGATCGGAAAAACCGTCGACGAGGCGCTCGGCGAGCTCGACAAATATCTGGACGATGCCCTGCTCGCGCACCTGAACTCCGTCCGCGTGATTCACGGGCGCGGCACCGGCGCACTGAAAAAGGGTCTGCTCGCCTGGCTCAAAAAACAGCCCTATGTCAAGAAATGCGAGGATGCCCACTTTGACGACGGCGGCGAGGCCGTGACCGTGGTGACCTTCCGTTAAACCTAAGAAAGGAGTCCCTTTGGCCGGAAAACAGAAAATACTGATTGTTGACGACGACGATAACATCGCAGAGCTCATCTCCCTCTATTTGGAGAAGGAATGTTATGAAACCCACATCGCCGCAGACGGCGCCGAGGCCCTGACTCTCTTCCGCACCCTCGCGCCGGATCTCGTGCTGCTGGATCTCATGTTGCCCCATGTGGACGGCTATCAGGTGTGCCGCGAAATTCGCAAGAGTTCCCAGACGCCTGTCATCATGCTCTCCGCCAAGGGCGAGGTCTTTGACAAGGTGCTCGGGCTTGAGCTCGGCGCCGATGACTATGTCATAAAGCCCTTTGAACCGAAGGAACTTGTGGCGCGGGTTCGCGCCGTGCTGCGCCGCTACCGCCCGCAGGAAAACACGCCGCCCGCGCGCGCGGAGACAGAGAGCGTGCGCTGTGAGGACTTGGAAATCAGCCTCACAAACTACGCGGTCCGCTATGAGGGCCGCGCGGTCGAGATGCCGCCGAAGGAGCTTGAGCTCCTCTTCTTCCTGGTCTCCCACCCGAACCAGGTCTTTACGCGCGAACAGCTCCTGGATCACATCTGGGGCTATGAATACGCGGGCGATACGCGCACGGTCGACGTGCACATCAAGCGACTCCGCGAGAAATTAAAGGATAAGCCGAGCTGGTCCATCGCCACTGTCTGGGGTGTCGGCTATAAATTTGACCTGCGCGCATGATGAAGCGACTCAAGCGTTCCCTCTACCTCAAATTTCTGCTCGGCTACCTGCTCTTCGGTGTCGCGGGCTTTCTCGCCGTGTCTACGCTCTCCTCTCGGCTCACCGAAAACTATTTGATCAGGAGCCGTGCGCGGACGCTCTATGACGAGGCGAGCCTCATTGCCGCGGCCTATTCCGGTGTCTACGACGGCAAGTCCCTCCCGCTCCAGAGCGCCTACCCCCAGCTCGAGGCCGTCTCGACCTACCTGCGAGCGGAAATCTGGATCATGGACAGGGACGGCAACATTGTCCTGGACTCCGCGCACAGCTGGGACGGGCGCGTCATTCCGGACTTTGACCCGACCGCAACCGGCAGCCGCTCTTATATGGTCGGCTCTTACTTCGGTTCCTTCCCGCGCACCGTGCTAAGCGTCTCCGCGCCGATTGCCGGGAACTACCGAACCTACGGCTATGTCGTCATTCATCTCCTCATGGACCATGTGCAGGAAGATGCCGCCAAGATTATGAATCTGGTCTATATCAGCTACGGCATCGTGTTTCTGCTCTCGCTGACCTTCCTGATTAACTTCAATGTGTTCGTGTATCGGCCGCTGACCGTCATCACCGAGGGCGCAAGGCAGTTCGCCGAGGGGAACTTAAGCCACCGCATCCCGGTCGGCTCGGCGGACGAGATGGGCTATCTCGCGAGAACCATGGACAGCATGGCGGAAAGCTCTCCCGTCTCGAGGACGATGAGCGGCGCTTTATCGCAAACGTGTCCCATGACTTCCGCTCCCCCTTGACCTCGATCAAAGGCTTCTCCGAGGCCATTTTGGACGGCACCATCCCCCCGGAACTGCAGGCAAAATACATGCGCCGCATCATCGCGGAAACCGAGCGCCTCGCGAAGCTCACCGAAAACATGCTGAGTCTCAATTCCCTCGGCATGGGGCAGACCCTCCACAAGACTGTCTTTAACCTGAACGAACTGGTGCGCTCCACCGCCGAGAGCTTTGAAATGCAGTGCAAGGCAAAGCGCATACACATCTCTCTCTCCTCTTTGCCGAGGAAGAGAGCCCGGTCTATGCCGATGCCTCCCGCATTCAGCAGGTGCTCTATAATCTCACCGACAACGCCATCAAGTTCTCGCCGGAGGACAGCGAGATCGAGATTGCCTGCAGTGAGCGGCGAAGCCGCATGGTGGTAACGGTGAGCGACAGCGGCATCGGTATTTCCGAAGCCGATTTATCCCGGGTCTTTGACCGCTTCTTTAAGGGGGACCTGTCCCGCGGGCAGGACAAAATGGGCGCGGGACTCGGCCTCGCCATAGCCCGCGAGGTCATGCTCGCGCACGGCGAGAGCCTGGAAGCGCAGCGCCGCCCCGAAGGCGGCAGTCGTTTCTTCTTCACCCTCCCGAAAGCTGACGAAAAAAACCTACGTCACTGACAGGGAATCGTCATTCTGTCGTAAGGATTTGTAAGCTTGCTGTGCTATACTATTTACAGAAAATATTAAGATTTGGAGGTGTTTTACTATGATGAAACGACTGAAGCGGGCCGGTGCCCTCTTTCTCTGCGTTGCAATGACTCTCTCTCAGAGCGTATTTGCACACGCGGCAACCGCAGAGGACGATCCGCAGGACTACTCGGTCAGCGATGTCAGCTTCGATGTCTCGAACGACCGCGTCTATGTCAACTGGTCGGTCGGAGACAGCCGCACCAGCTATTCGGTACAGCTCTACAGCTCTTCCGACCTGAAGCCGAAGCACAAGCTCGGCACGGCGATGACTGCGGGCTACACGGCCGAGAAGGTGGATATCACGGACAGAGTCTTAAAGCGCGGCGCGGGTACCTACTACGCGCAGGTCACCGCAAAGAAGAAGGCAAAGGGCCAGACCCGCTTCGCGAGTGCGGTCGGCGGCGAGACCATCACTTCGGAAGATATCCAGATGATCAAGCAGAACCGCGGCTCTGTCGATGACACGAAGAATACCGCGGCGGGAAGCTCCGCTGCGAACACGAGCCCTGCTGCGCAGTACAATGCGGCACTGAACAATGCGGGACAGAACAACGGCGCACAGAACAACACTTCCGCTCCGGCTGCACCGAGCGGCCACTGGGAGACCCTCGGCAACGGCGGTTGGGCTTATGTCCTCCCGAGCGGCGAGAAGGCGACCGGCTGGTACGAAGTGAACGGCAAGTGGTACTACTCCGGCAGCGACGGCGCAATGTGGGCCAACGCTTGGATTAAGAGTGCCACCGAAGAGGGTGTCTACTACTACGTGGGCTATGACGGCGCAATGCTGGTCAGCACGCAGACGCCGGACGGCTACCTGGTCAACTACGACGGAAAATGGAAGGCCGCATAAGCGTTCTTAATTCTCACCAAATAAAAATAGGCACCGCGATTTCGCGGTGCCTATTTTTATCAAAAGGTTACAGGAAAATACGTTAAATTTCTGTGTGTATCTTCTTACAGGAAAGTAAGAGAAATGTAAGTGGAATCCACTATTTTTTCTCGGAGAAATCGTTTAGGATATAGACATAGCAAAAGCAATACAACGCAGGAAAACCTGCAGAACGGAGGAAACAAATATGACGCAAAAGAATCTTTTAAAGAAAGTGGCACCTATGGTTCTGACCGCAGCAATGCTTTTCGGTATGACGAGCATGGCATTCGCGAAGACCAACAAGACCGCAGTTCAGAATGTTACCATCGACCTTGAGTATGACCTCGCACCGGGCATGAATTCGAGCCAGGTTGACGCGGACAGCAACAGTGTCGGTGTGGACAATGTGAACGTCACTTCGGTCACCAACACCGATTTCGGCAAGAAGCCGAAGGTCACGCTGAAGCTGAAGCCGGACAGCGACTTCACCTTCAAGGGCACGCCGAAGGGCAATGTCAAGATCAACGATAAGACCGGCAAGGGCGCTGCAATCACCAAGGTCAGCTCGACCGCAAGCAGCATGACCGTCACGGTCACCCTGCCGAAGACCGGTTCCACCGATAAGAGCGCGCTGGAAGTCGGCGATGTCTCCTGGGGCGATGATGACAGCCCGGTGATCTCCTGGGATGAGGCGGATTACGCAACCCAGTACGAGGTGAAGCTCTATCGCAACAACACCATCAAGGAGACCGTCACCACGAAGAACACCAGCTACGATTTCCGTGACAAGATCCGTGAGAACGGCAAGGGCAGCTACACTGTCAAGGTTCGTGCAGCGGTCGGCAACAGCAACAGCTCCAAGGGCGACTGGACCGAGTCCGATGAGTTTGAGGTCGACGACGATATCCTTGCAGCACTCGGCGGCAAGACGAACAACAGCGGCTCCAACAACGGCGGTCAGACCGGCCCGAACGGATCGAACTCCGGCAACAAGGGCGCATGGCTGAAGGACAATGTCGGCTGGTGGTACTGCAACGCAGACCGTTCCTACACGACCGACAACTGGCAGCAGATTGACGGCAACTGGTACTACTTCAACAAGTCCGGCTACATGAAGACCGGCTGGCTGAAGAGCCGTTTCACCGGCAAGTGGTATTGGCTCAGCACCGAGAACGGCAGCAACCTCGGTAAGATGCTGACCAACCAGTGGGTTGACAACAACCGTTACTTTGTTGACAACAGCGGTGTTTGGACGCAGAGCAGATAATTGAATGGCAAAACGCCTGTCGCACAAAACGTGCGGCAGGCGTTTTCTTTTTGCCTATTTATGCGAGGATTCACCGCATTTCCGGGCGGACTTCTTGACTTTCCTCAGATCCCCTTTGAAATACCGCCGCCGTTATATTTCCCTGCTTTTTGATACGGTTCACCGCATTTCCGACGGGCTTCTTGACTCCCTTTGAGAAAATCGTTCGGACTACTCTCCTTAAAATTTCTCCGCACCGGCTGATACTTCGGTATTGATTTTTCCCGTTTCCTTGCCGCAGTATGTTCGGTGGATAACGTTATGACACATGTCGGCTGTCTTTCTTGCGCTTATATGCAACGGCGGTACAGACTCTTATTATTCGAATTTAATTGATTCGCTCAGCAAAAAAACAGCCCCCGCATCGCAGGGGCTGTTTTTTAGTTTGCGTAGCGCTCCACAAAGCGCTGCATGCGGTTCATGGCCTCTCTAAGCTGTTCCTGGGAGTAGGCATAGGAAATGCGGACAAAGCCCTCGCCGCTGTTTCCGAACGCCGTACCCGGCACGACCGCGACCTTCTCTTCCGTGAGCAACTTCGTACAGAATTCCTCCGAAGAGAGACCGAACTTTGAGATATTCGGGAAGATATAGAACGCGCCCTCCGGCTCAAAGCAGGGAATATTCATCTCCTCGAGTCGCTTTAAGAGATAGCGGCGGCGCTGGTTATAGGACTCGCGCATGCGCGCAATCTCCGCATCGCAGTCGCGGAGCGCCGCGACCGCCGCGTACTGGCTCGTGGTCGGCGCGCACATGATTGCGTACTGGTGCACCTTGATCATCTGCCGCAGTATGGGCTCCGGCCCGCAGGCATAGCCGAGACGCCAGCCCGTCATGGCATAGGCCTTCGAGAAACCGTTGATCAGAACGGTTCTCTCCCGCATGCCGGGAATCTGGATAATCGAGGCCGGCGCCTCGCCGTTGTAGGTGAGCTCGGTGTAGATTTCATCCGACACCACATAGATATCGTGTTCTATGACTACCTTCGCGATCGCCGCAAGCTCTTCGCGCGTCATAATAGAGCCGGTCGGGTTATTCGGGAAGGGCAGAACCAAAAACTTGGTGCGCTCCGTGATGCAGCGCTCCAAATCCTCCGGCATCAGCTTAAAGCGGTCCTTCTCCTTGAGTTCCAGGATCACCGGAACGCCGTCCGCAAGCCGCACGCAGGGCTCATAGGAGACATAGCTCGGCTGCGGGATAATCACCTCGTCGCCGGGGTTTAAGAGGGCGCGGCAGGCAAGGTCTATGCCCTCCGAGCCGCCGACCGTCACCGTGATCTCGCTGAGCGGATCGTAGGACACCGCAAAGCGGCGGTGAATATAGCGCGCAATCTCCTCGCGGAGCTCGTTGAGACCCGCGTTGCTCGTATAAAAGGTACGTCCCCGCTCCAGGGAATAAATGCCCTCCTCGCGTATGGGCCAGGGCGTATCAAAGTCCGGCTCGCCGACACCGAGCGAAATGGCACCTTCCATGGTGCGGACAATGTCAAAACTTTCGTATGCCCGAGGGCTGCAGGGCTACGGTCTTCTTTGCCAACACTTCATTGATGTCTCTCATGCCATGAACAACTGCCTTTCGTCTTCTTTTTTCCGAACCATCTCCGTGCCGTGATCCTTGTATTTCTTCAGCACAAAGTGGGTCGAAGTTCCCGTCACGGACTCAATCGGCGCAAGGCGCTCCGAGACAAAGAAGGCCACTTCCCGCATGGTCTTCCCTTCAAGGAGGACCATGAAATCAAAGGCACCGCTCATCAGATAGACCGAATCCACCTCGTTGTACTGGTAAATGCGCTCCGCAATGCGGTCGTAGCCCATACCACGCTGCGGCGTGACCTTTACCTCAATCAGGGCTTCCACGCGCTCGTTGCTCGTGTTCTCCCAGTTGATCAGGGTGTGATACCCGCGGATGATGTTCTCCTTCTCCATATCTGCGATTTCATTCGCGACCGCCACCTCACTCTCCCCGAGCAACATCGCGAGCTCATGAATATCTATGCGCGCATTCTTTTCCAGAACCGCGAGGATTTTTCACGCATCTGTCTTCCTTTCTGTCTCAAACACTTCTGCTTCCAATTCGATGCCCCGTTCCGGGCGGTTGATGTACTCGCGCTCGGTCTTATCGACCACGCACTTATCAAGCCCGGGCACAAAGCGGCCGATGCAGGCTGCCGGTATGCCTTTTGCCCGAAGCGACCTTGCAAGGCTGTCACCGCTCTCTGTGAAAAAGAGCAGGGCCTCCGTATCCATGCGATAGGGGTTCTTGCCGAGCGCCTCCGAAAGCGCTACGGTCTCGGGTAAAATCGGCACATCCCGCAGGCAGATTTCCAGGCCCGACTTTCTCCGGACCGCGGCGAGGTAGAGCGCGGCAAGGATGCCGCCTCTCCCGTAGGGCAGGCAAACGGACACCCCGCAAGCGTTTTCCGCGATGCGACGGGCTTCCTCCCGCGCTTTCCGCTCGCTCTTACACTGCGAAATCGCAGCCTCCGAGAGTCGAACATTTATTCCTTTTTCCGCCCCGCATTCTTCTGAAAGGCGCTCCGTTTCAAGGTTTCCCGCGGAGAAAGCCGCGACAATTTCCGGATACGCCCGACTCAATGCAAGAAGGCGCTGAGACCGGCTGCCGCCATACCGAGCACCATGGACAGGCAGAGAATCACCGAAACAATAATGGCCAACACACGACGACGTTTATCTTTCATCTTCTTATACCCCGTTTCTGCGGTAAGCACCGCTGAATTTTCATTTTACTATAGTCTCTCCCCCGGCCTTCCGCAAGAGAAAAGTCAGACAAAAATTTTGAGCTGCCGCCCGGTTTTCCCGTACTGGTAGTAGCGAACCCCGGCCGCGTTCAACATGCGCTTGCTCGCGCGGACAGCCGCGGTATCGCCGTACTTGTCCTCGCCGTAAATCAAAGTCCGTATGCCGCACTGGATAATCGCCTTGGCGCACTCGTTGCAGGGGAAGAGCGTCACATAGAGCTTGCTCCCCTCGAGCGAGCCGCCGCGGTAATTCAGGATTGCATTTAACTCACTGTGCGTCGCATAAAAATACTTTGCCTGATAGGGGTCGTCCTGCTCGTGCTCCTTTCCCCAGGGGAATTCATCGTCCGAGCAGCCGCGCGGAAAACCGTTATAACCCATCGAGAGTATCTTGTTGTCATCGCTCACGATGCAGGCCCCGACCTGGGTATTCGGATCCTTCGAGCGGAGTGCCGAGAGGTAGGCAACCCCCATAAAGTACTCGTCCCAGCTGATATAGTCCTTGCGCTTCTCTGTCATTCGCTCTCCTCTCCGGCGTGCAGCCAATGATGTCCTGCCGCCTTGTTCATGCGGTTCATGATTGCAAGCCCCACGCCGCTCTCCGGAAAGGCCTCGGCGTAAATACGTTTTACCCCCTGCGTGTCCATTTCGCGGAGCGCCGCAAAGAGGTTGTGGGCAATCTCCTCCGGCCGCTCTCGCTGTCCGAGCGGAAAGACCGCATCCGCGCAATACGCGCCGGCTGTCTCGCTTGCCGCGAGCACACCGACCCTTTCGCCGCGTTCCTTTGCGTTTGCCGCCCTTTTGTTGACAAGACGTATAACAGCCTCCGGTGCGCCGTCGACCAGATACATCTCGGCCTGCGGGGCGTAGTGGCGGTACTTCATGCCGGGCGCCTTGGGGTGCATGCCCGGGGGAGAGCGGCTTTTTGAGCACCGGGTCCAGCTGCACTTCTCCCAGCACTTCTTCCAGCATTTCAACCGTGATTGCACCCGGGCGAAGCAAGGTCGGCACGCTGCCGCTCAAATCCACAATGGTCGACTCGAGCCCCACCGCGACCGCACCGCCGTCCAGTATCATGTCTATTTTGCCGCCGAGATCTTCCGCGACATGACGCGCTTCGGTCGGGCTGGGACGCCCCGAGGTGTTCGCCGAAGGCGCCGCAATCGGCAGCCCCGCGGCCTCGATGAGCGCCCTTGCGTTTGCATCGCCCGGCAGACGCACGGCAACGGTATCCAGACCGCCGCTGGTCTCCCGCGGCACGCGCTCGCTCTTTTTGACAATCATGGTGAGCGGCCCCGGCCAGAAGGCTTCCGCGAGGTGATAAACCGCATCCGGGATTTCCGCCGCGAGCGGCGCAAGCTCCTCCGTGCGGGCAATGTGGACAATCAGCGGGTTATCGCTCGGCCGTCCCTTTGCCGCGTAAATCTTCTCCGCCGCCGCAGGGCTCAGCGCATTGCCGCCGAGCCCGTAGACCGTCTCCGTCGGGAAGGCGACCAGACCGCCGGCGCGCAGTATCCGGGCCGCTTCCGTGAGCGCACGCTGCCGCTCTTCTTCCGTCCCCGTGAGCAGGCCGTATGCTGTCTCCATGCTCAGCGCCGTCCTTCCTGCTCTTTCAGCACATGGCTTAAGCGCTTGTAGAGCAATACGGTCAGCAGCATATCAATGCCGCCCTTTAAGAAGTTCAGCGGGGCAACCGCATAGAGCGCCATAGTCTCAACGCTCACAATGCGCGGGTTCACCTTGCTTCCCATCTGCACTATGGTGTCAAGCGGCATGCCGTAGAGCTCCGCAAACTTCGGGAGCAGATAGACCGCATTGAAGAAGGAACCGAAGACTGTCATGCAAATCACTCCGAGTGCGCAGGCCACAAAAGCCTGGCGCTTTGTCTTCTTTTCGAGATAAAAGATACCTGCCGGAAGCACCAGCGCACAGCCAACCGCAAAGTTTGCGAGCTCGCCGACAAAGGCGGTCGAGGTGGACTTAAACACAAGCTTTAGCAAGATCTTCACAAACTCCGCCATCACGCCCGCAACCGGACCGTAGGCAAAGCTCAAAATTAAAATCGGGAGCTCCGAGAGGTCTATTTTATAAAAGGGCGGAGCAAAGGGCACCGGCACCTCAAACATCATGAGTACGGCCGCCACCGCCGAGAAGAGGCCTATCATGGCCATCTTTCTCGTATTCAGAATGCGCTCTCTCTGCCGCTGCCGCTGCTGAACGCGCTTCTCAATCACGTAGGCGACAAAGAAGCAGAGAAACACGACCAATAAAAACTCTCCGACAAAAATCAAATTTTCCGCAATTTTCTGTCCTAAATTTCCGCTCATTGCTTGATGATCTCCCATACATCGTCTGTTTCAAGTCCCAGGCGCCATACCGCGACACCCGCAATCGCTTTGCTTTTTATAACATCCATTCTGGTCTGCATGGACTTTGCGTCTTCCATCCAAATCAGCTGCAGGCTCCCGTTGTTGGAGCGCTGTCCGTAGTTCTGCCCGAGTGTCTCGTCGTAATTGAGACCGACCTGGTTTTTATCGACCCACTCCTTTGCCCCCTTCATGCCGAGCGCCTCGCTGCTCACCTTACCGTTTTTATCCTCGGTCCAGAGCCGCGTGTAGAAGGGCACGGCCTGAATTAATTTCTCCGCGGGCACTTCCGCGAGACTCATATCGAGTCCCGTTGTCACAAAGCCGAGCGACGCCGTGCTGCCGGGCTCATCTCCCTTTGTGTGCTCATCGTAGCCCATGTTGATCACATAGTCACAGAAAACCCCGAGCTCCTTTCTGTCGTAATAGAGGTTAAAGCTCGCGGGATTCGGCACATCCACCGTCAAATACAGTTGCTTTCATGGCAGGCAAGCGAAAGTTCTCGGATAAACTCGAGATACTGCTCTATGGCCTCCTCTTTGATGAGCTCAAGGTCCACATTGATGCCGTCGTAACCGTAGAGATCCGCGTCCGAAATCAGGGACTGTATCAGCTTTTCGCGCACCGAGGTCTTTTTGAGTAGCTCGCCCGTTGTGACCGTCTTATCAAAGTTATCGAGAAGGGCAAACACCTTGAGCCCCTTCTCATGCGCCTCTTCGACATAGGCGCGATCCGCAAAGTTCTGGTAATCGCCCTCATTGCCGCGGAGGGAAAACCAGGTCGGCACAACGACGTTCATCCCGCTTGCATTTTGCACGAGCGTGCCGAGGCCCTTATTGGCTGGCTGGTTGGAGACCAGGTGAAAGCCGAGAAGTACCTTTTCGCCGAGAGAAAGGCTCGGGTACTCCTGCTTGGTGAAGTTACTCGAATAAGGGACATTTTCGGCCGCGCGGAGATTTTTAAGCTGCACGTAGCCGGTAAAACCGCTCTCGGTCTTCACGCGGGTCCACCGTGTCGTATCCGTCGTCGCGCCTTCGTGATCCGGAATGACCCGGAGCGCCTCGTTTTTCTGCACTTCGGTGACAATGCTGCCGCGCACGCTCGCTCTGCTTCTCAGGGCAAGCTTATGCTTTGCCGCCCGCACTTCGTCGCTCTCCGGAGAGGGCGCAATGAAAACGCGCTTCACGTTGCCGTCCAAATAGCTCTCGACACGGACATCCGTAAACTCACGGAGCAAGGGCAGGGAGAGATAGAGTTCCTGATTCTCCGTGTAAAAGAGCGCCTTGCCCTCGGTATCTTTTTCCTCGGCCGTAAACTTCCGAACCCCCGTCGGTGCCGCATAGACAATCAGCTTTTCGTCTCGATCCCAGTAGAAGCGCTGATTCATCTCCCGCTTCACAAGGGTCAGGGGCAGGTAGACACTGCCGTTCTGCATCTCGGCCTTCTCTTTTTGGAGTTCATAGTTGTAGATTACGGCGACTTCATCCCCCGAAGCACCGAAGAGCTCTGCCTCGCCGATGTGCACGCGGCTCGGCCCGAAGCGCTGATACCAAAGCACAAAAATCAGCGCGCCGAGTAACAAGACAAGAAGAAGAGGTAAAAAAGGCAGCTTCCCGCCCCGCTTCCGGCTCCGCCTGCGGCTCTCGCTCACACGCTTTACCGGCTCCGTCTCCTTCAGCTTTTCTTTTTCTTCCAAGATAATCCTCCTCTATGCGCAAAAATACGCTTGCAATCTCATTTAATTAGGAAGAGAAACAAAAATAATTCCGAAACAGTATATCATAAAACAATGTGCTGTGTGTTAAGACAAACAAAAAAGCGACAGTGCGCTCCGTGACAAGCGCACTGTCGCCGTGCTGCAAACTTGCAGGCTCGGCAGCACACAGATATTGACCCATGCTCCGTGACATTGAGTCGGAATTGCGAATTCCGCGGGTTGCCGCCCTCTGCCGCGCGAGACGGATGGCTTACTTCGCGCGAACAAAAAGCGCCGGACAGCTCCGGATTGAAATTGCATTTTTCTGGAAATACACCGCGCGGATGCGCGCGCAGTGCGGCAGCAAGAACGCCGCCGGTTGAGAAGTGAAACATCTGTCTTGGGGGACAAGATTCAAGACCATCCTCCTGTTCTCCATCCGAGTTCAGTATAACAACAGGACACATATTCTTCAATTGCCAAAGCAGCAATTCCGTTGTATTATGCATTAACAAAACAGAAGGAGGTGAAGTCCTTGAAACTAGAACGCGTCAGCGAATACCAGATCAGCTGCACCCTGTCCGGTTTTGACTTGATTGAGCGCAACATGGAGCTCGGTGAGCTCGCCTACGGCAGCCAGAAAGCACGACAGCTTCTTCGGGAGATGATGCAACGGGCTTCCTCTGAATTGGGCTTTGAAGTCGATAACATGCCGCTCCGCGTAGAGTCCATACCGCTCTCGGATGACAGCATTCAGGTATTGATTACAAAAGTAGATGATCCGGAGGAATTGGATGCGCGTTTTTCGCGCTTGTACCGCCGCTCGACGGAGACTACGACGAACGCCACGGCATCGAGGACCTCTTACAGGAACTCGAGAATAAGGGGGCCGTTCCGCCTTACCCGCCGCCGTACGGCAGTGAGACTATGACGAACGAGAACAAAACCGCCGCGCCGGAGGCGCATATCCGCGGCTTTCGCTTTCCGAACTTGAATGCCGTGATTGCGGCCGCGCATGCGGTACGCAGCACACCGGAAATTGCGAGCGAGGCCCTCTACCGGGATCCGAAGAGCGGCTACTATATTCTGACCGTCAAGGCCGAAACCGAGACGCCCGCGCTCTTTGCGGCGCTCTGTAACCGTCTGAGCGAGTACGCCGAGCCGCTTTTCCTGACGACAGGCCGCGCCGCATACTTTGCGGAGCACTATCGCAGCGTCGTCGCAAAGGACGTGCTGAATTCGCTCGCAGAGCTCTGATAGGCAGCCTTAAGTATTGTTAGTTAATCACAACAAATAGTTCATCGTGTACCCCTAAAAGTGCAAGTTTCACAGTGTTCCGCGCTTGAATTTAGTCCTTGTTTCGTTTAAGATATGGGAAACAGCAAAGATGCTGTCGTCTTAGATGAATCAAGGAGGAAGTAATTATGGCACGCAGAATTTCTGATGCTTGCGTCAGCTGTGGCAGCTGCGCCGGTGAATGTCCCGTCGGTGTGATCTCCCAGGGAGACACCCAGTATGTGATCGACGAGGCTGGTTGCATCGATTGCGGTGCTTGCGAGGCAGTATGTCCTGTCGGCGCAATCGCTGAGGCTTAAATCACAGTTAAAAAGCTCCGGGCTTATGCCCGGAGCTTTTTGCATCTACGTTGCCTCATGGGACGAAAAGAGTTGGAAACGCCCGTTCTTACCGATGATTCGGAAAGAACGGGCGTTTTTAGAATTCGCGACTCAGCGCGCCATATTGACAAAGCGCGTGGTATCCGGCTTCCAGACCAGGCTCACCGTGCCGATGGGGCCGTTACGCTGCTTTGCGATGATGACCTCGGCCTCGTTCGGGTGTTCCGTGTCCTTGTTGTAGTAGTCGTCGCGGTACAGGAACATCACCACATCCGCGTCCTGCTCGATGGCGCCGGACTCTCGGAGGTCCGAGAGCATGGGTCTGTGGTCCGGGCGCTGCTCCACCGCGCGGGAGAGCTGCGAGAGCGCAACGACAGGTGCCTGCAGCTCGCGGGCCAGGGCCTTTAAGTTGCGGGAGATGTCGGAGATTTCCTGCTGGCGGTTCTCGCCGGACTTTCCGCTGCCGCTCATGAGCTGCAGGTAGTCGATAATCACGAGATCCACCCCGTGCTCGAGTTTCTGCTTGCGGCACTTACTCCGAAGCTCGCCGATGCCGATGCCCGCCGTGTCATCGATCACCAGATTTTTGCTCTCGGCAATGCGTGCGGCCGCCTCTATGATGTTGCCGAAATCACTGCTCGAGAGATCGCCGTTCCGCATTTTCTGCGCGTCGACACTGGATTCCATCGAGAGGATACGGTTGACCAGCTGTTCCTTGCTCATCTCGAGCGAGAATATCATGCAGGAGAGCCCGTTTCGCACCGCGGCGTGCTCCACGATATTCAGCACGAAGGCCGTCTTACCCATGGAGGGACGTGCCGCAATCAGCACGAGATCGGAGGGCTGCAGACCGCTTAACTTCCGGTCGAGGTCTATAAAACCGGTAGAAATGCCGGTCACCTCCGCGCCGTTCTGATAGGCGGTCTGAATCCGGTTGAGGACATTCAGGGTAATCTCATCAATCGGCGTAAACTCGGCCGCACTGCGCTGTTGGAGAATGCGGAACATCTTGTCCTCGGTTTCCTGCAGAAGATCCTCCACTTCCTGACTGTCCGCGTAGCAGCTGTTCGCGATTTCCTCGCTCGCCTGAATCAACTTCCGCTTGACTGCCTTGGCGCGGACTATCTTTGCGTATTCCCGTATGTTGGCGGCGGTCGCCTCACTCTGCGCAATCTCGCGCAGAAAGTCGAGGCTCTGCACATCCGGCGGTACTTCCTTGGTCTTCAGCTTTTCCTGCACCGTCAAAATGTCGACGGGCTTGCCCTCGTTGAAGAGTTCCGCCATGCAGGCAAAAACCGTGCCGTAGGGGCGGGAATAAAAATCCGCCGCGCTGCAGTGCTCCAGCGCGACGGCAAGACTTCCCTGGTCCACGAAAACCGCACCGAGGATGGAGCGCTCTCCCTCCTCGCTGTGCGGCATCACGCGCTTTAGGACATTTTGGACATCGTCGGTCATTTTTCTTCCGCCACAGTGACCTTGAGCTTCGCCTGTACTTCGCGGTGCAACTTGACCACGGTCTCATAGCTTCCGAAGTTCTTGAGGGGCTCCGCGAGCGCTATCTTCTTCTTGTCGAGCTCCAGGCCCAGCTGCTCCTTCACCGCCTCCGCGAGCTCCTTGGTCGAGACGGAGCCGTAGGTCTTTCCGTTCTCGCCGCCCTTGATGTACACGGTCACCGCGCCCGCCTCGATTTTTGCCGCGAGTGCCTTTGCCTCCGCGAGCTGCTCTGCGGCGATCTTTGCCTCATTCGCCTTCTTTAACTTGAGGCTGTTCAGATTCTCCGCCGTCGCCGCTGCGCCGAGCTTCTTCGGCAGCAGAAAGTTTCTTGCGTAACCCTCAGAGACCTCCACCAAATCGCCGGCCTTGCCGAGCGACTTCACATCCTGCAGTAAAACAACCTTCATTAGATTTCTCCTTTCAAAAGCATCTCATCGATGACCTGTTTGACTTGGTCCATCGCTTCTTCCTGCGTGATATTGGCGAGCTGGGCACCGGCTATGGTTCTGTGACCGCCGCCGCCGAGCTTCTCCATCATGACCTGCACATTGACCTCGTCAATGGCGCGCGCCGAGAGGAACACCTTCTCGCGGAAGGTGGTCGCCACAACACTCGCCTTCACGCCGATTACGTCGAGCAGATCGTTTGCCGCCTGCGCGCCGACCACGGTCGGGCTTTCCAGACCCTCCGCATCGCAAAAGCTCAGCGCAAAGTGCTCGCGGTAAATCTCCGCATTGTGAATGGCCTCGCTCTTTGCGCGGTAGTCATCCAGCTTCTCGCGGAACAACTTGCGGACGCGCGTCACATCGGCGCCGTTACGCCGAAGGAAGGCCGCCGCCTCAAAGGTGCGCACACCGGTCTGATTCTGGAAATTGTGGGTATCGATCACGATGCCGGCGTACATGGCATCCGCCTCGACCGCCCGTATCTTGACCTCATCCGAAATGTACTGCACGACCTCCGCGACCATCTCGCAGGCGCTGGAGGCATAGGTTTCGACATAGGAGAGCTGGGCATTCCGGATGGAATCCTGGCTCTGTCTGTGGTGGTCCAGCACCACGATGGTCTTTGCGGCATCCAAAAGTCTCGGGCCTTCGACCATGGAAGGACGGTTCGTGTCCACGACCACAAGGACGGTACCCTCATCCAGTAGCTGCAGGGCCTTCTCCTCCGGAATGAACATATCCTCCGGGTAGTCGCCGTTTTGGAAGCGCGCCAGCATGGGCCGTATCGCATTGTTGACTGCGGAAGAGACAATGTGCGCCTCTTTCCCCATGGTCGCCGCGATGCGCCAAATACCGACCGCCGCACCGAGCGAATCGATGTCCATGAGCTTGTGCCCCATGATGAGGAGCCTATCCTTATTCTCGATGAGTTCGCGGAAGGCATGGGCTTTGACTCGCGCCTTGACGCGGGTGGTCTTTTCCTTCGAGTTCGTCTTGCCGCCGAAGTAGTGAATGTTCTCTCCGTCTTTCACAACGGCCTGATCGCCGCCGCGTCCCAGCGCCATATCGATGGCCTGGCGCGCAAAGTCATAGCACTGCGCGTAGGTGCCGCCGCCGTCACCGATGCCGATGGAGAGCGTGATACGCATCTCGTTGCCGATGTTCACGGTCTTAACCTGTTCCAGGATATCAAACTGGGTTTCGTAGAGCTCCATGAGATAGCGCCGCTCGATCACGAAGAAATACTTGTCTTTCTCGAGTTTCTTCATGATGGCCTGCATGCCGTCAAAGTAGCGGACAATCTTCCGGTCTATCATGGCCGTGAGCAGAGGCCTACGCACATCGTCGACGCTCTCCATGGCCTCCTCGTAGTTGTCGAGGTACAAAAGTCCGGCCGTGAGTCGCCGGCTCTCCTCCTCCTCGCGAAGTTTAAGGAGTGCGGTCTCATCGTAGAAATATAGTGCAAAGACCTTGTCATTGCCGAGTTTCTCCCGCACCAGCCGCACGCGGAGCCGAAGTTCACCGAGGCTTAAATGGTAGTCCGCGCTCTCCGTAATTTTCGCGAGCTCTTCCGGATTGAGTTCCGGAAACAGCTCATCCAGTCGGCGGGGATTTTTATGTTGTGCCGCGAGCAAAGCCGTCATCGCCGTATTCTGATACGAAAAAGCACCGCTGCGATCCAGCAGCGCATAGCAGAGGTCCAGATTTTCGGCAAGCCGCGCCTGCATACTGTCCGTTGCCGCGGAAAAGCCGATCATCGCGCGGTTTATCTCCGCGCCGGAGACGGCATAGAGCCTTAAGCAAATACCGCCGCAAATCAGGGCCAGGAGAAATACCAGCAGGCCGGTCTCCCAGTTTGCGACGCAAATCAGAACCGCCATCAGTATGGAAAGCACGGCGGGAAATATGGGCCATCTGAGATAATTCCGCAATTTCCTGCGCTTTTCTTTCCTCTTTCATCCCTCCTCCTTTCATATAAATGCAGATATGTAGTTACGATTATAGCATAGGAACGCCATGCCGTCATTCCGGCATTTTGCACTTCTATACAAGGAACAGGGCCTGTGCTATAGTAAACGTATGTCAAAAAACAATGAAAAAACCAATGTGTGCCGCCTTTTAGACGGCAAAAAGCTCGCTTATGTCGAACATACTTACCCGCCGGAGGAGGCTGTCAGCGCTGAGGAGGTCGCCGCATATCTCGGCCAGAATCCGGCTCAGGTGTTTAAAACGCTGGTCACGGTCGGAAAATCCGGTCAACACTATGTCTTCGTCATTCCGGGCCCCGCTTCACTCTCCCTGAAAAGTGCCGCCAAGGCAGTCGGCGAAAAATCCGTCGCTATGCTTCCGCAACGGGAACTGCTCCCGCTCACGGGCTATGTACACGGCGGTTGCTCGCCGATCGGAATGAAAAAGTTCTTCCCGACCGTCGTCGATGAGAGCGCAGAGAAGTTCGAGCACATCATCCTCTCTGCCGGAAAGCGCGGCTATCAGGTAGAACTCAGCACCGAGGTGCTCGGCAAAATGATACGCTTTTCGTATGCCGCACTCACGGAGTGAGCGCACAGAGAGGTAAACACATGGCACTTAAGTCACGAAAACGCAAGAAGAAAGCCCATATTGTAGTCCGCGTCCTGAAGAGTATCCTGCTTGGCCTCATGATACTTATCTTCGCTGCGGTCGGCTTTGTCTTCTTCAAGGTCTTCCCGGATCTCCAGTCCATTCAGCAACACGCCTACGAGACCTACCAGCACATGTCAGAGGACGATTTCCGCCTCGTGACGGACACGGAGATCTTCGACAAGGACGACAAGCAGATCGGCGTCATCAGCTCAGGACATCGCTATGTCTATGTGAGCACCGATGACATAAGCCCCTGGATTAAAAAGGCCTACATCGCCCAGGAGGACAGGCGCTTTTACTCTCACCACGGCTGGGACTGGATGGCCATACTCCGCGCCGGCGTCTCCTATGTGAAACACCGCCGCGTGACCCAGGGCGGCTCCACCATCACCCAGCAGGTCATCAAGAACACCTATCTCACGCAGGAGCGCTCGCTCAAGCGTAAGATTACCGAAATTTTGCTTGCGCCGCAGCTCGAAAAGAAATTCGGCAAAGAAAATCATGGAGTTCTACTGTAACGGCAATTACTACGCCCACGGCTGTTACGGCGTGGAGGCCGCGAGCCGCTACTACTTTGACAAGAGCGCAAAGGATCTGGAGCCTTGGGAGGCCGCGGTCCTGGTGGGCATCAGCAACCGCCCCGCGAGTTATGAGCCGATTAACCACCCGAAGAACTCTCTCCGCAAGCGAAACGAGGTCCTGAACAGCCTCTACAAACAGGGCGAGATTACCGCGGAAGAGCTCAAGGAATATCAGGATAAACCGCTTGAAATCGCACCGCAGACCGTCACGGCGGCGTCGACGGAGAACTACCAGACCAGCTACGCCATCTACTGTACGGCGCTGCAGCTCATGAAGAACGACGGCTTCAAGTTCAAGTACACCTTCAAGAACAAGGACGAGTACGAGAAGTATCAGGCCGAGTACCGTGAGCTCTACGGTGATAAGAGCGAGAAAATTCGCGCAGGCGGCTATAAGATTTACACGACCATAGACTCCGACATTCAGCGCAAGCTCCAGAAGCGCATCGACGATACGCTCGATGACCGCTCCGACGAAAAGCAGGAGAACGGCAAGTACGCGTTGCAGGGTGCCGGTGTCATCATCGACAACACGAGCAATGCCGTGGTCGCAATTGTCGGCGGTCGCGGCACGGACGATGCCTACAACCGCGGCTTCCTTGCGCGCCGTCAGCCGGGTTCCACGATCAAGCCCCTGCTCGACTACGCGCCCGCCTTTGAGACCGGATACTTCTATCCTTCCTACGTCATCGAAGACCACGAGTTTGCTGGCGGCCCGAAGAATTCCGGCGGAGGCTACCGCGGCTCCGTCACGCTGCGCGAGGCGCTGAACCGCTCACTCAATACGGTGGCTTGGCAGCTGCTCCAGAAGATTGATGTAAAAACCGGTCTCTCCTACCTCGGCAAGATGGAGTTCTCCTCCCCCTCACCTGGCAGGACAGCACCGCAGCCGCGGTCTCGATCGGCGGCTTCACCTACGGCACTCGCGTGGTCGATATGGCCAAGGGCTTTTCGACCCTCGCCAACATGGGTGTCTACGACGACAAAACCTGCCTCCGCTCCGTGATTTACGAGCGAACCGAGCAGGAAGTGATTCCGATCACAACCAGGCAGACCCAGGTCTACACCGAGGGCACGGCCTACATGATCACGGATATCTTAAAGGGCACCATGGACAAGTCCTACGGCACCGGCCGCGGCCTGGACATTGACGGACAGCAGGCAGCCGGTAAGACCGGTACCGCAAACGACTCAAAGGACACATGGTTCTGCGGCTACACCCGCTATTACACCGCCGCGGTCTGGGTCGGCTACGATACGCCGCGCGCCATGCCCGGCATCTACGGCGCGACCGTCTCCGGAAGAATCTGGAAGAATGTCATGACCGACATCCACGAAGATCTGCCGGAAAAGGATTGGGTTCGCCCGGATACAGTGGAACTTGCCTACTTCAAGAGTTCCACCGGCGAACGCGTCGACTACAACACCGGCGAGAAGGACCTCTTTAACACCGCGATTGACAGCAGCGCGCGGAGCGCCTATGAGAGTGCACATGGCACCTCCGTGGCGGACCCGAACGCAAACCGCGTGATTGAGGACGATGAACTCCCGAGCGAGACCAGCTCCGTCGAAGAGAGTTCGGAAGAAATCGAGAGTCTTGAGAACTACGAGACCTCCGCCCACGTCACGGCGGCCACCGGTGTGACCGGGGTAAACGGCGGTCCGGGTGTTAATCCCCGCGAATATACGCGCGAACATACCCGCGAAACCACGACGGCAAGCGAAAGCCCCCCGCAGGAGACGACCGCTCGCCGCACGCACGCCGAGACCACGGTCGCGGAACCGGCACCTACCGTCAGTGCGCCGAACGCCAATGTAAACGGCCCCGGCGGACAGCTCCACACTTCCGCGGCTGAGACCAAGGGCCCCGGCGCCGGACTGGACAGTCCCGGCAGCGACGGCCAGGTAATTCCCCGCCCGGGTGTGCACTGACGGCTTTCACCGCCGAATAGAAATCAGAAAAATCCCTGCTCTGCCGATTGCGGCAAAGCAGGGATTTTTGTGTAGGTTCTTTTGTTTTTCGGCGCTGTCGCTGCGAGCGTGCGCACCGTAAGCGCAGGAAAAGCAGCTTTATGTAAACTTAAGCTTCCGCGTTCGACGTATCGTTTTTCCCTCTGTCCGCTTCTCCCGCAGCTTCAAGGGATGCAGGCTCTTCGCTCTCCTTTGCCGCCTGTGCTTCGGCCAGCGCGGCTTCGAGCTCTGCCGGTACGGGAAGGGGCTCAGGCTCTCTGTCGTAAATCTCCGCGAGCATGCGGCAGTGCCAGATTAAGTGCTCGGTAAAACCGTTCTTCGGCATGCGCCACTGCCAGTTTCCGCCCGCCGTACTCGGCACATTGATGCGCGCCTCGTTGCCTAAGCCAAGGTAATCCCACATCGGGATGATGACCGTGTCCGCGACACTCGCGAGCACGGTGCGAATGCAGTCCCAGTAGAGATCGCTCTCCGGCGTGTGCTCCGAGCCCTGATAGCGCAGCATGCGGAGACGCACCGCCTCATTTTGCTTGCGTATCCAGCCCATGATCGGCTCGTTGTCGTGCGTTCCGGTGTAGGCGACGCAGTTTCTCTCATAGCGGTGCGGCAGGTAGAGATTTCGGCTGTCGGAATCATAGGCAAATTCCAGTACCTTCATGGGCGGGAAGCCGCTCTCCTTCACCATTTGAATGACACTCTCCGTCATGAAGCCCAAGTCCTCCGCAATGATGGGCAGGGGCTTTCCGAGCTCCTTGGCGATTGCCTTGAAGAGCCCGACACCGGGGCCCGGTTTCCAACTTCCATCCTTGGCCGGTTTGCCCGCCGGAATCGCAAAGTACTCGTCGAAGCCGCGGAAGTGATCCATGCGGATGCAGTCGTAAATCGAGAGACTGTATTCCATGCGCTGTGCCCACCAGGCATAGCCGCTTCTCTTGTGATAGTCCCAGTCATAGAGCGGATTTCCCCAGAGCTGTCCGTCCGGCGAGAAATAATCCGGCGGGCAGCCTGCCACCGCTTCCGGCTTGCCCTCTTCGTCGAGCTGAAAGAGCTCGGGATGCGCCCAGGCATCCGCGGAATCCGGCGCCACATAAATCGGGAGATCTCCGATTATCGTAATGCCGTGAGCGGCCGCATACTCTTTTAAACGGCTCCACTGCTCGTGGAACAAAACCTGCGTCCAGGCGTAATAGTCAATCTCCGCCTCGTGGCTCGCCGTAAAGCTGCGGAGCGCAGCGCTGTCGCGTCCTTTAAGCGGCGCTTCCCACTCGAGATAGCTCTTACCGCCCTGGGAGTCTTTGACGGCGCGATAGAGGCAGTATTCGCGTGTCTCCGGGTGCAAGGCCGCCACCGCCGCCTGATACGTTGCTCTGTCCTTGGTGCGACGCACGGCATCCTCGCCCACACTCTCGCTTCCGTTCAGGCTCTCGCGAAAACGCCGGTGCGCAAGGCGCAACAGCTTCTCACGCGACTCATAGATATGACCGTAGTCTATTTTCCCCTCGTCACCGCAGTGACGCTCGCCGGAAAGTTCCTCCTCGGTGAGCAGACCCAGCGCTTTGAGTTCCTCCAAATCGATAAAATACGGATTGCCCGCAAAACTGGAGAAGGACTGATAGGGCGAATCGCCGTATCCGGTGGGCCCGAGCGGCAAAATCTGCCAATAGCTCTGTCCCGCCTCCTTCAGGCAGTCAATCCATCGGTAGGCTTCGATTGAGAAGGAACCGATTCCAAAGTCGCCCGGAAGACTGAATACCGGGAGCAAAATTCCGGCTGCACGTTTCATTTCTTATTCTCCATTCCCATTGCGCGGTCAATCCGCTTCTTCGCTGCGCCCGCGACATCCGCAGCCTTTTCGGCAACGCCCGCGGCCTTTCTGCCGGCCGCATCCTTTGCTTTCCCCGCCGCATTTTTTGCTTTCCCCGCAACGTCAGCGGCTTTTCCGGCGACCCCTGCCGCCTTTTTTCCGGCAGCATCCGCCGCCTTCTCAAGAAGGCTCTCCGGCTTCTGCTTTTCCTTGGTCTCCCCGGTCTTTTCCGCTTCCGCGCGCGGCGTCACTTTCTTCTCCGGCTCTCGCTTCTTGCAGGCAAAGAAGAGTGCGCTGTACGCGGGCAAACGAATGCCTATGCCTAAGTCCTTATCATCGACCTCCATCGCGCGAGCCGGCAGCGCGCGCGGGTTCAAAAGTCCGCTGCCGCCGAAGCGCTCCTCGTCGGTCGTGAATATCTCCTTATAGCTGCCCGCATAGGGGACTCCCAGATTAAAGCGCGGATAGCTCGTGCCCGAGAAGTTAACCGCAACCAGGAGATCCTCGGAAGCCGCGCGCCGAAGGAACACCACCACATTCTCCTCGTAGGAGTGGCAGTTTAAGAAGGTAAAGCCCTCGGTGTCTCCGTCTCCCTCGTAGAGCGCCGGATGCTCTAAGTAAAAAGCGTTCAGCGCCTCGGAGCAAGCCTGAAGTTCCCGGTGCGAGGGGAAGTCAAGCAGCGAGAAGTCCAGTTCGCCGCCAAGCTGTAAGGGCTCAAGCATGCCGAATTCCTGACCGGCAAAGAGTAACTTCTTCCCCGGATGCGCCGTCACGAAGCCGAAGAAGGCGCGGAGCAACGCAATTCTCTCCTCAAACGGCAGATAGCCGAGCCGTCCCATGAGGGTGGGCTGCCGCTCGGAGAGCGCCGTGTGCGAGAGCGGCAGTACATACTGCTCCGAGTACTGGTAGAGCTGTGCATAGGAGAGCTCGCCGTAGCGCTCGCTCTTTCCCGCCTCGTCCGCGCCGAGGTAAGAGAGCATGCCGTCTGCAAAGCCTTGATTACAGCGGAAGTCAAAGCCGAGGCCGTCGTTCTTGACTGGCTCTGTGGTGCGCGGCCACTCGGCACTGCCGTCCGCGATTAACAGGAAGCCCGGCAGCTTTTTATGCGCCATCAAGCTCAGACGGCGCAGGAAGGACGCACCGTCCAGGTTCTCGCCGCCGCCGTAGCAGTTTCGATTCTCGTTTGCCCGGTACCAGAGCGCCGAGGCCATATCGATTACACGGACGCCGTCAATGTGAAATTCGTTTGCGAGGAAGCAGAGATTCGAGAAGAGGAAGGACTGCACCTCCGCACGACCGAAGCGGAACACCGCCGTATCTCCGCTGCCGTTCTCTTCGTAGAGTGTGCTTCCGTCAAAATAGTCGAGGCCCGCTTCTTCCCGCGGGAAGCGTACACAGCTCCAGTCCATGAGTACGCCGATGCCGGCACTGTGCAGCGCATTGACAAGCTTACGAAAGCCCGCGGCCGCGCCGAGCTTGGTGCTGAGCGTGAAATACGCGCTCGTCAAATAGCCGAGAGACGCCTCCTCCCGGGTCGCGAGCAGCGGCATGAGCAGCACATGTGTGTAGTGCATCTTGCCGAGGTAGGCGGGCAGGGACTCCGCGAGTTCCTCATAGGAAGCGCCCGCCGCAAAGCTCGCAAGATTCAGTTCATAGATGTTAATGGCCTGCTCGCCGGGGCGTTTTCCGAAGCGCAGGGCGCGCTCTTCCAGATAGGCCTCATCCTCCCAGGCAAAGGGCGTTTCCGCAGCCGCCACCGCGGAAGCACTGCCGCCTTCCGACTCGACCGCACGCGCATAAGGATCCGCGCGGAGCAAAATTTCCCGCGCGTAGGTTTTGATCTCGTACTTATAAAGCGCACCGGCTTCCACACCCGGCAGGAAAATCGCAAAAATACCGCTGTCGCCCATGCGGCGCAGCTCGTGTACTCTGCCGTCCCAGTTGTTGAAGTCGCCGACCACCGAGACGCGCATGGCATTCGGCGCAAAGACCGCGAAGCGAATGCCGGAAACACCGCCCATCTTCTTCTCGTGTGCGCCCAAAAAGCTCTGTGCCGCCGTGCTCTCACCGGCCTTATATTTCCGGAGTTCCCCCTCCGGGAGTTCCGGCATAAAGCGGTAAGGATCCTCACACTCGAGCTCGCTTCCGTCTTCTTCCGTGAGTACAAAGCGATAGCGGGGTGCTTCCTTTTCCCCGGGAATCAGACAGGCAAAAAAAGCCGCTCTCATCGACCTGTTCCATGGGAACTTTGGTCTTTCCGTATACCAGCGCTGCGCTCTCCCGTCCCGGGAAAAATGCCTGCACGAGAATTCCCTTGTCTGTCTTATGCGGTCCCAAAATGGCATGCGGGTCTTCGGACTCCGAGTAAACAATCTCCTCGACCGCTGCCCAGTCCATTACCTCGTAAAGCTCTCGTTCCATGCAGCTCCCTCCTGCTTGTCATTGATGTCCTTAGTTTATCACAGCAACGCCTGCTTTTGCCACTGCGCGACGGCCGGAAACGAATATTCCTTGCACTCTCCGCCTTCTATAGACTATACTGTTCCCTGTTATGACCAAATGAAATCGGAGGTGAGTCAGGTGGCAAGATTCAGACGAAAGAAACAAGAGAATAATGCGCTCCGTGAACTGTTAAGCTGGGTTCAGATTATTGTGGTCGCGGCAGTCATTGCCTTTATCCTCAACAACTTTTTGATTGCAAATTCCCGTGTTCCCACCGGGTCCATGGAAAATACCATCATGGCAGGCGACCGTGTCATCGGCTCCCGCCTCTCCTACCGCTTCGGTGAACCGAAGCGCGGCGATGTAATCATCTTCCGCTGGCCGGACGATGAAAAAGTGCTCTTTGTAAAGCGCATCATCGGCATGCCGGGCGACAAGGTCACCGTGCGAGACGGCAAAGTCTATCTGAACGATTCCGAGACTCCGCTCGAAGAGAGCTATATCAAGGAACCCATGGTCGCGGAATCCCCGAAGAGCTTCACTGTTCCGGAGGGCGCCTACTTCTGTATGGGCGATAACCGCAACGAGTCCATGGATGCGCGCTACTGGAAGAATCCCTATGTCTACAAAAACAAAATACTTGCGAAAGTTCTGTTCCGCTACTGGCCGGGGATTAAAGGCATACACTAAAGTACATGCAAACTGTGACGGCACCGACCGGTGCCGTCACAGTTTTTGCTTATGAAAGGAGTTACCATGACAGAATCCGAACCGAAGCGGGAGGGCAAAAAGTCGCGCCCCGAGTGGCTTGATTGGCTCCAGATTATTGTTGTCGCGGCCATCCTGGCCTTTGTGCTGAACAACTTTGTCATTGCCAACGCGCGCGTGCCCACCGGTTCCATGATTACAACCATCATGCCGGGCGATCGCGTAATCGGCTCCCGTCTCGCCTATTGCTTCGAAGCACCGAAGCGCGGCGATATCATCATCTTCCACGCCCGGATGAGCCGGAGACCCTCTATGTAAAGCGCATCATCGGCATGCCGGGCGACAAGGTCACGATTCGGGACGGCCATGTCTACTTAAACGATTCCGAGACGCCGCTCGAGGAATCCTACATCAAAGAGCCCATGAAGCCCGCGGCGTTACAGGAGTTTCAGGTGCCCGCAGGCGCCTACTTCTGCATGGGCGATAACCGAAACGGCTCGGTGGACGCGCGCTACTGGAAAAATCACTATGTCTACCGGGACAAGATTGTCGCAAAGGTTCTGTTCCGCTACTGGCCCGGCATCAAGCCGCTCAAATGAACTGCGCGAAGAAGCAAAAGAGACACAGCCCCCGGGGACAGTGTCTCTTTTTTATGTGCTTCGCGTTTCGTGACTCTATCGCTTGTGCTTTGTCTCTTACACTTCAACTTTCATGCTTTGTCTCACGAGCTCTGTCGTTTGGCGCTTTGTCTCTTAGACTTCAACTTTCGTGCTTCGTCTCTCAGTGCTGTGGCGTTCGGCACTTCGTATCTTGCTCTTTCACTTTCGACGCTGCATCGTTCGGTACTTTGCCTTTCACTGCGTTAGCGTTAAGTGCTTTGCCTCTCGTCCTTCCGCATTCCGTGTTGCACCGCACACAGGGCGCTTTCCGAACCGCCCGTTTCTAAGCATCATTGCTTTCGCTGCCACGCATCTATCATGCCGTCTTTATAAAATTATGTCAACCTTTTATTGTGAAATCCGACTATGTCTCTTTCGCGCTTTCGGTAGTCCTCCCGGATGCGCTCGCCCCAGTTCCGGTCAAGGGCCGATTTCTCTCTGAGCGTGAGTATGGCCTCTCCGACCGCTTCGTAATTCAGCGCAATGCCCGCGCTGTCACAGTGGTAGCGAACCGCCCGGTCCGCGCCTATGCCGAAGCGGCTTGCCGCTGCCACAGCATCCATATTCGCACCGAGAAAGAGAAACTCCCAGCCGTACTTTTCCTTCTGCCCTTCTATGAGCCGCTTTACTTCCGCATAGCCGTAGCGGCGACTCGCGTTTTCCTGCCCGTCCGTGGTGATCACAAAGAGGGTGTGCGCCGGTCTCTCGTCCTCGCTTGCCCTGCGGTGCAGCTCTCCGATGTGCCGTATCGCACCGCCGATTGCATCGAGCAGTGCGGTACTGCCGCCGACACGGTAGTCTTGAAGGCTGAGGGGCTCCACCCGCTTGATATCTTCACGGCCGTGCAGCACCTCGGTCTCATTGCTGAATAAGAGAGTCGAGAGCAGAGCCTCGCCCTCCGCCTTTTTCTGCCGCTCCAGCATGGCATTGAAGCCCCCTATAGTATCTGTTTCCAAGCCTCCCATGGAGCCGCTGCGATCCAGAATAAATACGATTTCGGTCAAACTTTCCTTCATTGCGCTTTCCTCCCGCCGTTTTCATTTGACTGCTCTGTTGCACAGAAACCGTTGCGTCCGCCAACGCAACCTCTATACCATATGCTTGTTTCACAGAGCCGATACACTTGTCTCACTGACAAGGAGAGCATAGCGCTTTTAAAAGCGGGAAGGGTCGCCCCGCAGGCGACATTTGATTCGCCGTTCTCACGCCCCGATCGGATTCTCGTCAAAGGCAAAGAGAGCCTCGTTGATTTCAAAGACATTGTACTTACCCCGCGCGACAAAGTACTCCACAATTAGGTCAAACTTGCTCGCGGGCGAGAGAGCAAAGCCCGCCTTTTCGAGGAGTTCTTCGAGTTCCGAAAGCGGCAGTTCCAGCGCGAGCGCAAAGGCAATGGCCGTGGCTTTCGAGGGCTGATAGTGCTTATCGGAGCGTATCTTCGAAAAGTGCTTCCGGTCTATGTTTGCCTTTTTATAGCACTGTGCGTCCGTCATACCGGACTCGTCGATTTTCCGGAGCAGCATTTCCGAAAAGCTCTCGCCCATGCCCCGCAAAGTATCTTCCAGCGAGAGCTCGCAGACAGATTTTGCCTCACAGGGGGGCGCTTCCAAGCGCTTTGCTTCATACAGCCGCTCCCGGTCGAGGCGCCGCGCGGCGCTGTCCGTATGTGCATCCACATAGTGCTCGTCGATATAGACCGCAATCTCCGAAAAGCGCTCCGCGCCGATTTCATAGGACTCCCGGTCAAAAATAACCAGGTAGACCGTGAGCTCTGCGGTCTCGAGAAAGGCGGCAATCGCATCGACCGCAACGCGAAGCGCCTCCGCCTTCGGATAACCGTAGATACCGGAGGAAATCAGTGGGAAGGCCACGCTCTCGCACCGATATTCCGCCGCAAGTTGCAGGGATGCCCGGTAGCAGGAACGCAGTTTTTCCTCTTCCCCCTGCGTTCCGCCCTGCCAGCGCGGCCCGACCGCGTGAATCACATACTTGCAGGGAAGGCGGTAGCCCTCGGTAATCTTTGCCTGCCCCGTCTCGCAGCCGTGTAAGTTCTTACAAGCCTGAAGGAGCTCGGGCCCCGCCGCACGGTGGATGCAGCCGTCCACCCCGCCCCCGCCGAGGAGGGAGCTGTTCGCGGCATTCACAACGGCATCCACCCGCATCTTCGTGATATCGTTTCTGACCAAGTGTAAGGGCATAAGCCACCTCCGATTCAAGCTTCTTTTCTGACAGCATGCCCGCTTTTCGCGGAATTTGCAAGTCCCGCTTCCGCGACCTTTTCGGTGACTTGGCGGCATTTCGTTCGGAGTTTTGGCGGAATTCCGTTCGGCGTTTTGGCGGAATTTTGTTCGGCGTTTTGGCGAAAGAAAAGAGGTACCGTCCCGGTACCTCCCTCTTACGCAAGTTCTTTTGTAAGGCTTACGCCTTTCCTGCTTCCGTCCGCGTTTCCCTTAGGCGCGACCGGCGGCCCGCTTCAGTTTCTCGACCGTACTCACGCTGTTTCGAAGAAGCAGATCCGCGAGTACCAGATTCACCATGGACTCGACCACGACCGCAGCCCGCGGCATGATGGTCGGGTCGTGCCGCCCCTGAATCTCGATGGTCACCGGCTCGCCGTTTTTATTTACGGTCTCCTGCGGAGATCCGATGGAGGGTGTCGCCTTCACGGCGGCCCTAAGCAGGATATCGCTGCCGTCCGAGATGCCGCCGAGCATACCGCCCGCGTGATTGCTCTTTTTTTCGATGCCGCCCCGCCCCGGGCAGAAGGCATCGTTATCTTCGCTGCCGCGCCGGGTGCTCACCCCGAAGCCGTCGCCGAACTCGACGCCCTTCACCGCGCCTATGCTCATGACCGCCTTTGCGAGCTCTGCGTCGAGCTTATCGAAAACAGGCTCGCCGAGGCCCGGGAACATCCCGGTGACGCGGCAGCTCACCGTGCCACCGAGCGAATCCCTGTTCCGCATCACTTCTTTTAAGTATTCAGCTGCCCGCGCAGCCGCTTCCGGATCCGGCATGCCGAGCGGATTTTCCGCACAGACCGCTTCGTCAAAGGTCGCTGCCTCGATTGCACCGACCGCGCTCACATAGGCGAAGGCGCGAATGCCGAATTCCGCGAGCAGCTTCGCCGCGATCGCGCCGCCGATCACCCGGCCTATGGTCTCTCTCGCCCCGAGCTTCTGCCGCCGCCCCGCGGATCCCGAAAGCCGAATTTTTGATCGAAGCCGAAGTCCGCGTGTCCCGGGCGGTAGCAGTCCCAAATGGCCTGATAGTCCGCCGAGTGCTGGTCTTTATTCCGCACCAGAACCGCAATCGGCGTGCCGAGGGTTTTTCCCGCAAAAACACCGGAGAGAATTTCGCAGGCATCCGCCTCCTTACGGGGTGTCGTAAACGCGGACTGCCCGGGCTTTCTCCGGTTTAAATAGGCCTGAATCTCCTCCGCCGTGAGCGGAAGCCCCGCAGGGCAGCCGTCGATCACCGCGCCGAGCGCCGTGCCGTGCGACTCTCCGAAGGTGCTCACGCGAAACAAGGTTCCGAATATACTCCCCGCCATTTACCCTTCCTCTCCGACCGGCACCATGATGCAGCGGTTCGGCTGACTCACCGGGATCTCGTTGGTACTCATGATGAGCAGCTTCTTCTCGTAATCCACCTTAAAGAAAGAGAGGGTTCCGCTCTCGTGGTTTACGCTCACAATGTGCTTCCCGTCCGGGAAGATTGCGATGTCCTTCGGGTACTCACCGCTGATCGGAAGATTAAACTCCGCTGTCAGCAGACCGCTCTCCGCGTCGCGCGAAAAGAGGGTCACGCTGTTATCGCCCGCATTGCCCACAAAGATATAGCGGTCATCCGTCGTAAATGTCATGCAGGTTGCCGCATTCAGAGCGCCCGGTGTCTCGTCTCCCGTGGTGCACACCGTCTGAATCTTGGTGAACTCCGGCATGCCCCTGTCCTCGGAGACCGTATAGCTGTATACATCGATCGCGTTCGTCATATCGTAGAGCAGATAGAGGAAGCGATTGTCCTTCGAGAAGGTAAAGAAGCAGGGCGAGGAACGCCGCGCGGTGCGAATCGCGTCCACCAGGCGAATTTCGCCCGGTCTTCCGGTAAAGCGGTAGATGCTCACCTGATCGATGCCGGGGTCCGCTGCCATCACAAAGCGCATGTCGCGCGTGGGCTTCGAGCAGGTAATGTGGGCTCTCGAGCCGCGCTCCGCAATCGAGCCGAGGCCCTTATGGTAAACCTCATCCACGATGGAGCCTATGGTTCCGTCCGGCTCGAGGCGGAGTATTGTGAGCTTTCCGTCGTGATAGCCCGAGGTGTAGAGGTACTTGCCCTCCCGGTCCACGCAGATATGATGCGGCCGCATGCCGTTCACCTTTCGGCTCGAAACGCGCACCAGACCGCCGTCCGGCAGAATGCGGAACGCAACCACGCCGTAATCCTCCACGGCGTAGAGCATGCGCCCGTCACTCGACGCAATCACATCCGAGGCATTGTCCACCTCTACCTCTTGGCGCTTATGAAAGCTGCCGCGCTCCGTATCCACATCGAAAATTGTGATGCCTTTTGCCTTTCCCGTATAGGAGTAAGATCCCACATACGCCACGTATTTTTTCATGCTCTCTCCTCACTGCGCCCCGCGCAAAACCAAGGGATGCCCTGCTGTTTTTCTTCCTGCTCATTCTAGCACATGGCCCTCAAAAATTCTATTGACACCCCCTTCAAAAACTGTATAATCGTACCGGTGGTTTATTTTTACTAAACTATAAGTTTAAGGAGGCTGTTCTTGGAGATCGGTGAAAAAATCAGGCGTCTGCGCATCCTGAACAATCTGACGCAGGAAGAACTGGCGGACCGCGCGGAGCTCTCCAAGGGCTTCATCTCCCAGTTGGAGCGCGATTTGACTTCTCCCTCCATCCTGACTCTGATGGACATTCTGCAGTGCCTCGGCACTACGCCCGCGGACTTCTTCAGCGAAAAAGAACCGGAGCAGCTGGTGTTCCGGAAGGCGGACTATTTTGAAAAGCAGGACAGTGAGCTGAAAAACCATATTTGCTGGCTCATTCCGAACGCGCAAAAAAATATGATGGAGCCCATACTGCTGACCCTCGAACCGGGCGGTCGTATGGCGGAAGATGCCCCCCACTCCGGCGAGGAGTTCGGCTATGTGCTGAGCGGCAGTCTGGAACTGCACCTCGGCAATGAGACCCGCCGCGTCAAAAAGGGCGAGAGCTTCTACTACCGCTCCGAAAAAAGTCACTATGTCCGCTCAAAGAGCGGCTGCACGCTACTCTACGTCAGCGCCCCGCCGTCCTTTTAAGATAGAGAGGAGATTCAAACTATGTCAACACTGGTGGATTTGCAGCACATCTCGAAGTCCTTCGACGGAGAAATGGTGCTGGACGATTTGAATCTGACCGTTCCGGAGAACTCCTTTGTGACCCTGCTCGGCCCCTCCGGTTGCGGCAAGACCACGACGCTCCGCATCCTCGGCGGCTTCACGACCCCGGACAGCGGCAAGGTGATTTTTGACGGTCAGGATATCACAAGCCTTCCGCCGAACCGCCGCCAGCTGAACACGGTCTTCCAGAAGTATGCGCTCTTCCCGCACATGAGCATTGCGGAGAACATTGCCTTCGGCCTCAAAAATCAAGGGCAAGAGCAAGGCCTATATCGATGACAAAATTCGCTACGCCTTAAAGCTCGTGAACCTCTCCGGCTTCGAGAAGCGCGACGTGAACTCCCTCTCGGGCGGCCAGCAGCAGCGCATTGCGATTGCGCGCGCCATCGTGAATGAGCCGCGTCTTCTGCTCCTCGACGAGCCGCTCGGCGCACTCGACTTAAAGCTCCGCCAGGACATGCAGTACGAGCTGATACGCCTTAAAAAGGAGCTCGGCATCACCTTTGTCTACGTAACCCACGATCAGGAAGAGGCTCTCACCATGTCCGACACCATAGTCGTCATGAACCAGGGCTATATCCAGCAGATGGGCACGCCGGAGCAGATTTACAACGAGCCGGAAAACGCCTTTGTCGCGGACTTCATCGGCGACTCCAACATCATCCCCGCCATCATGGTGCACGATGAGCTCGTGAACATCTTCGGCGCAAACTTCCGCTGCGTGGACAAGGGCTTCGGCCAGAATCAGCCGGTCGACGTCGTGATACGCCCGGAGGATGTGGAGCTTGTAAAGCCGGAGGACGGAATCCTAACCGGCCATGTGACCCACTCCATCTTTAAGGGCGTGCACTACGAGATGGAGGTGACGACCAAGGGCGGCTATGAGTGGCTCGTGCAGTCCACCCATATGTTTACCCTCGGGCAGGAGGTCGGCATCACGGTCGATCCCTTCAACATTCAAATTATGAATAAGCCCGCCTCCGAGGATGAGGAGGCGATTGTCAATGAATAAGAAGGCAAGACTCCTTTCTCTCCCCTATCTCGTCTGGATGATAGGCTTCATCGTGATTCCGCTTGCCCTGGTCTTTGTCTTCGGTCTGACCGACCGGAGCGGCGCCTTCACCTTGGACAATGTGATTTCGATTGTAGAGCGCAATCACCTGAAGGCCTTAAAGCTTTCGGTGCTGCTCTCCTTCGTGAGTACCGCGATCTGCTTTCTGCTCGCCTTTCCGCTCGCGCTCATTCTGCGCGGCAAGAAGATAGGCAGGGCGAACTTCGTGGTCTTCATCTTCATCCTGCCGATGTGGATGAACTTTCTGCTCCGCACGCTCGCCTGGCAGACCCTGCTTGAGAAGAACGGCGTGATCAACGGCTTTCTCGAGGCCCTGCACTTACGGCCGCTCAATATCATCAACACGCCCACCGCCATAGTGCTCGGCATGGTCTATAACTTCCTGCCCTTCATGGTGCTTCCGCTCTACAACACCATGTGTAAGATTGAGGACAGCATTGTCGAGGCCGCGCGGGATCTCGGAGCTTCGTCGCTCCAGACCCTATGGCGCATATGGCTTCCGCTCTCCGTGCCCGGCATTGTGAGCGGCGTCACAATGGTCTTTGTCCCGGCACTCACGACCTTTGTCATTTCCAACATTCTCGGCGGCAGCAAGATACTGCTGATCGGAAATGTCATCGAGACCGAGTTCACCAAGGCGAGCAACTGGAACCTGGGCAGCGGTCTCTCGATCGTCATGCTGCTCTTCATCCTGCTCAGCATGACCGTGCTGGCGCGCTACGATAAAAACGGAGAGGGGACGGCATTCTGATGAACAGACGCATACGAAACATCATCGGCGACTTCTATCTCGTGATTATGCTCCTCTTTCTCTACCTTCCCATCTTCACGATGATAGTGCTCTCCTTTAACGAGAGTAAATCAAGAACACGCTGGGGCGGTTTTACCCTCAGGTGGTACGGAGAGCTCTTCTCGAATGCAACCATCATGCGGGCGTTTTATAACACCCTGCTGATTGCCTTCCTCTCCGCCCTCATTGCGACCGTGCTCGGCACCGCGGCGGCCATCGGCATCAACGCGATGAAGCGCACCGGCCGCAACCTGATGATAGGCCTAAACAACATCCCGATGCTGGATGCGGATATCGTGACCGGCATCTCCCTGATGCTCGCCTTCATCGCCTTCCGCTTTCTCGCTCGGCTTCCACACGGTGTTAATCAGCCATATCACCTTCAATGTGCCCTATGTGCTGCTCTCCGTGCTGCCGAAATTAAAGCAGACCAACCGCTCCGCTTACGAGGCGGCCATGGATCTCGGCGCGACACCGCGTCAGGCCTTTTTCTACACCGTATTTCCGGATATTGTGCCCGGCGTGCTCTCCGGTTTTCTGCTCGCCTTCACAATGTCGCTCGATGATTTCATCATCACCCACTTCACCAAGGGCGCAGGCATAGACACGCTCTCCACGCTGATCTATTCACAGGTAAGGCGCGGCATTGTGCCCAGCATGTATGCACTCTCGGCCATCATTTTTGCGGCAGTTTTGGTTCTACTGCTGATCGCAAACTTTATGCCGTCTGCAAAAAACTCAAAACAGATTTAAGGGGGATAACAGTATGAAGAACAGAAGCATTTTGACGCGCGCGCTCTCCGTTGCCGTCCTCGTCGCAGTCGGCGCAGCACTCGGCGGCTGCGGTCAGAAGTCCGCGAAAGAGGACAACACGCTCTACGTCTACAACTGGGGCGAGTACATCGGCGAAAACGTCGTGAAGGAGTTCGAGAAGGAGACCGGCATCAAGGTGGTCTACGACACCTTCGAGACCAACGAGGAGATGCTCCCGATCATTGAGGCCGGTGCGGTGCAGTACGATGTGGTCTGCCCCTCCGATTACATCATCCAGAAGATGATCGAGAAGGACCTCATTCAGCCGATCGACTTTGATAAGATTCCGAACTACAAGAACATCGACCCGAAGTACCTTGAAAAGTCCAAGGGCTTCGATCCGGAGAACAAGTACTCCGTCCCCTACTGCTGGGGTACGGTCGGCATCCTCTACAACACCTCTATGGTGCCGGAGTCCGAGGCGCCGAAGAGCTGGAACGACCTCTGGAATTCGAAGTACCAGAACAACATCCTCATGCAGGACTCCGTCCGCGATGCCTTCATGGTCGGCGAGAAGCTCCTGGGCTACGACATCAACACGACCGACAGAACCGAACTTGAGGCAGTCAAGGACAAGCTGATTGAGCAGAAGCCGCTGGTTCAGGCCTATGTCATTGACCAGGTTCGCGACAAGATGATCGGCGGCGAGGCAGCGCTCGCAGTCATCTACTCCGGCGAAATGCTCTATGTCCAGAAGGAAGTCAAGGCTTCCGGCGCGGATTACGAGCTCAAGTATGTGATTCCGGAGGAAGGCTCCAATGTCTGGATTGACAGCTGGGTCATCCCGAAGAATGCGCGCCACAAGGAGAACGCGGAGAAGTGGATTGACTTCCTCTGCCGCGCGGATATTGCGAAAGAAAACTTCGAGTACATCACCTACCCGACCCCGAACAAGGCAGCGTTTGAGCTCCTCGATCCGGAACTCCAGAACAACAAGGCGCTCTTCCCGGATGATGCGGACCTCGCGAAGTGCGAAGTATTCCAGTACCTCGGCGAAGAGGGCGATGCGCTCTACGACGAACTCTGGAAGGAAGTCAAGGCGCAGTAAGCAAAGAGAAATACGGAAACAAAAAAGAGCCGAGAGGCTCTTTTTTGTTTCCTATGATTCGTATATTTCTCTTCTGTGTCCCACAGAGAGTGCAAGAATTACCAGCTTGCCGTCGTCAATCTGACAGAGCAAGCGATAATCTCCGATACGATATCTCCACTGTCCGCTGCGGTTTGCCGTAAGCCCCTTACCCTGCCTACGCGGATTTTCCGTGTCAACCAGATATCGAAGAATCCAACCTTTAATCAGACGCTGCGTATAGCGGTCTAGCTTTTTGAAATCACGCTCAAAATGAGCTGTTATCTCAACGGAATATTTCATAAATCCAATTCTTTCCACAGTTCGGAAATCGGCCTACTCTTGCGCCCGCTTCTCTCGTACTCTGCATAAGCCTCGGCAGCCACAGCGATATCATATTCATCTTCAATTCGCTCAAAAAGCGCCTGTTTAAATGCTTCTCCGAGCGACACACCGTGCAATCTCGCGTAACTTTCCGCAAGTCCCTTCTCTTCTGACGAAAGTCTGATTGAAAAGCTCATATTTCCCTCCTTTATTCTGTAGTATATTGTACTACGTTTATTTTCTTTGTCAAGTCATAACGAGTAGAAGCCCGAAATATACAAAAAGAGCACCCTCGCGGGTGCTCTTTCCTCGGGTGGGTACAGGGGCTCGAACCCTGGATCTCCAGATCCACAATCTGGCGCGCTAACCAACTGCGCCATACCCACCATATTCGTGTTTCGGGACTGTTTCGAATCCCAACGAGCCTGAAGGGATTCGAACCCCCGACCCACGGCTTAGAAGGCCGTTGCTCTATCCTGCTGAGCTACAGACTCAAGAGCAGGTGATGGGAATCGAACCCACGTATCCAGCTTGGAAGGCTGGTGTTCTACCATTGAACTACACCTGCGGACAGCGTGCTCTCTTAACACGTGCCCTAATTTTATATCATACTTCTTCCGCTTGTGCAAGCGTTTTTCCGGAATTCAAAACGGCTTTTTCTTGCTCTGCGGTCTTACGTCGCATCTCCCGGAGTATGCTCCTTGTGATGAAGAAGGCAATCACCGCGGCAAAGACATCGCTGAGCGGCTGTGCCGCCTGAATGCCCCGCACACCGAACAGGCGCGGCAAGACAAGGAGTATCGGAATCAGACATATGCCCTGGCGAAGTAAGGCCACGACGGTCGCGCGGACATTATAGCCCGTGGTCTGCGAAAACATATTGGCCATGGTAATCTGCGCCGCGAGCGGTATGCTGAGGGACTGTAGCTGTAAGGCAAGCGTCCCGACCGCAATGACATCCGGATCCTTCCGAAAGAGCACAATTACGCGCTCCGCGTTGAAGAATACGAGCGTCCCCATGAGGGAGCAGGGCAGCGAAACAAACGCGAAGGCTGAAATTATAGGCCTGCTCCACGCGCTTATAGTTGCCCGCGCCGTAGTTAAAGCCGCAGACCGGCTGGAAGCCCTGCCCAAAGCCTATGATGGCGGAGTTCATGAACATGGCAACCCGCGACACAATGGCAATTGCGGCAATCGCGGCATCGCCGTAGGGCTGCGCCGCAAAGTTAATCACGATGACAGAGATGCTCGCAATGCCCTGCCGCGCAAGGCTCGGGAGACCGAAGCGCAGTATGTTTCGGTAGCGCTCGAGGCTCGGCGCAAAGCGCCGCAGGCGTATGCTGAGACAGGCCGGCATACAGTTGCACTGCCAGACCAGAATGAAGAACGAAATCATCTGGCTGATTACAGTCGCGATTGCCGCGCCCGCAATGCCCATGTGAAACACATAGATAAAGAGCGGGTCCAGAAAGATGTTCAGCACACCGCCGGTCGCAATGCCGAGCATCGAGTAAAACGAGTTACCCTGAAAGCGGAGCATATTGTTCATGCCGAGCGAGCACATGAAGAAGGGCACGCCGAGCAGGGCATAGCGCGTATAGGACGCGGCATAGGGCGCTATGGTTGGCGTTGCGCCGAGCCGGTAGACCAAGGTCCCGGAGAAAGCTATGCCGAGAACCGCGAGCAGCGTGCCTACGAGTATCTCCGTAAAGAAGCCGGTCGCCACATAGCGCTCGGCCTCCTCAATCTCCTTCTGCCCGAGCAAGCGCGCAATCTCGTTGCCGCAGCCCATGCCTATCATGAAAGCCACAGCCTGAATACCCGTCATCAGCGAAAGACCACGCCGACCGCCGCCGAGGGCGAAGTGCCGAGCTGGGACACAAAATAGGTATCCGCCATGTTGTAAACGGCGGTGACCAACATGGAGACAATGGTGGGGACGGCGAGGCGCGGGATCAGCGTGTATACCGGTTCCTCCATCATCTGCCGGTAGCGCGCCTCCTGTGATACCTGTTTCATGCGTTAGCCTCCCAAAGTCTAAGCTTTCCTCTTTCTCAGAAGTGATGCGTGTTTTTAAGGGTCTCCCAGGCCTGATCCTTATCGCTCAGGGTGAGACTTGTGCCGTCAGAGAGCGTGTAGCCCGAGGCATCCGCGGAACCCGGGTAAGCGCCCACGAGTTCCGGCCACTGAATGCCGATCTCGGGGTCATTCCACGCGAGACCGCCCTCATCGCCCGGGTGATAGAAATCCGTCACCTTATAGCAGAACTCCGCATAGTCGGAGAGCACCAGAAAACCGTGCGCAAAGCCCTCGGAAATATAGAACTGCTTTTTGTTCTCCTCGGTGAGCTCTACGCCGTACCACTGCCCGAAAGTCTTAGAATCCTTACGAAGATCCACCGCCACGTCAAAGACACGGCCGCGAATGGCGCGCACCAGCTTGCCCTGCGGAAATTCCTTCTGGAAGTGGAGACCGCGCAGCACGCCCTTCTTGGACGCGGACTGGTTGTCCTGCACAAAGTTTAAGTTGAGCCCCGCCTCTTCCATATCGCGGCGGTTATAGGTCTCCATAAAATAGCCGCGCGCATCGCCGTGCACCGCAGGCTCAATCACATAAAGTCCCTCAATCGGGCAAGTTGTCACTGTAATCTGTCCCATAAGTACCCCCTTTTATTCTATGATTATTATACGACCATTGTCAGAAAAAAATCCAGCCCTTATAATGAGGCAAAAGCACACAGACTTTCTGAGGTATTCCCATGAATTGGAAAAACTGTTTAACTTTCGCTATATTCTGATTTCACTCTATGTTTTAATCACCGCTCTCCTGCTCTACTGCGGCAGCCGCGCCATCGACCATATTCCGGAACTCTGGGGCGCGGTCACGGGCTTTTTCCGCTGGTTCCGGGTTGTCCTGCATCCCCTGATTACCGGCTTTGCGCTCTGCTATCTCTTGACTCCGGTCGTGAACTTTTTCGAGCAGCGCCTTGCGAGCTTTCGAACACTCTTGCCGCGCGCACGGCGTCGCCCCGCGAAGCAAGGCAAGGCGCGTTCCTTCCGGGGACTCGCCGTGCTCCTCACTTTTCTTTTGGTGCTGCTGGCCCTCACCCTGCTGCTCTCGCTCCTCATCTCGGCGCTCAGCAGCAGCGTGCAACTTGCAAATTTAAGCGACCTCTGGCGTATGACCAAGGAACTGAGCCTCGCGATTTCAAACTTCTATCAGGATGTCCTGAATAAGCTTGCCACCCTCCCGGTCGGCGGAAATGACTTTACCGCCTACCTGCAGAGCGCGGTTTCGAACCTCATGAGTTTTGCGGAACGTTTCCTCGGCTCCATGCTGTCGAGCGTCAACAACATGGGCAGCTTCTTCTCGAACCTCCTCTTCTCGCTCATCTTCTGCGTCTACTTTCTGCTGGACGGCGAGAACATTCTGAATTACTGGAAGCGGGTCTCCAAGGTTCTGCTGGGGCAGCGTCTAAACCGGGCGCTCTCCGTCTTCTTTTCGGACGCGGACCGCGCCTTCGCGGGCTACATCCGCGGCCAGGTGATCGACGCGCTCATCATGACCCTACTGGTCAGCGTTTCGCTCAGTGTGCTCGGGGTTCGCTACGGGCTCATCATCGGCATTTTGACCGGCCTCGGCAACCTGATTCCCTATGTGGGGCCCTTTGTCGCCTACGGCAGCACCGCCCTAATCTGTATCCTCTACGGCGACTATGCGCGGCTCATCTCGGCATTTATCGCGCTCTTTGTAATTCAGACGCTGGACGGCAACGTGATTAACCCGCGGCTCTTAAGCTCCAGCATAGACATACACCCCCCTGCTGGTCATTGCCTCCCTCCTGGTGGGCGGTGCCGTGGGCGGTATCCTCGGCATGCTGCTCGCCGTGCCGGTGGGTACGCTCCTAAAAATCCAGTTTGAACGACTGCTCGAGCTGCGGGAAGCAAAGAAAACGGGGCAAATGAGAGAAGAATAAGAAAAGTGCCACCCCAAACAAGGGTAGAGATGATTCAAGAACATCAGGAAAATCTCGGAAAACATTGACCTTTTCCAAAATATGCACTAAAATATGTACATATTTCAGTACGAAAGGAGAACCTCATGATTGCTCTAAAAACCTTGGATGTAAGAAACAACTTCAAACAGATTGGCGATCTGATTAACTCCGGTGAAACCATTCTGATTTCCCGCCCTCACAATCAGAATCTCATTGTGATCAGCGAGGCAGAGTATCGCGAACTTGAGAAACTGCGTCGCAATGCGAAGTACCTTGCCAAACTTGAGCGCTCCATGCAGCAGTTCAAAAAGGGGGAAAGTAGTCGTCAAAACTATGGATGAACTGCTGGAAATGGGGAAATGAAGGTTACTTTTACAGAAACTGCTTTGCTTGAGTATATTTCCTGGCAAACAAAAGATAAGAAAACTTTGCGCCGTATCAATGAATTGATTCAGAGCATACAACGAGATGGCTTCATGAAAGGAATCGGAAAGCCCGAACCACTGAAAGGTCTGAAAGCCTACAGCCGTCGCATTGATGCCGGAAACCGCTTGGTTTATATCGGTGACAGTGAGCAAAATCTGATCATTCTTTCCTGCCGCGGACACTACGAAAATTGAAAAATCCCCTCATACAAAACAACAACGCCGCCCCGGCAGTTATCCTGTCCGGAGCGGCGCTTTTTATTGTTTTACAATCCACTTTCCCTTACGGGCAAGCTGAGCTATCAACTTCCGGTCAATTGGTTAGTCAACTGGGTAGTCAATTGGGTGGTCGACTGGGTGGTCGATTGGGTGGTCGACTGGGTGGGGTTCCCCCTGCCAGCTCTCCGCTGTCTTGCAGACCAAATCCCAGAATAGCTTTAAATAGACCAGCATGGCCCCGTAGGAGACGCTGTAGAGAAAGGACTTCCACCAGAGCGCCTTGCCGCTCGCCTCGACCGCCCGCAAAACGCGGGTAAAGACAGGCGTCTTCCCGAAGAACCAAAGAGTCGCCGTGATATCCCCCTCCGGGCGGAGCAGAAACTGTGTGACCACGAGGAGAGACAAATCGATTTCAGCACGCACTCGTAGCGGTTCCGGCTCTGCCGCACCAAGAGCACAAAGGCCGGGAGCGAGACCAGATAGAAGGAGGGCGTGGACAGAGTCAGTGATGAGAAGGTAAACATAATGACCGCCAGCATGAGTACCGTCCTCAAAATCTGAACCGGCATGGCCGCCTTGGTGTCCCAGTGAAGCACGCTCCAGAGGAAGGCAATTACCAGACCCACGATCGCCGCATAGGTTCTGATCTCCGTGCTGACCAAGGGGAAAGCAAGCCGCCAGAGACGTTTGGTCTGCGGCAAATCCCGGTAAGCAAAGCGCAGTGCCGTCGGCAAAATGCGCGGCAACAACAGGAAGACAAAGAGCAAACACCCGAAGCCGAGACCAAAGAGGAGCCAGTCCTTTCTCGCTTTCTTATCCCGCACGAATAGCGTCAGCATGAGAAAGGCCATGCTCGGCAGCAACATGAGGTAGGTCACCTTGCAGGCCACGCCGAAGCCGAGAAAGAGCGCGGCGCTCCACTTGTTCTTTTGCACATCGGAGAGCAGTAAGAGCCCAAGCAGGGTGCAGTAAACCGGCAAGATATCAAACTGAATAAAGATGATGGCAATCCAGAAGCAGAGCGGGTTAAAGACAGAGAAGTAATAAACTTCCCGCGCGCGCTCTTCTTTGAGGAATCCCCCGCTCCAGGAGGAAGCTGATCAGTGAGAGCACCGTGCCGTTCATGAGGAGCATGTTGAGCATTTTATAGAGGAACGACTGTAACCAGTGATAGGCGCCCGGCTGAAAGCCCCCGAGTGTCGGGTAGAGTAGGTAGGACGGCAGGCTGTAACCCGCGAGCATCATGCCCTCGTACTGCCATAAATAGAGCTCTACATTCTTATAGGGGTTAATGCAGGCAAAAAGCTGAAAAATATCGATACCCTTTTGCCAAAGGATGATGCTGTCGGATATGACGATTAAGTCGCAGCCGTAGAAAATGAGTAGACTGACCGCACTTAGCAAAAAAGAAAGCAAAATGGGTTTCCGTCCGATTGCCTTGACCACATGATCCGAGTAGACGAATCTCTTGAAACCGCTCTTAGCCCGCACATTTTCACGGAAGGCCAAAACAAAGGGGCCGAAGAGCAGAAAAAACAGGGCTGCGGTGACAGGCAAACGCTTCGTCTCGTTTCCGCCGAGCGAAATGCAATAGGTCCCGACATAATACATGGAACTTGTATAGCGGCTCACCGGCTGTATCTGTTTCTCTTCCCCATCCACCGCACAGGAAAGCGGCACGCCGTCTTTCATTACCACGGCAAGCTGCTTCTGCTCTCCGCCGCTCCGAATTTCGCCCGTGTACTCATTCTCTCCGGTAGGCAGTAATTCAACCGGCGCCTCGTCATAGACAAAAGCCATGATTTTCCCTTCACTCAGGCGATCCGTATCCAGAAAAAGTTGCCGCGAAGGAACATAAATCGATGCGAAAAAATTGGCAAGGTAGAGGCTCAGCAAGGCCAAGATGAGAATGATAATGCCATTACGTAGGATTCCTTTTTCTTTCATGTGTATCTCCCGCGGCAGTTGCCTAGGCGAATTCGCGATGTTCTTGCCGTCTTTATACATAAATGATATAGCCGAGATACGCAACAAACGCAACGATGAGCAAAATCAGAACTTTATCGCGTGTGATAACTTCAATCGGGTCTCCGTCCGAATCCCCCTCAATATCTAGGCTGTACTTCATGAGGAGAATCATCAAAATCGGCACAGACCAGATAAATAAGACACTCTCATGCTCTACCGCCCACATTGCATAAAAGACGATGGATAGCGCAATACAGACGTACATATTTTTGTCCAGAAAGCTGTACGAATAATACCGCAACACCGGCCGCGTATCTTTAGTACTTCCCTGTCTTGCGATTTCATTTCTGCGTTTTCCCAGTCCCATATAGAAAGCTCCTGTCCATATGGTCAGGTAGAGCCAACCCGAGATCAGAATTTGAGTCAAGACAGCGCCGTAAATAACGCGGATGATAAATCCCGAAGCAAGAATAATAACATCAATCAAGGGCTGGTTCTTGAGCCCGAAACTGTATGAAACATTTAGCACAAAATAAATGAAAAGCAAAAGCAGTCCGGACACGCCTCCCGCAAGATGCGATAGCGTCAAAGACAGGAACAGGCAAAAGCCACCGATCACTCTGGCTTGTAAGATATTGATGCTTCCGTCGGCAATCGGACGAAAACGTTTTGTCGGGTGAAGACGATCCTTGGGCGCATCCTGGATATCATTTAAAATATAAACCGTCGAGGATATCAGGCACAACGAAAAAAAGCCGATGAGCGCCGTTGTAAATCTCTCGGTAAACAGCGTTTTATTAAAGAATATCGGTGTGAATACCAATATATTCTTGAGATAGTGCTTTACCCGCAATAAATCAAGGTATTTTTTCATGCTTTTCCGAGCCTCTTTCCGAGTAACTGTATAACCCATACAAACCGATTGTCAATCCTTGACGCATACAATAAAAGAGCCTCGGATGGTCTTGCAGTCTTTCAGAAGTTCTTATTCTTCAAAAAACCGACAAGACCCCAATGGCTCAATTCAATATGTAATCGCTATCTACATCTCATTTTTGCTTGAATACGAAGAACTTGCTAATCACGTAATTCGAAACAATGACCACAATCTGCGCAATCAGCTTCACCAAAAGGCTGCTCCAGTGCAAACGGTCGATGAATACAAACAACATCAATTCTTCCACACCGAGGGTCAACAGGCGTCCGCTGAAGAAACCAGCCAGCTGTGCCCAGAAGCCCTTGGCCGAATCAGTCGCAGCATCGAAGACCCAAGTCTTGTTCGTAATAAACTGGAACAACACGCAGATAACCCAGTCCACAACATTGGCAAAGAGCGCTCCCCAGCCAAAGCGCTTCGTGAAAAGAACAAAGAGCGCCAGATTCAGAAAGACCGCCAGGCCGCCGAAAAAGAGATACAGGAGTACTTCCTTGTGTTTACTGTACCAGGGCTTTAAAATTCGCAGTCCCGGCAGACCCATCATGCGATCAAAAATGTCTTCACGTGTGTTTTCCATAATTATCTCCCAAATGCAACACCAGACAGCAAAACCTCAGGTCATCTCGCTTTGCCGGGCACGGGACAGGCAATGCGAATCAAAACTCTGTTTTCCGCTACACATCAAATCTTGTCAAAGCCGAAAATACGGAGTTTCTCGCGTACCGGATTTCTCAGAAGCGGAATCTTTTGCAATATCTTTGTCGTCAACAAACTACAGAGAAAATCAGGGTACCATTGTTGTGGTCAACGTTTTTTGTAACACCACTGCTTAATGGTACACTCCGCTCTCTTTTCAAACGGAGTCAGATATCCGTTATATGAGTTCGAGGCTCAGTAATTCCTTCTTTTGTCCCGACATGATCTCATCCCCTTGACAAATCAACATTCTATCCCATCATGTCATAGAGGGATGGCCAACGTCCATCCCTCTACATACTTACTTTACCGCGAGAAACAATCGAATCTGATCTTCTGTCACCGCAGTCAAATCCTTGCCCTCAGCCCAGGCTTGATACCAGCGCACGGTCTCGCCGACCGCCTGATCCACATGCCAGACCGGTGCCCAGCCAAAGCTCTTCTTTAACTTTGCACAGTCAAGTTTCAGGAAACCCGCCTCATGCGGCGCATTGGCCTCGGCCACGTTCTTCCAAGAAGCCGGATCCCTCCAGTGTTTCACAAAGAGATCCGCGAGTTCGCCGGTGCTCACGCAGTCGCAGTCATCCGGGCCCACATTGTAATAGCCCGCAAACTTTGCGTCCTTGGCCTGCTGCATCACAATCATAAGATAGGCGTAGAGCGGCTCCAGCACATGCTGGTAAGGACGGGTCGAATAGGGATTCCGAAGTTCCACTGCCTTGCCCTGTACGGTTGCCCGCACACAGTCCGGAATAATTCTGTCCTTTGCGAAATCGCCGCCGCCGATCACATTGCCCGCGCGCGCCGTGGAAATGCGCATTGCGCCCGGCTCCGAGAAAAAGGACTTCTGATAGGAGTGGGTCACCAGCTCCGAGCAGCTCTTCGAGTTCGAGTAGGGATCGTAGCCGTCCAGCTTCTCATCCTCGGTAAAGCCGTGGTCGGCCTGCTCCGGGTTCTCATAGACCTTATCGGTCGTCACGTTGAGGAAGCTCTCTACAGCGCCGAGTTCCCGCACGGCCTCGAGGAGGTTCACAGTGCCCATCACGTTGGTCTCGTAGGTCTCACGCGGATAGCGGTAGGATTCTCTGACCAGAGGCTGCGCCGCGAGATGAAGCACGCAGTCCGGCTTTGCCTCCCGAACAGCCTCCTTGAGACGGGCAAAGTCGCGGATGTCCGCAATGGTGGAATGCATCTTGTCCTGTAAACCGAGGAGCGAGAACAAATCCGGATCACTCTCCGGCTGCAACGCATAGCCGTAGACTTCCGCACCGAGCAGGCGGAGCATAAGCGAGAGCCAGCTTCCCTTAAATCCGGTGTGGCCGGTCAAAAATACGCGTTTACCCGCGTAAAACTGCTTCATATCCTCTGTGTATTTCATCCTCATCCCCTACTCTGCTTCATTCACTCTGTTCAGTCCAAAGCTGCCTGCTCAAAGGCTTTCACTTCTTCCGGCGTACCGAGCACGTGCACAGCCTCCTTCGGTACGCGGGAGATGTAGACTCACCGCCCTGTTCAATCAGATAGTTATACATGGGCGCAATATACTTTTCACCCTTTTCGAGGTTGGCCTCGTTCGCATAGAACTCATGATACAGTCTCTCATAGAGAGCGCAGCTCTTGAAATAATAGGCTCCCAAGGTGCAGTTTTCGGAAATTCTCTGCTTTTCTCGCACCTCAACCGCTTTTCCGGTCTCGTCGAGACGCACAAAACTCCAGTGGTCACCCTCGCCGAGGAAACAGGGAATAAAGCCGTCGCCCTTTAATTCCGCCGCATTCATTGCGCCCGGCACCACATAGGTATCGATGTTATAGACAAGCAGACCATGCTCCGGATTCCAGTACCGAGAAGCCAGCTTGGCGGTTGTCGCCTGTCCGTCGGTCAGATAATCGAGCAGCAAAAGCTTATAGTCCGAAATACCGAGTGCCGCACATTGCTGCTCAATAAAGCCCTCGACATCCGCACTTTCATCGCGCATCGCAATGAAAATGTAACGCGCCGCACAGTCGGCATACCCCTGCAGACTCCGGATAGACCACTCAAATAAAGTCTTTCCGCGCGTCTCAATCATGAACTTCGGAACCGTATAACCGGCCTTCCGGAAACGAGACCCAAGTCCTCCCATTGTGATGACAATGTCCAGATTCTTCATCTCTCTCTTCCCCCTTTACACGCGATGCCTCGCAGCGTTCTTCCAGTTCTTCCGGCGTATAGCCCAGAAACTCATCCGGCCTAACGGAACGGTCATCCACATAAAAACCCTTGTGTCCCGGCCAGGGCTTTCCGTAGAAAATCTCATCATAGGGGATGTTCCACTTTTCAAGCCAATCGGTCAAAACACGCGCTGTATTCTTATTGATCAAACCCAGGTTTCCCTGATACGAGTTCATGTTGCGCGAGGTGAAGAGAACAATCTTTGCCCCGGCCTCGTGGTAGACACGCATTTTTCCACCACCTCGGCAAAGGGTACGAGATCCTCATACTTCTCGCCCTTTTTCTTGATGGGGCAAATCGTACCGTCTATATCAAAGACGAATGAATACTCACTGTAGTTCATTCCGAATCTCCTCCAAAATGTTTCTCGCATTCAGGATAAAGCCGAAGACCTTATGCGGATTGTCGATGTGCAACGGCAACATAGAAAGGAACAGCGATGCCTCATAGAGACGGATCAGCAGATAATGATATCCGGACGCTTCCGCTTTCTCCCGGAACCATTTTTTATACTGTGCATTGTCAAAGCCGAGCTTCAACTCTGCCTGAAACTCACGGTTAATAGAAATCTCATAGAGCGCGTTATTGAAAAAATCGTAATTGCCACAAATCGAATGACTGAGCTTTGCGAGATCGTAATACGGATTGGTCCAGAGTTCCTCTTCCGTGAGCGCGCCCTTCGGATCGATGAACTTGAGCATTCTGGTCGCTTTGTTGTACATCGCATTTGCGAAGCAGGGATCGCCGTGGCCGATTACACTGACCGGCTCCACCCGAACACGAGACTCCACCTGCTGTTTCAGTGCAAAGTAGCGCGCCTTAATATCGTCGATGCTCTCACCGGTACCGGCCTGTAAGAGCGCCGCAATGTGCCCGTAACTCTCGAGTTTCTTCAGGTCTTCAATACGACTCTCTACCTTTTCGATGTAAAGGGAATCTGCCGTTTTCTGATATTCTTCTTGGCTGACCGCCTTCGCATGACGCTCTTTGAAGAAGTTAAAGTACATGTCAAGCAGACGTCGAAACTCCTCCTCGCCGATCGAGCCGTGCACCCACTTAATCGCGAGGTCTGTCATATAGAGGCGCTCCATCGTATAAGAGGCACTCTTTTCATCTTCCTGATAATGAAACGGCAGAACAAACCACCGCTTCATGTCATCCGGCAAGAGATGATAGAAGCTGTACTCTGCCTTAATCTTCTTCTTATTGGTGGAACGCTTGGTCAGCGTATATTCCTTTTCTTCGAGCGAATTAAAATAGCGCGCGTCAAAATTTCCCGTGATGCAGCGGATAAAGTTAAAGACATCGCCGATATTGACAAGTCCGTCCGCCGGGAACGAATTTGAAACCGTTCGTCCGGCTGTCGCCGAACTTCCCTCCTTGCAAACACGCTCCAAAAACGTACGATACGACTTTGTATCCGCGAACATTAAGCCTGCAGTCTCATCCCGTACAGTCATCCGGTAATTCTCTGCAATAAAGGGCAGTTTCTGAAATGAGAGTTTTGCCCACTCCGCATCGCTGATAATATAATTCGCAAACATATGCAGAATGTGAATCGGCTCCGCCGTCTGCTCTTCGAACTGCTCTAATAACGCATTGAACGCAAAGACAGAGCGCACCACCTGCCACTCCATCTCCGGAAAATATGCCAGAAGCTGCTGCCGGAAGCGCTCTCCGAGGCGCTGCCGCTTGACAACCACCTCCGAAAAGCCCTTCTCACCAATCACATCCTCTATGACCTCGCTCTTTCGGACTGTGTCATCAAAGATTACGATAAGCTTCATCTGCCCGTTCCTTTCTTCCCACAAAGATCAGCGCACCGAGATAAAAGAGCAGCAAGGACACCGTTCCGATTAAGATAATGCCGCTCAAGTAATCGGTCTTTCCGCCCCACATCGCACCAAGCAAATAGGCCGACATTGCCCGTCCCAAATCCGCGCGCAGTATGGATGCGGTGAGTGCCAGTCCTCCGATTTCAATTAGCCAGGCAGCCACCGACAGCATATAGCTGAGTAAAAACTTTCCCTGTACCACCCGGTGAATGTCCCGGTATGCTGCCTGCAAACGCGCTAAAACAGTCAATGCAAACAGCTTCCGCTTGCTGCCTCTCCCCCGCAATCAAATAACGATTCCAGTATTGGCAGAGCCCCGGAAGCGCAAAATAGATAAAACTCAACGCAAACAGCACTGCAAGCAAGACAAACGAAACCGCAGGCATCGCATTGCCAAGCGGCAGTACAAATAAAATCAGTACCGTAATCAATGCCGCCGTATCCACAAAGCGATCCAGCAAAATTACCGCAATGCCGTACATCCAATCGCCGATATAGTAGCCGTAGCAGTAACAGCGAAACAAATCGCCTACTTTTAACGGCAATATCATGCTGACCGGCGTAATTTTACAGTACTGCCTAAGGAAGAGTCCAAACGGCAGTTTCCGATCCAATAACTCCAGATAGAGGCGAAAGGCCTTAATGGCATGCACCAGCACCGCAGTTCCCAGCATGATGAGAAAAATCAGAGGACTGTGCAAAACAAAGGAAAAATCCCGGTGCAGCAAGGCTCTGCTGAGAAGCAGCACGGTGAGCAGCAACACCAGGATATTGACAAGTTTATACGTTTTCTGCTTCATGGTCGCCGTTCTCTTTGTCCTTCCGATTCGTGTAAACCGTCTTCGCGGTATACGCGCCAATCAGTTTGTCTCTGTGCTCCGCAGCAATAAAGCCCTTGCGGTTCACGATATAGCTTCCCAAAAGCTTCAGCACGACAATGGCCTGATTGACCATCTTGACATTCGAGACCTGATCGTCTTCTCTCCAGAGTATCGGGAAAAAGCGCATGTTCTGACGGTAATAGGACGAACCGAGAATCATGCAGTAATTGAACATCAGGTTATCCTTGTACTTCTCATAGAAGCGGCTTTTGAGGCTCGAAACCTTGTACATGTTGAGGCCCGAACCAAGGTCATAGATGCGTCTCCCGGTACCGATCGAAAACAAGAGATTATAGACACGGTTTCCGAAAGTACGGAAGGCCGAGTAGCCCTGCAGCTTGGAGCCGCGCATAAAACGCGCGCCGAGGAAGCAATCATACTTTCGGTATACCCGACTCTGTAAGTGCGGCAGGATATTCGCAATGTCTCCCTGATCATCACCGTGCAATACAATCACATAGTCAAAGTCGTGCTCCATGGCATATTCAAATGCAACCTTGTGGGAACCTCCCAAGCCATAGTTATCATCATTTCTGAGCAAGGAAACCGGAATGGGGAGCGGATGCTCCTCCAGATAACGCATGGCCGCTGCCTCACCGTTATCCGTGCTCCGGTTGTTCACGACAATAACCTCTGTTAATTCCCGGCAAACTTCCGGCTTCAACTGCCCCAGAACACGGACAATCTGTTTCTCGCAGTTATACATCGGGATAAACAGTAAAATTTTGCTCATGATATTAAGCTCCTTTCTGTATCCTTGTCCGGCTCAGCATCATAATAATCCAATAAGAGAGAAGTACGTATCCTGCCATGTACTGAGAAAGATAATACATAATCCATGAAGACGGCTCTGCCAGAATGACAGCAAACATCTTTATCAACAGCACAGCAACTAGTCCGAACAATAAACGGTTTTTCTTTCTAATTCCATAGAAGAGTGCCACTATAAGAAATCCAATCGGAATTAACCCATTCCAGAAGACATAAAACAAGGGGCTTTCTTTCCCATCATAATCCTGCTGTCCCAAAACCAAAATAAGACTCTTTCGCAATTCAGGAGCAAACGGCCTCACCATTAACCATCCTGAATTTCTCATAAAATCTAAATGTATATTGGCATAACTCGTATCCATCAAATGCACCGTGTGCTGGATATTAGTCATTTGCAATCCGTCGCCCCTAATTCCCATAGCAGCCAAAAAAAGCGAAACACGCTCGTGCAAAAAAACGCCGGGATACTTGATAATCAGATTCGTAAGTCCCTTCATGTATTTCTGATACGCCTGATGAGAAATGTGTTTGTCTCTAATTCCGGCCTTTCCAAATACAAGCTCCCCATGCATTCCCGGATGGCTGTCAACATAATTCTTGTCAACAACTTCGGACATGTCTGCAATTTCCTTCTTATCCTTTTGGGGTTCGGCTCTCCTCAATAATTCAACTGCCGGTCTCATTGTCGAAGCAATTGCATACATATCATCTTCCCCCATTATATACTTTTGCACTTGATGTGCAGCCGTAAATAAGGTTAAAGCCAGTACGACAATGCTTACCTTGTAATATATCTTCTTATAATTCCTCAGCGCCAATATACACACTCCAATGGCGAAATATATTATATTCTCACTTCTCCACTCTGCAACAACCGCAAGCAGACTCACCAAAAAAATATAATACCCGATGGGTGCGCATATCTGCTTTCTTTCTTTAATCTCCTTCAAGAGAAGTACCACAAGTAACAGTTCCAAGTATACCAGAGGACCGTTTCGATATCCCGAAAACTGATACATCAGTACCGGCGGCATAAGAAACGGGAACAATTTAATTGCAGTGTCAAGGGCGCCATTTCTCAAGCTTTTTAGTCCTAAGCCTTGTTCCATCAAAAACAAACTTGTTGCCACACATATAGCAATCAAAAGCTGTTGAATAATGATAATTCCAGCCGGAAAAGGGAATATATGTAATGCTACCATCTGGAATATACTTGTAAATATATGCTGCCATGCAAAAATCCCATAGCATCTCACTGCAAATTCCAATGTCATAATGTCATCCCAAGCCCAGGTTCCGGGCCATAAGATTAACATCAACAGCATCTGTATTCCGAAATAAATGCTAAAAAAACGAAACCATCTATTATAAGCCCTATCTCCGGCTCTCAACTTTGCAGCCAAAAGCCAACCGGAACTCCAAATGACACAGAGTAAAACTAATGCCAACAACTGGGTAATCCAACGCAACAAAACTGAAGAAGCCTCCACATTTCCTTGCGCATTTCTGATATAAATAAAAAAGGCAGAGTCTGCATTGATTGCAAGTAAAATCCCCCATTGCAAGCACGCAATAATAATCGGAATCTTAAAGTTCTTGACTAAACCCTTCATCGTTCCCCACTCTCCTTAAAGCGTACAATTTAAATCTCAGCGTGCTACGTCTCTAAAAAATCATCCTATGATGCTGATATCACAATGTTTGTCTCCCGTGTCTCACCGGTGTCTTTGAGGTTTATTTATAGCGGATGTCAGCAGCTGTCCAAGATAATCTGCCAAAATAGCCAGTAATGTCACAAAAGCAAAGTCCAACCCCATTACAATCCAAATAAAGGTTTCATTCCAATGAAAAGCTATCATTAGTTGCCTGTAAAGTGCACTTCCAAAATCGGCATGAATCAAATAAAACGCAAACGATAAACGTCCAAGCCATGCGAAAATACGCTGTGTACGCTCACTCCACCCCTTATAATACGGTGCGGAAAAGATAATCGCCAGAATCAGCAGCAATGCAAACAGTATTGTCATTTGAGAATAGTTTGCCTCCGAAAAGCTGCCTACAATCCACGCCTGGAATCCGGTCATATTACGGTAAATACCAATTGCTGACAGAATGGAAAGCGGGATCATCCTAGCATCTCTTTCTTTGTAATAGGTCAGATACATTAGAATACCCATAACAAAATGGCTAGAATATTTCAAAACAAGAAGGCTGCTCAGAATAGGTTGGGTGACAAAAAACGACAAAATAACCCACGCATACATTACGCTATATTTATGTTCTTTCCAAATATGCAATTTTATCATTGCCGCAACCAAAAGGTAGAATTTGCACTCCACCATTAGCGTCCAATAGATGGATGAAAGAGGCTCTCTTCCCACAACATCTGTCATCATGGTAAAGGATGTAATATAAGCAATCAGCTGTCCCCTAGCTTCAATTCCTATTGCAATACGCATAATCAGCACAAACGTTGCTGCTACAAAAAAAGGTTGGGTAAACCCGAATCAATCTTTTTTTGAGGAAGAGACCGGCAGTTATTCCCTTTCCGGTCGAATAGAGAATTGCAAATCCGCTCAGAATAAAGAACACATCAACACCGTATTCGCCCCAAAATCCAAACGGCAAATAAATAGTCTTAGAATAAAATCCTTGTAATGCACCAATAAAAAACCAATGATATAATAGAATAAACAGTGCAGCAATTCCGCGTACTCCATCCAAGCCCGCAATTCTTTCTTTCATCGTCTTCATATCCCCTATTTCAGACTTAAAGCATTAGGATTTTACTGTCCTCATTCTGAAGCTTTATATTTTTCCTTAGCAAATCTATATGTTAATCCAATCCCTGCCCACATGATCAAGCTTAGATTCACCTGCGATAATTCCGGATTAGTCTCTCTGTCCATTTCCGGCACATACAACTTGATTCGCTCTTGCAAGAGCACAATACAGGTACAAGAAGTACCACCCTCCCAAATAATTAGCAAAATAGTACATCGCATACTTTACCGGTGCTGTCAGTACAACTCCGGCCAATTCAATGAGTAAAACGGAAAGCACCAGAACAAAATCCAATCGCTTCTCCCAAAGTGCCACTAAGAATAACTCCACAGTGATTACAATGGGAATCCAGAAAGCCCAAAACACAAAATTCATGTTGATGCCAAGCAATGTGAATTGCCCGCCTAAAAACCGGGAGACTTTGTTCCGAAGTCCCGGGTTCAATGGCTTGACTCTCTGTATAAGATCTCCCACATCCCAGTCTTTCACATGCTCTCCCGTTGCATTCTCTGTTGTCTGAATATATCCTGCCTCTTCATCAAAACCAACTGAAATCACAAACTCATTCCAGCGGCAGCGCAGAAAATCCATGGGATAAGCAAAAATTAACTTTGTACTACTTTTTAAGAACCGATCCATCTCCTGCTGCGTGTAGCCGTCGCGCGGTTCTGCCAGTGTATATGCTCGGTTTGTTTGTGACATAATCTCATCAATCGCATATACGCGGTCAATCGACTCTAATTCTTCGCGATGTGCTTCCCGGTCAAACTTCGGATCCTGAAGAATCGTATAAATCGGCATGACATAATTCAGTGCAACCGGCGAATCTCCTCCGGCACAACTTCTCTCACAGACCGTGTAGCCAACCAATGCCAAGCTCATCACCAAAACAGCTGTTACAACCTGTCTGATACAAGCGAGTTTCTTTCTGACAAATAGAGCAGCCAACATGATGGGATAAAAAATCAGCAGGAATTTAATTTCTGTCCGAATACAAATGATGCCTGCCACCAGCAGACTGAGTCGCAAAATGTCTCTCTGAAAGTTATCGTCTCCCTGCCGGTTCCAGAGCATCAGATAGCGCTGTAAGAACATGACGAGCAGTATTCCGAATAAAAAGGTACGCATCGGCTGATACAAGTAGTACAAGGCTGCCGGACTGAAAAGCAATACCAGAATAGGACGCGCTTTTTTTCCGGTTACAGCGCTACACTGCTGAATTAAATCCGCATAAATCCATGCACCCAGTACAAGCTGCAGCCCTACTATCATTACCGGATGGAAAAAGAACATCAGCCCAACAATATACAGAACCGCAATCAACAGTCCCCGTGTGGGATGCACTTTTAGCAGCAATGCATACTGGTAGATTTTGTATTCGTCTACCTCAACCCAGTTACCGGGCCAAAGGAAAAGCAGTCCCACGATAAGTACCGCGAAAATCAACAGTGCCAAGCGAAACTTTCCTTCTATTCGTTTCTTCCGCAAAGCAGTCAGAACCTGTCCCAAAAATAGATATAACAAAAATAGCTGCACCAATTTGCATATGGTATATAACAGGTACGAACTTCTCTCCGAAAAGCTAAAATGCTGCCAATCGAAATAGAGCGAGAAAGGCAAATATACCAACAGAACCGCTAAGCGGGCAAGTTCTGTCTTTGAAAGCTTCTTCCATCCCATCATTCCCCACCGAAAGACAAAAACTCTGTCATCCTTTCTTTGAGAACCGAATCAGATTCAGCAAAAGAGAAAAAATAACCGCCGCATACAGAAAGCCGTTGATCGGTGTAAACGCCGCCTTCACGCTGTCATCTTCCTTGTATTCTTTGCCGTTCACATAGAGCTTGCCGTCCACATAGACACCGCCGTAGCGGTCCACAGAGACCACAGCCTTGCCGTTCTCATCGACAATCTTGACGCCTCTTCCGCTCTCCCCCGGGCTCACGACAATCCAGTCATCGCTCCCGCCGTTGCCGTTCGGAACTTGCTGCACGCTGACATTTCCCGCCGTGCCGAAATCCTGTACTTCCGCTGCGTAGACCGGCGTCGCCGCGAGTGTCGCCAGCAAGAACGCCATAGCTATTCTTTTCTTCATTGCTCTCCCTCAGTAATATTGTTCCAGAATGCGGTTGTACATGCCGATCAGCGGATACAGCCGGTACTTGGTGAGATAGCCCTGCGGCCAGGTCGTGTCGCGAAGAAAGTCCTTGAACTCTTTCCGCTTCTTTTTACTGACCAGCGCAAGTGCCATTAAGACCGGGCGAAACCGCGTGCTCCGATCCACATAGCTGCCCACACCGAACTCTTCGTTGTGGCGCAGCGCAAAGTAGGCATTCACGGTCTCCCGTTTCGGCTCATAGATGAAGCGCTTTAAGGACTCCCAGGCGAGCGGGCGGAGCTCAAACTCGGTCACGAGCTGCGTTTCGCAGTAAATGCGAAGCGCCGCGCAAGTCTCGATGATGTGTTTCTGCAACTCTTTCGTGTAGAAAAAGAAGATTGCATCCTCCTCCTGCTCGCAGTTTCTAAGGGCAAAGGTCTTACCGTCTACGCGGCGATAACCGACCGTGCTGCCGTTCGGTGAATTACATATCATCTCAAAGGGCGTGGAAACCGTCATGAGCGCCCGCGCCGAACGGAAGGCGTCAATGTAACCGCGCTTTTCCGCATTCTCGGGCTGCTCGTTCAGGAAGGGAATTAAGCCGATGTAGAAGCCGAGCATCTTTGTCTTCGGGAAGAGGTGGCAGAGGTTATCCTGAATGGTACCTCTCCAGCCGATGTCCACAATCGCGACTTCCTCTTCCGCACCGCATAAATCCCGCTCCGCGCAGTAAGAAAGCAGGAGAGAGCGCTTTTCGTCCCGCTCCGCTTCCATGCGCTCTAAAAAGGCCTGATCCGCAAAGAGCGCCTGTACTCTTTCATCCTGCCAGGGATAGGTGATGACTTCTTCCGCCGGAATCTCATGCTTTTGGAGAAATTCCCGCACAGACTCCGGCTCCACGCCGAGCGAGGTGAAGAGTGCCTGCATGGACTGAACGGAATACTGGTTCCAGAGCCGCATGAGTTCCTTCGTGCTGATCTCGCGGAGCGAGGGCATGAAGGTCGCAAGGCGACTCACCTCGAGAAGATAAGACTTCGGGTAGGCGCGCTTTGAGACCGCCGCCATCGCGTCGTAAATCTCCTTGTAGAACTCCCCTTCGCGCGTAAAGAAGTAGATTTTCTCAATGCCCCTTGCCCTCGCCTCTTCCGCAAGGTTTTGGACAAAGCCGTAGAAGAAGAGGCTCACATCGTCACTGCCGCTGAGCGGAGCCCCGGGGTACTGCAGCGGCTTTTTCGCGTCTCCGACAAAGTTCCGCTCCCGCTCCTCGCGCTTTTTATGCTCCTCCGCGGGCAGATAGCGCTCTGCCGCAATGCCGAGCCGCTTCGGGACTTCCACATCGCTGTAGGCATTGTCCCCGAGGTGCATGTGCTCTGCCGGTGTGACGCCGAGCAGCTTCTCTGCCTCCTCAAAGAGCCGCCCCGAGCGCTTATTGACGCGAAATCGCAGGACACCAGAACGCGCTCCAAAGGCTTCGAAAAGCCCGCCGCTTCAATTAATTCCTTTAAGAACGCCTCGCCCGCGTAGAAATCCGAAATACAGACCAGTCGCTCGTGCGGAATGCTGTCTATCTTCGCCTCAATGTCGGGATCCAGGTAGATGTGCCGCTTCTCTGCGGCAAGTTCCTCCGCCACAAGGCGCTCGGTTAACGCGCTCAGCTCTTCTTCGGGAAGAGGCTCAGCAAGAGAACGCACCAGTGCTTCACGGAAAACCGCGTGCATCTCGTACTCATCGTCATAGCCCTGCGAAACGCTCTGCTGCCCCAAATCACGTTCTACCGCCTGGCGCAGCCGAAACAGCGCCCTTCCGCTCCGGTATTCCTCTTTGAGTAAGGCACCGCGCTGTTCCAAGAGCACAGCTGCGGTTTCCACCTTGATTGCATCCGGATGGCAGTCTCTCCGCAAGACAGTATCCCAGATATCCAGTGATATGAGCTGATAGCTTTGCATTTCCGCGAAGCTCCTTTCTTTGTTTACATTCCCCGCAACTTATACCAGAGTTTGCGGAGCAGTTTGCTCTTACGAATAAAGCCGACCCGCTTGAGGCGCCCGAAGAGCGAATTGTCCACGATAACAGGCGGGGCATAGCTCTGTTCCGCGAGTTTCGTCCATGACCACATCCGCCGAGACGGGCGGGCGCGTATAGCTTCTGTCGTAAACCGCGGGCTCTGCCGGTTCCCGGCGTGCCGCCATGTCGCTGACCGCCTCGTAGAACTGTTCGAAGCCGTGCTCCAGATCCTTATCCGCCATATAGCGCTTGCCCGCCTCGGACATCTCGGCAGCCGTCTCCTTGTGATCCAGAATTTCGATCAGGGCCTGCGCAATCGACTCCGGCGTGGTGTTCGCAAGGCGCACGCCCTCGTTCGGCATGTCGTAAAAGTTATTTTCCATGTAGAGATCCACAACCGGCAGACCGGCCGCCATCATCTCAAACGGAATGCGCGAGGGGTTTGATGAGCTGATGCAGAGTCCCACCTCGCACTTGTTGTAAAGTGCGTTGCACTTTTCAAGCGGGATGATGCCGAGGTTCTCGTGCTCAAACCAGACATTGCCCTTGATATTCGAGCCGTAGAGATAGATTTTCACATCCGGGCGCAGGAACTTCACAATGCCGAGCGCCTCAATGCCGAGCACACTGCAGCGGCGCGGCTTATCGGGCTGGTAGACAAAGCAAATCGCATGTTCCTTCTTGGCCTCCGGCAGCGGGCGGTAGATGCGCCGGTCGGCGCAGAAATCGAAATAGCGGGAAGGCGTGTGGTACTCCGTCTGCATCTTGTGCGAAAGCCAACGGCCTATGGTGACCGGCTTTAAGCCGTAGCCGTAGGAATTGCAGGCGAGAATGTAGCCGTCGCCCATGGGGTTAAAGAGCGCCTCAAAGTCCTGAATGAAGTAGGCTTTTACAGCCTTACTGTTGCAGTCCCGCACCACCTTGGCCGTAAACCAGGCGGTCGCGAAGATGATGTCGTACTCTCCCTGAATGTCATAGCCCAGAATAAAGCGACAGTCGTGCTTGCCGAAGAGGGTCTCTGCCTGGCGGCGGAGTTCCTCGGAATTCTTGACTTCTCCCTTATCTTCCACATAGACATCGCATTCATAACCCTTGCGAATCAAGTATTGCACGTTCTGGAGTATGGTTCTGTGCCCTCCGGAGCCCTCGATCAGCGACGGCAGTACCCACGCAGCTCTCATTTTTCCTCCCCGTACCTCTTTCGAAACTCAAGACGCGACATCCAGTGCCGCTTGATAATTGCCTCATACTCCGCGTTCTGCTGCTGCAAGGTGAGAATAATATTGCCCTGCTGCTGCACGACGCCGAGTCTCTCCTCCGCAATCTTGTGTGCCTCGTTTAAGCTGCGGTCGCGCTCATCGATTAACTTAGCCTGCGCTTCGATGGCCGCATCTTTTTCCGCGACCAGCTTCTCATCCGCCGCAATCCGCGCATCCCGCTCATCGATCATCTTCGACTGATTCGCAATCGCCGCGTCCTTCTCGGCGACCAGCTTCTCATCCGCCGCAATCCGCGCATCCCGCTCATCGATTAACTTGGTCTGGCTCGCGATAGTTGCATCGCGCTCCTCTATGAGCTTCGTCTGGCTCGCAATCGCCGCATCCTTCTCCGCGACCAGCTTCTCATCCGCCGTAATCCGCGCATCCCGCTCGTCTATCATCTTCGACTGCTGCTCGATGGCACGGTAGCGCTCCTCGTAGAGGCCCTTCAATTCGTCAAAGCGTTCCTGCGTGTACTTATACTTGGAGCGGTAGAAGTAGAGGTCCTTATAGTACTTGAAAAAGCCCGCCTCCTCGAGTCTGTCATACCAGTATCTCCCCTTCGGGAAGAGGATGCCGAGACCGCAGCTGTGCGTAAAGTCAAAGTAGCAGTCGTACTCCTTCTTGGTCTTCTCCCAGTGGTCGCAGGAGCCCTGATCGATCGGGCTGTACACATCATGGAAAAGGACGATGCCGTTCTCCTTTAACTTGGGGAGCCAGGTCGTGAAATCGTGCTCCACGTCTTCAAAGGTGTGTCCGCCGTCAATGTGCAGGATGTCAATCGAATTGTCCGCAAAGCTCGGGCGCGCGTCGTCAAGCACATCTGGAAGAGGTTCAGCTTTACCTCCGGGTAATAGGTCGCGGCGGTCTTCTGCACGAGCGCATAGACCTCCTCGCCGGTAATTTCCGCGCCGATATCGCCGCTCCACATATCCACCGCATTGATTTCGGTATTCAGCTTAAAATCCCGCACGGCCTGACAGAAGGTAAACAGCGAGCAGCCGTACTGACTGCCGAGCTCCACCAGGCGCTCCGGCCGCACAAACTGCAATAAATCATAGGCAAAATCCCGATGCCCTTCCCAGTAGGCAAATTTAAGCTTCGGGTTTAATTGATCTGCGTCATATCGCGGGTCTGAGACGACCCAGCTTGTTTCATGGTTCATGCTCTATCCTCTCGATTTTGAATTCCTCAATCACGTGGTTGATGACGCCGTGCATGGGTTTTAAGGCGATTGCCTGCACATGCAGAACGCTGTGCACCCAGCACTGCACGGTGTGCACCATCTGGTCATAGCCCTCGCCGATGCCGAGGGTCAGAAAATAATCGCCCTCCTTGACTTCAGGCCAATGGAAGGAAAGAGAAGCTTTTCTCACTTCACCCTGCTTTACACCCTCTATCATAATATTCTCGCCGAGGGTGCTCTGCGCAAAAATACTGTTTCCGTACTTATCCTTAAAAGTATAGCCGATTATGATATTGTCTGCATCTTTTTTCGCGTGCAGTAAAAGCTCGATTCTCACCGCATCTCCCGGCTTTACAACATCCACCGCCTCGCCGTTAATCAGCATGCGACAGCGATCGATTAAAATATCCTGCGCACCGCCTATGCTCTCCTTCGGCGCATCGACCCAGCCGATTTCCGCCTTTTCTTTTTCGCGGGCCGCGGCCTCCAAAGCGAGCGCTTCCGCCTCTGCCTCTGTGGCAGCGTTTAGGCGCGCATCCTCATCCTTTGCGGCAGCTTCCTCGCTCTGGAATACGCTCGTGTGGAGCAGCTTTAAATAGTCCTCGATGACCTCGAGCGGCTTGCCCTCGCGGATTATTTTTCCGCGATCGATTAAAATCACGCGGTCCGCCATATTCGCAATGCTGTTCATATCGTGGGTCACGAGGAGCTTGGTGACGCCCTTCATCTCCTCCTTCATGAAGGTATTGCACTTCTGCTGGAAGAAGATATCGCCGACCGAGAGCGCCTCATCGACAATCAGAATTTCCGGTTTGAAGCTGATCATGACCGCAAGGCGAGACGGGCAAACATACCGCTCGAATAGGTCTTGACCGGCTGTCCCATGTACTCGCCGATGTCCGCGAAGTCCACGATTTCCTTGACTTTCTCCTGCATCTCCTCGTCGGAGAAGCCGCGCATGGAGCCGTTCAGGAAGATGTTCTCATAGCCCGTGTACTCCGGGTTAAAACCGGTGCCGAGCTCGAGCAGAGCGGAAATTTCGCCCCTCGTCTCTATGCTGCCCTCGCTCGGCGTGATGACGCCGGTGATGAGCTTTAAGAGCGTCGACTTGCCCGCACCGTTCCGCCCGATGATGCCCAGGGTCTCGCCCTTTTTCACCGTAAAGGAGATCCGATCCAGGGCCTTGTAGAGCGTGTGATATTTCTTTTTGGTGAGCGAGAACAGTTCCTTGACTCTGTCCTGCGGTCTCTCATAGAGATTGTAGAACTTGCTCACGCCTCTCACTTCAATGGCATTTTCGTTTTGATTCATCGCTTATCCTCAGAGCACATCTGCGAAATACGGTTTCAATTTCCGGAAGGTATACATGCCGAGTGCGAAGAGCGCCCCCGTGACCGCCCAGAAGTAGAGCGTATAGAGGGGTTTATCCCAGACCGGCACATGCGCGTAGAGCGAATCCCGGTAGCCCTCGACCAGGTAGTAGACCGGGTTCAGTTGGAAAATAAAGCGCAGCTTGCCGCTCAGCACCTCAGGCCCCCAGACAATCGGGATGGCCCAGAAACCGATCTGGATAAAGATGCCAACCAGCTGGCTCACGTCCCGCATGTAGACCGTGACCGAGGAGGTAAAGAGCACCACGGCAAAGACCAGCATAAAATTGCAGGCGACATAGTACATAAGCTGTAAATAGTACCAGTCCGCCGTAAAACCCGAAAAGTTCAGGATGATGGTCACGATGCCGAGGAAAATCGCATGGATAATCAGCGAGGTACCCACCTTTACGAGCGGAATGAGCCCCACATTGAAGTTCAGTTTCTTGACGAGATAGGAGTACTCGAGAAAGGCATTGGTGCCCGCGCCGAGCGCATCCGAGAAGAAGAACCAGGCGACAATGCCGGATATCATCCAGATGATATAGGGGGTGCCGTCCGGGCGCTCGCCGTTCCGTAAGCCGACGGTAAAGACAAACCAGTAAATGAGTACCGTGATGAGCGGCTGCACAATGCCCCAGACCACGCCGAGGTAGGAGCCGCTGTACCGCGCCTTAAAGTCGTTCTTGACGAGCTTCCCTATCATCTTTTTATCTTTTTCAAAAAATACGCGAAGTCTGTTCATTCACTCTCCCCAATTGCCCGATTCCAAAATGCCTGTATCTCTTCCGGCGAAAAGCAGCTGTCAAAGCGCTCTCTTGCCGCGCGCGCCATGGTTTTAAGCCGCGCGGGATTCGCCGCGAGTTCCGCAATGCGCGCCGCAAACGCGCCGCTATCCGCGGCAAAACAGCCGCTCACGCCGTCTTCTATCACGGTTTTATTATAGCCCACCGGAGAGAGAATCGGAACAACTCCGGCCGACATATATTGAATTGCCTTAAAGCCGCCCTTGCCGAGCGTGTAGGCGCTCTCCGTGAGCGGCATAAGTCCTATCTCCGCTTCGCGGAGGGCTGCTATGCCGCGCTCGCGGCTCCAGGATACGTTTCGCAGTTTAAGCTGCTTGGTCTCCTCGGTAAGCGGTGCATTTGAGACCACCTGTAACTCCGGGCGCTTTCCTGTGTCCCGCACAATCGTTTCGGCGGCTTGCTCCAGTGCCGGAATGAGTGCTTCTAAATACTTTAGGTTATCGCGGGTGCCGAGCCAGAGCAGTTTTAACGCTGCGCTGTCTCTACCCTTATTTGCAAGGAGACGCTCTGCCTCCTCGCGCCGAAAAGCGAGGTCTGTGGTCGGGAGCAGCTTTACCTTCTCTCTTGCGGTTTCGCTCACCGTTTCCCTCAGGTAATCGCCGGTCACGGTGATTTTGCACGCCGCTTCTTCGAGCACAGCCTTCTCGGCCGGAGAGAGTTCGCCGTCCAGCGCAATGTTATCGTCAAATCCCAGTAAATTTTTTTTCCGCGAAGATAACGCCTTAAAATTCCCGCGAGAACGGGCGGACAGGCGCGCGGAAAAAAGCGGCGGTTTAAGATTACGACTTCCGACTTCCAGACAAGGGCATCGAGCGCCATGGCGAATAAAGTCGTGCCGAAGGTAATGCCTCCCATAAAGAGCTTTAACGCAAGCTTCATTGCCTTGCCGTAACGCCTCCCGTAAAAAAGGCGGTACATCCACCGCGGCGTCATATTGACCATGCGGCAGGGTTGATCCGCGAGGTATTGATAGAGGCGGTAATACGAAGAGCCGTCCTCCTCGCATTTCAGAAAAACCAGAGCTTTACGCTCAGTCGTAGCGCGCATAAATTTCCCTCATTTTCTTCTCGTTTTCTTCGCGGGAAAACGCGCCGATCCGCAGTCTATTATACTGCCCGTAGGCCTCCCGTTTCTTACAATCCCGAAGCAAAATACTTACGGTTTTTTCCCAGGCTTCCGCATCGTGCGGCGGCAATAATGCGCCGCCCTCGCCGGGTAAAATCAAATCCCGGTTTCCGCGGACGGCGGAGGCAAGAACCGGAAGACCGGCAGCCATCGCTTCCATGACCGCGACCGGCAGCCCCTCCTGTAACGAAGGAAATAAAAAGAGCTCTGCGATTCCGTAAAAGCGGAATACATCCGTGCGGTAGCCCGGGAATATCACCTGCGTTTCCACGCCGAGTGCCTTGGCTTTCGCCTTTAATTCATCCTGCAATTTTCCGTGTCCCAGGATAAGCAAAGTAAGCGAAGGGTCGCCAAGCCGCCGCAAGACTTCGAGGAGCAGCGCCTGATTTTTCGCGGTATCATCTCTCCGGCTGTGAGCAGCACGCGCTTTTCGGGGCTTATTCCGAGTTCTTCCCGGAGCCCCGCGCTTTCCGCACTGCCGCGCTGTACCGCCTCGATGTCGATACCGACGCCCGGCAGGAGGTCAGTGTGGCGGGCCGAGAATTTTTTCTTGGCGCGCTCATAGTCCTCGCGATTAATTAAGAGCAGACTGTCCGTGTAGCGCGACAAAAATTTTTCGACCGGATAGTAGATGAGCCAGTTTTTCTTCGGCGCGCCGTCAAAAAAGTGAAAGCCGTGCGCCGTGTAAATCACATTATGTAAATCTGCCCTTGCGGCCGCAAGCCGCGCACAGGCGGCCCCCATGGGGGTGTGACAGTGGAGGAGGTTAAACCCTTCACGGCGAATGAGCGCCGTGAGTTCTCGCACGGCGCTCATATTCTTTCGATTCCAGGGCTCCCGCGCAAACGCAATCTGGTGACAGCGTATGCCGGTGCCCTTTAACCTGTCGTTATTGTCCCCGTAGGAGGGCATGTCAAAAAATTGGAGGCGTAATGTACTTCGTAACCTCTCTCCTGCAGGAGGCGCACATTGTTCATCTCAAACTGCGGCACAAATCCGCTCACGGTCGTGACCAGCAGTGCCTTTTTGCTCCCGCTCATCTCTTTCCCTCCTCTTCGGGCGGTTTACGCCCCGATCAGAACTTGAGTTCGCCGCTCAAATCCTCGGTCTGCTGCACCGCCGTAAGCTGTCCCTCCGCAACGCCCTCGGTCTTCTCTTTCATGAAGAGGATTTTCGGCGTCATGAAAATGAGCTTTAAATCCAGAAAAATCGAATAGTTGCGAATATAGATCAAATCGAGTTTCAGCTTGTCGTAGGGTGTTGTGTTATAGACCCCGTAAATTTGCGCGTAGCCGGTGAGTCCCGCCTTTAGCTTGAGGCGGTAATCAAACTCCGGAATTTCCTTCTTGTACTCGGCCGCAATTTCCGGGCGCTCCGGCCGCGGGCCGACCATGCTCATCTCGCCCTTCAGGATATTTAAGACCTGCGGGAGCTCGTCGAGCCGGGTTGCGCGCAGTAAGTTTCCCACTTTCGTGATGCGGTTATCCCCCTGTGCGGCGAGTCTTGCAACGCCGTCCGCCTCCGCATTGACCCGCATGGTGCGGAACTTCAAAATGTCAAAGGTTTTTCCGCCCTTCGTCAAGCGACACTGCTTATAAAAGACCGGACCGCCGTCCTCCAGCTTAATCGCAAGCGCGATAAAGAGAAAAAAGGGCAGGCTTACAAGCAAGAGGGCCCCCGCGCTCAAAATGTCGAGAACACGCTTACAGAAGAGCTGATCTACCTGTAAGCCGTCGTTCCTGGAGAGTAAGAGTACGGTGTCAAAGAGCTTTAACTCATCCGAACTCCGCACCAGCACATCGCTGATTTTCGGAATCATGTAGACGCGCTTATCCATATCGTAGCAGCGCTTGAAAATCAAATTGCGGTCATGGCTTCCGAGGTCGCCGATGATGACACCGCCGTACTTCGGCACTTCCTCCATGATGCGGTCTATGCCCTCGCTGATATGGATGGCCGCGGTGAGCACATACTTATCGTCCCGCGAGTTCATCTTTTCGAGCACATGCGCGACCGAGCGCTTCCCGTAGATTAAAAGAAGCTGGCGCGGCGGAAAGAGCAGGTTATAGGTCCACTGAAAGAGCGTGGCCCAGAAGAAGACCGACACCATATCCACCGCGGTCAAAATCACAAAGGGCAGCGGCACATACCAGTGGCGCTCCACCAGCGCGAGCAGGAGATAGCCGAAGACATTGGTCGCAAGGATTGCGAGAAACTGCGAATAAATGATGTTGTTCTTCCGAAAGAAACCGATTTTTAAGCCGCCGTAGAGGTTGTGAAAGACAAACAGCATGATGCCGTAGAGACCGGTCAGGAACCAGTTGCCGCGGCGCCAGAAAGGCATCGTGATGATGCGATTATAGTAGTGCGTCCAAAGGAAGTAGTAGAGCCCGATTTCCACGGCGAGAATAACCGCCGCCGCAGCAAACTTAATCAGGCGTTTATAGCGTTCCATCTGTTCCATACATCACTCCGCCGCTCTTCCGAGTGCAATGAGGCCCCAGAATACCGGTGACGCAACCGGGACATTAATGTTGACAAAAGCCTGGCAGGCATAGCAGACCATGGCAACGCCGATTGCATAGAGGTAGGCGCTGTCCGTGCGAGGCAGACTTCCGTCCCGCTTCTCAAGAAGCGCTCTCGCCTTTTGAAAGGCAGCCTTCACGCTGAACACGATGATGCCGAGATGAGCAAGCAGGCCGAAGGGTCCCACCGTAAAGAGATACTGTATGTACTCGTTGTGGGCGGAATCATAGTACTGTCCCGCAATGTAGTTCATCTCATTCCAACGGTGCGTGACCATGTAGCTCACAAAGGTATCGGGTCCGCTGCCGAAGATACGATTTAAAATCGGCAGGTGCAGGTATTCGTCGATGGCCGCACGCCACACGTAACCGCGGAAAGTGCCCCACGCGTCGCGGAATTTTAAGTAGTCCGCGAGGCCGCCGAACTTTTCCTCGACTGTCTCATAGGGCAGGCTGTTCGCATAGGCAAAGAGCGCGATGAGCGAAACCAGCGCGAGCGCCAGAACCGCGACATAGCCGATGATCCACCGCTTTGCGTGCGCGCTCTCCGTGATTTCCTTATTTCGCTCTCTGTAGAGAAGCACGAGCGAAACGATGCCGAGCACCGCGCCGAGGTAAGGAAGCGGGCGTATGCCGCCGAGCACGCGGAACAGGCCGTAGAGCGGAAGCACCTTGCCCGCCATGGAAACGCTGACGCCCGCAATGTAGCAGATTGCGAGAATGAGGGTAGAGAGCAGCAGGAAATAGCGCGCCCTCCCCTTTCTGCTTCGGAAGGCCGCGAACGGCAGTGCGCCGAAGAGACCCGCAAGGCTTAAATAGGCGTTATCCGAAGCGCCGGTGATCAGCGCAAGGGTGGACACCAGGTAGACCAGGTAGTAAAAACCGATGCGCCCGGTCTTCTCCTCGCTCAGCGCAAAGAGAGTTCCGGAGACCGCAACCACCAGAGCAACATAGACCGTGTAGGTGTTGATGTTGCCAAAGGTTGACATAAACATGCCGTACTGCTCCGGAAGCATCTCTTCCCGGAAATTCAGGAGATCCAGGTTATAGAAATCGCTGTAACCGAGCAGGCAGACCGCGATCCCACAGAAAGAAAGACCGTCAGATACTTTTTCGAATACTTGAGATTTCGCGCCACCAGAAAGTACACCAGCGTAATCAATACAATGTAAAGGAAGCCCACATAACGCCCTTCAATGCCGGTCAGCGCCTGGTACATGAATTTTCCGGAGAGCAGGGTCGCAAGCAGCGAAAAGCCGAAAAAGGCAAGTACCGCCCAGTCAGCGCGGTTCATATCGCTCCGATCTCCGAAGGGTCTAAACTGCCGACCGCCGTCCAAGTACACCGCGCCCATGCAGAGAATCAGGAGCAGGGATACGGTGACAAAGGTGACCAGCTTGGTCTCCAGCATATTGAAATAGCGGTCCGTAAAAATCAACGGGAAAAGCCCGAAGATGAGCATGAGCCATGCGCCCGCAAGCCAGGCCGGCCGCGAGTCGCTCTGTACATTCTGTTTGCTTGCCTTGGCCGCTGCGCTCGCCTGTGTTTTCGGCGCCGCCGCGGTCCCTGTTAACTTCTTTTTCTTAGCCATGTTCCCCCTTATGCACTCAGAGTAAGGGCGTAAAGCCCCGCTCCTCCTGCTGTCCGCGCCGCTTTTCCGCAAGCTGCGCTGCCGCAGCCGCCTTGATTGCCTCCTCCGCAAAAACTTCCTGCGAGTTGAGAGCAACCCTTCCGCGGCGGTCTTCCTTCTCGTAGCTGCCGTCCGGGCAATAGATGCTTGCCTTTACATTGTCCCGGAGCTCGATATCGAGATAGTGCTGCACTTCCGCGCGTATTTCGCTGTCCACAATCGGGAATACAATCTCGACGCGGTTGTCCAGATTTCTTGTCATCCAGTCGGCGGAGCCGAGGTAGAGGCTCTCTTCGCCGTCCGCATGGAAGCGGAAGATGCGCGCGTGCTCTAGGAAGTTTCCGACAATGGAGCGCACACGGATGTTCTCCGAGACGCCCGGGATGCCGACCCGAAGGCAGCAGATGCCGCGGATGATAAGGTCTATCTGAACACCGTCCATGCTCGCGCGATACAGTTCCCGTATCATGCCCGGATCCGAGAGCGAATTCATCTTCGCCGTAATGAAAGCGGGCTTTCCGGCGCGCGCGGCCGCGCGCACCTTTTCGATTTCGCGGACAAACTTATCGCGCATCCAGAGCGGCGCCACAACGAGGCGGTTCCAGAAGAGCGGCTCGGAATAGCCCGAGAGCATGTTAAAGACCGCGGTCGCATCCTCGCCGAATTCACGCCTGCAGGTCAGGAGTCCCAGATCCGTATAGAGCTTTGCGGTCGAGTCGTTATAGTTGCCCGTGCCGAGATGCACATAGCGGCGTATGCCGTCCTCCTCGGAGCGCACCACAAGGGTGATCTTCGAGTGCGTCTTTAAGCCGAGCAGACCGTAAATGACATGGCAGCCCGCCTTCTCGAGCATCTTTGCCCAGACGATATTATTTTCCTCGTCAAAGCGCGCCTTTAACTCGACCAGCACCGTGACCTGCTTGCCGTTATCCGCCGCCTTGGCGAGCGCCTGAACGATGGGCGAATTGCCGCTCACGCGGTACAGGGTCTGCTTGATGGCGAGCACGTCCGGGTCCTTCGCGGCCTCCTGAATGAAGTTCACGACCGGGTCAAAGGACTGGTAGGGATGACTTAAGAGAATATCGCCCTCGCGTATGTTCGCGAAGATGCTCTTCTCGTTCACGAGCGCCGGTACCGGCTGCGGCGTGTGCTTCGGGAGTTTTAAGCGCTCAAAACCGCTCACACCGTAGAGCTTCATGAGCACGGTTAAGTCGAGCGGACCGTTAATCAGGAAGAGATCGTCCGGCTCGATTTCCAGTTCGCTCTCAAGAATCTGTAAGAGCTCTTCGTCCATGCCCTCTTCGACTTCCAGACGAATGGCCTCGCCCCACTGGCGGCGCTTTAACTTCTTCTGGATTTCGACCAGAAGGTCTGCCGCCTCCTCCTCATCCAGTTCAAACTCCGCGTTTCGCATGATGCGGAAGGGGGTGCGCCGCGAGGATGTCGTAGTTTAAGAAGAGGGAGCTTATGTTCCGCTCAATGATTTCCTCGAGCAGGATAAAGCTCTTCTCCTCCGCGGGCCGTCCCGTGACCTCGGGCGGAAGTTCCACGAGGCGCGGCAGCACCGAAGGCACCTGCACAATCGCAAAGTCCGGGCGCAGTCCGCCTTTTTTCTTCTTCTCTTCGATGCGGATAAGCGGCTTTACATGCTCCTTTTTCCGTATCAGCGCCGCGATATTCAAAGTTTTATTCCGAATGAGCGGGAAGGGCCTAGAGGAATCCACCGCCATCGGCGTGAGCACCGGGTATATGGTGTCCTTAAAATAGCGGTCCACAAAGTTCCGCTCTTTTTCCGAGAGCTCCTCGTGGCTCGAAATGAGGTGTAAGCCCTCCTTTTCGAGTGCCGGAATTAAGCTGCGCTTTAAGCTGCGATACTGGAGAGAGACCATCTCATGGGTCTCCTCGGAGATTTTCTTTAACTGCTCCGCCGCCGTTAAGCCCGCAATGTCGCGCCGCGTAAAGTCCGCGAGCACCTGCTCCTTTAAGGAGGCCACGCGCACCATAAAGAATTCGTCCAAATTTGAGCTCACAATGCTGAGGAATTTGAGACGCTCAAAGAGCGGGATGTTTTTATCGCGCGCCTCATTGAGCACGCGCAGGTTAAACTGAAGCCACGAGAGTTCGCGGCACACGTAGTAGGCCGGATTGCTTAAATCAAGCGTCTCCGCCGTACCGAGCTTCTCTGCCTTTTTATCCTGCTTCTCTGTTGCTTTCTTATCCTGTTTTTGTTCTTCTTCTCGTTATCCTTTTTCATACAACGCCGCTCCCAAGGCTTCTTCTCTGCCGAAACTCCGGACGAATGCCGAATACATTGCTGAACGAGGGGGTACACTGGAGGAAGCTGAGGCGCTCCAAGGTCATGTCACCGCCGTAGGCTGTTGTGAAGAGCAGGGTTCCGTCTTCTTTGAGCCGCACGCGGTATTCGCCCGCTTTCTGTTTGGCCGAGCGGTCCAGCGCACTCGCCAGCCGTATGACCGCCGCAAACTTGGCTGCCTTAAGCGGCAGCTCTCTGCGCTCGAAGACCTCTTCTTCGTTCCGCAAAATCTGTACGATCAGCGCGTGCTCCGCCTTCGAGAGCCCCACAATCTCGGTCGCGCGGATAATATCCGCACTCGAACCGCTCGCATTTCCCATGTTCAGATAGCGGCCGCAGTGGTGCAGGGTCGCCCCGATTTCGAGGAGTATGCGGTCCCGCGCCGTAAAGCCCTGCGCTTTTTTTTGAGCGCATCGAAAATTTGCAGCGCGGTCTTTACGGTGTAGGCGCGGTGCACCGTGCCCTCGCCATAGCGCGCCGCGATTTCCTGTACGGCCGCCAGTATGTCCGCGTCAAAGTCATGTGTGCGGCGCATGAGGGAATTCGCGACCGCGTATTCTGCCGCAAGGCCGTCAATGAGGCGGGTGCCGGGAAACCAGACCCGCTCCGCGCCAACGGTCTCGGCCATGCGCTGGTAGAGCACCGCCGCCGGGAGCAACACGCCCGTCGCCGCGGGGTTAATGTCCAGGGTCTCCTCGAGTTCCGCGTCGGTGCGTTCCACCACGTAGCGGTACAGTTCTTCCACCCGCTCTCTGTCCGCAAAGTTCTCGGCCTCCGGATCCTTGTTCCGCGCCCGCATGATTTTGTCGTAGAGCACGCGAATCGGATCGCCGATCGCAATCATATGTTTCACCTTGCGCCCCAAAAGGTGCAGGTTTTCGTAAATTTCCAACTCGTGCGCAACGGTCTCCTGCAAAATGCACTCCCTGTCATCCCGCGCGGAATTGAGTTGCTGCAGGGTGTCGCGAAGCCTGAGCGCGCCGAGACGCAGGTTCTGGGTGCTGCGCATCTTTCCCGCCTCGTAGAGGCTCACCTGCATGGAGCCGAAGCCCACTTCGACCACCGCCGCTCCCTCTTGCACGAGGGTCTCAAAACGCTCGCCGCAGGCAGCGAGTGCTTTTAAGACCAGCATGCGCTGCTCCGTGTTCGAGAGTATCTGCACGTCGAGACCGGTGCGGGTCTTAATCTGGTCCAGCACAATGGCGCTGTTGGCGGCCTCCCTGAGGGCGGAAGTCGCAATCGCGCGGTAGGCCGTGCAGCGGTACTCCGCAATGACGCGCGTAAAGTCCTTTAAGACCGCAATCAGCTCCTGCACGAGCGGAAAACTGATCTCGCCGTCCCGGTAGCTGTCCGAGCCGAGCGCTATCACGTGGCGAAGGTTGTCCACCAAGCGTATGCCGCCCCCGGCGCCGAGTTCGTAAATCCCGAGTTCTATTTCAAATGAACCCACATCGATTGAAGCAAAGCGTTTTAACGCCATAGTTCCTCCTAGAAGCAACCCAGAATGCGAAGGTTCGTGCTGAGGCGCTCCACCTCCCGAAGCGCCCGCTGTACGGCCGCATCTTCGAGACTGCCGGCGCAATCCAAGAAGAAGCGGTAGGCCCAGCTGATTTCCGGCACGGGGCGCGCCGCGAGGCGGAGCAGGTTGATGCCCTCCCCGTAAAGAGCACCGAGCACATGATAGAGCGCACCGGCCTCATGCTTGGTCTCCATCATGAGACTCACGGTCTTTGCGCCTTCCAAATACAATTTTTTTCCTTCCCGATGACCAAGAAGCGGGTCGTATTTTTCCGCGCGGTAATTGAGCGCCGGGATCAGGACCTTGAGACCGTAAATCTGCCCCGCGTAAGCGGAGGCAATGGCCGCCGTATCCCGCTTTCCCATGGCCTGCACGAGCTGCGCCGCGACGGCGGTGTTCGAAACCGCGACGGCCTCGATCTCCGGGTGTTCCTCAAAGAACTGCGCGCACTGCTTTTAGCCCCTGCGGGTGCGAGTAAACGGTTCTGATCTCCGAGGCTCCGTGCCCGCCGCGGCGAGGAGCGCGTGTTTTACCGGCAAGAGATACTCGCCGACCACCGAAACCTCGCGCTTTGCGAGCGCATCGTAACTGTCCGCCACGCTGCCCGCCGTCGAATTCTCGATCGGGATTACGGCATAGTCGCCCGTGCCCTCATCGACCGCGCGCACCGCCGCGTCAAAACTCTTGACATGCGAAAAAAACTCGCCTCCTTATAGTCCCGAAAGACCTGTACGGCGGCGAGGTTGCTGTAAGCGCCCTCCAGGCCCTGGTATACAATACGCGTCGCATGCGGAAGTCGCGTCTCGCGCCGGTACCCGAATGCTGCCCCGCTCATGCGCGCCGCTGCTCCTCTTCCCGAAGCATGCTCTGAATGCGCTCCGCGGTGTAGACACCGGTCTTTTTCTTCATCTCCGGCGGCAGCTCGGATGCGCGGAAGGGCTTTCCGAACTCAATCGTGACATCGCTCGGGTGCACGGCCGGAAAGTGATTCTCGAGCACATCGTCCGCGCCGTAGATGGCAACCGGAACAATATAGGCGTTTGCGCGCTCCGCAATCTTGAAACTGCCCTCGTGGAAGGGGCGAATTGCGGTCCGGTCGGGATCCTTTGTGCGGCTGCCCTCCGGGAACACCCAGATCGAAGTGCCGTTCTTCACGAGCTCGGTACAGGTCTTGATAGTCTCCATGCCCTTCCGGATGTCCTTCCGGTCAAGGAACTGGCAGTTCAAAAGCTGCATCCAGCGGCGAAGCGAGGGCACGCGGTAAAGGCCGTCTTTTGCGAGGAAGCCCGTCTGCACCGGGAGTATGGGATAGGAGCAGATGATGTCAAAATAGCTCCGGTGGTTGCCGATAAACAATACACCCTGATCCCGCGGTATGTTCTCGAGCCCCAATACCGTCAGTTTATGATTGCCCAGCGCGGTTCTCGTGATGACGCCGAGTATCCAGGCTCCGTAGCGCTGGCCGAGTTCCGAAGCGCGCTTCGGATTTACCTTTTTGTAAATCCAGAGCACCAGAAGCACCGGAAGTCCCAGCACCAAAAACAGAAAAATTTCAAGAAGGCAAGCGCCTGTCCGTATCATATCGTGACTCCTTCCCTCAATGGGTAATCTTGTGTTCATTTTACCACATTGTGCGTGAATTGACGATACGGAGCCCCCGGCACAAAAAAAGAAGCGGCAGCCAAGCTGTCGCTTCTTTTCACTTTGCCGTCGCGCCGATCAACGCAGCGCTCAGGCCTTGACTTCCGCCTTTAAGCCGCCCTCTTTTTCGTCGAAGTCCATGCGAATCACAGAACCCTTGCGAAGGCCGCTGTCGCTGCTCAGAATGAGCTTTGCGGCCTGCGTCTCGACGTGCTTCTGCAGGAAGCGCTTTAACGGTCTCGCACCGAAGGCGGGGTCGTAACCCTCGTCCGCGATGTACTGCTTTGCCGCCGGCGTGAGTTCAATGGAGAGCTCCTGATCCGCGAGGCGACGGTTGGTCTCCTCGAGCAGAAGGTCCACAATGCCGCCGATGTTCTGCCGGGTCAGCGGCTTGAACATGATGATTTCATCCAGTCGGTTCAGGAACTCGGGGCGGAAGTGCGCCCGAACTTCCGCATCGACCATAGCCGCGGCTTCGGGCTTAATTTCGCCCTGCTCGTCAATGCCGTCCAGGAGATACTGGGAACCCAGGTTACTTGTCATGATGATGATGGTGTTCTTAAAGTCCACGGTTTCCGAGCGAGTCGGTGATGCGACCGTCGTCCAACACCTGCAAAAGGACATTGAACACATCCGGATGTGCCTTCTCGACCTCGTCGAAAAGCACCACGGAATAGGGCTTTCTTCTGACTGCCTCGGTCAGCTGACCGCCCTCGTCGTAGCCCACATAGCCCGGAGGCGCTCCGATCAAGCGGGACACGGAGAACTTCTCCATGTACTCCGACATGTCGAGCCGCACCATGGCGCTCTCATCGTCAAAGAGAGCTGCCGCAAGGCTCTTTGCGAGCTCGGTCTTGCCGACACCGGTCGGTCCGAGGAAGAGGAAGGAGCCGATGGGCTTCGAGGGATCCTTGATGCCCGCCTTGCTTCTCTGAATGGCCTCCGCGACCTTCTGCACCGCCTCATCCTGACCCACGACCCGCTGATGCAGGTGTCGTCCAGATGGAGGGTCTTATTCTTCTCCGACTCGGTGAGCTTGGTCACCGGGATATTGGTCCAGCGGGAGATGATCTTTGCGATCTCGTTCTCCGTGACCGCCTCGTGCACGAGCGTAAACTCCTGCCCCTGCACCTTAGCCTCCTCCTCTTCGAGCTGCTTCTTAAGCGCCGGGAGCTTGCCGTACTGGAGCTCGGCCGCTTTGTTCAGGTCGTAGCTCTGCTGCGCACTCTGAATCTCGCGGTTCGTGTCCTCAATCTGCTGGCGAATCTCCGCAAGCTTCGAGACGCTCGCCTTTTCGTTTTCCCACTTTGCCTTCGACTCGGCAAAGGCTTCCTTCTTCTCCGCGAGTTCCTTTTCGATGGCCGCAAGTCTCTCCTTCGAGAGATTGTCGGTCTCCTTCCGCGAAGTGCCGTCGCCTCAATCTCAAGCTGCATGCGGCGGCGGTTCATCTCATCCAGTTCCGCAGGCAGGGAATCGAGCTCGGTCTTAATCATCGCGCAGGCCTCATCGACCAGGTCGATGGCCTTGTCGGGCAGGAAGCGGTCGGTGATATAGCGGTCCGAAAGCACCGCCGCGCTGACCAGCGCACCGTCCTGAATCTTGACATGGTGGTAGTTCTCGTAGCGCTCCTTTAAGCCGCGGAGGATGGAAATCGTGTCTTCGACGGTCGGCTGATCCACAAGTATCGGCTGGAAACGACGCTCGAGCGCCGGGTCCTTCTCAATGTACTTCCGGTACTCGTCGAGCGTTGTCGCACCGATGCAGTGCAGCTCGCCGCGCGCCAGCATGGGCTTTAACATATTGCCGGCATCCATGCTGCCCTCGGAAGCGCCCGCACCCACAATGGTGTGGAGCTCATCGATGAAGAGTATCACCTCTCCCTCGCTCTTCTTGACTTCCTCGAGCACGGCCTTCAGTCTCTCTTCGAACTCGCCGCGGTACTTGGCACCCGCAACCAGAGAGCCCATGTCGAGCGCAAAGAGACGCTTGTCCTTGAGTCCCTCGGGCACATCGCCGCGCACAATACGCTGTGCAAGTCCTTCGACGACCGCCGTCTTGCCGACACCGGGTTCACCGATTAAAACCGGGTTATTCTTGGTCTTTCGGCTCAAGATGCGGATTGCGTTCCGAATCTCCTCGTCGCGGCCTATGACCGGATCGAGCTTCCGGTCCCGCGCGCGCTCCACAAGGTCGTAGCCGTACTTATTCAGGGTGTCGTAAGTTGCCTCAGGGGTTATCCGAGGTGACGCGCTGATTGCCGCGCACCGTGGAGAGCGCCTGCAAGAACTTCTCGCGGCTGATGCCGTAAGCCCGGAAGAGCTCCTTGATTGCCCGGTTCGGATGCGCGAGCATGCTGAGGAAGAGATGCTCTACGGAGACATAGTCGTCTCCCATGGCCTTGGCCTCATCCTCCGCCCCGTTCAAGGCGCGGTTCAAATCCGCACTCACATATTCCTGTCCGCCGCCGCTCACCTTCGGGAGTTTCTGAATCAGACCCTCTGCCTCGTTGGCAAATGCTTCCTTCTGTATCCCCATCTTGGCGACGAGGCTTGCAATCAGGGAGTCCGAAATGTCGAGCAGCGCAACAAGGAGATGCTCCTCGTCAATCTGCTGGTTGCCGTTCTGCACCGCCAGCTTTTCCGCCGCAGCAATCGCTTCCTGAGACTTTTGTGTAAACTTGCTGATATTCATGCACTTCACCTCGCTTTGCAAGATTGCTATACTTGATATATAACACTCTTAAGATGGTCCCAGTATAACAGTCGTTATTAGCACTGTCAATAGATGAGTGCTAATTTTTTTCACTTTCTTTTTTACCCTCTTTTAAACCCCCGCTTTGTCCGGCAGTATGCAGTTCCACCGAGAGTGCTCCCTCGTTTGCCGTGCTGTGGACTTCTCCCGCATGGCGGCGAAGCCGCTCCATGGCCTCGGCGTGCGGGTGTCCGTAGGAATTTCCCCGGCCGCAGGAAATGAGAGCGCAGTCCGGCGAAAGAAGCTCTAAGAACGCCTCGCTGCTCGCACTCCGGGAGCCGTGGTGCCCGACTTTCAGCAAAAAGAGCTCAGAAAAAGCGCCGCCCGCTCTGTCTCATGTCCGGGCGCGTTGAGTTCCGAGAGCAACTTCTCTTCGCTCTCCGTTCCGGCGTCTCCGGTGAAGAGACAGCGTTTTCCGTTGGCCCGAAAAGAGTAAGATCAGGGATTGCTCATTGACCGTATCGGGCAGCGCATCCCGTCTCGGCCAGAGACAGGTAAAATTTCCGTAGACATCGCCCGCGCCCATGTAAGAGAGCTCTGTCTCAGGGGCGCTCGCAAAGTGCGGTTTTGAGTTCCGCATAGTGCGGGTCGCTCTCCGCCGCCGCGGTCAAAAATCACGCGGCGCAGCCGTATCGCAGAGGCACGCGAAGTGAGGTGAGACAATGCCGTTGGTGTGGTCGCGGTCCGCATGGGTCAGAAAGGCCGCGTCCACGGTGCCGAGCGCACGGCTCTCGAGGAAGGGCTCCAGAATGCGTTTCCCGCAGTCGGGCCGCGAGGTACTGCCCCCGTCTATCGTAATACAACGACTGCCCTGCTCAATGACGATGGCATCTCCCTGTCCGATGTCGAGCAGCCAGATGCGGGGCACACCGCTTCGAAGCGGCAAGAGGCTCAGCGCCGCGGCGAGCGCGGCTGTGAGCGTGAGTGCGCGCCGCAACGGTTTTAAAGTCGCTTTCCCGAACTTCGGAACTTTGTCGAGTAAGAGGGAAAGGCAGAGGCACAGAAAAAGGCTGTAGAGAAAGAGCTGCCAGAGCCTAGGCCGCCCGATGAGTATGCGGTGAAGGGGGAGGCGCTCCGCGAGAGAGCAAAGCGCATTCTGAAAGGCGAGACCGAGCTCCAGAAAAAAGGCCGGCAGAGCGGCAAGCGGCGGAAGCAGACTTGCCGCAGCGAGCGCCAGCAGCCCGAGGAAAAGCATGAAGCCTGTCATCGGAATGAGCACTAAATTGAGAACGATGCCGTAGGGCGGAAGGGAAAAGAACCAGTAGGCTATGGCGGGAAGGGTCACAAAGAAGACCGTGAGGCTCTGCAGAAGCGCCGCGAGATATCTTCGCTTGGCGGCGTAACGCCGAACAAGCGCTTGTCCGGGACCGCCGATTGCGAAGACCGCGAGAAAAGAGAGTTGAAAGCCGCACTGAAAGAGTTGTAAGGGCGCGCGCAGCAGTAAGAGGAAAAGAGCCAAAGAGGCCGCACTCCGCAGATCATAGCTCCTGCCGAGGCAGAGGGCCAGAAAGCCGAGCCCCAACATGAGCCCGCTCCTTAAGACGCCCGTGTCGGCTCCGGTGAGCAAAGCGTAAAGCCCCAAGAAGAGGGCGGAAAAGAGGGCACTTGACCAAAGTCCCGCCCCCATGCGGCGCAGCAGGCGGTAGAGCGCAAGTCCGAGAAAGCCCGTGTGCAGACCGCTGATTGCAAGCAGGTGGGCAAGACCGTTCCTTCGGTAGCGCGCATAGAAATCCTCGCTTAACTCCTGCTTGTCGCCGAGTAAGAGGGCGTTAAGATAGCCCGATACTTCCCGGGGGCAGTGATTCTTTAGCTTTCCGCCGCTGCGCTGCGGAGCCTTCGAAGCCCCTCGCCGAGCGGATCTGCCCTGCCCTCCGCGCGATACCGCCGCACCTGCATGCTGTGGGTCACGCCGCGCGCCCGGCAGTAGGAACGGTAATCGAACTCACCGGGATTCGTGGGGGCTGCGATTTCTTTGAGGCTGCCGCTTGCGACTATGGTTTGACCGACCTGAAGCGATGGTCCGACCTCCTCTACTAAGCTGAGATAGAGCGCGCCGCTCCGCACGCGAACGCCCGCGGCGCGCGCTTCGATCGCATCGATACGCCCGCGGTATTCGGCAAAAGCTCCCGTAAGCCGGTCAAGTTTTTGTTCCTCTGTTCCGGGCAGCATGGCGGCATGCAAACAGAGCGCGCCGAGAAGCGCGCCCGCAAGCACGGTTAAGATTGCGCGCTGCTGTCCCGCCCGCCGCTTCCAAAGAAAGAAAAGCAGGGGACAGCAGAGCACAACGAGAAATAATCCGCGGATACCGGCAAGCCGAAACAGCTCTCCAAGCACAAACCCGACCGCAAGTACTTCCAACGGACGTTTCATATTCTATTTTCTCCGAATTACACAGTTGTACCGATGATACAGATGTTACGAGCGAAACTTGCGCCCCCCCCCTTCGCGGCGCGAGGGCTCTCGTTTACAAGCGAAGCGCCTCTCAGTTCTCGGCGCTGCCGCTCTCTTCGCTCTCCGAAGGGGAAGTGCTTGTCTTTCCGACATAGTCCAAGTTCTGTTCGAACAGGGCATCGAGCGAAACGGTATCCCGGAAGAGCACGGTCTGCGATCCCTCGACCGAAATGCGCACGCGCTGCACGGTTTTGAGTCCCGTCAGCGTGTCCACAAGGGCGTAGATGCTCACGTCGGGGCTCACCCCGCTCACCGGATTCAAAAACTCCTTGCTGAAATTCAGGTAACAGATATTTTCGTTCACCGAGACCGAGAGAATCTTGGTCTCCGGCGGCAGGACAGCGCGCCCGCCGTTCCTGGGACCCGCGATCAGTTGTTCCACGGCAACCTGCTCAAGCAGAGTGTCCGCGCGATAGGTTACATTCCGCATCTCCTCCGAGAACTTCTTTCCGTCATCGCTCGCAAAGTAGAGCGTTAAATCCACCGTCTCATAGCTGTTCACATCCGAGACGCTGTTGATAAAGTCGTTCGCGCTGAATGGGCCGAGCAGACTCCCGTCCGCCCCCGCAAGCGGCTTTCCGCCGCTGTAAATGCCGACATGGTCCACGCCCGGAATCTGTGCAAGGGTCTCTGTCAGGGCCGCCGAACACAGCGTCTTCCGATCTATCTTTAATTCGCGATAGCCGTCGTCGAAGTAAAGGTAGAGCACTTGATCGTCAAAGCTGAAGGACTCGTAGCGCGTCCGGTCTCCGGTCGGCGTAATCAAATCTTCCTCGCTCGGCACATGCAAAAGCTGTTGCATGAGCTCTGCGACCAGTCGGTTCTTATCCGTGGTCTGGGTCTCGTAGATGAGAGGCGTCAGTTTGGTCGCGGTCTTATCGAGATAGTAGATGGCATAGCGACCCGCCGAAGGATCCGCTGTCTTTGCCTCGGCGTGACAAGCACCGAGAAAGAGAACGCAGAGCGCAAACAGGAGAACCCGACGCAGCTTATTTTGCACGCTTCTCTCCCCCCTTTCTTCTCCTTCCGGTTTTTCTCTTCTTTCCGGTTCTTTTCTTTCTGAGAGGCTGCCTGTGCCGGCGTACTGCTCTCGATATACTTGAGCGGAATGCGCACCTGGAAGGTACTGCCCTTTCCCTCTTCGCTGCTCAGGCGTATCATGCCCTGGTGCAACAGTATAATTTCCTTGGTGATGGCAAGACCGAGGCCCGTGCCGCCGGTCTCCCGGGAGCGCGCCTTGTCCACACGGTGAAAGCGCTCAAAGACCAGTTCCTGCTGATCCTCCGGGATGCCGATGCCGTTGTCCTCAACGCGAATGTAGCAGAACTGGTGGTCCGCATCCAGCGAGACTTGCACATAGCCGTCCTTCTGCTTGCCGTTGTACTTAATGCCGTTTTCGACTAGGTTCATAATGGCGAGCGAGAACTTCACCTCATCCACATCCGCCGAGACTTCCCGCACCGTGTGCAGGGTGAGCTCTATCTGATTCACCTTGGCGAGCGGGCGAAGGCGCTTCAAATCTGCTCGAGCATCTCGTGCATATTGGTCTCTTTCCGGCTCAGGACCGTCGCGGCGCGATCCATACGGACCAGACTGAGAAGATCGTCAATGATCTTTGCCTCTCGGTCAATCTCCTTCGAGATGTCGCTCATAAACTCTTTATAGAGTTCCAGCGGTGCATCTCCCATGCCGATCAGCGAATCCGCGAGCACACGCATCGAAGTAATCGGCGTCTTCAGCTCGTGCGAGACATTCGAGACAAATTCTTCGCGCGACTCATTCAAGGTGCGAAGCTTTCTCAGCGTTGTATTCACATCCTCGCTGATCTGCGAGGTCACAAGATAGCTGTGCTGCTCGACCGTCTGGTTTAGGTCTCCGGCAGACACCTTGCGAAGCGCCGTGCGGAGTTCCGCAAACGGACGCATGATCATCGAGGTGAGCAGGACACTGAGTAGCGCGAGCAGGACCGCCACAACGACCATGAAAATGCGGAGGGTCTCTTTTGCGCTCTGCAATTCCGAGCGCTGCGGCTCCGTCGAAGACATAAAGAGCAATACGCCTTCTACCTGTCTGTCGTCCGCCTTGGCATCTAGGTTATTGTAAATCGGCGTGGTCTGTATCATATAGTACTTGTCCGCATTGTAGCTTGTGCCGTTTTCGCCGCGAAAACCGCGCACCACCTCGGGCGCCACATGGTAACGCCCCTCCGTGAGGTGAAAACTGTCCGCAATGATGCGGTAGTTCTGGTCGACCACGATAACACGGCCGCGGAGATTTTGGGCAATGGCCTCGATTTCCGTATTGAGATTGCTGTCTTTCTTGTCCCGACTCCTCAAATACCCCGTGCGCGTCAACTTGGTCGCAAGTATGCCGCTCCTCTCCTGCATCTCTGCCTTATGGGCATCCAGTATGCTCTGCCGAAAGCTGTTCGTTGCCACGAGGTTTGCAAATAAGAGCGGCAGGAGTCCGAAGAGAAGAAAGAGGATGGCGAGCAAATTTTTGAGCCGCAGCGGCGGCAATTTTTTCGGAAACGGCGGACGGGGCTGCATCGGTTTTTCTCCTTTCTCCCGGAACACTCTGCATAAGACAGAGGGTGTATTCTTTTTTATTTTACACAGCTTCCCGCAAAAAGGAAAGCTGCACAGGGAGCGGCGACAAAAAGCGCTTTTTGTAGTATACTTTTGAAAAACAACGGCTGTCGTATGCCGTGCGAAAGGATGAAGCCATGCCTTTAAACGAACCCAAGACCGGCGATTCCGTTCGGGAAACGCCGCGCATTTACGTGCGCCAGGAAGACCGCTATGAGGATTTGCAGTCTTCCGCCTCCGCTTTTATGATTGTCTGCGTTGTCATGTCCCTGCTTTCGCTCCTCAGTTTCGGAAGCAGCCTGCACCTGCCGTTCTCGATTCCCGCGACCCCCATGATGCGCTTCTTCTTCATCTTCTTTGCGATCGGCTCCTTGGTCATCTGCATCAAGACCCGCCGCGAAGCCGCAAAGACCTACGCGCATATCGCGGAAGAACAGCGCATCACCGAAGAGCTGGAAAGCTGGTTTCTCTCTTCCTATACGCCGGGTCAAATCGATCTCCAGATTTTTCGGCGCAAACCGCCACCCGCTGCGCCCGGAAGCCCTGGCCCTAAAGCGCTTTGACTTTATTCAGGACTGCTTCCTGAAGCGCTATGAGGGCATGGACGAGGGCTATATCGAAGCGCTCTCCGAAGAACTCTATAAGAAATTATTTGAGAGCGCCATGAACCCCACCGACACAGTGACGCCTGAGGAGGCAACGGACAACGCAGAGACCCTGCCCGATGCTTCAGCCCACGCCGCTTGTGCAACGACAGCGGCCCCTGCGGAGTCGGGGGACGCTGCCGGATTTTCGGAAGGCAACAACGCGGAATCCGAGACAAATGCGGTCTCGGAACCCGATTCCGTCGACTGGGAGGAAATCGGCGAAAAGTCCGAAGCAGAAGGCAACGAAGCGGTCAGCGAAATGCCCGAGTGCGCGGCAGACACGACACCCACACCCGAAGCGAAAGCGGGTCGCGAAACCGCAGCGGAGGCAAACGCAGGCACTGCCGCCGAAGCAAGTTCCGAAGGTAACGCGGAAGCCGGTAGCGAAGCCGAGGCCGCTGCCGAAAGCGAAACGAAAACAGATGCGCCGGAGACATCCGCGAACGCATGAGGCTTTTCAACACGCGGGATACGAAGCGCACAACAAAAAAAGTGTCAGGTCGAAGGACCTGACACTTTTTTTATTCGCTCCGCAGCGCATCGATCGGGTTTAAGGATGCCGCGCGTTTTGCAGGCATGTAACCGAAAATGAGACCGATTGCCACCGAAACCGTAAACGAGATGAACACAGCATTCGGTGTCGCCGCAACGCTGTAGCCCACAAATATCGTGACGATGTTCAGGATACCGCTGCCGATGCCGATGCCGATTAAGCCGCCGAGCACCGAGGTCGTAATCGCCTCGAGCACGAACTGCTGTAGGATAACACCCGGGCGCGCACCGAGCGCCTTACGAATACCGATTTCCCGCGTTCGCTCCGTGACCGAGACCAGCATGATGTTCATGACGCCGACGCCCGCGACAAAGAGCGAGATACCCGCAATGCCGCCGATCAGAACCGACATCTGCGCCATCATCCGATTGATCTGGTCGAGCATTTCGGCCATGGCCATCAAATTGTAATTTCTTATTGCGGAATACCGAGTAGAGATATTCCTGCAGACTCTTCTTCGCACTCAGCACGGCTGCCTTGTCCGTGCTCTTGGAGGCAAAGAGATAGGCGGAAGGCTGTGCCGTGTGCGCCATCTTGAGCGCTGTGGAATACGGGAGCAGGAGGACATCATCCGTTCCGCTCTCTTCCATCTTGCCCTTGCTCTTCTGCTCTAAAACACCGACCACCGTCAAGTTCACACCGGCGAAACTTACCTTCTCGCCGAGTGCCGCACCGCCCGAACCAAAGAGTCTCTGCGCCGTATAAGCGCCGAGCACGCAGACCTCCTGCTTCGAGGCGACATCCGCATAGCTTAAAAAGCGGCCCTTTGCAATCTTCTTGTCGACCAGATCCGCATAACTCTCACTCACACCGGTAAGGCCTGTGTTCTCCAGTTTCTTGCTGCCGACCTTTAAGGTTCCGCCGCCCGGCGTGACCGTGGGGCTCATGCCCGCAAACAAGTCCTTGTGCTCATCGAGATAAGCATACATCTCGTCCATCGTGACCGAGCGGCTCGGCTGATTGATGACCGACACGTTGATATTGTTCGCGCCGAGATCGCCCCACTGGGAAATCTGGCTGTTCAGGTAACCGTTCATCAGACTGACCAGAATGATGACGGAAGAAACACCGATGATGATGCCGAACATGGTGAGCGCGGAACGCACTTTGTTGCTCCAAATGCTCTTTAAGGCGAGCTTAAATGATTGCAGCATAGTCCTCCGCCTTCCCGTCAAAGTTGATTTGTCCGTCCTGTATGCGCACGACCCGCTTGCCTTCACCGCAATCGAATTGTCGTGCGTAATCATGACAATCGTGTTGCCCTCCTTGTGGAGTTCCTGAAAGAAATCCAGAATCTGGCGGCTGGTCTTCGAGTCCAGTGCGCCGGTCGGCTCATCGGCAAGCAAAAGGGAGGGATTGCCGGCGAGCGCACGCGCAATCGAAACACGCTGCTGCTGTCCGCCCGAGAGCTGGTTCGGCATGTTCTTCGCCTTGTCCTTTAAGCCCACGCGCTCCAACTGTTTCAGGGCGCGCTCCTTTCTCTCCTCGCCCGAAACATGGGCATAGAGCAGCGGGAGCTCCACATTTTCCAAAATATTGAGTTTCGGCAATAGGTTGTACTGCTGGAAGATAAAGCCTATCATGCGGTTTCGGATGTCCGCGAGTTCGTTCTGCGTCATATCGCCGACATCTTCGCCGCCGAGCAGATAGGTTCCGGATGTCGGCACATCCAGCGCACCGATGATGTTCATCAGCGTGGACTTACCGGAACCGGACTTACCGACAATCGCAACAAACTCGCCCATCCGTATCGTCAAGTTCAAGTGATCGTTCGCGTGGATAATCTCATCACCCATCACATAGGTCTTGCAGAGATCCTTGATCTCGATCAGTACCTCGCCCTGCGGAATTTGGACGGTCTTAATTCTGCCCATTCGCATCACCGCCCTGATCGGCGTCCGCTGCGCCCGTGTCACCCGCCGCGCCCTGGTCGGCCTCTGCGCCCTGATCGCCGTTGATATACATACTCATGGCGTCGGGCGTATCCAAAACCTTGGGCTGCACAAAGACTTCATCTCCCACTTTGATGTTGTCGGAGGTGATTTGCACCTTGTCTGCGGTGATGAGTCCGGTTTCGACCGTGACCGCACGGAAGCCCGCGGGCACTTCGCCCTGTGCCTCGGTAACGGAGTCATCCTTCAGATAGACCTGGTTGTCCCGCATCAGCGCATCCGCCGGAATGCAGAGCGCCCCGCTCGCGCTGCCGATTACGATTTTCGCGTTGATGTTCATGCCGGGCAGGAGTTTGTCCGTGTTGTCAAGCGTGACGGTCACCGGATAGGTCGAGACGCCGCCCTGGGACGTGCCCTCTAAGCTGATGTTCGTGACCGTGCCGCCGAAGGTCTCACCCGGCATTGCGTCCGCGGTGATTTCGACCTTCTGCCCCACCTGAATTTCGAGATATCCGTCTCGTCGATTGCCATCTTAAAGGTATAGGCGCTCATATCGTAAATGGTCGCAAGCGTCGTTGCGGACTTACCCGCACTCTGTCCCGAACCGCCGAGTTTATCGCCGGCCTTATAACCCTTTGTGATGACCTCGCCGTCAATCGGCGCTTTGATGGTGTAGTTGTCGAGCGTCTCCTTCGCGCTGTCAACAGCCTTCTGCGCTGCCTCAAGGCCGGTCTGTGCGCTGTCTACCTTGTCCGAATAGGTCTCAAGCATGTCCTTTACGGACTTCGGCGTCATGGTAAAAATCGGCGTGCCGGGCTGAATGTAGTCGCCCACATGGACCAAAACCTTGATGCTGTCCACAGCACCCGGAAGATCCGCCGCCATATTGCTGGTGTAATGCGCCTCGAACTTTGCCTCCGCGACACATTTGAAGCCGTTTACGGTCGCGCTGACCGAAGTGTCGGTCGTTAAGCCGCCCGGGTTCTTCACAGAGATGGTCACATCTTTCACGAGGCGGCCGCCGGTTAAGCTCTTCTCCTGCGCGCCCACCGCAAGCACCGTACCCTCGACTTGCTCCATGGTATCGGAGAGCGTTAAGGTCGCCGGGTTGCCGACCTGAATGAGGTCTGCCTCGCCCGAGAGGAAGGGGATGCGCACCGTCATGCTCGTGTCGTCCGTGAGATCCACGAGGGTGCCGCCGCCCGAAATCTTCTCGCCGTCCGTCACATAGACCTTGGTCACATAGCCCGCGCGGGTCGCCTTATAGACGCCGTCGCCGTACTTGCTTCTCGCGTCGTTTAAGTCGACCGTTGCCGAATCCAAGCTCTTCTTTGCGCGGTTCAAGGCGCTCTCGGCGCTCTTCATCTCCGCCGCCGCAAGCTTGTCGTCGATGCGATAGAGGACCTGATCCTTGGTGACATGGTCGCCCACCTCAAAATTTGCCTCGGTGATCGTTCCGCTCGATACCAGAGAGGTGATCGAGTAGGTATCCTTCGCGGCTATGGTGCCGGTCGAGGACAGCTTTTGCGTGATATCCTCTATGGTTGCCGTTCCCGTCGTAACCGCCGTGCTTGCCATGGCCGCCCGTCGGCTCGCCTCCATGCGCTGGTGCACCACAGCGCCGCCGATGCCGATGACCGCCAGCACGATGACCGCGCGCCGTATGTTTTTCTTTGCCTTTTTGCTGAGCCCCTTTTTCGGCTTTACTTCTTCTGCCACTGTCTGCCCCCTTCTCGTTTACGGTTCCACGTAGTCCACAACGCTGAAGCTCTGGCTACCCTCTTCGCCCTCGGCAGCCGCGCCGCCGGAAGAAGCCTGATAAATCAGAACAACATGGTCGCCGACCTTCACACTGCCGTAGACCGAGAACACAAACTGCATCTCGGTCGAGTTGAGCTGATAGACATTGCCGTCATCCAGCTTGACCGCGCTCGGCGTGAGCGTATTCGTATTCTGATAGTAGATGGCCTCGACCACGCCGCGCGCCACGCGCTTGTCGGCATCGGAATCCGTATCCGCGTTGTAGGCCCAGACCGTCTTGGTCTGCGAGCTGTAGTAAATGACCGCGTACTGCGCCGCCGCGGCGTAGAGCGCCTCTTTCTGCACCTCTCTGCCGTTCATAAAGATGGTCGCATCGTCCAAGCGGAAGGGGATGATGTTGTCCACCTGGGTGCGGCTCTCCGCGACCTTCGGGCCGCGCGTCGTGTTATCCGCCATCTTGAGGGCATTCACCTCGCCGTGCGCATCGACTTCGGCGTTCAGCACGCTCGCATAGACACCGCCGCTCTTCTGCTTTGCCTTCAGGAGGTTATAGAAGAGGTTCACGCAGTCCGCCTTCGTGAGCTCGGTCTGCGGGTCGCTGTAGCCGATGTTCTCGTTTAAATCCGAGCTCGCATACTGCGCCATGCGCTTGTTGAACTGATCGCCCGCAAAATCATCCGCCGTGTAGCCGAGCAGCCCCAGCACGCCCTTTGCCGCCTCGTTTAAACGCACGGGCTCGGACGGCTTAAACTTGCCGCCGAGATAGCCGGTCATCCAGCCCTGCTCCGCCGCAAGGCGAATCGAAGCCGCATACTCATCGCCCGACTTCACATCCGCAAAGACCGAGACATTGCTGGTCTTCGTGAGCACACTGCGATAGGCGGAGGCTCTGACCAACATCTGCGCGAACTGCGCGCGCGTCACCTTTCCGACATGCCGCCGGTGGTCGGCATAATGCCCGAGAGCGCTATGACCTGACGGCGATAGGCAAAGTTACTGCTTGTATTTGCATAGACACTGAGCGGCGATGCCACGGTGCTCACCACCGCGACCGCACTCAGCAGGCATGCAAGGGATTTTCTTCCACGAATCATTTCGGTACCTCGCTTTGCTGTTGTTAATCCGTAATAACGAAGCCATTTTACCATAAATAACAAGCATCCATCAAAAACAGTCATCGAAAGTCCGTAAACTTTTTGTAAACCCGACGCGTGTCGCCTTGTGAAATAGCTTACTATCTGCATAATACACCGTTGCTCTGTGACTGTCAACATACTTTGCCGCGCCTTATCTCCCATACCGGACGCGCGGCTCTCCTTCCGCTTCCTTTCTCTTATGCCCTACTGCTTCGGATACAAGACAGCAGCTTGTTTTCCGACAAAAAAAGGGCGGCACCGCCGAAGCGATGCCGCCCTCTGTATGAAGCCCACCAAAAGGCTCAGAGTGCCTTGTAATTTACAATCTTTCCGAATTCCGGCTTTAAGGACGCGCCGCCGATCAGGCCGCCGTCGATGTCCGGCTCTGCAAGGAGTTCCTTGCAGTTTTTCTCATTCATAGAGCCGCCGTACTGAATGCGAATCTCCTCCGAGACCTTCTCGCCGTAGAGCTCCTTCACGGTCTCGCGGATGCCGCGGCACACTTCCTCCGCCTGCGCAACCGTTGCGGTCTTGCCGGTGCCGATGGCCCAAATCGGCTCATAGGCAATCGTGACCTTCGCCGCATCCGAAGCGCTGACCCCCTGAAACGCGAGCTTTAACTGCATCCGGATGAAGTCCATCGTGACACCCGCCTCGCGCTGCGCAAGGCTCTCGCCGCAGCAGAGAATCGGCTTAAACTGATGCTCGAGGAGCTTTAAGAGTTTCTTGTTGATGATCTCATCGGTCTCGTGAAAGTACTCTCTCCGCTCGGAGTGGCCGATGATCACATACTCGACGCCCGCGTCCTTTAACATGGCCGGAGAGGTCTCGCCGGTGAAGGCACCCTTCTCCTCAAAATAGACATTCTCCGCGCCGAGGTGCACCGCCGTACCCGCAATCACTTCCTTGACCGGGAAGATGTCGATAAAGGGCACGCAGTAGACCACGTCCACCTCCGGGTTCTTAACCAGCGGCGCCAGCGTGGTCGCCAGTGCCTTCGCCTCGCTCGGCGTCATGTTCATCTTCCAGTTTCCCGCAATAATCTTTCTTCTCATCTCTCGCTCCTTCAGTCCTTGTTATCCGCCGCCGCGACACCCGGGAGCTCCTTGCCCTCTAGGAACTCGAGGGAAGCGCCGCCGCCGGTCGAGATGTGCGTCATGCGATCCGCGAAGCCGAGGCGCTTCACCGCGTTCACGGAATCGCCGCCGCCGACCACGGTCGTCGCATCTTTCAGCTCCGCAACTGCCTTGCAGACAGCCAGGGTGCCCGCCGCAAATGCCTCAAACTCGAAGACGCCCATCGGGCCGTTCCAGACCACGGTCTTCGCGCCCTTAAGCGCCTCGGTAAAGCGCGCAATGCTCTTCGGTCCGATGTCGAGGCCCATATAGCCCTCCGGGATCTCATCCACCACCTTGTGCGGTGCATCGGCAGCAAACTTTTCCGCCGCAACATGGTCCACCGGGAGCAGGAGCTTAACGCCCTTCTCCTCCGCCTTCTTCAGCATGTCGAGGCAGTAAGAGAGCTTATCCTCTTCGCAGAGCGAGTTGCCTATGCTCTGTCCCTCTGCCTTTAAGAAGGTATATGCCATGCCGCCGCCGATGATCAGCGTATCCACCTTGTCGAGCAGGTTGTTGATGACGTTCAGCTTATCCGAGACCTTAGCGCCGCCGAGAATCGCGACAAAGGGGCGCACCGGGTTCTCGACCGCCTGACCGAGGAAACGAATCTCCTTCTCCATGAGGTAGCCGACCACATTCTCCTTGCAGTGCTTCGTGACGCCGACATTCGAGCAGTGTGCGCGGTGCGCGGTACCGAAGGCGTCATCGACAAAGATGCCGTCGTCGCAGAGCGCCGCGAGCTCTTCCGCATACTTCTCGGCTGCCTCATCCTTGCCGTACTTGGTCTCCTCGACGCGGTAGCGCGTATTCTCAAGGAGCAGAACCTCGCCGTCCTTTAAGTCCGCAGCCGCCTTCCGGGTCTCTTCGCCGGTCACGACCGGATCCGAGATAAACTTGACCGGGACACCGAGGCGCTCGGAAAGTGCCGGTGCCACCGGGGCAAGGCTCATCTCCGGCAGCGGCTCGCCCTTCGGCTTGCCGAGATGGGAGCAGAGAATCACCTTTGCGCCCTGATCGAGGAGCTTCTTGATGGTCGGCAGCGCACCGTCGATGCGGTTAAAGTTCTGAATTACGCCGTCCTTCAGCGGAACGTTAAAGTCGCAGCGCACCAGTACTTTTTTGCCCTTTAAGTCTTTGAGATCGTCTACGGTCTTCTTGTTTAACATGCTTTTCCTCCGTCTAAGTCATAAAAAGCGGGCCCGGTCCAAAGACCGGACCCGCGAGAGTCGCTGCAAAAGCAGATGCTTACAGCTCTGCGAAGTACTTAATCGTGCGAACCATCTGGCTCGTGTAGGAGTTCTCGTTGTCATACCAAGAGACAACCTGAACCTGATAGCAACCGTCCGCGATCTTGCTGACCATGGTCTGGGTTGCATCGAAGAGGAGCCGTAGCGCATGCCGATGACATCGGAGGAGACAATCTCGTCCGTGTTGTAGCCGAAGGACTCGTTTGCCGCTGCCTTCATTGCCGCGTTGATCTCTTCCTTCGTGACCTCATCCTTCGCGACAACCGCGACCAGGATGGTCGTGGAACCGGTCGTGACCGGGACACGCTGTGCGGAACCGATGAGCTTGCCGTTCAACTCCGGGATGACCAGGCCGATTGCCTTCGCAGCGCCGGTGGAGTTCGGGACAATGTTCGCAGCGCCTGCTCTCGATCTTCTGAGATCGCCCTTTCTCTGCGGGCCGTCGAGAATCATCTGATCGCCGGTGTATGCGTGAATGGTGCTCATGATGCCGGACTGAATCGGCGCGTAGTCGTTCAGAGCCTTTGCCATCGGTGCGAGGCAGTTCGTCGTGCAGGAAGCCGCGGAGATAATCTTATCTTCCTTGGTCAGCGTCTTCTCGTTGACGTTGTACACGATGGTCGGCAGATCGTTGCCTGCCGGTGCGGAAATGACAACCTTCTTTGCGCCTGCCTCAAGGTGAGCCGAAGCCTTCTCCTTCGAGGTGTAGAAACCGGTGCACTCCAGGACGACATCGACATCCAGAGCCTTCCACGGAAGGTTCTTTGCGTCCGCTTCCTTGTAAATCGTAATCTTCTTGCCGTCAACGGTGATGGAATCCTCACCCGCCTCGACCGTGTGCTTGCCCTCGCCGTACTTTCCGAGGAAGCTGCCCTGCGAAGTATCATACTTCAGCAAGTGCGCCAGCATCTCCGGCTTCGTGAGATCGTTGATCGCAACAACCTCATAGCCCTCCGTCTCAAACATCTGGCGGAACGCAAGGCGTCCGATACGTCCAAATCCGTTAATCGCAACTTTAACCATGGCTTTTATCCTCCTGTATCTGCTGCGGAACCAAACTGATATTTTCTATTTCATTCTACCTTTGTGCCCGTAAAAATGCAAGGAAGGAAATGGGCACTCAATCGTGCATCCACCAATCCTGCGTGCTCGCATAATTGTAGTAGCGCTGAATCGGCGTAATTCTGCCGTTGCGGATTTCAAAGATCTCCCAGACCACACCCGGGCGGTTGGTCGGCACGTGGTAGGTCGCAGCGAGTCCCTGATCCGTGTAGACCTGAACGGTTGCCCCCGAGTTCGAGAGCTCATAGCTCTGGAAGTTGTTGTACACGCTGTTCGTAAAGTCCACGACGCAGTACTTGTAGTAATCCTGCGCGGAGAACTGCTTGATGGTCACGGTCTCCGGGCCGTAGGAGCTCACATCGTCCACGTCAAGATCGTTCCCGAAGCTATCCACCTTGCCGCCGAACCAGACGTGTGAACTTTCCGCGCCGCGCTGCGTGAAGAGGTGAGAGTCGAGGTCCGCGGGAACCGCGCCCCAAGTCAGAACTATCGAGACCTGCCCCGAGCCCACAGTCGGCGCCGCAAAGAACTCTCTCTCGGTCTCACCGTCGCTTCGCGCAACCAGGGTGTCATAGACCGTCTCATAGCCGTCCGCAACGAGCTCAACGGTGTAGACACCCGGGCGGAGCTTCACACTCGCGACACCGGAGCCGTCTGTCTGTGCCGTGCTCACAATGCGCCCCGTGCGGTTGTTGATGCCCGCGCGCACATTGATGACCGAGGCAAACACGGTGCGCATGCCGCTGCCGCTCTCGTTGTAGTGGAGCGCATCGCCGAGACGCAGGCGGTAGTCGGTCGCAGCGCCGCCGCGCGACAAAAAGTAAACCGGTGTCTGGTAGGCTGCAAGCTGCTCGCTGTCCACGTTGATGCCGTAAATTTCGCAGGAGCGGTAGGGTGCCTTCACGAGGCGAAGTTCGTACTGCCTCGTCTCGCCCGGAACCACAATGCGGTAGCGACCGTCCGCATCGGTCTTGCCCTCATAGAGCAGCTTTCTGTCCTCGCTGCGATACAGCAGGACTCGCGCATTTTCAACGCCCTGCCCTTGCTCGTCATAGGCGTAACCGCTGATGCCCGTCAGGTTCTGCGCGTTCATGACGGTCTCGTAGGTGTTGTAGGCCGCATTCAGCATGATAGATTCCCGCTCGTCGAAGGCGCGCCGCATATCCGCATTTTCGTTCTGATAGAGGAAAATCGTGTTGGCGGGCCAGGACTTCCGGAGCCGCTCGGCCTCCGTCGCATTGGCCGCGCAGTTCCACTTAAAGCCGCCGTCCCGCACCGCGCGCCAGGTGAGCAGGGTATCGCTTCCGAAGAGGAAGCGCTCGCCCGCCTTATCCGGCACCGCGTAGCCCGCGACATAGTTGTCGATGAGGTAGCGGTAAACAAAGCGCGGCATGCGGTTCGCGTCATAGTAGTACTCCGTGACCTCAAGCCCTCCGCTGACCAGATATTCGATTGCGACTATCTTATTCGCAACCCCGTCGTTCGGGTTGATGTAGACCGTGTAATCGATGAGATTTCCCGTGTCCGCATTGATGAGCTGCTTTTGCTCGAGGCGGCAGAGGTTCTTGTTCACATAGCCCGGCCGGTTCTCATAGCCCTCGAGGGTGTAGAAGACATCCGAGTTCCAGCTTTCCCCGGGGTTCCGCACTCCCACACTGTGCTTAATCTCATTGATTGCAATGCGCTGTCCCGCAGCCGCTTCGCTGTTTAAGGTCGCAATGCTGCGCTGCAGGGCGCCGAGCTCCGTGTTTTCATCCGCGAGAACCAATTTTTCCGTCTTCTCCGTCGCCTCGCCGTCCTCGTCTGCGCCGCTCTCGGAGGCAGCTTCCGCCGCAGTGCTCTCACCGCTTCCTTCCGCGCTCGTCTCGCTGCTCTCTCGGGTCTCGCGCTTCGCGAAGGGGTCGCTCTCTTTACCGCCGCCCTGCCGGGAACCGATGAAAATACCGACACCCACGCCGAGTCCCGCAAGCAGTAAGAAGAGCGGTATGAGGAGCAAGCCCTTTTTCGACTTTCCGCCCTCCGACTTTTTCTCTTCCGGCGGCATCTTCGCAGCGGGCAGCGGCTGTTCCGCCTTGGGTGCCGCCGCTTCCGTTGTCTCCGCATTTACGGCCGCCGCTCCGGCCGCGACGCCTGTCTGCTCTGTCTTCGGCTGTTCCGCTTTTGCCTCTTCCGCTTTACCGATAGGCTGTATCTTCATGCCGCAACTCGTACAAAACTTTGCCTCGGGCTTTAACTCGGCCCCGCAATACCTGCAATACATCTCTTTTCCCCCGTTTTTCTCAGAGCTCACTGATAAAATCCGAAATTCGCCGCTGCGGCTCATTGCCGTCCAGCAGTTCGTCGTCGATATTCACTTCCTCCCCCTCCGGAAGGGTTGCGCTTCCGGACTTCGAAGCTTTCAACGTGAAGCTGCCGTAATCGTTCTTCAGCTCATAGTACGAGAAACCACCTTCATCTCTCACCTCGAACTTAAGCTCTGCCGCCGAACCGCCGTCGTTCACATTCAGGCGGTACTTCCCGCAGGGCAGGCCGAGCACACTCCCTTTCTTAAAGTCCAGGTTGTTGTACTTCAGCGCAAACTCCTTCGTATCGTAATCCCAATAAACACGCCCTGCCACGGTGCCGTAGTAGCCGCTCTTCTCGCGGTCCCGCTTCTCGGTCAGGACAACGCCGGGCGCGCTGACACCGCGGTACAGCTTGTCTTTATCCGTATCGCGCTCATAGCAAAAGAGCGTGGTATCTCCCCCGTCGAGCTGCAGCAGAATCGCGCGGACTTCCTTCCCCTCCGTCACAAGCTTCCATGCGAACTTGCGCTCTTCCAGATTCTCGGCGTACGTTTCCGCATTGTCTCGAAGCGTATCCGCGAGGTCGGAGAACTTGGCCCCCTGTCCCTGTGACACTCCCATGGCCTGTGCAAACTGCTCGCCGATTTCCTGCCGCCGGTCAAACCAGGCCGCAAGTTCGCTGTCCTTCTCCATGGCATCCGCAATGTTCCGGAAGAGGCGCTCCCAGTTCCGCCGCTTGCGGCTCCCAGCTGTACACGGTATAGTCCTTGTCGAGCGAGTGCTTTAATTCGGGCTTTAACACGTGCGAGCGATAGCTTCGCTTTTCGACCTCCAAATTGTTGCGGGTAATTGCATCCGCCAAGAGTTTTCCGTAACGCTTCGCCGAAGCCCTGCCGAGCTCCTTCGGGAAGCGCAACTCCGCAAAGAGAGCAGTGCTGATACGCGCATCGCTGCCCATCTCCTTCAGAACCTCCGGATAGCGCGTCACATAGACCTTCTCGCTCTGCTGCGGAATCTTAAACCCGAGGCGATCCGGATCGATAAAGCAGTCCGCATTCAGCACCGGGTTCTCCCCGCTCGCAAATTCCAGGTTGAGCACGGCCTTCTCGAACTTTTTCCCGAGATAGAAGCGCGCGCGTATGCCGTCGCGTAAAATACGCATGCCGCTCTCCGAGAGTATGCCGCTCCGAGAGAGTGCAATCATGCGGCTCTCGCTGAGCTTCGCGGTGAGCAGAAAATCGCTTGAGAAGCCGTTCTCGAAAACCTTGTCCGCAGCGTCAAACACCTTGCCCTCGCGCTCCAGTGTTTCGAGCTGTACCTTAAGAAAACGCTGACCGACCGGCTCCGTCGTTTTCAGTGCCGTTCTAAGGCCGAAGCCGATCAATAAAAGTGCGAGCGCTGCCGCACCGATGATTGTAAAGAGCCCGCCCTTTTTTTTCTTTCCGGCTCTTTCCTGCGGAGCTGCCGTCCGCACCGCGCTTTCGGCCGTTGCCGTCTGCGTCGTCCCTTCCGCCACTCCGCGCGGCGCTTCATTCTCGTCCGCTGCCGTCTGCGCTGCATTTCCGACCGGTTCCGTCTGCGCCGTCGTTTCCGGCTCAGGGGACTCCGCCTGACTTTCCTCCGGCTCTGTATCCGCAGTTTGTTCCGCCGCATCTACGGCAGCGCCCGCCGCCTCCTTTGTTGTCTCCTCCGAAAGCCGGGTACCGCAGTTTCCGCAAAAGAGCTCACCTTCGCCCACTTCACTGCCGCAATGCTTGCATCTACCCATGTTCACATCCCCCTTTACTCAGTCTGCAGGCATTTGACTCTGTTCCCCGTCCCACACCGGAATACAAAAAGGCGTCTGTGCCCAAAAGACACAGACGCCTCTCACAAAATCCGGCAACTTTGCTGGGACTCTTGTTTTTCATCCTAACATTTGTTGTGCAAAAATCTCAAGAATATTTTTAAGATTTATATCTCATTCATGATATATTCCGCCACATTTTTGCGCGTGGTCGGAAATACGCTCCAGGTTATCGATAATCTCAATGAAAACATGACCCGCCTCGGGCTTGCACTCGCCCTTCGAGAGCCGTTCCATGTGACGCTCCTTCTGCTCATCGCGCAGGGAGTCCACGAGATCCTCACAGGCGCTCACCTTGCGCGCACTCGCGACACTGTGCTCTCTCTCGCCTTGACCGCATTGCGGTAGGCCTCGAGCACCGCATCCGAGAGTTCGCGAAGGTCTTTCTTTCCGGTCTCCGAGAGCACCAGATTGCGGGACTTTAGAATCCGCACGCCCTTTGCGATATTCTCGGCATGATCACCCGGAACGCTCAAAGTCGGTCAGCGTGTTAAAGAGATCCGTGATGACCAGTCTCTGGTGTTCGTTGACCGGCAAGGTATTTGCCTTAATCAAATACTCGGAGAGTTCCCGGTTCATCGCGTTGATCTTCCGCTCTGTCTCTTTGATCTCCGCCATGACCGTCTCATCCTGCGTAAAGCAAACTTCGCAGGCACGCTCCACATTTCGGAGCGTGAGCTTGCCCATTGCCGCAACCTCGTTCGAGAGCGCAGCGACCGCAATGGCCGGCTGCTCAAAGATACGCGGATCCAAACGCGTCACAAGTTCCTCTTCCTTCTTCACATCCGCAAGCGCTTCGCCCTTCTTTTTCCGGAACCAGAACGCCGGAGAGCGAGACCAGCTGCTCGCCGAAGGGGAAGAGCAATACAGTCATGATGAGCTTAAAGCCCGTGTGGAACAGAGAAATCTGCACGGGGCTGATGTGGTAGTGCGCAAGTGCCGGCTTCATCGCAAAGAGCACAATGCTGAGCACCGTAAAGAGAATCGCACCGATCATGTTGAAGGAAAGGTGCATGACCGCCGCACGGCGCGCATCGCGCGAACCGCCGATTGAGGAGAGCATCGCAGTCACGCAGGAGCCGATGTTCTCACCGAGGGTGATGAAGATTGCCGCATTGGTCATGATGAGCCCGTTGCCGGCGAGCATCTGCAAAATACCGACTGAGACCGAGGAACTCTGTAAGATGGCCGTGACAACCGCACCGGCAAGCATGCCGAGGAACGGGTTCGAGCCGAGGGTTGTAAACACCGTCGCAAAGATAGGCGCATCCGTGTAGGGCGCAACCGCCTCCGACATGAACTTGAGACCCTGGAACAGGAGTCCGAAACCGATGATAATCTCCGCGCGGCTCTTTTTTGTCTCCGACTTGGAGAACATGATGATGCCCGCGCCGATGCCAATCAAGACCGGTGCATAGAACTCCGGATTCAGCATCTTCATGGAATCGCCGATCTGACTCAGCGAGACAATCCATGCGGTCACCGTGGTACCGATGTTCGCACCCATGATGACACCGACCGCCTGACTCAGGGTCATGAGACCCGCGCTGACGAAACCGACAACCATGACCGTGGTCGCACCCGAACTCTGGATGATGCCGGTAATCAGGGTTCCGACCAGCACAGCTTTCAGCCGGTTCGAAGTCAGCATCCCCAGGAAGTCCTTCATTTTGTTGCCGACAGACTTTTGGGTTCCTTCCGCCATGACATGCATGCCGTAGAGGAACATACCCAGTCCTCCGATAAAGAGAAACAGATTTGTGATATTGTCGAGCATAGCCCCCCCGCGGGTCAAACGCCCCGCCCAGTTTTGCCGGTTACGGGCTCAGTGTAGCATAGCTCTGTTTTGCTGTGCAAGTTCGCAAAAGAACGTTTTTTACACCGGTATTTCCCCCGCTTCTGTCTCTTTTTGCCGAGTTCAAAGGGGGCAGCGGACTGCCGTTTAACTTTGCCGCCGTCAGGGCATCGCCCTCATAGCACAGTTTCAGCGAAAAGAACGGGATATTCCGCTGTAACAGGGGCAGGAAAATGCGGTCGCCCTCCCAGAGCGGCAGCTTTAAGACCTCCTCCTTCGGAACCCAGGAAGAAATGCCCTCCTCCGTGTCGTGGTATTCCCCCGTGAAGCCGTCCGCCGAAAAGAGGTGCATGTGTTCCGCCTCGTAGCGGTCGGAAACAAAGGTCACGATACCCGCATAGCGGTAGCTCGTGAGGGTATAGCCCGTCTCCTCAAAGACCTCGCGCGCCGCGCACTCCTCCGGGCTCTCCCCTTCCAAAAACTTGCCGCCGATACCGACATACTTCCCCTCATTGATATCGTTCTGCTTGGTCACGCGGTGAAGCATGAGCCACTTCCCGTCGCGCTCCAGATAGCATAGACTTGTGCTGTACATGGATTCCTCCTCCGACTGTTTGCCTTTTTATTATAGCGGCTCAGAGGACAAAGG